>OHRX01000630.1_pt1 | contig 9246 bp, 10 predicted proteins | sample 1578581 | NCBI WGS metagenome assembly OHRX01 (sample SAMEA3879573, study PRJEB24766) | human gut metagenome | biome: human-associated habitat; feature: feces | place: USA | collected 1985/1987 | reverse complement strand
AAGCAAGAACACAGCAAGCATGGTGTAATAGCCAAAACGCTCACCAGTGTTTGCCAAAGCCAAAGCATAAAGACCTTTAGGTTGATTTTCAAACATAACTTACTTGTGTTTTTGTTGATTTAATTGTTTAATGATTTATTTTTTATTGCTATTTGTTTTAGCTAAATTGCCACAAATTTAAAAACAAATATCCGTATGTGCAAATGAAAACATAAATTTCGAAGGTTTTATTGTTTCTTTGTGCGTGTAATATCAAACAGATATGTAAGCTTGACAACGATATTGTTTATATTCGACTTCGCAAAATAATCCTTCTTAGAGTCACCATAAATGTTTCCCAGACCGTAATAGTAGCGTCCCTCCAACAGGAAATGCCCTACACGCTGAGCCGAGAATTCCAGACCGAGACCGGCAGCAATGCCATAGTCGAACTTGTTTTCAACCGGCATGCTCTCCTGCTCACAAGTCTGGTTGGAACGGTCGGCAAGGTTGCGATGTTCCAAATCAAAATTTGCATGTGTCTTTTCATTCAGCATGAAACCGAACTGTGGACCTGCCTGAAAAAAGAACTGCACGCCACTTGTCTCACACCCCCATGCCAGATGGGCAAAGACGGGAACCTGGATATAGTTTATATCCCTGCTATATGTCTCAGCTATGCCTGTAACGGCATTTACAACGGGCTTTTCATCGGTCGTCAAAATGCGCTCATTCCATCCAAGACTCACATAATTGCATTCAGCGTATATCGAACAGATGGTACTGAAATACTTCTCACACACATAGCGGAACGACAGACCATAGGTCATTCCTCCATGCATCTGCTGGGTCACCTTGGGCGTAAAGCCGATGTTACTCATCACATACCCACCGTTTACACCTACGGAAAAGTCGTTGCGGTGCAATCCAATCTGTGCCAACGCATTATGCTCGACCGCAACAAATGCGACAAGCAGAAGAATCAATTTTTTCATAACGGTTTTCAATAATTAATTGATTCCATTGTCTTGTCCGTCTTGTAATGCACAAGCATAAACGCATGGTTCTGCAAGCCTCCACCTGCCAGTCTCTTAAACTTCAATGGTGTCTGTAATGGCTTTGCAGTCTGCTGCTGCACACTGCCGCAAAACGATTTTCCATAGCGATACATTCCTCCGATAAAGAACTGTGCATGGTCATAACCCGTTATGGCGAAACGGGGAAGCGACTCCCGCATAGGCGACTTAAACCACCTGTCGTAAGATTTTGTAAATTCGACCGTACTTTTTGCCGCTGGGTTATAATAAAATGATGTCGGGATATAGGCGTCGTATTTATGGAAATACTCGCAATAGACCTTGGTGTACATAAGCCATTCTGTGTAGCCATAAAGAGAAATGGACACTGAAGGCAACGCCTTTCTCAGAACATCAAGTTTTGCCAGTGTAGCATTCAGTTCTGGCGAGCGGCCGGTATTCAAAATCACCATATTCCCTTCGTTCTGCATAAACGCTTTTGCAAACATTGCATCTGAAGAACGCAGGTTTGTGATGCTGTATTTCACACCACGGGCTTCGAGTTTCTTACGCAAAGTGAATGTGAACGAACCTTTTCGGCTTGTAGAGTCGTTGCAGTCGACAAAAACAATGTGTTTGCCTCCGAACCTGTCAAGAAAAGCATTGATGGCAGACTCCGTCAATGTGGTTTCCGGCTGATAGACCTGATAAATCAGCGGGTTTGCAGCAACATCATTGCCATTGATGGAGAAAGGTATCACAAGTCGTATGTTGTTCCGATGGCAGAAATCGCCAATGGCAGGAACCTGCTTTGTGTAAAGCGGACCGAAGATAAGGTTGCATTTGGCGGCATTCGGGTCGGAAAGGACATTCTTCACATCTCCATCAATGGGTACATTCCACGCATAGACGCTGGTGCTTATGCCACGTTTCTTCAGACTGTCACACGCCATTAATATGCCACGGTAGTACTCTGTCATACGCTGTCCGTCGCCATCAACATTATGAAGCGGAAGCATCACGCCGACACACACGTTTGGCGCAGCGGCCACTGGCTTCTTGGTTTCCGTTGTCGAGGGCTTGGCTGCTTTCTCTGAAGGGAAAGGAATAAGCAACTGATCACCTTTTTTCAACGAATACTCTGGGGATTTCATGCCAGGATTGGCATCCATTAACTCGTCAATAGTAATGTTGTATTTGCGTGATATACCATAAATGGTGTCTTTTTTCTTCACTTTGTACAGGTCTTGCCACTTGGCTGTCTGCGCTGTGACATCAAGAGACATGATAAAAATGCAAAGGAAAGCAAATAGTGTCTGAATTATTTTTACCATATTTATATATCTTTGTTCTTATTGCAAAAGTACACAAATAAATCGTATAAACGACAAAAAGTCCCACCATAATTATATATATGGTGGGACTTTTTCAGTCTTTATCATCATTCGTCACCGAATTTCTCACTTGCTTTTCTGAGAATCAGCGATGGCGAAGAATATCTTTTCTGCTTTTTCAGCCAATCCAGTTTCCTCTGCTCGTAATCCCGACGCTTGCGCTCAAGAAAATTATCTGCCATAGGAACAATATTATTTGAATTTGCTGTAAATCACACTTATTTTAAGTGGAGAGTATGGATTTTGACTTCCACCAACGAGTACTTGTCATCGACATATCGTGTGCTACCTTTGTCAATTCACCAGTAGTATTATTGACAGTTACTGTCACTGGCACAATCACGACCTTATTCCAATCGGGTTTTGAACGGTCGGCGTTTTTGCCGAGATACTTGATAAGGCTGCCGATATTGTTGAACGTGTATGTATTGTATGTACTGTTGAGCGATGCGATGAATGATGTTTTGTAATCGGCGACCTTATTGAGTTCAAAGAACGAATAAATTTCGCTCTTCGGTATCATCAGCAAGGTCTGCGCGGCATCCAGCGCGAAATCGCGGTTCAAGCTATTGCTGTTTATGCGTGTAAGCACCACTTTTGCTGAGTTAATGGTATCATTCTCGTGGTTTCTGAGAATCTCATCTACAGGCAGTGTCATTTCGGTGAATATGCCGGCCGGCGACTTTATGTATGTACATGATTTATCGGCAACCAACTTCGAAAGGGTCTTCTTGTCGTTGCCGATGCGACTCGTCTGCAAGACTTCCTCTGTACCAGGGAAAGCCGCTACGCCGGCACCAACGTACAATGTATCCTTCTTTTCTCCACCTGTCGTGGTTGTTGTACCCTTGTAGGCGTGGCGGAAATAAACATTCAGTTGGCTAAGATAGATATATGCCATCGACCCAAGACCGCCTTTAGTCTTAAAGTAGAAGCCGGGAACGACATTATGTATAAAGGTATATGCGTTCTTGAAGTCGGCGGGATTTTCATAATACTTTCTGAGGATGTAAGTTCCGAAGTTATTGTACTTCTTGCCATCCTTGTCGGTATATTCCTTGTCCAAACGGATGCAAATGTTCGGAATGTAATCCGATTCATTACGCTTGCTGGAAGACACGTTTCTGTCGGCAAGAGTGTACATCTTGTTGATAGAGAATCCGCCATTCCGCACATATCCTTCCTTTTCCGGATCGAAATTGGAATAATACAACTCGTCCTCAGGCATAGGTTTATCAAGTTCATAGGCGGCAAGCTTCATCGTTGAAAGAGAGTCGCCATAGAAGTTCTGATAATAGAGACGTATCTCGCACGAATCGGCTACCACTTCCCCGTCAATACGACTTTTTATGCTGTCTTTCTTCGGAAAACTGAAATTCTCAATAGAATAGAATTGGGTCATAAAGTCACTTGAAAGATAAGCGCCCGTCTCCGGATCCCTCACCTTTCCCAAATAGCCAGTGACATTTCGCGAAAGGACAGAGTCAGCAACGATAGACCTTGTTTCCACGCTAAACGTATCGGTTGTGATTTCCAAATGATCCAGATTGTCAATAAGAGAACCTCCTATTGTGCCCGTGGTATCATCGCACGAGACTGTAAGGACAGAGGCAAAAAGCACACTAATCCAAATTTTCATTTTCATCATAGATCCGTCACCTCTTTTAGAGATATTTTTCATAAAATTCCTTGTAGGATTCCACCTTGTCGCCCTCGACAAAATCCAGTACGGGAACACCCTTTTCCTTGGCATAGCCTATAAGTTTGCTGTTAGCATTGGGGACTGCCTCGATTACAGCATCGCTATAATCAACTGCCAACTTGCCAAATTCATCAAAATTGAATGCATCGCTATAAGCAGTCAGCGATTCACGCGTAATATCCTTGAATTCCACACACTTCTTGAAATTCTCGTTAATACTGTTTTCAAGAACTTCATCATAAACAGAAGTTACTACCTTGGTATTGGCAAATGTCGGCTCGTTACTGTATGCCGTCTTGATGAAAAACGGCACCACATAACCCATCCAACCCTGACAGTGAATGACATCAGGTGTCCATCTGAGTTTTTTTACAGTCTCCAAGACACCGCGTGCAAAGAAGATTGCTCTCTCGCCGTTGTCACTGTATTCCTCACCATTTTCATCCAACGCCATCTTGCGCTTCATGAAAAAGTCATCGTTGTCAATAAAGTAAACCTGCAAGCGTGTCTGCGGAATGGAGGCGACTTTGATAATAAGCGGATGATCAGTGTCGTCAATGACGATGTTCATACCGGACAATCTGATAACCTCATGCAACTGCCCTCTACGTTCGTTGATATTCCCCCACTTAGGCATGAAAGTGCGGATTTCATACCCGTCTTCCTGCATCTTGCTTGGAATATCTTTACCATTTACGGACAATTCCGAATTTGGAACATAAGGAGCTATCTCCTGATTGATGAATAGAATTTTCTTTGCCATGCTGTTTTATATGAATAAATATGATACAGATGCCACAAATACATCATCGTATCTGCATCCTAACATACTGTGCTACAAAATTACAAAAAAAAGTTTTAATAGCACCCCTTTTCTTGAATTATAGCTAATTATGCTCGCAGAATTGTAATATTTTTGAATTTATTTTTCCTTGTTTAAGAAAAATGTTGTTATTTTGCATAGAAATTGCACACAGTAAGATGAAAGTAATTGATAATATTGTAGAATTGCAAAACGAACTGTTTGAAGTTCGGAAAGAAGGAAAAAGTATTGGACTCGTACCAACAATGGGTGCACTCCACGAGGGACATGCATCACTCGTAAGACGAAGCGTAAAAGAGAATGACATCACAGTAGTCTCCGTTTTTCTCAACCCGACACAATTTAATGACAAGGGCGACCTCGAACGATACCCGTGCACCCTTGACCACGATTGCACACTGATGGACGAATGCGGGGCAGACATCGTTTTTGCCCCGTCCGTAAAGGAAATGTACCCTACCCCAGATACAAGAAAATTCGAATTTCCTCCTGTAACCACAGTGATGGAAGGAGCACACCGCCCAGGACACTTCAACGGTGTATGCCAGGTCGTTTCACGCCTCTTTTATATCGTCAGCCCCGACCGTGCGTACTTCGGCGAAAAAGACTGGCAGCAGATAGCTGTGGTGAAAGAACTTGTCCGATACATAGGAGCATCAGTCAAGATTGTTGAATGCACAACGATTCGCGAAGAAGACGGCTTGGCAAAGAGTTCAAGAAACTCTCTGCTCACAGCCTCCGAGCGCGCGATAGCTCCACATATATATTCTGTTTTGAAAGAGAGCATCGCCTTTTCGCAGAATCACAGTCCAAAAGAAACCCACGACTATGTGGTGAAGAACATAGACAAAGAAGACGGTCTGGAAGTGGAGTATTTCTCCATCGTAAACGGCAACACCTTGACGGATGTCTCGACATGGGACGAAAACGAATACATCGTGGGGTGCATCACTGTTTATTGCGGCAACACGCCGATACGACTTATTGACCACATAACTTATAGAAAGGCAGTTGAAAAATGATGATAGAAGTATTGAAATCGAAGATACACTGCGTCACCGTGACAGAAGCAAATCTGAACTACATGGGAAGCATAACCATTGATGAAGACATGATGGATGCTGCCAACATGATAGAAGGTGAGAAGGTGCAGATTGTGGACAACAACAACGGCGAGAGATTTGAAACATACATCATAAAAGGCGAAAGAGGCAGTGGCTGCATCTGTCTGAATGGAGCTGCTGCACGAAAGGTAACTGTCGGAGATACAATTATAATAATGTCCTATGCCATAATGGACTTTGACGAAGCCAAAAGCTTTCATCCGACTGTGGTCTTCCCGGAAAACAACATGATTATCAAGTAACGCCACACATGCCAATGACAGAAAAGAGAACACCGAACAAACCCTCAAAAGGTCAAGGACAGGCTTTCGACAAGACCTATGGCCATCTGCAACCACAGGACGTGGATGTGGAGAAAGTGGTGCTTGGTGCCTTGATGATTGACAAGGACGCTTTCTCAATGGTATCCGAGACTCTCAATCCTGAGACATTCTACGAACCGAAGCACCAAAAGATTTTCAAGGCTATACAGACGCTCAGCATAAATGAGAATCCCGTAGATATCATGACGGTTGTCGATGAGCTGAAGCGCGAGGGTACAATCGACGAAATCGGCGGACCCGCCTATATCGTCGATTTAAGTTCGCATGTCGCATCGTCGGCACACATTGAGTATCATGCAAAAATTCTTGCTCAGAAATTCCTTGCACGCCAACTTATCTCATACGCCAGTGTAATCGAAACGAAAGCCTTCGATGCAACAGTGGATGTAGATGAACTCATGCAAGAAGCGGAGGGAAGCCTGTTTGAGCTCTCTCAACGCAACATGAAGAAAGACTATGTGCAGATAGACCCGGTCATCACACGAGCCTTGCAGATCCTGCAAAGCGCATCGGCTAATGCCGGCGGTCTAACCGGCGTGCCGACTGGCTTTCAGAAACTCGATGAAAAGACGAGTGGCTGGCAGAGTTCCGACCTTGTGATCATAGCAGGACGCCCTGCGATGGGTAAGACATCTTTCGCCCTGTCGCTCGCAAAGAACATTGCCGTGGACCACGGAACTCCTATAGCATTTTTCTCTCTTGAAATGAACAATGTCCAACTCGTAAACCGTCTTATCTCCAATGTGTGTGAGATTCCCGGCAACAAGATGCTTAATGGACAGCTTTCTCCCGACGAATGGGAACGCCTTGACAAGAATGTTCGTTTGCTCCAAGGAGCTCCTCTCTATATTGACGACACGCCAGGCCTGTCAATCTTTGAATTGCGCACGAAAGCACGCCGGTTGGTAAGAGAAAAAGGAGTAAAGATAATAATGCTGGACTACTTGCAACTTATGAACGCCAACGGCATGCGATTCGGCAGCCGTCAGGAAGAGGTTTCAAAGATCTCACAGTCGCTCAAAGGTCTTGCCAAAGAACTTGACATTCCAATACTTGCCCTTTCGCAGCTCAACCGTTCAGTTGAAAGCCGTGACAACAGCAACGGTGTCGACGGCAAGCGTCCACAGCTCAGCGATTTGCGCGAGTCTGGAGCTATCGAGCAGGACGCCGACATGGTACTCTTCGTCCACCGTCCCGAATACTACCACATACTCACCGACGAGAAAGGTAACGACTTGCGTGGCATGGCACAGATTATCATTGCCAAGCACCGTAAGGGTGCTACGGGTGACATATTGCTAACTTTCCGCGGAGAGTTTACACGATTCCAAGACCCGGTAAAGCAATATGCGGACAATAACAATCCTTTCGGTTCTGAGATTATGGGTAGCAAGATGAACAGCATTGAGAGTCCAGTACCGCCAAACGACATGATTTCCGACCCGTTGGACGGAGGCAACGCCGACATCCTACCCTATTAATGGCATTTAAAGGAAGTCTTGAACTTATAAGACAAACGAGGGTGAGGTCAAAACAGAAGTTATCGGAAGTTAGGCTTCGCCGGAAGTTAAAGGAAGATAACGGACAATTGCATAACTCATCGAAAAATAATGGCAATGTCCGTTATCTTCCATCTGCCACAGACGGATTAACTTCTGCTAACTTCCGTTTTGACACACCGACTAATCAAACATACATATCCCAATAAAGTATCAATAAAAGAATAAAACCAAATAAAAGCACAAACACATGATTGGCAGAATACATTCCTTTGAATCCTTCGGAACAGTAGATGGTCCAGGGATCCGCTTTGTGGCATTCATGCAAGGTTGCCCTCTGCGTTGCCTCTATTGTCACAATCCTGACACATGGGATCCAAAAGGAAAATGCCAATACGAACTAACTCCTCAGGAACTTCTTGACGAGGTGTTGAAATATAAAACTTTCATAAAGAACGGCGGAGTGACTGTTTCTGGAGGCGAACCTCTTATCCAGGCAGAGTTTGTTGCCGAGTTTTTCAGACTTTGCCACAAAGAGGGGTTGCACACAGCACTTGACACGAGTGGCATAATCTGCGACGAACAAGCCATGAACGTTCTTGACAACACGGATCTTGTCCTACTCGACATAAAGACAATGGATTCCGAACTTTATCCGAGACTCACCGGCGTTCAGCAGAAAAACAACCTTTTGTTTCTTGACAAACTCGAAGAACGCGGCATCACGACTTGGGTCCGGCATGTGGTCGTGCCTGGTCTTACCGACGACGACAACTGGCTCCATTTGTTAGGAAAGCACATTGAAAAGTATAGCTGTGTAAAAAAGTTGGAGATACTTCCATACCACACACTTGGCGTTTACAAATACGAACAGATGAATCTCGAATACCGTCTGAAAGGCGTTCCATCACTAACAGAAAAGCGTGCCAAAGAGATAAGAGAAACCCTTTCGCAGTATTGCAAATGTCAATAGTTTTTTACGCATCCATTTAATAATGCTTAATTTTTTGTTTTTTATGCTCTGCAAAGCCACTTGTATCAGTATTTTTTACTAATTTTACATTTGAATAATTTGCCCGAAACGCGTCAAAACGAAAATAAACGCCATTCTACGCAATTATTTGACAAAACAGCGGGGTTGGAAGAAAAGCCTATTCCTTTCTGTCCAGACAGGCGCCGCACGCTCTTATAGAAAATAAAACAAACAATAATAACATAAAATGGACGAAAATCAGACAGTTGATCAAGACAGAATCTTAAAGATAAACATCGAAGAGGAGATGAAATCTTCTTACATCGACTACAGTATGTCAGTCATTGTAGCCCGTGCTCTCCCCGATGTTCGCGACGGATTCAAGCCAGTACACCGACGCATCCTTTACGGTA
>OHRX01000628.1_pt1 | contig 9260 bp, 7 predicted proteins | sample 1578581 | NCBI WGS metagenome assembly OHRX01 (sample SAMEA3879573, study PRJEB24766) | human gut metagenome | biome: human-associated habitat; feature: feces | place: USA | collected 1985/1987 | reverse complement strand
CTGCGTTCCAAGACCCAGGGTCGTGGTAACTACTCCATGTTCTTCGAAAAGTATGAGCCCGTTCCTAAGAACGTTCAGGAAAAGGTTCTTGCTGCAAAAGCAAAATAAGCGCTAAATCAATAAAAATAACTTGAAAAACCTCTGATTATTTAATATAATCAGAGGTAGCGAGTTAAAAAAATAAAACTACGAAACTGTTTAATTATTTTAAGGAGGACTTAAATAATGGCTAAAGCTAAATTTGACAGAACAAAGCCCCATTGTAACATTGGTACCATCGGTCACGTTGACCATGGTAAAACTACTCTGACCGCTGCAATCTCCAAGGTTCTTTCCGAGAGAGTACCTGGTAACGAGAAGGTTGACTTCGATAACATCGATAAGGCTCCCGAAGAGAGAGAGCGTGGTATAACGATCAACACCGCTCACGTTGAGTACGAGACCGAAAAGCGTCACTATGCTCACGTTGACTGCCCCGGCCATGCTGACTATATCAAGAACATGATCACCGGTGCTGCTCAGATGGACGGCGCTATCCTTGTTATAGCTGCTACCGACGGCCCCATGGCTCAGACCAAGGAGCACCTTCTTCTTGCCCGCCAGGTTGGCGTGCCCTATATCATCGTCTTCATGAACAAGGTTGACCAGGTCGACGATCCTGAGCTCCTTGAGCTTGTCGAGATGGAGATCCGCGATACTCTTAACGAGTATGGCTTCCCCGGCGATGACACCCCGATCATCAAGGGTTCTGCTCTTAAGGCTCTTGAGTACAACGGCAATGATCCTGACGCCCCCGAGCTTGCTTGCATCTGGGAGCTCATGAACGCTGTTGACACTTATATCCCCACTCCCGACCGTAAGGCTGACCTGCCTTTCCTTATGCCTGTTGAGGACGTATTCACAATCACAGGTCGTGGTACTGTTGCAACCGGTAGAGTTGAAAGAGGTCAGATTAAGACCGGTGAAGAAGTTGAAATCGTTGGTCTTACAGACGAAAAGAGAAAAGTTGTTGTTACAGGTCTTGAAATGTTCAGAAAGACTCTTGACTTCGCTGAAGCAGGCGACAACGTAGGTGTTCTTCTCCGTGGTGTTCAGAGAACTGAAATCCAGAGAGGTCAGGTACTTGCTAAGCCAGGTACAATTCACCCACACACAAAGTTCCGTGGCCAGGTTTACGTTCTTACTAAGGACGAAGGTGGCCGTCATACTCCATTCTTCAACAACTATCGTCCGCAGTTCTACTTCAGAACAACTGACGTAACAGGTACAATCTCACTCCCAGAGGGCGTAGAGATGTGCATGCCTGGTGATAACGTTGAAATGGACGTTGAACTTATCACTCCTATCGCTATCGAAGTTGGTCTTCGTTTCGCTATTCGTGAAGGCGGCAGAACAGTAGGTTCAGGCGCAGTTATCGCTATTAACGAATAATTTTAGCCGATTATCGTTTATTTTCTAACATTCAGAGCCGATACATTTGTATCGGCTCTTTTTGTGTTCGCATCGTGTGCAAACATGATACGATTGCCGAACTCGGTTCGCTGCTACAGATAAAACTTGACTTTGCGATATTTATATGCTTTGTAATTATCATAATGTATGTGCTGTTACCTGTGGGAGAATGAGGTTCTCCCCTACAGATTATACACAACATCCATTACATAAAAACATTTTTATCAAACATAAGATTTCATCAAGTGTGCGTCAGATGAGCGTCCCTACGGTTTGTTTTGTACAAGAAAAGATAACAATATAACAGAAAAAGAGGTGTCAGCGTTTGCGACACCTCTTTTTGCAGTTGTAATTATTGAAAAGTCAGAATAAGGTAATCCCGAACATATGCAGTACCCATAAAACAGCACCGAAAACAACAGATGCGGTAACACCGTAAACTATGACAGGTCCTGCGATGATGAACAGCTTTGCGCCGAGTCCTGCAACATATCCCTCGGATTTGAATTCAATTGCAGGCGATGAAACAGCATTTGCAAAACCTGTAATCGGCACAAGCGTACCTGCACCGCCATGCTTGGCGATTTTATCGTAAACACCGATTGCTGTCAGCAAAATTCCTATGAAAATCAGCGTTACCGATGTCAGCGTTTTTGCATCATCCTTGCTGAGATCAAGCATTGAATAACAGTCCGTCAGAACCTGACCGATAAGGCAGATGAAACCGCCAATGAAAAATGCCTTAGTCCCGTTCACAAAACATTTACTTTTCGGTGAATTATTTTTCACAATCGTGCTATATTCTTTTTTTGAAATCATAAAATGCCACCTTTGCACCGTTAATTAATTTACATATATTTTTGCCGTATAAATTTCAATTATGTTTGAATTATCACTTTATTTTTTTTGACTGTTGTAGTATACTTATTAGTATGTACAGCTATGTAAAACGAAATGAGGGTAAAGTAATGGAGCATTATCTCGATAACAGCGCAACTACGAAGGTGTCGCAAAAGGCGGCAGAAAAAGCGTTTGAGATAATGACCGAAAATTACGGCAATCCTTCGTCACTCCATTTGCGTGGAATGTATGCAGAGCAGGAGCTTGTAAAGGCTCGAAAAGAGGTTGCAAGAAAGCTTGGTGCAACTGCCGACGAAATCTATTTTACAAGCGGCGGTACAGAGGCGAATAACCTTGCAATTTTCGGTGTTGCCGAGGCTAAAAAACGCAGAGGAAAGCGGATTGTTGTGTCTGCCGTTGAACACAGCAGTATTATGGAATCTGCAAAAAAACTTGAGGATAACGGCTTTGATGTTGTCTACATTATGCCCCGTGAGGACGGCACAATTCACAGGGAAGATGTGCTTGAAAATGTTGACGAAAACACAATTCTTGTGTCTGTAATGTGCGTCAATAATGAAACGGGCGCAATTATGAATGTTACGGATATTTTTTCTGCCGTAAAGGCGAAGAACAGCGATGTAATCTGCCACACGGATGCCGTTCAGGCGTTCGGCAAAATCTCGCTTTCTGCGTCAAGGCTTCATGCGGATTTAATCAGCGTGAGCGGTCATAAAATCCATGCCCCGAAGGGTGTGGGTGCGATTTTTGTGAAAAAGGGTGTACGGCTTGTTCCGCTTCACTACGGCGGTGAACAGGAGAAAAAACTTCGCCCCGGCACAGAGGCAATTCCGTTGATTGCCGCAATGGGTGTTGCCTGCGGTGAATTTAACATAGATAAAAATTACGATTATGTTTCAAAGCTTAACAGCTACGCAAAGGATAAGCTATTAAAAATTGACGGTGTGAGCCTCAACTCCCCCGAAAACGCACTTCCGTATGTGCTGAATATCTCGGCAGGAAAGGTCAGGAGCGAAACCATGCTCCATTTTCTTGAAAATCTTGAGGTCTATGTGTCCTCGGGAAGTGCCTGTGCAAAGGGCAAACCGAGTTATGTGCTTGAGTCAATGAATATCGGTCGTGACAGAGCCGACAGTGCACTGAGAATCAGCTTTTCAAAATTTAACACAGAGGCAGATATCGACGCACTTTGTTACGGTATTGAAAAGGGACTGAAAACCCTTGCTCACAAATAAAATCGTATGAATACATATTAAAACAAAGGAATACATTTTATGAAGGAAATTTTACTTTTGAAAGACGGCGAAATTGTTCTTAAGGGACTTAACCGCCGTTCATTTGAAGATGTCCTCAAAAAGAACCTCAAACACGCATTAAAGAGTGCAGGCCATTTTGAGATTACATCCGCACAGTCCACAATTTATGTAAAACCGCTTGATGATGACGCAGATCTTGAAAAGGCTTGCGAAATCGTTTCAAGGGCGTTCGGAATTATCGCTTTTTCAAGAGCTGCTGTTTGTGAAAAAACAATCGAATCCGTTCTTGAAACCGCTCCGAAATATCTTGAAAATCAGCTTAAAAATATAAAAACCTTCAAGGTTGAGGCAAAGAGAAGCGACAAGAAGTTTCCGCTTAAATCTCCCGAAATTTGCAGAGAGGTCGGCGGTGAAATCCTTTCAAAGTTTCCGCATCTCAAAGTTGATGTTCACAACCCCGACCTTGTTGTAAATGTTGAAATCCGTGACTTCGGCGCTTATGTTCACGGTGAGCCGGTAAGAGGAGCAGGCGGTATTCCGGTCGGCACAGGCGGAAGAGCCGCAATTCTCATCAGCGGAGGTCTTGATTCTCCCGTTGCCGCTTATATGATGGCAAAAAGAGGTATCAGACTTACTGCAATTCACTTTGCAAGTCCGCCTTACACAAGCCCCAGAGCCGAAGACAAGGTTGTCAGACTTCTCCGCAGAGTCAGCAGATATGCAGGCGATATGGTTATGTACACTGTGCCGTTTACAAAGCTGCAGGAGAAAATCAAGGATGAATGTCCCGAGGAACTTTTCACAATCATTATGCGACGCCTGATGATGCAGATTTCAGAAAAGATTGCCGAAAAGTACGAATGTCAGGCACTCATCACAGGCGAAAGCCTCGGTCAGGTTGCAAGCCAGACAATCGGTGCGCTTTCGTGTACAGATGAGGCGACCGATATGCTCGTGTTCAGACCGCTCATAGGTATGGATAAGCAGGAGATTATTGACATTGCCTACAAGATTGATACCTATGATATATCAATTGAGCCGTATGAGGACTGCTGTACCGTGTTCACACCAAAGCATCCCCGTACAAGACCTGTTCTCAAATATGTAAAAGAGGCTCAGGAAAAGCCGAACTTCGGACCTCTTGTTGAGGAGGCTCTTCAGAACCTAAAAGTTACAAGAATTTCGGCTGATGATGAATAATCAAACGATTGAAAGGGGAATTGATATGGATGTTGAGATTTTTTCCTTAACGGGCAAAAATTCCGCTGACCTTTCTCAAACAAGCGGTGAAATTGCAAAAAAGCTTGAACAAAACGGCTTTTCCGTAACCAAAGTAAAAAGCGTTTCACCTTCATATTCTAAAATAATTTCTGCACTTAACGAGCTTGCGAAAAGCAAAAAAGCGCCTGATCAGGTTGTGATTGCAGAGGCTCTTACAACAAAGGACAGCACATCGTTCCGCAAAAAGTTTGCCGAGGTTGTTGCGGCATCCGAGAAGTATGAGAATACTCCTGTGCCGAAGGACTATTGGCGAAAGAGAAAGGCAGACAAGGAAGAGATGGAACAGCTCGAGGACAAGTACAGAATGTTCCGTAAAAAGTCAAGAATTTTCAGTCTTAAAGATATGGGCAACGGCTATCGTGGCTACTGCTTTATGTACCGTGGTATTCAGGTTGCCGTTCTTCCAAAGTCGGCTCTTGCCGGTGAAAATCCCGAAGATATGGTTTGTCTTGCCTGCATAAGAGCAAAGTCAAACTTTGAAAATTCCGCAATTGACTATCCTAACGGTTTCAGCGACAGGGAATTTGTTCCGGCAAAGACAGGCTTTGTCAACAACTTCATTCCTATGCGTGGTGACGGTTCAAAGGAAGTTACAAGAAAATGCGTTGTAATTGTTTCGTTTCTCGTGTTTCTTACGGCGCTTTCGCTGTTGTTCTACAATATGATTTACCTCAGCCTGAGAAATGCCGAGCTTAACGGAGAAATTCAGCGAATTGCTCACAGCGTTGATGACGGTGAAACAACACCCGAAAAGAAAAAGGATGACACAATCAATTGGGATAAACTTCTGAAAATTAACGATGAAATTGTCGGCTGGATTCAGATGAAGGATACCCACATTGACTACCCCGTTCTTTGGCATAAGGCAGACAGCACACCGCAACAGTATTACCTTAACCACAACTACAAGAATGAGTGGGACGGCTTCGGCAGCGTATTTGTTGACTACCGTTCAACAAAGGGTACAGACGGCAAGAACCTTGTTCTTCACTCTCACCACATTCAGGACGGTTCAATGTTCGGTGATCTTATGAAGTTCGGCGGAACAACGGGGGATCTCGATTTCTACAAAGAAGTTCCGACCTTCCGTTTTGACACTCCAAAGGGCAAAGGTACTTATAAGATTATCTCCGTGTTCAAGACAAACACTCTTACCGCACACGGCGATTTCTTCAACTACATGATAAGCGACTTTGAAAATGACAAGGATTTTATGAACTATGTTTACAATGTCCGTGTTCGTTCACTCTTTAATTGTCCTGTTGATGTAAACGAGGACGATGAGCTTGTAACACTTTCAACCTGTTCGTATGAGTTCACAAACTTCAGAACGGTTGTTGTTGCAAGAAAGGTAAGAGCGGGTGAGTCAACAAAGGTTGATGTTTCAAAGGCATCGCTTAATAAGAATGCAGTATGGCCGCAGGTTTATTACTCATCCTACGGCGGTACAAGACCTACCGTCACAGACTTTGACACAGCTTACAAGAAAGGTCAGATTACCTGGTATGACGGCGATTACAGCTTTAAGAACCAAAAGGTAACCAAGAAAACCGAGGCTACAACCGCAACAGATACAAAAGGTCAGGTTGTAACACAAAAGCCACAGCCTACAACAGAGGCAAAGGTTTATTGCAATGTAACCTTCCTTAACTACGACGGTTCAGCTTTGTCAACGCAAAAGGTTGAGTACGGCAAGTCGGCGGTTGTGCCTAAGACCGTACCGAAAAAACCGAGTGATGAGTATTATACCTACACCTTTGAGGGTTGGGACACCACCTATGACTATACAAAGGTAACGGCTAATTTGAGCATTGCACCAAAATTTAAGGCAACGCTGAAACCCGAATACGCAAACGCACAGTAGGAGGACGGAAAATGAATTGCAGGCTTGTATTTTTCGCTGCTCGCAAAACCTCGTTTTGCGAAAGAGCTTTGCAAAAATCCTTTTCCGAGCTTGACCTTGAACTCGTCAAAACCTGCTTTGCAACCGATTCCGAACAACTCGGAAATGAACTTACAGACGCTTTCAAAAAACTGAATGTGGTTTTCGTTGTCGGCGGACTCGGATTTGACGATGAAAAGGGAATAAAAAGCATAATTTCCCGTGCTTTGTGTGAAACCCCTGTTAATGACTGCAAAAAGCTGAAAAATGAAAACGGCGATGACGGATATGTTGTCAGAGCCGCAAATCAGATTCTTATTCTTCTGCCCGATGAACCCGAGCAGATTGAATCCATTATGCAGGGACCGCTCAGAAAATATATTATGGCAAACTCGGTAATGCAATGAGCATTGCGAATTGAAAGTTGAAAAATGAAAATGTAAAATTACAGTCGGCGGTGTGCCACCGCTGTCAATTCGAGAAGATAGTTAGATAAAAAGATTGCATCAGATACCCGAATAAGGTTCTGATGCAATTTTTGTTTTATATGGAATCAGTAGGGGTAGCCTTGCGACTATATTTCAGACAGCGCTATGCTCCCTTTATCCGCCACAGGCGGCGGTCGCAAACCGTGTTCGCCATTTATAAAATTAATCTTGACAATGCAAAAAATGGTGCTATAATTAAAACATACTAAATACATAGGAATAGTAGAAATAAAACGCATACATAATCAAGCACATAAAAATCATGCTAAGAAAGGAAGTACAGTTATGGCAAAAAGAAATTTTGGTGATGAATTCGGATTTCAGACAAGGGCTGTTCACACGGGCAATGATGTTGACAGCGAAACAGGAGCAATCAAAAGACCTATCACAATGGCAAACAGCTATGAACTCCCATATGATCCGAGCGACCTCAACTGGAGCAGTGCAGGCAAAAACCTCTACACACGCAACGGCGGTTCAAATCAGCAGTATCTTCAGGAAAAGCTTGCGTCCCTTGAGGGCGGAGAGGATTGCGTTGTTCTTGCAAGCGGTGTTGCGGCTCTGTCGGGACTTTTCTTTGCATTGCTCAAAAGCGGTGACCATGTTGTATTTTCAAGCGTAACATATATTGCGGTTTACAGACTTCTGAACGAACTTCTCAAAGACAAATTCGGTGTTGAAACAACAATTGTTGACACAACCGACATTGAAAAAGTTAAGGCGGCAATCCGTCCGAACACAAAGCTCATTCACATTGAAACGCCGGGCAATCCTACTCTTTCAATTTCCGACATTGAAAAGATTGCAGAGCTTGCCCATGCAAACGGCGCACTTTTGTCGGTTGACAACACATTTGCTTCTCCGTTCAACCAAAGACCGATTGAACTCGGTGCAGACTTTACCGTTGAAAGTCTTACAAAGTACATCAACGGTCACGGCGATGCAATGGGTGGTGCAATCATCGGCAAAAAAGAATACCTTGACATTATCCGTGCGCAGTCGCAGATTAATCTCGGCGCAACAATCAGCCCGTTCAATGCATGGCTTATTATGAGAGGCTCGGTAACACTTCCGTTGCGTATGAAACAGCACAACGAAAATGCCCTCAAGGTTGCCCGTTATCTGAAAACGGTCAAAGGTGTAAGCTTTGTTGCATATCTGGGACTTGAGGATCACCCGAATCACGATGTTGCAGTTAAGCAGATGAAAAACGGGTTCGGCGGAGTGCTTTCGTTTGGACTTAAAGCCGACCACGATACCTACAACCGTTTTGTTACACATCTTAAAGTAATCACATCGGCTGTATCACTCGGTCACGATGAAAGCCTTATCGTATTTCTCGGTGAAAACGATGAAAGACAGTATCTTTATCCCGAAGAATTCCACAACGGATTTTTCCGTTTCAGCGTTGGTATTGAGGATGCCGAAGATATCATCGAAGATTTAAGACAGGCTTTTGAAAAAGAAAACCTGCTTTAAGGAGAGCTTATTATGAATTTTTCATATTCACAGGTGCTTGAATTCAAGAGGATTCTTGACGAAAAATTTGGAGTGTATCTACATTTTCACGATGCCTGCGGAGGACAGTATTTTTCATTTGATGAAGCAGAGAAGGACGAAGTATATCAATTTTTAACCTCTTATTTTGCAAATATCGGCGGTAAAATCAATATTGCCGACAATAAATTGACATTTACAGTAGATAAAGCGTAATCAGAAAATTTTTTTAAAAGATTTTCAAAACATTCTCTTGTTTGTCATTATTCTGTCACGATTGCTGTGATATAATAAGCACGGCAAGTACGATTAGACTTATAATTTTGCAAAGTGCTTATTATGTCAATTTATGTTCCCCTCAAATTTTGCCCTGCAAAATTTTCGATGGGTGATTATATCATAACTCATTTCATGATTTATGATAGAATAAGCACAGCAAGTGTGATTAGATTTATAATTTTGCAAAGTGCTTATTATGTCAATTTATATTCCCCTCAAATTTTGCCCTGCAAAATTTTCGATGGGTGATTATATCATAACTCA
>OHRX01000627.1_pt1 | contig 9290 bp, 10 predicted proteins | sample 1578581 | NCBI WGS metagenome assembly OHRX01 (sample SAMEA3879573, study PRJEB24766) | human gut metagenome | biome: human-associated habitat; feature: feces | place: USA | collected 1985/1987 | reverse complement strand
CCTACCGAAGGTCATCTCGTTTGTCCGTCTACCGGTAAGGAGCCGAAGAAGGTTATCATTGTTTCCTGCGTAGGCTCGCGTGATGTGAGCGGTCGCGGCAAGAGCTACTGCAGTAAAATCTGCTGCATGTATAATGCCAAGCATGCGATGTATATCCGCGAAAAATATCCTGATGTGGATGTAACAGTATTTTATATAGATGTACGTACTCCTGGCAAGGGCTTTGACGAGTTCCAACGCCGTGCGGTAGAAGAATACGGCGTGCATTATGTACGCGGTCAGGTAGGCAAGGTTGTTGTTGACGGCGATGGCAAGTTGACGGTTTTCGCCAGCGATTTGAACAGCGGTCGCAAACTGATGCTGAATCCTGATTTAGTAGTGTTGGCGACGGCTGTGCAGCCTTCGCCTGATGCACGCAAGCTGGCAACGATGCTGACTGCCAGCATTGACAACGATGACTTTTATGTAGAGGCGCATCCGAAGCTGCGTCCGGTTGAAAGTCCGACAGCAGGCATTTTCCTCAGCGGTATGTGCCAGGGACCGAAGGATATTCCGGAAACTGTTTCGCAGGCCGGTGCGGCAGCTGTTAAGGTTGTCGGCCTGCTGGCGAAGGATAAGCTGCTGACGAACCCCTGCACTGCGCAGTGCGATACAAGCATTTGCAGCGGCTGCCTGGCTTGCACGCATGTCTGCCCCTATGGTGCGATTACCGGCGAGAGCAAGCAGGTTATCACTAAGCTGGGCGTGCGCGAAACACGCACCGTTGCTGTGGTAAACAATGCGCTGTGCCAGGGCTGCGGTGCCTGCACGGTAGCCTGCCCCTGCGGTGCTATGGATTTGCAGGGCTTTACTAATCAACAAATTCTGGCAGAGGTGGATGCATTATGCTAGAGAAGAAAAATTTTGAACCGAAAATCGTGGCCTTCTGCTGCAACTGGTGCAGCTACGCCGGTGCTGACGGCGCCGGAACGGCTCGCAAGCATTATCCTGCTAATATCAAAATCATCAAGGTTCCCTGCTCCTGCAGAGTGAATCCGCTCTTTATCCTGCGCGCTTTTCAGCGTGGCGCGGACGGTGTCATCATGTGCGGCTGTCACCCCGGCGACTGCCATTATTCGACAGGCAACTATTATGCACGCCGTCGTATGACACTGCTGCTCAGTATGCTTGATTATCTGGGTGTGGCCGGTGAACGCTTCCGTGTGGAATGGGTTAGCGCGGCTGAAGGCGCACGCTTTGCACAGGTGATGAACGATTTTGCCGAGCATATTGCGGCATTGGGTGAGAATGTAAAGTTGAGGGATTTGCGATGCAAAAAATAGAAAAGCTGCTGCAGAAGCGTGCAGCTGAGCTGTTGGCAGAGGGCACAGTAGAGCGTGTGCTGGCATGGCAGGCAGGCGAATTCTTTTACGATAACACACCTGCAGCCGTAAGCAGTGCGGACGAATGCGACAAGCTTGTCTATAACGAGTTCTGCCCTGCCAATCTCTGCAAATATTTAATCGAAACAAGCCATGCAGGCAAGAAGACAGCAGTTTTCTTAAAGCCCTGTGATACATACGGAGTAAACCAGCTGCTGAAGGATAACCGCATTAAGCGTGAGCTTGTTTACGCCATCGGCACACCCTGCAGCGGTATGCTGGATATCAACAAGATTAAGGCTGCCGGCGCTAAGGGTATTATCAGCGTGAGCGTGGACTGTGAAGAGGTTGTTGTCAACACTGCTTACGGTGAAAAGCGTTTGGCAAAGGCTGACGTGCTGCTGAACAAATGCCTGATGTGCAAGGGCGCTGCTTATAAAATTGCAGACGAGGAGCTGGCTGAGCCGCTGCCTGTACCGCAGTTTACCGGTGATAAATTCGCCAAGGTCAAGGAGATTGAAGCGATGAGCGCCGAAGAGCGTTTTGCATTCTGGCAAAGCGAGCTGTCCAAGTGCATCCGCTGCAATGCCTGCCGTGATATCTGCCCGGCATGCAGCTGTGAGCAATGCATTTTTGATAAGCCAGATACTCCGGTAGCAGGCAAGGCGTATGCCGACGAGGTTGAAGAGCAGATGTATCATATCATCCGTGCTTTCCACGTTGCGGGACGTTGCACAGGCTGCGGCGAATGTGCGCGTGTTTGCCCGCAGGGAATTCATCTGGAGCTGCTGAATATGAAGTTTATGAAGGATATCAACAGCTTCTTCGGCCAGTATCAGGCCGGTGCGGACAGTGAAACACCTGCACCGCAGGTAAGCTTTAAGCAGAATGATCCCGAGGCCAACAGTGCGGTAGAAGGGAGGGAGCAGCATGTATAAGATAGCAAAGGATAATATGCCAAAGTTATATGCAGCCCTGCAAAATATCGGTATGCTGCTGCTGCCCTGCAAGAACAAGAGCGGTCATGCGGACTTTGCACCGTACCGCGAGGATGCGGAGGTTGCATTGGATGCGCCGCTGACGAACCGCAGCGTGAAGGATGTTTTCTTCCCGCAGGTAGAAAATCTGCTGACCTTTAAGACGAGCGGCAAGGAGCTGGCTTTAGAGCAAAATATTCCGCCTGCCGGCGTGACTATCGTCATGGGCGTGCGTGCCTGCGATGCGCGCAGCTTTAAGATTTTGGATAAGGTGTTTTTAAAAGCGCCTGTTGATACATATTATAAAACAAGACGCGAGCAATGCGTGCTCATCGGCTTAGGCTGCAGTGCTCCCGAAGAAACTTGCTTCTGCCATGCCTTTGGCATTGACGCTAGCGCTCCGGAGACGGATGTGCAGACCTGGCTGGCAGGCGAGGAGCTTTGCTGGCAGGCTGTGACTGCCAAGGGCGAGGAGCTGACAGCGAAGCTCGTCGAGGGCGGTGTGCTGGCTGAGGCGGAAGCTGCGGCTGCAAAAGCAGTCAGCGAACAAAAGGAGCAGACGCAGAAAATTTTGAGCGTACTGCCTTTGCATGATTTCAAGGTGAATGACGAGCTGACTAAGGATGAGCTTAAGGTATTCAACAGCAAAATCTGGGAGCAGATGGCTGCAGGATGCCTGTCCTGCTGCACCTGCACCTATGTGTGTCCCACCTGTCATTGCTATGATATCCGCGATTATCAGGAGACGGAAGAGCGCACGCAACGCTATCGCTGCTGGGACAGCTGCATGGCGAAGGATTTTACGCTGATGGCGCATGGCAGCCCGCGTAAGACGAAGGTGGAACGCTTCCGCCAGCGTTATATGCATAAGCTGGTATATTTCCCTGAAAACAATGATGGTGAATATGCTTGCGTCGGCTGCGGACGCTGCCTGCAAAAGTGTCCGGTGCAGCTGAATATTGTCAAGGTTGCCAAGGCCTTGGAAAAAGCGGAGGTGAAGCAGGATGTGTAATTGTCAGGATACCTTGATTCCGCAGATTGGCGTGGTGACGGACATCTGCACGGAAACGGCTGATGTAAAAACCTTCCGCGTGGAGAAAATCGGCGGCGGTAAGCTGTTTGAGCATCTGCCGGGACAATGCGCTATTCTTTCTGTTCCCGGTAAGGGTGAGGCGATTTTTTCCATTACCTCCTCTCCGACGAACGAAAAATATATGGAGTTCAGTATTAAACGTTGCGGTTCGATTACGAACTTTTTGCATTTTGATATTGAACCCGGTCAGCAGATTGCGGTGCGCGGACCTTACGGCAATCATTTCCCTGTTGAGGATAAATTGAAAGGCAAGGATCTGCTCTTTATCGCCGGCGGTATCGGTTTGGCGCCGTTGCGCAGTGTAATCAATTATATGCTGGATAAGCGTGAGGATTACGGCAGCATTGATGTTGTTTACGGCGCACGCAGCAAGGAAGATTTTGTGCGTTACGATGAGCTGACGAATGTGTGGCCGTCGCAAAAGGATACACGCGTGCATCTGACGATTGACCGTGCGCAGGAGGGCTGGACGGGCAATGTAGGCTTTGTGCCGAACTTCCTGAAGGACCTGAAGTTTACGCCGGATAAGACGGTGCTGCTGTGTGGTCCGCCGATTATGATTAAGCTGTGTCTGGCGGCGTTGATTGAGATGGGCTTTGAGAAGAAGCAGGTTTATACGACGCTGGAGCTGCGCATGAAGTGCGGCGTGGGCAAGTGCGGTCGCTGCAATATCGGCAAGAAGTATGTGTGCAAGGATGGGCCGGTGTTTACTTGCGACGAGCTGGACGAGATGCCGGACGAATATTGATTCTTCGCAATTAAATATCGCTTAGCTCAGGAAAAATTTCTTAACGCAAATTTCGTGTGGATTCAAGACGAAGTGCCGCAAAACTCGCGCTATGCTTACATATTTTTCTATATTAGTTTGCTTATCGCTCAAACAGTTGCGACACTTCTGTGAATCCGGACACTTATTTACTAAAATTGCTATGCATGCCCCCTTTAGTCGCTAGCGCGACAGTTCCCCCGAGGGGGAACCAAGAATGTGCTAATGAAGTTTAACGAAAAAGCTATTAGTCTTGCCTGCCCCTTGGGGAAGGTGCCGAGCGTAGCGAGGCGGAAGGGGGCGTCACCATAAATATATCGTTTCTATCAGAAGTAATCCACGATATATTAATGGCTCGTAATGAAACTATTTCGTTTATAGCGGATTTTAGCGTTGTAATTCTGAAATACATTTTTTGGAGAAGAAAATATAAGGAGCAAAAATATGGAAGAAATGGTAACTGTTTACCTGCTGGGCAAAAAGTACAGTGTCCCGGCAACCCTGACCATTATGGATGCCATGGAATATGCAGGCTTTAAGCTGGTGCGCGGCTGTGGCTGCCGCAGCGGCTTTTGCGGAGCCTGTGCAGTAATTTATCGCCTGAAGGGCAGCACGGAGCTGAAGGTTGTGCTTTCCTGCCAGACGAAGGTTGAGGAAGGCATGTGCGTTGGCAAGATTGATTCCTTCCCGATTAACAAGCGCACCTTTAATATTGAAGAGATTAAGGCAAGCGATAATATTGTCGGTCAGCTGTATCCGGAAATCTTCAGCTGCATTGGCTGCAATGCCTGCACGAAGGGCTGTCCGCAGGGCCTGAATGTTATGCAGTATATTGCTTACGCTCAGCGCGGCGAATACGAAAAAGCAGCGCATGCTTCCTTCGACTGCGTTGGCTGCAACATCTGCGCATCCCGCTGCCCGGCGCAAATCAGCCACAGCGCTGTCGGCCTGCTGTGCCGTCGCCTGACCGGCAAATATATTGCACCGAAGTGCGAGCATCTGGCTAAGCGTGTTGCCGAAATTGAAAACGGCGATTATGTAACGCTGCTTGAAAAGCTCAAAAAGATGCCTTTGGACGAAATCAAAGACCTGTATAACAAGCGTGAGATTGAAAAATAAGGAGGTGCGGCAAGGTGAGTGCATTTACTGAAGATATGTTAAAATCTATGGCTAAGGTTGAAGCTACCCGTGCCCAACGTCTGCACGCTTCTATCGAACGCTTTAAGGCAGAGGAGAAGGACGAGCTGCTGAAGGAGTTTCATCCGGACTACAGTTCCAAGGGCTTCAAGGTGCTGGAGGTTGGTCCAAACAAGGGCCAGAAGGTGCCGGTAGAATTGGCACAGCTGCTGGAGGGCAAAATCCGCCTGCAGGATGTAGAGCTTGATCTGGAAAAAGTGGACTATGACGTTGATGTATTGGTTATCGGTGGCGGCGGTGCCGGTGCTTCCGCTGCGTTGGAAGCACATAACGGCGGTGCAAACGTCCTCGTAGTTACCAAGCTGCGTATGGGCGATGCCAACACGATGATGGCCGAGGGCGGTATTCAGGCTGCGGATAAGGGCAACGATTCCCCGGCGCAGCATTATCTGGATGCCTTTGGCGGCGGTCACTACAAAAATATTCCCGAGCTGTTGGAAGAACTGGTAACCAACGGACCGTTGGCGATTGACTGGCTGAGCAAGCTGGGCGTTATGTTTGACAAGGAGCAGGACGGCACTATGGTGACGACGCATGGCGGCGGCACAAGCCGTAAGCGTATGCATGCCTGCGCCGATTACACCGGTGCTGAAATCATGCGTGACGAGGTGCAGAACCGCGGTATTCCGGTGCTGGAGTTTTCACCCGCAGTCGAGCTGCTGCTCGACGAAGAGGGCAAAACTGCCGGTGCGGTGCTGTGGGATTTTGACGCGCAGGAGTACAAGGTTGTACGCGCAAAATGCGTAATCATGGCAACCGGTGGTGCAGGACGCTTGCATTATCAGGGTTTCCCGACATCTAATCATTACGGTGCAACTGCTGACGGCCTTGTTATGGCATACCGTGCCGGTGCGCCGTTGATTTATGCTGACGCAATTCAATATCATCCGACCGGTGTTGCTTATCCGGCGCAGATTTATGGCGCGCTGGTTACCGAAAAGGTGCGCTCTATTGGTGCGCAGCTGGTAAACAGCGAGGGCGAAATCTTTATGCATCCGCTGGAAACCCGTGATGTGGCGGCTGCGTCATTCGTGAGTGTACTGCCCGCGGCAAGGGCGTGAAGGCGCTCGACGGTGTGGCGCTGTGGCTCGATACGCCGCTGATTGAAATGCTGCATGGCGAAGGTACTATTGCCAAACGCATTCCGGGTATGTTGCGTATGTATGCTAAGTTCGGCATTGACCTGCGCAAGGAACCGATTTTGATTTATCCGACGCTGCATTACCAAAATGGCGGTATCCTGATTGACAAGGATGCAGAAACCAAGCTGCCGGGACTGTTTGTTGCCGGTGAAGCTGTTGGCGGCATTCACGGCACCAACCGTCTGATGGGCAACAGCCTGCTGGATATCATCGTCTTTGGCCGTATTGCGGGTACGAAGGCTGCCGAAGCAGCGAAGAGCGTCAAGCTGGGCAAGCTGAGCCTGGAGCATGTACGCCGTTACGCTGAGGAAGAAAAGGCTGCTGGTGTGCAGGGCGAGCTGTCGCCGAAGCTGCTGCCGGTTTATACTCATGGCAGAGATGTAAGGTAAAAACAAGATATAAATAAAAAACATACAACGGCAAACTTCACAGTTTGTTCGTTGTATGTTTTTTGTTTTATATGCTAAAATATGTTTTAAGACAACCGTTTACGGGGTGGCATTGCCGAAATTCTCTAAGAGAATCGAGGTGATGTCTATGAGGAACTATGATTTCAAAGACCTGATGGCTTTTGGCATGTTCATTCTGGCATTGCTGACTTTTATCTTTCAGTACAGCAGATAGTCTAGACATAGAAAAACCGCCTCTGTAATTTGCAGCTACAAGGCGGTTTTTCAAACCAAATTCAAGCGGCAACCCACCTTGTGGGCGGTTGTCTTCTTTATCTATAATATAACATGAAGCAGAGTTTTTTTCAAGGAATTACTTGTGAACTTTTGGGGGCGGCGCATTGGTAATGGTGCGCCAGTTTTGGCTATGTGATATAATGAGAAGAAAACGAAAGGAGCATTCTTATGCAAAAACTTTTAGCGTTCTTCCTGGCGATGCTGCTCAGCGTCAGCATAATTGCCGGCTGCGGCAGTAACAGCCCCAAGACCAATGATAAACAGACAACTCAGACAACAAATGTTAATACAACCAAGAGCAACAACGGCCAGAACACTGCGGCCAACGTCAGGGCCAACAGCGGCAAAATCAAAATCAGCGAAAGTGCTGCCTATACCGACAAGGAGCACGTTGCTGCCTATATCAACGAATATAAGCGCTTGCCGCACAATTATATCACGAAAAACGAGGCAAAAAAGCTGGGCTGGCAGACTAAAGGCACACTAGACAAGGTTGCACCGGGTAAATCCATCGGCGGCGACCGCTACGGAAATTACGAGGGTAAGCTGCCGAAGAAAAACGGCCGCAACTGGAAGGAATGCGATATTGATTATGTGAAGGGCAATCGTAACGCGAAGCGCATTGTCTTTTCTAACGATGGTCTGATTTACTACACCGGTGATCACTACAAGTCCTTCAGCAAGCTTTACGGAAAATAAGGAGGTTATTATGAGAACAATCACATTAGACCTTGAGTGCATGACCTCTGTTCCTGCGCTGCATAAATATCTGCGCAGCGCGCTGGCATTGCCTGTGTACTACGGTGCCAATTTAGACGCGCTGTATGACTGCCTCACAGAAATCGTCGAGTCAACGCAGATTATTGTGCCTGCCAACGTTACGGATAATGAAAAGCTGGGCTGTTATGGCGAGCAGCTGCTGCAGGTTTTGCAGGATGCAGCGGAAGAAAACGAAAATTTACAGGTTACAATAAAATAAATATCTAAAGGACGGGCCTTGCGCTTCGTCCTTTTTACTTTTATCCGCAGGCGTGTTATAATTTTAGAGTGTAAATTTTTCACAGGGAGATAAGTAAAATGATTTTAAGTGCAGAGGATTTGTCGTACAGCTATGGCGACAGATTGTTGTTTGAAAATATTACATTTAACGTAGAAGAGGGCGACAAGTATGGTATTATCGGTGTCAACGGCACCGGTAAAAGTACCTTGCTGCGCATGATTGCCAATCACGAGGCCGGTGACGGCAAGCTGACGATTCCCGGCGGCGTGGTGATGGAATATCTGCCGCAGGATCCGCCGTTTGAGGCAGACGCAACTGTATTGGAGCAGGTTTTTAAAGGCGATTCGCCGCTGATGGTGCTGTTGCGCGATTACGAAACTGCGGTGGAGCAGGCTGCAGCCGAGCCTGATAACAAAAAGCTGCAAAAGCATTTGCTTGATTTGCAGCAGCAGATGGATGATAAATATGCCTGGCAGCTGGAAAGCGAAGCAAAGGCGGTGCTCATGCAGCTTGGCATTACTAATCTGCAGCAGCAGATGGGCGAGCTGAGCGGTGGTCAGCGCAAGCGCGTGGCCTTGGCAGGCGTGCTGGTGCGTCCGTCGGACCTGCTGATTTTAGACGAGCCTACTAACCATATGGATAACGCTACTGTTGCCTGGCTGGAGCAAAAGCTGTTGGCGCGCAAAGGCGCTTTGCTGATTGTAACCCATGACCGTTATTTCTTTGACCGTGTTGTTAACCGCACCTTGGAGATAGATGGCGGTAAGGGCTATGTTTATGTCGGTAACTACAGCCTCTTCCTGCAAAAGCGTGAGGAACGCCGCATTGCGGAGGCCTCTGCTGCGCAAAAGCTGCGCAACATCTATCGTCGCGAGCTGGCGTGGATTAGCCGTGGTGCGGAAGCACGCCGTACCAAAAAGAAGGACCGCGTGGAGCGCTTTGCTCAGATTGAAGCGGAAGTGAAGAACGTGAAGACGGAAGCAAATCTGGAGATGTCCTCCGTCAGCAGTCGTCTTGGCAAAACCATTATCGAGCTGGAAGACATTGGCATGGTGTGGGACGGCAAGG
>OHRX01000626.1_pt1 | contig 9319 bp, 9 predicted proteins | sample 1578581 | NCBI WGS metagenome assembly OHRX01 (sample SAMEA3879573, study PRJEB24766) | human gut metagenome | biome: human-associated habitat; feature: feces | place: USA | collected 1985/1987 | reverse complement strand
GAGAGGCTGGCTACGGCGGTTCCGCTTTACGGACCGGCCGATACTGTGACGATGTTCATCATCGGGGACGTGATGCTCCATTCGCGACAGATGGAGTACAGTTACGATTCTTTCCTCGAACATATAAGTGGAAGAATGAAGGCTGCAGACATCTCTGTCGCCAATATGGAGTTCCCTCTCGGCGGCAAGCCATACACCGGTTATCCGGCGTTTTCCGCCCCCGATGAATATGCCCGATATGTAAACAGATGCGGGGCCAATGTCTTTCTGGCGGCCAACAACCATATTCTGGACAAAGGCTACACCGGCATTGACAGGACCCTCCACGTTTACGACAGCCTGGAGGCCGCAGGAGCCATCAGATACACCGGCATAAGCGCTGATTCTCAGGACAATGCAGGCAGATATCCGCTTATTGTCAATGTCAGAGGGGTGCGGATTGCCGTGCTGAATTTCACATACGGGACCAACAATCCGGCGAAGCCCGGCGTCTGGCCGAAAGTGAATCTGGCGGACACTACCGACATCGCGGAGGCGCTGTCCAGGGCAAAGGAGCGCAAACCCGATTTCATCATCGCACTTCCGCATTGGGGAATCGAGTATGAACTGCGACATTCGGCCAGACAGGAGAGGCTCGCCCGCTGGCTGGTTTCGAAAGGGGTCAATGCCATTGTGGGTGCCCATCCGCATGTCATCCAGGATTCCTGCTCGATAAATGGTGTCCCTGTATTCTATTCGCTCGGCAATGCGGTTTCAAACATGAGCGCCGCCAACACTCAGCTTGAGCTTGCGGTAGAACTGAAATTTGCACGTTCGCCACAAGGAGACGTCTCAATGCTACGCCCTTCCGTCACGTTCCTATGGTGTTCTCTGCCAGGCAGATTCACAGACAGTTATGCGACATTGGAAGTCCACAGGTTCCTCGGCAGGCGCAGTCTCTGGAAATCTCCATATGACTACGACAAGATGATTTCGACATATAACCGCGTCAAGTCGGAAACAGGAATCAGAGATTAAGAATATCCGAGTTCCGCAATACGGAGGAGCCCTGGGCAAAGATATTTTGCGTAACGGGATTATAGGTGTAACTTTGCAGATTGAAATATTCTGAAAAGGCCGGGAAGGTCGGCATTGACAAAGACATGAGAAAAGACATTACATTGGAAGCAATGGACCCGATAGAAATATACGGGGCCGGAAATAAGATATTGGCGGAATTCTGTTCCTATTTTCCTGGACTGAAGGTGGTTGCAAGAGGCAATCTGATAATGCTGGACGGAAATGAAGAACAGATAGAGCAGTTCAGTTCGAAACTTGACGAACTCGTAGAGAGGAGAAAGCATAAGATGAACCTCACCAAGTTCGATGTGGAGGACATATTCGACGGCGAGACATCGCCTGACAGTTTCGTGCTGAACGGTGACGCGACCATAGTCCACGGAACGGACGGCAAGCCGATCAGAGCCAGAAGGAAATGGTCAAGGCTTATTTTGCCAATGACCTTGTTTTCGCAGTGGGCCCTGCAGGTACAGGAAAGACCTATATCGCTATCGCATTGGCTGTCAGAGCATTGAAAAACAGGGAAATCAAAAGGATCATTCTTACGAGACCGGCCGTAGAGGCAGGAGAAAGGCTGGGATTCCTCCCTGGTGACCTGAAAGACAAGTTGGACCCGTATCTCCAGCCGCTCTATGATGCTTTGGGAGACATGATTCCGTCCAAGAAACTGCAGGAATTCATCGCAGAGGGCACTATCCAGATTGCTCCGCTGGCATATATGCGAGGCAGGACATTGGACCGCGCATGCGTGATTCTGGACGAGGCGCAGAACACCAATCTCGGCCAGCTGAAAATGTTCCTGACTCGTATGGGCGCCAATGCCAAATTCATAGTGACAGGTGACGCCAGCCAGGTGGACCTTCCGAGAAAAGAGGACTCAGGTCTTCTCAAGGGCATCAATCTCCTTAAAAACATAAAGGGCGTCGCCACAATTTTCTTCAGCAACGAAGACATTGTGAGACACCCTCTTGTATCGAAAATCGTCAAGGCCTTCGACAAGGAAGAGGCCAATGACAATCATTGACAATACGGGCAAATTATTCGATTTGCATTATTTGAATCAAATAATTATATTTGCAATAAAACCGTATATGTAATGATAAGGGCAAAGAATCCGTTCATAGTCACAGGACTAATCGAAAAAGAATACTTCTGCGACAGGATCAATGAATCCGCGAAATTGGTCAAGTCAGTCACCAATGGCAACAATCTCGTACTGATATCTCCAAGAAGGATGGGCAAGACAGGATTGATCAGATTCTGCTATGACATGCCTGAAATAAAAAATGACTATTACACGTTCTTCATTGATATTCTTCACACGTCCAGTCTGAGGGAATTCACATATACGCTTGGAAAAGAGATATTTGAGTCATTACAGCCACGAAGCCGAAAGATGGCATCATCTTTCCTGCAGACATTGAAATCAATCAACGGCAAGTTCGGTTTTGACGTCATGACAGGTATGCCGTCATTCAGTATAGAACTGGGTGACATTGAACAGCCTTCACATACGTTGGAAGAGATTTTCGGTTATCTGGAAAGGGCTGACAAACCATGTATCGTGGCGATTGACGAATTCCAGCAGATCGGAAAGTATGCAGAAAAGAACGTGGAATCGTTGCTTCGCGGACATATCCAGAAATTATCGAACTGCAACTTCATTTACGCCGGCAGTGAACGCCACATGATGCAAGAGATGTTTCTGTCTTCTGCCAGACCATTCTTCCGCAGCGCTGACATGCTTGAACTCGGAGCAATCCCGGAAGATATCTACGTGACATTCGTCGTGGACCTCTTCCATAAAGCGGGAAAAGAGATCTCTCCAGAAAGCGTCGCCAAGGTCTATTCTTTCTTCAAGGGGCACACTTTCTACATGCAGAAGACTTTCAATGAATCATTTGCCGATACCGCAGAAGGGGCAGAATGCACGAATGAAGTGATTTGCACAGCAATAACAGCACTTGTGGATTCCTATGACACAGTCTTCCGCGAGATTCTTTCAAATATGGCAGAAAAGCAGAAGGAATTGCTGTATTCAATCGCCCTGGACGGCGAGGCTACAGCCATAACGTCTTCCGCATTTATCCGCAGACACAGCCTGTCTTCAGCCAGTTCCGTGCAGGCTGCCGTCAAGAAACTCATTGAGAATGAACTGGTAACAAGGACGGACAATGTCTACTCCATCACTGACAGGTTCTTATCAATCTGGTTGACAAGACAGATGGGCTCCGGAAATCCGCTTCGGGCATTGATGTAAGTAATCTTCACAAAAGGAGTCTCACAGTATCTTCATAGCTGAAGAGTATTGTGAGACTCCTTCGGGTATCGGAAATCATCAGTTATACAGGAATGCAATGTGCGCAGGGACATCGCCTGTGCGGACACTCCATTTTAGTTTGCCTTCTTTTGAATAGCAGTGGAGGGTACCGCTGGAAACGAAGTCCTTGGCATCTGTCAGATAGATGTCACCGTTCTCAGGATTGACGGAAAGTCCGTAAGGATAAGTTATGCCGGACTCGGTGCCGTCGGTTATGAACTTCTCCGACTCAACAGAACGGGTATTGACATTGACCTTATAATAAGAGGTCGTAGGGGCCCAATTTACAGGGTCATAAGCAGTTCCCATGACGTAGATGCAGTCGCCGCTGACAGCCATGTTCGCAACAGGCTTGTCAATGCTGGTGGCCACGGCATACTTGCCGTCCTTCTTTTCGAGGCAGTAGAGCTTGGATTTGACGTCAGCATAGTTGCCGAGTGATGAAACCCAGATCGCACCGTTCTTGTCCGCAACCATACGGCTCAGATTGATAGCGACTTCGATGCTGTATTCCACTTTCATTGACTTCAAATCCACTACAGAAACGGTATTGTCATAGTCATGGCCGTTCTGGGAACGGTAGCCGCCGGAGTTTGCGACATAAGCCTTGCCGTCCAGAATCACAAGCTGTTCAGGCTGATAACCTACCTCCACTTCGCCGGTAACCGTATATGTGTCAAGGTCAATGCGGTAGAGCGCACCCTTCTGATCCGGAAGGTTCTTCTTGTCAGTAGCGACATAAGAGGTCACATAGGCGCAGTTGCCGGAAAATGCAATATAACGGCAGTTAGGGATATCCACCTTGGCGATACGCTTGACGGTATTGGCATTCATGATTTCCACCTTGTGCGAGCCATTGACCACTGTGAAAACTCTGCCTTTGTAAACCTGGACATCATTGCCAGTATCTCCAAGTCCCTTTACGACCTCAGGATTGTACCCGGTAAACACATCCCTGATATAGAACGCATTACGGAAGTTGAAGAAATCCAGCTGAGCCTTATTGCTGCCGCTGTTTCCTTCATTGAGGACATACATTCCTACAGGATTGGCATTGACATCCGCAGGCGTATTCACCTGTTCATAATCAGACGGGACGTCACCGCTTCCGGGGAAAACGGGGATTTCATCCTTGCGGCAACCTGCCGCCATCGCAATCACGGCTGCAAAAACCAGAGCCGTCTTTCCAAAATTCATGAAAATCTTACGCATAAATATGATAATTGATTAAAGTTCAATGCTGAGCGACACCTTGAAATTAGTCTTCGGCATAGGATAATTCAGAACCACTTCATAATCCTGCCCCAGAAGATTATTCACCTCAAGTGAAGCCTTCAGGACCTTGTCTCTAAGATTGAAAGACTTCTGGACCGACAAATCGCTTGTATAATACGGCTGGACAAGATTCCGCCTGACATTCTCTTTCTGGCTATACCTCTCCCCCGCATAAAGGAAGGTATATCTAAGACACCATCCTTTCCAATATAGAGACACGACAGCGGTTCCGCTGTGCTCCGGGACATATGGTATCTGGTTTTTATAATATGATGAGGCAGAATCGGTTATGTCAACAGCCCTCTGCCAGGTATATTGAAGTTTAGTTACAAGTTCGATGCTGCCTGCACAGAATCCGAACGAAGCCGATGCGTCAACGCCCCTGATATCGACTTTGCCGAGATTAAGCATTGTCCAGCGGAACTGCTGCCCCTTAGGATAGGCTATAATTTTGTCATTGACCTTGTTCCAATACCCGTCGGCGACAATGTCGAAGTTCCTGAAGAATCCGCAATCAAATGATTCAGAATATTTTACACCAATGTCAGTCTGAAGTGTCCGTTCAGGTTTCAGCCAAACATTGGCGGAATTCGTATAATAAAGGTCATTGAAAGTAGGCATCCGGAACGAACGCTTGCAGAAGCCTCTGAGATACAGTTCCTTGCCGTCAATCAAGCGGTAGGACAAGGTCAATGCCGGTGAGGCCTCGTTCCTCGACGAATCATAGAGATCAGACTTGCGGGCCCTGTCCTGAATGAAGTAGCCCAATATGCTTGCCTGCATCTTGAATCTTCCAAGGTCAAGGGCAGTGGCCAGTGACAGCATTTCGGTGAAGCGGACCGGCTGCGGGAAAACGACATTGACAGACAAGAACTTGTCAGCATCCAGATAGTTCCACTGGAAATCGAATGACATTGACACATCCCAGAAATCATTGATACTGAAAAGATTCGCCGAAGACACATACATCTCTTTCTGGCGGTATCTGTTCGATGTGAAGAGGGTCCGGGGGTCCTTGTCCTCATAGAACGTGTAGTCAGACGCGAATTTGGCATTGACCATGGAACGGAACCGGCGGGTCCAGCCGTTCTCGAAGTGGCTCTGGACGAAGAAGTTGTTGTCTCTCATGCGCTCCCCGTTGCTGAACACGTTGCTCACCACGGCTCCGGGAATTCCCCTGTTGGAGTTATAATTATAGACGCGCATGTTCCATTTGCCGTGGGAGAGAGCCCCGTGGACCGACGCCTCGACTCTGGTGGCGCAGATGTCGCCGTTATGCCGATAGGCTGTAGTGTCATAGGCAAGCCGCCCTCTGGAATCGTAGCCGCGGCATCTGAATTTATAACGTCCTGTAGCATTGGTCCAGCCGGCGGATATCCCGGCAGAGACCTTGTCGGATATTTTGTAAGAGGTTCTGAACGAAGGATTTACAAGACCGAACGAGCCTGTCTTCACTGAAGCCTTGAGGGAGTATCTCCGTCCGGGAGCAAAATGGGGTTCCGACGTAGTGATATATATGGATGACGATGAGCCGAAGTCTCTGGCAGACTGGAAGATATCGCTTTTCTGTCCATTGTATAGGCATATTTCGCCTATGTCATCCAGGGAGAACCTTCCGAGGTCCGTCTGTCCGTTCTGTGCATTTCCGAGCTGGATTCCGTCATAAAAGACAGCCACATGATTGGTTCCCAATGAACGGACATTGACGGTTTTCAGGCCTGCAACTCCGCCATAGTCCTTAAGTTGGACTCCGGAAAAATATCTCAACGCATCTGCAACGGAGAGGCTGTTCAGACGTTCCAGATCTTTGCCTCCCAGGACTTGAGCCGGAATTGTTTCTTTGTATCTTCCTGACTGTGAATGGCCTACAATAACAGATTCTTCGAGATAGCGCACAGTGGAGTCTGACGGCACCACAATACCCTGCTGCGCCGATAAAGGCACAACCCACAGAAGAATAAATGTCAATGCAAATACTTGCTGCAGAATCCGTCTCAATGGTATCCGTATTAAGTAAATCCGGCACAAGGCCACAACGATACCATCCCTGTCAATGCAGCAGAGACAATGAACACGCAGGCAATCGTCCGAAACCGCAGTTCCGTACAATGCCGTCATGCACCAGCGCTCCCCGTCCTCCGCAGGGCAGACCGATGGTATCAGCCGCAACAGGCATTCTGACTTGTGCATTGACAGAACATATCCGTCTTCTGCATATACAGTAGCGGGAACTGCTCAGGATTCCGACCTGATTCCCCCATTACGACCGCTGCAAAGATAGGACAAGGCCAGTTAAAAACGAAATTTTTGTCAACTTATAAAAAACTATTTTGAAACACAAACAAGAAGCTGACCTTTTTGGTCAGCCTCCTCTATATTTGCAGAAAAATTCAAATATGGAAAAGATACATACTCCATCCGAAGTTGCCGAAAACATAAAGAAAATCATTAGGCAGCAATACAAAGGCCTGAACGAATATGCTATGCATAAGAATATTACGCCAACACAGTTATACACAATACTCAACGGAAAAGAGTATATGTCATTTTATTCGGCGTTCCGATTCTATGCGGATTTTGACTTGAATGTTGAATATTGCACGAAAGGGACGCTTCCGATGCTGTCTCCGGATCACGAGTATATGGCACTTCTGGCAGCTGCGACGGATTTTTTCTATGCTGTCAGGGATGAAGATCGGCTGCGGGATGAATACGAACTGAAATCCGGTGACATTGCCGAGGATGAAAAGCTCCGCTTCGAAAAAGCGCTGAAAAAGGCGAGGCTTGAAAAGGCTAAAGTAGGATGCCGACTGGTTGATCTGCTGAACATCGGATGGGCGGAAGATAATCCGGAATATGACATTGAAAAGCCGGTAGTTGACGAATGCGACTCCGGAAATAGTGAACAAATAAAAAACGATATGAAACTGCACGAAGCTATTGAGAAAGTGCTGCGAGAAGCATCGACGGCACTCACATTTACCGAAATCGCGAAACTCATAAACAGGCAGGGATTATACGCCAGAAAGGACGGTAAACCGGTGCCGGCGAGTCAGATTTCCGCAAGAGTAAAGAACTATCCTCTCCTATTTGACATTGATAGGAGTGTTTCACCAATTAAAATCAGCATTTCAAATGACAACAAACTATAAACAAGGCTTGGAGCCTCTAGTATGCAATGAACCGAAGATCCTGATACTCGGTTCCCTTCCTGGCGACATTTCCATCGAAAGCCAAGAGTATTATGCAAATCACAAGAACTTTTTCTGGAGAATCATAGCGACAATAACAGGCTCTCCTGTGCCGCTCAGCTATCCGGCAAAAAAGGAGATGCTTACGCAAAGTCATATTGCCCTCTGGGATGTTTATGCAGCAGCAGAACGTACTGGCAGCAGCGACGGGAATATCCGTGGCGGAGAGTTCAATGACATAGTCGGATTTATCAGAAAGAACCCGACAATATCAACAATTGTGTTCAACGGGAAAAAGGCAGCCAAGTCTTACGCGCAATACTTGAAAAAGCATCCCGACACGATAAACATAGTAGGACATCTGCACACCTGCGCATGCCCAAGCACAAGCCCGGCAATCCTCTGCACGGGACTGACTTTTGATGATTTGGTGAACAGATGGAAGGATATTTTGATTTGACACAAACTTTTCTTGTATGAACGGAAGACCGGCCAAAGGGCGAAAGAAAGCGCACCGACGCCGAGTTGTAGCGGCAATGGACTGCGATTTTCAAACCGGCGTCTTGAGTAACTTTGTTACATTTTCTGTACATATCTACTACACTTAATAAAATTTGTAGTATCTTTGTACAGATTATTTTATGTATATGCGTAACACTAAACAATTCATATCATCCTCCACCATAAAAAAAGTACAAGGGAGAGGCAAATATTACAAGATGCTTGACAAGGCAAAACAGGGAGAATTGATTCAGATTCGCCGTGGCATCTACGCCACGTTAGAGCAGCTGAGCGGCAATATGATAGACATTGATATAATAGTAAAGGGAGGCATACTTTGCCTATGGTCAGCGTGGAGTATCCATAAACTTACCACATCAATGCCACAGGCATTCCATATCGCTGTTCCAAGAGGTAGAAAAGTGACAATCCCTGCATTTCCGCAGATTGAAATCCACCATTACACGGACAAAATTCTCAATGTCGGCGTGATGAAGACGACTATTGACGGTTATATCATCAATGTATATGATGCTGAAAGGAGTGTCTGTGATGCCGTGAAATTCAGAAACAAAATTGGGATTGACGTATGTGCCGAAATAATAGGCAACTATCTTGAGCGGCCTGAAAGGAATATCTCGAAACTTATGGACTATGCAAAACTCCTCAGAGTAAACACGACTCTTGAGAAATATCTGGAGGTCAAGCTATGAGAAAAGAATCTGTCAAAAATCACGGAAAATCTATCCGGAGCAAACTGCTTAATGTCGCCCACGAGAAATTCGCAGCTAGGCCGACATTGGATATTGACTTCCTCGGCAACAATATCAGTAACAACAGCGAAAGAATCGTTGCGGCCTTTTCGTAACGAGAAAATGGCAACGCCGGTTTTTCTCTGCCCGAACGGCACCAGGAAATAGCTGTGTAGTTGCCGGAAGGCTCCGACAGAGCGTGGCCGGCCGCGGCCTCGTGA
>OHRX01000613.1_pt1 | contig 9463 bp, 5 predicted proteins | sample 1578581 | NCBI WGS metagenome assembly OHRX01 (sample SAMEA3879573, study PRJEB24766) | human gut metagenome | biome: human-associated habitat; feature: feces | place: USA | collected 1985/1987 | reverse complement strand
AGCCGCCAACCAGTACCGCACCCATAACGCCGCCGTAACCGTACTTAGCACCGATAACACAGGCGATGGATACAAAGGTGAAGCTGATGCCCATAACGATAGGCAACCCGCTGCCCACGCGCCATATTGGATAAAGTTGAATCAGCGTACCGATGCCTGCTACCAGCATTGCCGACTGCACCAGCGCACCGCTCTGTTCTACCGGCATTTTTACCACGCCGGCTACAATCAGAATCGGAGCGATATTCGCTACGAACATCGCCAGAATATGCTGCAGGCCGAAGGGAATCGCTTTGCTTACAGATATTTTTCCGTCTAAGTCGTATATCGGATCACTATATTGTTTTTCGCTCATTACGCTTCCTCATGTCTGAACACTACTGTGTTGGTTTTTGCATCCATCTTATCAATAATAGCTAATGAATGCAGGTTGTAGCCGGCTTTGCGCAGCTTGTCGCCGCCGCCCTGGAAGCCTTTTTCTACAGCAACGCCAACGCCTTCAACAGTAGCGCCGGACTGACGTACAATATCGATAAGTCCTTCCAGTGCACAACCGTTAGCCAGGAAGTCATCAATAATCAGCACATGGTCTGTTTTGGACAGGAATCTTTTGGAAACAACAACGTCGTTTGTTTTGCTATGGGTATAGGAATAAATTTGAGTGAAGTAAACATCCTTATCCATATTGCTACCGCTGGATTTCTTGGCAAACACTACCGGGACGCCAAAATACATTGCCGCAACACAGGCAATACCGATACCTGATGCTTCAATAGTCAGGATTTTAGTAATATTCCTGTCTGCAAACAAGCGCTTTAATTCTTTACCAAGCTCCGCAACAAACGGCACATCAATCTGATGATTTAAAAAGCTGTCAACCTTCAGAACATTACCGCTTTTGATAACACCGTCATTAACAATTTTTTCTTCCAATAATTTCATCGTCAAGCCCTCCATAAATTGTTTTTTTAACTGCTGCTACGAACATGTCAGCAATAAATTTGCCTTTTAAGTATAAAGATTATTTTATCACACTGACAATCTATGGTAAAGTGATTTTCTGCTTCTACAGAGATATTTTTGCCTTAATCTACCGCCAGTGCGACTTCGCTGCCTGTCCCCTGCAGGCCGCGTTTTTTCTTGACGAGAATTTTTTTGTCGATCATTTCCTGCAAATCATGTACATGCGAAATAATGCCTACAAGGCGATGGCCTTCACTGAGGCCCTGCAGCGTAGCAATAGCCTGCTGTAGACTGCTGTCATCCAGCGAGCCGAAGCCTTCGTCGACAAACATCGTATCCAGCTGAATGCCGCCTGCGCAGGACTGCACCTCATCCGCCAGCCCCAGCGCCAACGCCAGCGATGCCATGAAGGATTCGCCGCCGCTTAAGGTTTTGACGCTGCGCAAATTACCGCTGTAATAATCCTTAACCTCCAAATCGAGGCCTGTTTTGCTGTTGCCCGTCTTGCTGTCCGCATCCTGCATTTTGTCACGGCACAGCTCGTACTGGCCGCGGCTCATGTGCAGCAGCCTTACATTGGCGCGCTGCAGAATTTTATCGAAGTAGTGCATCTGCACATAGGTTTCCAGATTAACGCGTTTTTTGCCGGTCAAGGTTCCGTTCAGCGTGGCGGAAAGGCTGTTGATCAAGCTGTACTCAGCTTCGCAGGCTGCCCTGCGCGCTTCGTAGCCGCTGACCTCCTGCTTAATCCGTTGATTATTCTTAATTGCGGCATAGAGCCGCTTATCCTGCAGCTCCAGCTCACGCTGCTGCGCCAACAGCTTTTCATGCTCCTGCTGCAGCTCCTGTTCATCAACATCCGTCAGCAGCTCATTCTGCTCGGCAAGCTGCTTTTTCAGCTCCTGCAGCTGTCCTTCGGCACCTGCCAGCTGCTGCCTTAAGTTTTGTGCCGCAGCCTCCGCCTGCTTGTCGGCAGCCTTCTGCTGCTCCAGCGTTCTCGCCAGCTTACGGTATTGCTCCACCTTTTCCTGCAAAAAGCCCATCTTCAGGCGCAGGGCCGTAATCTTATTGTTAACATCCTTCAGCTCTGCCTGCGCTCTTTCGGCAATCAGCTTCAAATCATCACAGCCAAGCAGCTCCACGCCCTTGCCTAGCAGCAAGGTTTTGTCCAGCTCCAGATGTTCCTTTAAAGCCTTGCCTTCACCTATAAGACCATCCCTTATCTTCTGAGCAACCTCAGCTTTAGCGCGCGCCTGCTCAACATCATTTTCGGTAGGTGCGTCCTGCGCCAGCTGCACAGGCTGCGGATGCTCGCAGGAACCGCAAACTGGGCAGGGCTTGCCGGGTTTCAGCTTATCGTGCGCCAGAAGGCCCGCCTGCGCGCCCAAAAATCTGTCAAAGCAAGCGTCACTCAGCTCATTAAGATGATTGAAATTATCGCAGGCCTGCTTATACTCCTGACGCTTCTGAAGAAGTGCAACCTCCTGACTTTGGTAACGCTGCTGCATTTCCTGTAATTGCCGCAGCTCTCTTTGGCGTGCAGCCAGCTGCTGCCTTTCTGTTTGCATCCGTGCCAGCTCCACCTCGCCCTTTTGCGCTTCGCTGACCTCTGCCTCAAGCTTTTGCAGAGCCTCCTGTCTTTGCACTGCTGCAGCTGCTTCCTGCTCCAGTTGCTTTTGCATGCCTGCTATTCTCACTTCTGTCGTCTGCATATATTTTTCAAGCTGCTGCTTTTTATCAATAGCGCTCAGGCTGTCCTGCAGCGCAGTCAGATTTTTCGTCACAATAGCCACCGCTGCCGCCACCTGCTGCTGTTCCTTTTCGTCAAGAGCAATAATTGTGTCAACCAAGGCCAGTACTTCTTCAACACAGCCTTCATAGTGACGCAAAGCAAAGCTCTGCAGCTGCTCCGTATATGCGGGATAAATGCAGTTGATGCCGCTTAACGCCTGCTCGCTTCGGCGCTGCTGCTCGGCAAATTCATTACGCTTGGCCGCAGCATCCTGCTTCAGCTTATCCTGCAGCTGCTGGAAGAAGTATGTATGAAATAAATCACGGAAGATTTTACTGCGCTCATCCGTATTGGTATCCAAAAATTTGCGGAACTGTCCCTGAGCAATCATCGTAATCTGCGTAAACTGCTTGTGATTAAGCCCCAACAGCTCCACAATGCTCTTGTCTACATCAGACATTCTCGTCACCGGTACGCGTCCATCCGGATAGTACAGCTCGGCGCCGGCCTTTTCCTTCGTCATACCGCCGCCGCGCTTCGCCGGACGGCGGTACTCCGGGTTGCGTTTTACCCTGTAGCACTTGCCTCGGAAGGAAAACTCCAGCTCCACAAACGTCGGCGTATCGGTGTCCGCATATTGGCTGCGCAGCATATTGGCATCACGCACACCCCCGCTCGTCTGCCCGTACAGGGCATAGGAAACAGCGTCAAAAATCACAGTTTTACCGGCACCTGTATCGCCGGTAATCAGGTACAACCCCTGCTCTCCGAGCTTGGAAAAATCTATAACGGTTTGGCCTGCATACGGACCAAACGCACTCATAACCAGCTTCAGCGGTCTCATAATACGTCACCTCCCATTTCCGAAAGCAAATTAGTAAGATACTGCTTCTGCTCCTCGCTCAGTTTCTGATTGTTCTGCAGACGATAAAAATCATCAATAAGCTCTAACGGTGTTTTCTCTACCAAATCTTCCGTTATTTCCAGTTCTGCATTCGCCTGCGTGCGCTTATTGTCATAATCAAGCTGCAGCAAATTCTTATATACAGTCTGCAGGCGTTGCATAGCATTAGTTACATCGTTTTCATCCGTAAGCGTCAGATAATAAAAATCCTGCAGGAAGCCATTTTCATCCATCGGAAACATGGCATAATTCGGTCTTGCCATTAAATTCTCAAAGGTATCCTTTAAATAGCGCACCTCACGCAACGGCGTCAGCGGCAGCTGCGTAACCTTCATATTGCCTTTTTCGGCAAGCTCCACCAGCGTCACGGATTTTTGCTGCTGCCATTCGCTGAAGGAATATTTCAGCGGTGTACCGCAATAGCGGATACGCTCATTACCGCCGACGTTTTGAGGATTATGGATATGCCCCAAAGCCACATAATCAAAAGCAGCAAAAACCTCCGCACCGATATTATCCAATCCGCCCACATTAACAGCCTCACTGCCTGCGGTAACAGCACCGGTAACAAACTGATGCGCAACAAGCACATTGCGCTCGTCCCGTGCCAACTGCAGCTGCGACACAGCATATTTCACCGCATCATGGTAGCCTGTAATCTCTGCTGCAGCCTCCTCAGGTGCCCAATGCTTCACAACAGCAGGCTTCAAAAATGGCAGCAGGAAAATATTCACCCTGCCGAATTCGTCCTCCAGCACAAGCTTCTGCTCCTCACCGTTGTAGCTGCCCGCAAAATGAATGCCGCTGCCGCTCATCAGCTGCGCGCCGAACGCCAGGCGCTCCGCCGAATCATGGTTGCCGCTGATGATGCACACAGGCACCTTCAGTTCCGCCAACTGATTCAGAAAATCATCAAACAAAACGACAGCTTCTGCCGGCGGTACCGGTTTATCATAAATATCTCCGGCAAGCAGTACGCAATCAGGCTGCTTGGCGCAAATCATCTGTACAATACGTTGTAAAATATATTTTTGGTCCTCATAAAGAGAAAATTCATTGAGTTTTTTTCCTAAATGCAGATCCGACAAATGTAAAAGCTTCATGCTATCACTCCCTGTCACGAATATTTATTCACTGTTATTTAATCGTTGTATTATCTTGATTTTATCATGCTAAAGCATATGCGTCAATCTATACTTCAAACAAACGTTGCCGTTCCTCCTAAACTTTCTAGAAAAATTTTCTACTTTTTTTCAAAAAAGTACTTGACCAACTGCTATCTATCTGCTATAATCGTTATTGTTCTGATGAGCGTGCTCAAAAAGAACTGCTACTCCGGGATGGTGTAATGGTAGCACAAGTGACTCTGGATCATTCGGTCTGGGTTCGAGTCCTAGTCCCGGAGCCAAATGGCGCTATGGTCAAGCGGCTAAGACGTCGCCCTCTCAAGGCGAAATCAAGGGTTCGATTCCCTTTAGCGCTACCAGAAGTTAACGCTGATGCTTATGCATCAGCGTTTTTTATTGCTTAAATGTAAACAAAACATAAACCGCATCTTGTTATGCGGTTTTTTTGTGCGTAGAAAGGAGAAAGTCAGCTGAAAAGTTTTGTGACTGAAAGGTAGCGCTCTATAACATTTCCGGTGAAATTAACGCTGATGCTTATGTATCGGCGTTCAGAAACATTCACCTCATCACACCGCCTGTATCTTATGTTGCACTTAAGAGGATTATACCTTCTCCCCCACAAAGCAAAAGAACCGCCTTGCGGCGGTTCCTTTCCCGACAACGCCAAGCGCTGCCGATTTTAGGAAGTTTTTGTATGAAGGTTTATCAGAAAGTGAAGGTTACGTCAGTCCAGAAGCGATGGTCTTTGGTGCGATCAAGATCAGCAGCAATACCAGGAAGCTCTTTCATCAGCTTGGATTCGGTGTTATAGTATGCAACGTTAGCTACAATGTTTTTAGCAAGGGTGTAGTTAGCGCCAACGCCGAAGCCCTTGAAGCCGGTCATGCCAAAGGTGTTAGCATCAGTGGTGTGTGCAACATAGGTTTGTGCACCTTGGTCATAGTATTTAGCCCATGCGCCCCAGCTGCCTGCATCCTCAGCCTTTGCACCCTTATAAGCCAAGCCGATAACAAAGCCGTCGTCATCCAGGTATTTATCAATAGCTTTGTTAATGTTGCCATCACTACGATCATTAAGTTTGTCAGCAGACAAATCACCCTTCAGATACATAGCGGACAGATTGAAATGCCCCATATCATAGCTCAAGCCTGCATGCCAGATGCCGTTGTCAATATCAGTTTTGTCAAAGTTACCATTGTCAAATGCAACAGAGCCGGTTCCCATATCTTTGAATTGAGTGTAGCCGGCAGTAGCCTTCAAGCCCTTAGCCAACTCGCCTTCTACTGCCAAGCCCCAATACTTGCCGCCATTAGTAATATCACCAGTTTCAGTATTAATGCCATCATTTATCATAAACGGTACTACAGTAATATCATCAGTTGCCTTGCCTGCAAAGCCTTTTACCTTAACCTTGTTGCCATAAGACAGCTCCAGACCATCAGCACGGGTATCATAGATATTGCCGTCAGCAATTACCAGGTTATAACGGCCTGCACGTACTGCCATGCCGCCCAGCTTGCCGTCTACATAAGCGCGTTGGAAGCTTGTATTTTCATCACCGGCATTATTATTCAGGTTCTGAACATTCTGCAGCATGCCGGTGTAGGTCCAGTCATCATTAATCATGCCGTTAATCCAGATACGGGAACGGATATCTGCCACATGGTTGGAATCATTGCCCAAAACTCTGTAACCTCTGTCTAAAGTCCTTCTTGACATTGCACCGTCTTGGTCAACATAACGGAAGCGAACTTCACCGGTAATTTTTACATTGTCAGCCTTTTTCTCCAGGTTAGCTACGCGCACGCCCAGGCTGTCCAGCTCGTCAGCAAATTCAGCTGCCAGTCTTTCTACGCTAGCGCCCTTAGCCATTGCTCTAGCAACGATTTGTGCCATTTCATAGCGAGTCATCAGCTTGTCGCCGCCGAAGGTGCCGTCACCGTAGCCATCGATTACGCCTGCAGCTGCCAGCTTGCTGATGCTGTCATATGCCCAGTGCCCGGCAGGAACGTCGCTGAACGGGTTAGCAGCGTAAGCAGAAGCGGTTACACCAAGAGCCATTGCCATTGCGAGTACTAAAGATTTTTTCATTGTAAATTCCTCCTCTTATCTTAAGAGATTTTTATTTATTACAAAATCCTCCGCAAATCCCCGCCTGCAAGTCCGGTAAGAGTTGCCTTGTTTCCTCTACCATGCACGAGCTTCGCCTGTGTCCAGGATTTCATAATCAAGGGGTAATTTCAAATTAGAGTAACTCTCTTTTCGATTTACTCTAACCTAATTCATATCTTTATTATAATTGCGGGCGACTGCTCCGTCAAGAGATTTTTTTAGAAAATTTTTAACAGAATAATAATTATTCCTAATAAGAATCTTTAAGATGTCGAAACAGCGTCTTGCACCGGCCTGTCAGTGTTGGAGCAAAACACTTGCCAAAGTCATTTTTAACGCGTTTTAAAGTATACTTTCGAAAATCCCCGAAAAATTGAAAGTATACTTTCGGAAATTCGCCAAAAATCGTAAGTATACTTTCAATTTTGCTTGTGATGAGCTTTTCTCTGCGCCAATGCAAAAAAAGCAGCAGTGCCATGCGTTCGGCACTGCTGCTTTCAGAGGGTTGATGTTGTGAAAGGATGTATAAAAGAAAAGGGGTATTATTTATCAGTCAGTGGGATTTCTAACTGATGAGCTTATTATAAGGCGAACTGACTGATTAGTCAATGGATAATCTGTGAACTTTGCATCGTTTTGATGAACTCTAGAAAAATCATTTTATCGCTGCCATCAGCGCGTAAAAAATCGGCGGTACGATAAGCGCCGGCAGCATATTCAGCGTTTTGCAGTCACGCAGCTGTAAAATTCCCAGGCCGCTGCTCATCAGAAAAATGCCGCCCAAAACAGAAATTTCTCCCATCAGCGCCGGCATCATATAGGGCGCAATCACTCCGGCGAAAAGATAAATGCTGCCCTGCCACAAAAGCAGCACCAAAGCCGCCGCGGCTATGCCAATGCCATAGGCAGAGCCAAGAATAATCGACGAAACAAAATCAAGCGTCGCATTGGTATACAGATAGGTATTGTTGCCGTTGAGCCTGCTTTCAATCGGCCCCAAAATAGAAAGCGTGCCGATGCAGAACAGCAAAATAGCGGTTGAAAGTCCTTCCGCCAGCTTGCTGCCACCCTTAGCGCTCGCCAAAAGCCTGTGAAAGCGTCCGTCGATATCCAGCCAGGTACCTATAACTGTACCGATGGCGATGCTGGCAATGAATAATACCGGATAAGTTGTTTTCGGCATATTGCTGACAAAGGCATTCGCTCCCAGTCCCACGGTTGCCAGGCCAAGGCCGTCAAACAGCGCTGTTTTATAGCGTTCGTTAACACCTCTGCTGAGAAAACTGCCGATTACAGAACCGGTTATAATTGCACTTACATTAACGATTGTTCCTAACATTTTCAATATCCCCTCAAGTTTACAAATACTTCCTGCGCAGGCTACAAAGATTTTACACTTCCCCCGCTCAGGCATCTTTACAGATACTCTTTTATTTTATACTATTATAGTACCAAATACAATTCCTACAAAGGAGGCTAATACGAATGAAAAAAACTCTTCTCACGTTATTTTTGGCGATGGCAGTAGCAGCAGGTGCGTCGGCTGCGCAGCAAACCGAAATCGACAAGGGCGACCGCTTTGATTATAAATATCCTGTTTTCACGCAGGAAAATCCGCAGGCAGCAAAGCGCATGAATCGCGATATCCAGAAAATGGTCAACAAATCGCGCAAGGATTTGCGCCACCCGGATATGCGTGCTGTCGGCAGCAATTATGAGGTGATTTACGAAAACGACCAGTTTGTCTGCCTCACCTTCAACACCTGGTACTATTATGACAGGGCTGCGCATGGTATGTACTATATCCACGGCATCGTTTACGACAAGGCTACCGGCAAGCGCGTTCCCTACACCCGCTTCATCGAAAAGCTGACCGCCGAGCAGCTGAAGCAGGATATCAAAGCTAAAAAGCTGCCTGTTTACGGCGCAGATTTGAAAACTGTCAGCGAAGCGCCGTTCATTGATAACATCGACAACTTCAAAGTAAGCAAGGATTATATCATCACCGAGGACGGTCATCTTTATCTGATGTACCAGCCCTACGAGCTTGACTGCTATGCCGCAGGCGTTACCTATGTCAAAGTAAAATAACAGCAACAAAATTAAAGCACTGCTCTGTATCTCCTGTAAGGAAATGTGAGCAGTGCTTTTTTACAGCATATTTACTTTTGGTCCAGCACGCAGATTTCAATTCCCGATGCAGCCATCATATCCTCCGCCAGCTTATCCGGATAAGGATTAGCATAAACAATGCGCTTAATGCCTGCGTTAATCAAAATCTTGGTGCAGACCACACAGGGCTGATGCGTACAATAAATCGTACCACCGTTGACAGACACACCATGATAGGCAGCCTGCACTACAGCATTCTGCTCTGCATGGATACCGCGGCACAGCTCATGCATCTGCCCCGAAGGCACATGCAGCTGCTCGCGCAGGCAGCCCGTAACCTCGCAGTGAGGCAAATCCTTAGGCGTACCGTTATAGCCTGTCGCTACAATCTGTTTATTTTTGACGATTACCGCGCCGACACTGCGGCGCATACAGGTTGAACGGCTGCTGACTACTCTGGCAATCTCCATAAAGTAATCATCCCAGCCGGGTCTTGTTTTGCGTTCCATAATT
>OHRX01000611.1_pt1 | contig 9467 bp, 10 predicted proteins | sample 1578581 | NCBI WGS metagenome assembly OHRX01 (sample SAMEA3879573, study PRJEB24766) | human gut metagenome | biome: human-associated habitat; feature: feces | place: USA | collected 1985/1987 | reverse complement strand
CTATAAGCGCTGCTCTCAGCCTTGCGCTTGCAGGCGCGTTGCTCTTGCTTGCCGTACTTCCCGGCAACAGCTTTTACGGCAAGGTTATAACACATGCGGAAAATACCCATGGGCGCAAGCTCATTGCCCTCACCTTTGACGACGGCCCTTATCCGCCCTATACCCAAAAGCTGCTCAAGCTTTTGGCTGCCAAAAATGTGCATGCCACCTTCTTTATGGTTGGCGAAAACGCTGCCAAGCATCCGGAAACAGTAAAGCTCGTCCAGGCACAAGGACACCTGATTGCTCTGCATGCAGGCTATCACAAGGATTTGCTTAAGCTCAGCAGCAGTGAGGCTGCCGCCAACATCGCCTATGGCAAGGAAACGCTGCAAAGCATCACCGGTACTGCACCGCAGTATATGCGTCCGCCGCACGGCTTCAAGGACTGGAGCACTGTCAAGGCTATCAATGATGCAGGTATGCAGATAGTAAACTGGAGCATCATTCCCCGCGACTGGACGAACCCCGGCGTGCAGGTAATCGCCGACAGAGTCTGCGAGAACGCAGCCCCCGGTGCTATTGTCCTGCTGCATGACGGCGACAGTCCCGAAAATCTGGCACCGCGTGACCAGACGATTGAGGCAGTCGGCCTCATCATCGACCGTCTGCGTGCAGAGGGATATGAATTTGTCACCATCGAAGAACTTAATAAATAATAAAGGAGCAACAATATGAAACTAATTGTCGGCCTTGGCAATATCGGCCGCGAATACGAAAATACCCGTCACAACATCGGCTTTATGGTAGTTGACGAGCTGGCACGCCGTCTTGGTGTAAGCTTCGGCAAGGAGGACCGCAGTGCCTATATGGCAGAATACCGCGCTCCCGAAAAAATTATCATCATCAAGCCTACCACCTACATGAATCTCAGCGGCGTTGCCGTAGGTGCCTACGCCAACTTCTATCACATCGACCCGGATGATATCGCTGTTATCCAGGATGATATGGATATGCCCGTAGGTCAGCTGCGCATCCGCCGCAAGGGCAGCGCCGGCGGCCACAACGGCATCAAATCCATTACCGAGCATTTGGGCACCGATGCTTACCCGCGCTTTAAAATCGGCATCGGCCATCCGGCACGCAACAACAAGGCCGTTGTCAACCATGTACTGCATGCCTTCCAGGGCGAGGACAAAACCGCTATCGAAGCGGCAGTAGCAGAAATGGCCACTGCGCTGGAGGAATGGATTAAATCCGACGATATCGAAGAGGTTATGCAGGCCCACAACAAGAAAAAGCCTAAGGCTGAAAAACCTGCGGCTGAATAAGCAATATAAAAGAACTAGCAAGAGCAGTCATAGCTCCGGCTAGTTCTTTTTTTTGGTTATGCAATATATTCAACAAAATTACGGCTTATTGAAGGCCGGTGTCAGCATCGGTTCTACAGCACCTGTATCAGGAGTAAGGTCTGCTGTTCCCCTGAGCACGACTTTGTCGGCAAGAACAAAGCCGTTCAGCCGACAGCCCGCACCTATCGTCACCGTTCCCTTCGCCAGCAGCAGTGCCTGTGCCATTTTGGTACCGTCGCCCAGCGTAATATCGCCCTCTTCACTGATAAGCACTATGCGGTCCGGGTAATATGAGCCCGGTGCGGTATTTATCGACAGCTTATTGGCTATCAGTGTTGCACCCTGCAGGCCTTTGCTGCCAAGACTCAGCGAAGTGTTGCTCCTCAGATAATAAAAGCGGGCGCTGAGGCCATTTTCCTCCGTAGTCCTTTTGTTCAGCGAAGCAGCGCATTTATTCTGCAGAAAGCTAATCTGCGGCAGCCTTACTTCTTCTATGCTTGTATATAACGCTGCCTGCTGCAGATATTCTCCTCCTGTCAGCGAACGTCCCGCAAGAACGCTCTTAGCTGTCAGCTTCCGCATCTCCGGACTGAAGCTCACCCTAAGCCTGTGCAGCCGCTGTACTGCGCCAACATGATTAGCGGCTATGGCAGACACCTTCAGGTAATCTATTTGCCCATCCGAGCTGTAACTGCTTTCGCTTGTCACTTTTACGGGTTCGTTGCCCGGCTGCAGCTCGCCCTCATAGCAAAGCTGCGTACCCGCAGGCTGCGGTTTTTGACCTATGGCCTGCAATATGGAGCCGCACAACAGCCGCAGCTGCTGCCCCCGTAAAAAATCCTTTTCCGCCTCATAGCCCTTTACTGCATAAAGCAGGCAAAGCTGGGCGCTGAGTGCCAGCAAGAGCGCTGCCAGCAGGCACGGAAGCGATATACTTCCCTTTGCGCTATGCATCATCTGTTATCCTCGCACTATAACAAATAAAATACTGCGTCACCCGCAGGCTTCTGCCGTTACGGTAAAGATCAAAGCTTACGCACAGCATTTGCGGCGAGCAGCGTCGCACCTGCCATCTGAAAACGCCTACCTCCTCCAGCGACACCGGATTCACACCCGTGCCTTTATTGGTACGCGTCCTCTGATATACTCCCTGCTTATCGCTGTAAACAGTCACCTGCTTACACCCCTCAAGCATCCTGCAGCTTATTTTGCCGTCGGCCTGCAGACGCACGCTCTGCGCATCATAGCAAACTATCTTTTCCAACTGCGCCAAAATATGCCGTCTGGCTTCCTGCAACTGCAGCTCATCCTGCAGGCAGCCAAAGCTGCGACCGGCAGTGCCTGTTGCTTTAAAGACCAACGTCACCAGCACTACTGCCAGCAAAAGTCCCAACAGCAGCTCCGTCAGCAGATAGCCCCTCTGCCGTCGGCAGCGCACGGATAAGCTTAACCTTGACCTTGCCATACGCAGCCTGCACCTCCTGTACCGCTAAACCGTCTGTGCTGCCGGAGCTAATCCTTTGCGTCACGTCAAAGCGGCCGCTATATTCTTCGCCCGCCAGCACCTGCTGTGCGGCCTGCACCGCCTGCTGCAGTTCAAGGCTTTCATTCAGCAGATAATTGCTGCGGTAAAAGCCCTGTATCGCTGTCGCCAGCAGCACTGCCGTAAGGCAGAAGCACACCAGCTCCTGTACTAGGCAAAAGCCTCTGCTATTTTTCATAAACAGTCACCCTGCCTGTAACCGGCTGCACCGTCAGCCGGCAGTACATATCAGGCAGCTGTCTATGCTCCAGCCTATAACCGCCAATGGCTGTCGGATTACCGTTTTCATTATAGCTGAGATTCTTAATCGCTTTTTCGCACGTCAGGCTGATGTCCGCATCGAGCCTTACACGCTTCCAGATTTTATGCGCGCGCTCAATTCTGTAGCTATGCTTATCCTTATCGCTGACTTTAAGCGTGTACATATAGTTTTCCGGCTGAAACAGCGTCTGCTGCTGCATCTGTCTGATATCCGCCGCCAAAAGATATGCTGTATAGCGCAGCTGCTGCCTGTAATACTGCCGCTGCAGCGTCTTGCTTCCGGGATACAGCATTACTGCCGCAAGTCCCAGGCACCCAAGTGCCAGCAGCAGCTCCAACAGCAGATAGCCTGCTGTCTTATTGTTCACCGGCGTTAACTTTACTGCCCGGTGAGGTTACTGCCGCACCCTTGCTGTTTTTGCCGCTGAGGGTATAGGTGCCGTCGGTTGTATTGGGTGTATAGGTAAGTGCCTCGCCCTTGGCATCCTTGAATTCCAGCTTACCGCCCAGATATTCGCTGTCCAATGTAGTAAGCTCTGCCGGCACAGTGCCTGCATCCATCTTATACAGCTGAATTGCCTGGTCGATAGTCACCAGATCGTTTTGCAGACGGGCATTCTTCACTCTGTCGTTAGCACCCGAAAGCGAAGGCAGCAGCATGGTAGCCATAATGCCAATCAGCGCTGCCGCTGCTACTACCTCGATTAAAGTAAAGCCTCCCTGTTTACGCATTGTTTTTAACATAATCGCACCTCCTGAATTTACTCCGGCATTGCCGAAAGCATCTCAAATAGCGGACCGATAACTATGCAGACGATTCCCGCTATGATAATCGCTGCCACTAAAAGCAGCAAGGGCACCAGCAGCTCCTGCAGCCTGCCAAGCTGCTGCTGCAGACGCTGCTCACCGGCCGTTACTGCTTCCTGCAGCATTTGCGGCAGATAGCCTGTAGATGCGCCCACGCATACAAGCTCCAGCATCAGCGGCGAAAAAAGCTCTTTCGCGCCGCCTGCAGCCTGTTCAATCGCAATGCCTCGCTTTAGCCTGCTGTTCAGCAGGCGCAGCTGCCCGGCATACTGCTCATCATCCATGGTATCCGTCACAATCGCCACCGCTCTTGTTATGCCTACACCGCTTTCCAAAAGCAAGGCCAGCAATCTGCAAAAGCGTACTTCTAATAAAAGGCCATGAAAATTTCCGCTTAACCGGCTGCGTAAAAAACAGCGCAGCAGCCTGCGTCCCAGCAAAAAAAGTGCAGCTGCTACGCCTGCCGTCAACGCCAGCGCTGCCAACGGCTGCTGCAGCAAAGCATCCTTCAGCGTCAGCAGCAAAGCCAATGTACCCATCGGCAGCACGCCCATAGCGATGTAGGTATCCGCCAGTACCGGCAGGATGTACAGTAAAAACAGCAGCAGCACGCAAAACGATGCCAGCAACAAAAATGCCGGATAAGTTACAGCCCTCTGCACAAAACGCCGCAGCTTAAGCTGGCGGCTGTAATAATCTGCCAATTGCTCCAGCAACATGGCCAGCTCACCGCTTTCTTCCCCCACAGCCACCAAAGTAACTGCCAGCTGAGTACAGCAATCCGCTTCCGCTGCCAGGGCCTGTGCCAGGCTGCTGCCACGGCGCAGCCTTTGCTGCAGACGATAGCAGAGCAGCATCTGCTTAGCGCTGCCATGCTTTTGCAATAGCTGCAGCGCATTCAGCAACGGCAGGCCGCTGCGCAGGATAACCGCCAGCTGCCTGTAGAAGCTAATCTGCTCCGCCAGGCTCACGCCTCCTCTAAGCTTAATTTTCATCACCTCCACATGGCCGATTATAGACTATTTGTGAATTTTCTGTCTAATTTTATTTGTCACATATGTGAAATCCGTGTGACATAAAAATCTTTTTTTTACCGCAAGCAAAAGAAAAAACTCTGAAAGCCTCATATTACAAGACTTACAGAGTTTTTCTCAACCGATTAATTTCCTGAAAATTATCTGCAATTATAACGTTCTAAGCAGTCTAAGCAACAATATTTTGCTCATGACCATGACGAAGCCAAACGCAAGCGCTGATGCCGAAAAGAATAACGCCGGCTACTACAAAAAGACTTTGCAACGGCGCAAATGTAGCAATAGCTCCGCCAAGTACAGGACCTACCATGGAACCGAACTGCTGCGCACTGAACATAAAGCCAAAAACGCGTCCGCGCTGGTCGGTAGTTGTATTGCTGGCCAAAACCGCACTCAGCGAAGGCTGAATACCGGCACAGCACAAGCCATAGCAAAAATTGCAGACACAGAACAAAAGTAGTGTCTGCGGCATTGCCGTCACCGCACTCATCAAGCCGGAAAGCAGTGTAGCAGCGCACAACGCTTTATAAAAACCATGCTCCTGTCCGAAGCGTCCCCAGCTCGGCGCAGTAATAGCACTGGCAATGCCTACGAGCGAAAAGGCCACGCCGGAAAGAAACATAATGTTGCCCTCACCATGATTCAGCTCTGCCACATAAAGGCTCAAAATCGGCTGAATCAGCAGGATAACCATCTGAGCTACAGCAATGTAAATCAGCGTTTCACGAATTACAGGTTGCTGTAAAAGCTGTACCTGCGGCTTGGCCGCAAGCTTTTTCGGCTCCGCCTTCGGCGGCTCGGGAATGTAGAACATAAATACCAGCGTAATAATCGTCAGTAACCCACCTGCAACGAAGAATGAGGCACGCATGCCAAACAGCGTTGCCAATGAACCGCCTACAAGCGGACCAATGACATTGCCGCAAGTCAGTCCTGCCTGCATAATGCCCAAGCTCACGCCCAGCTTTTCCATCGGCACCAGGCTGGTAGCAATCGCTAGGCACGCACTCCACAATCCGGCAGCAAAGCCCTGCAGCACACGCACACCGAACATCTGCTCCGGCGTAGTTACTATGCCACCCAAAAAGTACGACAGAGCCAGGCCTGCACCCGCACGCACCGCCATCATCTTTTTGCCGCGCGTATCAGCCATTTTACCCCAGATAGGCGCCATGATACCGCCAATCAGAAAGGTTATGGAAAAAATCGCGCCGTTCCACATTTTTACATCGTCTGCGCTCACTCCCAGTTCGTTCATCAGATACATCGGCAAAAAAGGAATAAGCATGGTATAGCCTGCAGCCATCAATACGACATTAGCCGTGAGGATAGCCAGAATAAGCTTCCAGTTTTTCATAAAATCCACCTCAAAATAAAACAATAGTAATAAATTATTATAACGCCGAAGCTGTTTTTTGGCAAATAAAAATCTGCAATACAGCCTCAATTGCATAATAAAAATACACTTAGGGAAATATGCTCTGCCGCAACAGAAGCATATATAAAACTGTACCAAAATAATGCCAACACAACAAAACAGAACGCCGAAACCCGCTTGCCTAACGGATTTTCAGCGTTCTGTCTGTTTTTGGAGGAGAAAATATGAATTTGCTTAAAAAGCAAATAGCAGCTTGTTTAAAAGTAGAGGAGCTAACCAATGCACTTAAGGAAATTGTCAAGGTCAAAGGTCAAGGCTGCAATGCAAAATCAGGAAGGGACGATATACATTGGTTAGCCATCACTAACTTCACGATTATTGTAGCACATATTTTTACAGTTAGCAATAGCTAATTTTAATTTTTTTATTTTTTTTTTCGCGATTAACGCTGCGTGCAAAAAAACAACGCAGTCACGTTGCCGTTTTACGGAATACGTAACTGCGTTTAAGCTTGCACTTATTTTATACTTCCGGATTATTCTCGCCGGCAGCTTCCTTAGCCTGCTCCTGCTGCAGCAAAGCCATAAACTGCTCGCCGGTAATAGTTTCCTTCTCCAGCAGGTACTGTGCCAATACATCCAGCTTATCTCTGTTGTCTTGCAAAATCGTGCGTGCCTTTGCGTGAGCCTCCTTTATCAACGCCAAAACCTTGGCATCAATCTTGCCGGCTGTAGTTTCACTGCACTGCAGGGCAGCGTCACCGCCCAGATAACGGTTGGCCACAACCTCGGTAGCCATCATATCAAATTCTTCCGTCATACCCAGACGCGTTACCATGCTGCGTGCCAGCTTGGTAGCCTGCTCGATATCATTGGAAGCGCCGCTGGTAATGCTGCCGAAAACAACCTCCTCAGCACTGCGGCCGCCGGTCATAGTTACAATCTTGTTGAACAGCTCTTCCTTGGTCATCAGCACGCTGTCATTTTCGCTGATTTGCATGGTGTAGCCCAAAGCGCCGTTGGTACGTGGAATAATAGTAATCTTATGAACCGGAGCACTGTGCTTTTGCATAGCAGCCACAAGTGCGTGACCGATTTCGTGGTAGGCAATAACCTTTTTCTCTGCGGGAGAAATTACCGCGCCCTTGCGCTGGTAACCGGCGATAACAGTTTCAATGGATTCCTCCAGATCTTCCTGCTCCACTACGTTACGATGCATTTTTACAGCTCGCAGCGCACCCTCATTGATAATATTGGCAAGCTCCGCACCGCTGGCTCCGGCTGTTGCCCGCGCCAACGTACCATAGTCGATATTGTCTGCCATACGCACGTTACGTGCATGAACCTTCAGGATAGCCTCACGGCCTTTCAGATCCGGCAGCTCAACAGGAATGCGGCGGTCAAAACGTCCCGGACGCAGCAGCGCCTTATCCAGAGATTCCGGACGGTTGGTAGCTGCCAGAATAACTACACCCTTGCTGCCGTCAAAACCGTCCATTTCGCTAAGCAGCTGATTTAAAGTCTGCTCTCGTTCATCATTGCCGCCGAACTGGCCGTTATCACGGCGTTTGCCGATGGCATCGATTTCATCGATAAATACTATGCAAGGTGCCTTTTCCTGCGCCTGCTTGAACAAATCGCGCACACGGGCAGCGCCCATGCCGACGAACATTTCTACAAATTCACTGCCGCTGATGCTGAAGAACGGCACCTTGGCTTCGCCTGCTACCGCACGCGCCAGCAAGGTTTTACCTGTACCTGGAGGGCCTACCAGCAATGCACCCTTCGGCATGTTGGCACCGATATCCTTGTACTTGCCGGGATTATGCAGAAAATCAACCAGCTCCATCAGCGCTTCTTTGGCCTCATCCTGACCTGCTACATCGGCAAAGCTTTTGCCAGTCTGCGCTTCCACATAAACCTTGGCATTACTCTTGCCGAAGCTCATGGCGTTGCCGCCCATGCGCTTGCCCATGAAGTACATAAATAACTGTCCCAGGCCAAAGAAAATCAGAATCGGCAGTACCCAATTGGTGAAAAAGGTTACCAGAGGACTTTGTTCCTTAGGCACAACCTGCGTAAATTCTACCTTACTCTTCATCAGGCGGTTGGCCAGCTCCGGGTCCTCCACCCTGCCGGTAACATAAATTTCCTTTTCGTTGTTCTTATCAACCGCAGCCAGACGCTTATCGGTAATTTCTACCTTAGATACCTTGCCTTCATCCACCATCTGAAGGAAATTATTATAAGAAACCTCCTTCATTTTCGGGTTGAAGAACATTGGCATGATTACGGAATTGAATACCAGAATCAAAACCAGCATCAGCATATAATAATACGTCAATGGCCGTTTTTTATCATTGTTATCGTTCATCATTTCATCTCCTCGCTATGCTTTATAAGTATTATTGTATACCTATTTATAGCAATAAACAAACGAAAAAAATGTGAAGCTGATTGTATCGTCAACACAAAAAGTGTTAAAAAATCACACTCTCCTCGTCCCCTGCAAGAATACTTGTATACATGCGTCCTATCCCTTGAATTTACATGCCGTTTTCTATACAATTAGCATGTAACTATCTAAGGAGGTCAAACTTATGCCTAAAATTAATACAGTTTTAGTTGCTAACCGCGGCGAAATCGCCATCCGCGTTTTCCGCGCCTGCAACGAATTAGGAATCCGTACTGTTGCTATATATTCCAAGGAGGACACCCTGTCCCTGCATCGCAACAAAGCCGACGAGGCCTACATGGTAGGCGAAGGCAAAAGTCCGACCGACGCTTATCTTGATATCGAAGACATTCTGCGCGTAGCCAAGGAGCATGACGTAGATGCCATCCATCCCGGTTATGGCTTTTTATCCGAGAACAGTAATTTAGCACGCCGCTGTGCTGAGGAAGGCCTGATTTTCATCGGCCCGCGCCTGGAACACCTAGTAATGTTCGGCGACAAAATCAACGCCCGTAAACAGGCCGAGCTGGCAGGCATCCCCATGATTCCCGGCAGCAAGGGTACGGTAAACAGCCTCGACGAGGTACTGGCCTTTGGCGAAAAATGCGGTTATCCTATCATCATTAAAGCAGTCAACGGCGGCGGCGGCCGAAAGACTA
>OHRX01000606.1_pt1 | contig 9498 bp, 10 predicted proteins | sample 1578581 | NCBI WGS metagenome assembly OHRX01 (sample SAMEA3879573, study PRJEB24766) | human gut metagenome | biome: human-associated habitat; feature: feces | place: USA | collected 1985/1987 | reverse complement strand
GGATGCAAAATCCTCCTCGCCCAGCCCCACCACCAGAAAGTCTCCGGCAACGGCATCGTACATCTGCCCGTCCTCATCCCGCAGGGCACGGTTCAGGGGCAGTCCCATGAGCTTGCCCTCATCATTGCAGATGATGGCCACCGGGTCTGCAAAGGGGTAAACAGCATCAATCGAGCCGCCCACAGCCTGCTGCAAGGCTTTCAGGTTATTGTCAATCTCGACCTGCTGCGGATGCTGTCCCGGTGCAATTTTCAGCACCGACAGAGTGTTCTCGTTCTGCTCCATTATCTTCCTCCTCGAATTTGATAGTGATTTCCTGCCCAGCACGGGCGGCGTTCAACAGAGCTGCCACAAAGAAGCCAAAAAAGGCACCAGCTTCAAAAATGATAAACGAATAAATATAATTCATAGCGAACCTCCTGCATTGACTGAACTGTGAGAAGAATCCTCTCAGGGAGGACGGGGAGCGCAAGACGCGGTGACGGTATGCTTAGTGGAAACATTGGCATGAGTATGCGGTGCGGCATCGGTAGAAAAATAGTCGTACAGAGCATCCCGCAGAGAATGGAAGCAACGAGCATGGTAGTCGTGCAGACGGAGAACCAGAATCTTCAAAACATCAACGGCGGAACAGTAAAAGTCCTCCGTGACTTCTGCGAAACTCTCATAGCGGGTCATTTCGGTATCCATGCTGCACCTCTCAGTCAATGCAGATGCAGACCATCTTCTCGCGTCCAGCCATCAGAGGAACACTGTTCTCGGCCAGATAGCACTGGATCAGATACAGGTCACTGGTGGTAAGGGCAACAAAGCTGCCATTGGTGTCGTAGCGGACAAAGACAACGGCACCGGACAGGTAACGCTTGCCAGCCAGCGTAATGACCTGACGAGGATCGTAGCAGAGTGCCAGCGGCACATCTTCGCTGATGCTGTAGCAGAAATCAGTTTCATCGAAGCAAGGCAGGTAACTGCGAACGTTCGCCAGCGGAGTGATAGTCAGTTCAATCTCCGGGGCAATCACAGCGGCGTAAACTTCATCATCGCCGAGCTGCCGCTCCAGCACATCGCTCATCTTGTTGAAGAAGTCGGTCACAGCATTGTCCATGTGGTTGATCTTCTGGTTCATGGCTTCGATGGTCTTTGCGGTCTTGAGATCAATAGTAGTGTTCATAGTGTTTTTTCTCCTTTTGTTTGCAAAAGAAAAAGGCCCCATCGGGTCTTTCGTTACGGTATAAGTCAGCGTTCGTTCTGCCGCTGGAGTTTGCGCTGCCACTGTTCCAGCAGCTTGATGATGGTGTCCTCCATCTGTTTCGGGGTGTAGCTGCGCGGGAAATATTTCCGCAGGGTGTCGTTTTTGATGACAACCTTGTCCAGCTCATCCTTTTTCTCTTCTCCCATGACCGCAAAGGCAACGTCATACGAGAAGTGCCCTTCCTGCGCCAGCTTTTTAAGCCGCTGCGCTTGGGAAAGGGACGGTGCATTCTGGGTGTCGTTCATCGCTTCTAAAAAATCCCGCTGTTGGTTCGTGTCGAGATGCGACAACTCCACAGCGGGATTGAAGGCAATTTTCTTTTCGTCTACCATGTCCAGCAGTTCGGGGACAAGGTTGGTCAGGCGGATGAAACGCCGGACGGTTTCACGGCTTTGATTGTTTTCAGCTCCAAGCTGTTCATTGCTTCGCAACTTCGACACAAGTTGTGTCGAAGTTAAATCCGACCTAGCACCTTGATTTTTTAGAGCATCCAGCTTCATTTTGTACGCAAACGCCTTTTCTGACGGCAGGACTTTTTCCCGCTGGAGATTGCTGTCCACCATGACGATGATCGCTTCATCATCCGTCAGGTCCCGCACAATGCAGGGGAGGGTATCCAGTCCGGCCAGTCTGCTGGCCAGCTTGCGCCGGTGTCCCGACACCATCTGATAGCTACCATCCGCCAGCTGCCGCACAAGCCCCGGCACCAGAACGCCGTGCAGCTGCACGCTCTCCATCATTTCCATCATGGCTTCATCCTGCCGCACCTTAAAGGGGTGGTTCGGGAAGTCGCCGATCTGGTCCAGCGGAAGGTCCAGCACCACATCCCGCTTGGCTGCGTCCCGCTGTTCCTGCGTGGTGAACAGGCTATCGAGCGATGTCAGCAGGCCGGATGCGTTGCTTTTCGCCAATGTGTTCCACCTCCTTCACCAGCGTGCCGTAGGCTCTGGCGGCACGTCCGTTCGGCTCGTGCCGGAAAATGCTCTTGTCCTCCGCCAGACGCACAGTGGACGGGATGACGGCTTCCAGCACGGGCAGGTATTTGCCGAAATTCTCCTTGACCCCGGCCACAATATCTCTGCGGAAGTTCGTGTCATTGGCCATCGTCAGGAATACGCCGCCGATTTTCAGCTTGGGATTGATCTGCTGGCGGATGCTCTGTACCGTGCCCACAAGCTCCGTCATGTCCTCTGCGGCCAGATAGTCCGCCTGCACGGGGATAAGCACATAGTCCGAAGCCGACAGAGCGTTGATGACCAGCATCCCCAGCGACGGGCGGCAGTCCAGCAGCACATAGTCGTAATTTCCCTTGATGCCCTCCAGATAGCGCTTGAGCACGGTTTCCCGGCTCATAACATTGACCAGTCCCACCTCCACCGCCGATAATCTGCGGTTGGCGGGAACGAAGTCAAAGCCCTCCGGGTGGTGCAGGATTTCCGGATGCTCCGGGCCGCTCTGGTTTTGCACGACGGCGTTCATCTGCTCGGACAGGGTGTGGGGCAGGTCGTGGGGCCTGCGCTGACCCAGCATCTTCGTGAGATCTCCCTGCGGGTCCACATCCACCAGCAGGACCTTCCTGCCGTCCATAGCCAGTCCTGCACCGATGCAATAGACGCTGGTGCTTTTGCCGACGCCGCCCTTTTGGTTGGCAACGGCGATCACTTTGCAATTTGCCATTTGGGGTTCCTCCTTTTCATAAATTTAGCCGCCCGGAAAATCGGACGGCTATGTAATGATGGGTATAGAAAGACCATTCACTGTTTGACAGCTACATGGTTCCCTTTATGTGATGCTACTCGAAAAGAAAAAGCGTCAATTTATAATTGCATCTCTCTTGAAAAAGTGTCGCGCCTTGGGTATAATAACCTTAGAAAATGCACAGGATAGGTGTGGAGGTGCTGATGATGCTAAAAAGGAAAATTGAAAAAGAGATTATGCACTGGATCGAGAGTAGCGACAAGGCTTTGCTGATCTATGGTGTCCGTCAGGCGGGAAAGACATTTATTATTCGGGAGTGTCTGAAAGCGGCGGGGTGTGACTATATCGAGTTCAATCTCATACGGCAGCCGGAAATTGTCGAGATTCTGGCCGGTGCAACAAGCATTGATGACCTGATTCTGAAGCTATCCCTGTACAGCGATCAAAAAATTGTTCCCGGTAAGACCGTCTTTTTCTTTGATGAGATTCAGAAATACAAGGAGATCGTCACGAAGATCAAGTTTCTCGTGGACGATAAACGATTCCGGTACATTCTGTCCGGCTCCCTGTTGGGTGTGGAGATCGTGAATCTGAAATCCGCACCGGTCGGCTATTTGCAGACGCTCACGATGTACCCGCTGGATTTTGAAGAGTTCCTGCAAATCTTCCATGTCGGCCAGCCCGTATTGGATACGCTGCGGAAGGCGTTTACATCCAAAACGCCCGTAGAGGAAGTCATTCACGGAAAAATCATGGAGATGTTCAATCTCTATCTGATTATCGGCGGGATGCCTGCTGCGGTGGAAAAATACCGGACAACCGGGAGCATTGATGATGTGATGGATGAACACAGAGCGATCATCGAGCAGTACAAGCTGGATTTTACGCAGTACGAAGCGGAAAACCGCAAACTGCTCCTCACGCACATTTATGAACTCATCCCGGCCGAGCTGAATGAGAAGAACAAGCGATTTATGATTGCGGACGTCAAGAAAGGACTGCGCTTTGACCGGATCGAGGACAGCTTCACCTGGCTTTGGAAAGCTGGTGTTGCTTTGGGTGTGTTCAACACAACGGAACCTACGGTACCGCTCATGCTGAATGAAAAAAGCACGCTGTTCAAGCTGTTCCTGTCAGATGTGGGACTGCTTACTACCATATACGGAAAAGCCTGTAAGCTGAAAATCGTCACCAAAGAGAAGGATGTCAACAAAGGTGCCGTCTACGAGAATGTGGTGGCTCAGGAACTTCATGCCCACGGATACTCCCTGTATTATTATAACAGCAAGAAAAAGGGGGAACTTGATTTTGTTGTCGAGCAAGCAGGGCGGGTACTCCCCATTGAAGTGAAGAGCGGAAAGGACTACGAAAAGCACTCGGCACTGGACAATGTGATGGCGGTTCCGGAATACGGGATTCAGGAATCCTATGTATTCACGAATGATAACATAAAGACTGACGGAAAGCTGACCTATCTCCCCATTTACATGGTCATGTTCCTGCAAGACGAACCGATTGGGTTTATCGATATTTCTGTGGATAAATTCAAGCTGTGAAGTGTTGGAACTGGAAAATACAAGGAACGCACTAAATTTTCTGCATGGGAATTCCCTCGCAAATTTAGCCGCCCGGAAAATTGGACGGCTATGTAATGCGTTTGGGTATTAAAAAGCCACACAGTTTTGAACGTAAAAACTGTGTGGCTTCTCCTATGTAGTTTTCAGACACGGATCCGTTTGATCTTCGCATCCACCAGAAGCAAAATCACCTCGTCTACGATGTCGGCATAGCGCCCTTGGCGGATGAGTTTGTTTTTGAGACGGATGAGCGCATCCAGAGTAACGCTGTATTCGTCCTCGCTGAGATAGAGCGTGCAGTATTTTCGTTTCATGTGTCAGTCCTCCTTATGGTGCCAGTATAGCAAACTGCGACCGGATCATCCATTCTGCAAATGGTGTTTGAGAGGAGAAAAACAATAAAGTTCATTCGGCTTGGTCAAACCGTTTCAAACCGTGCCAAAGCCATTATTTCCGAAAAGGCGTCATTTTTTATGCAGAGGCGATCTGCTCCGGATGACCGCATGAGCGCCCTCGAAAATTAGCCCATCCATTAACAGTTTCGGGGCCAAAAACGGCATTTAGCCCATCGTTAACATGTAAAAATCACGTCAAACCTTGTCAAATTCCATCAGATTTTTTGAAAACAGAACAAATGCTGCGGATATAAGAAAATCCCGGAAAACGAGCGTTTTCCGGGATTTTGACTGTTTTGAAGTTGTAAAATCGGCAGAAATCAGCGCTTGCTGAACTGAGGTGCACGACGTGCAGCCTTGAGGCCGTATTTCTTGCGCTCCTTCATACGAGGATCGCGGGTCAGGAAGCCGGCCTTCTTCAGAATGGGACGGAACTCGGGGTTCACCAGCAGCAGGGCGCGGCTGATGCCATGGCGCAGAGCGCCGGCCTGGCCGGAAACGCCGCCGCCCTCGACGGTGGCAACGATGTCCACCTTGCCCAGGGTATCGGTGGCGTTCAGGGGCTGACGGACCACCATCTTCAGGGTCTCCAGACCGAAGTAATCGTCGATGTCGCGGCCGTTGATGGTGATGGAGCCGGTGCCGTTGGGGAACAGGTGCACACGGGCCACGGAGGACTTACGACGGCCGGTGCCGTACAGATAGGGATTCTTGGACTGATACATGTTTCTTTTCCTCCTTACTTGACCAGCTCGGGCTTCTGAGCCTCGTGGATGTGCTGCTCACCGGCATAGATGTGCAGGCGCTTCAGGGAATCCTTGGTAACGGTGTTGCGGGGCATCATACCGCGGACGGCCACGCGCATGGCCAGCTCAGGCTTGTCCTGCATCAGCAGGCGATACTTGGTCTCCTTCAGGCCGCCGATCCAGCCGGAGTGGGTGCGGTAATACTTCTGCTCCATCTTGTTGCCGGTGAGGATGGCCTTGCCGGCGTTGATGACGATGACATTGTCGCCGCAGTCGGCGTGGGGGGTATAGGTGGGCTTGCCCTTGCCGCGCAGCAGGTCGGCCACGATGACGGCGGTCTTGCCCAGGGGCTTGCCGGCGGCATCAACGACGTACCACTTGCGCTCAATGGTGGCCTTGTTTGCCATATAAGTGGACATGGTGTTTTTCCTCCAATTTATAGAATGTATTGCTTTACTTTTTCAGGCTCCCTTGCTATGATGAGGGAGAGAAACGCGCCGAACGCGCAAGGATATTTATAGCATATCCCGGGGAGATTGTCAACAGCATTTTAATTTATGATAAAAACATCTGGCATTTTCTCTTGTTTTCTCTGAATAGCTCTTATTTTCTCAAATGGCAATTTCATTTTCCGACCCTGGGAGGGATGTCACATGCAGAAGCTTTTGGGACAGGTGCGCCGGTGCGTGGAGGATTACCGCATGATCGACGCGGGGGACACGGTGGCCGTGGGCGTATCCGGCGGCAAGGACAGCCTGGTAACGCTGACCGCGCTGGCCCGGCTGCGGGCCTTTTATCCCATTCCCTTCACCGTTCACGCCATCACCCTGGAGACCGGCACCCCGGGTATGTGCTTCGACGCCGTGGCGGACCTGTGCCGGCAGCTGGACGTGCCCTATACCCGCATCCAGGTGCCGGTATACGACATTGTGTTCAATGAGCGGAAGGAGAAGAACCCCTGCTCCCTGTGCGCCAAGCTGCGGCGGGGCAGCCTGAACACGGCCCTTACGGACCTGGGCATCCGGAAGATCGCCCTGGGCCATCACTATGACGACGCCATCGAGACGCTGCTGATGAACCTGCTGTTCGAGGGGCGCATCGGCTGCTTCCAGCCGGTGACCTACCTGGACCGCACCGGCATTACCCAGATCCGCCCCCTGCTGTACTGCCGGGAGGACGACATCCGCCGGGCGGCTCAGCGGCTCCGGCTGCCGGTGGTGCACAATCCCTGCCCCGCCAACGGCCACAGCCGCCGTCAGGAGGTGAAGGAGCTCATCGCCGGGCTGGAGGGCCGGTATCCGGATATCAAGCAGAAGCTGTTCGGCAGTCTCCAGCGGTATCCCCTGTACGGGTGGAATCTTCACGAGGAGGAGCGGTGATATGAAAGCAAAGCTGGGCGGCCGCACCTGGGCGGCGCTGCTGACCTTCGGTCTGGTGGGTCAGATCGCCTGGGTCATTGAGAACATGTACTTTAATGTGTTCCTGTACAACACCATCTCCGGGGACACGTCCATGATCGCGGCCATGGTGGCCTGGAGCGCCGTCACCGCCACCGTCACCACCCTGGTGATGGGGGCCCTCAGCGACCGGCTAGGGCGGCGGAAGGCCTTTATCGTGGCGGGCTATCTGCTGTGGGGCGTCAGCATCGGGGCCTTTGCCCTGATCAAAAGCAGCCCCGTGGCCGCTGCCGCCCACAGCGCGGCGGTGCTGGTGGTGGTGCTGGACTGCGTTATGACCTTCTTCGGGTCCACCGCCAACGACGCAGCCTTCAACGCCTGGGTCACCGACGTCACCGTGCCGGAAAACCGGGGCCGGGTGGAGACGGTGCTGGCCATCATGCCGCTTGTGGCTATGCTGGTAGTGTTCGGCGCTCTGGACGGCCTGACCCAGGCGGGAAGCTGGCGGTTGTTCTTCCTGATCGTAGGCGGCGTTACGGAGCTGGGCGGCGTGCTGGGCTTCTTTTTCATCCGGGAGCCGGACCTGCCCCGGGGCCAGGGGACCACATTCTCCAACATTCTGTACGGCTTCCGTCCCGCCGTTGTCCGGGACAACCCGCGGCTGTATCTGTCCCTGGCGGCGCTGGGGGTATACTGCATGAGCCAGCAGGTGTATATGCCGTATCTCATTATTTATATCCAGCGGTTTTTGGGCATCGCGGACTACACGTTCCTGCTGGCCGGGGTACTGATCGTCAGCTCCGTGCTGTCGGTGCTGGCCGGGCGGCCCATTGACCGGCTGGGGAAGCTCCGCTGTCTGATCCCGGCGGGGATCGTGGGCTTTGCGGGGCTGGTGCTGATGTACTTTGCCCGGAGCCAGTGGTTCGTGCTGGCGGCGGGCATCGTGATGCTGGGCGGCGGCATGGTGATCTCTGCCTGCTGCAATGGGCTCATCCGGGACTATACCCCCGCCGGAAAGGCCGGCCTGTTCCAGGGCATCCGCATCGTATTCCAGGTGCTGCTGCCCATGGTCACGGGGCCGTATATCGGCGCGGCGGTGATCCGGGGCACCGGCATGACCTACGAGGACCTGGGCACCGTAAAGCAGGTGCCCACAGCGGAAATTTTCCTGGCGGCTGCCGCCGCCCTGGTGCTGCTGGCGATCCCGGCGGCGCTGCTGAAGCGGAAGGAGGCTGCGAAATGACGGCGCTTTATACCCCCTGGGGAGAGCAGCTCGACAGGACCTGCCCTCTGCCGGAGTATCCCCGGCCCCAGCTGCGGCGGGACAGCTATCTTTGTCTCAACGGCCTGTGGGATTACACCGTGGAGGACGGGGACGAATACTCCCGCCGCCGCAGCGGAAAAATATTGGTGCCCTTTTCGCCGGAGAGCCTGCTGTCCGGCTGCGATTTCCGGCTGCAAAGCGGGGAAACGCTGTGGTATGAGCGGACGTTCACCCTGCCGGAGGGCTTCCGCCGGGACCGGGTGCTGCTGCACTTCGGCGCGGTGGACCAGTGCTGCCGGGTGCTGGTGAACGACCGGCCTGTGGGCGGCCATGAGGGGGGCTATCTGCCCTTCACCCTGGACATTACCGGCGCCCTGGTCCCCGGGGAAAACCGGCTGACTGTGGCCGTCACCGACGACCCGGAGGGCGGTGTCCACGCCTTCGGCAAGCAGCGCACGGACCGGGGCGGCATCTGGTACACCGCCCAGAGCGGCATCTGGCAGACGGTATGGCTGGAGAGTACAGCGGACAACTACGTCCGTTCCCTGCGCCTGACCCCGGACTTTGACGGGAAATGCCTGCGGTACGCCGTCCGGGCGGAGGACCCGGCAGGAGCCCGGGTCACGGTGCTGTGCGGCGGGCGGGTCGTTGCCCGCAGCTGGGCCGATGAGCGGGGAGAGGGCGTGTGCCCCATTCCGGCGGAGCACTTCCGCCCCTGGAGCCCGGAGGATCCGTATCTGTACGACCTGGAGGTGACTCTGCCCTCCGGCGACCGGGTAGAGAGCTATTTCGGCATGCGGCAGTTCTCCGTTATGGAACACCGGGGCCGCCGGGTGCTGGCCCTGAACCACCGGCCCTGCTTCCAGTCGGGGCTGCTGGACCAGGGCTACTGGTCCGACGGACTGTACACCCCGCCTGCCGACGAGGCCATGGTATGGGATATTCAGACCGCCCGGGATATGGGCTTTTCCATGCTGCGCAAGCACATCAAGATCGAGCCCCTGCGGTGGTACTATCACTGCGACCGGCTGGGGATGATCGTTTGGCAGGACATGGTATCCTGCTTCGAGGGATGGCGGACCCTGACCATGCAGGTGCTGCCCTTTCTGGGTCTGCACCTGCATGACGCGCCGTCGGCCCGGCTGGGCCGGGCCGGGGAGCCTGGACGG
>OHRX01000603.1_pt1 | contig 9539 bp, 8 predicted proteins | sample 1578581 | NCBI WGS metagenome assembly OHRX01 (sample SAMEA3879573, study PRJEB24766) | human gut metagenome | biome: human-associated habitat; feature: feces | place: USA | collected 1985/1987 | reverse complement strand
TTTTCGCGCTTTGTTCGTTTATCATGTGCGCATGCTTCGCCACTTGTTGTTTGGCTCAAAACCGCGCAGAGATTTTTCTGGATTTTGAACACCAGGGGGCGTCAGGGGGAAGGCTTTCTCCAAACAAAAGTAGTGCAACTGCCGAAGATGACCAAGCAAAGCGGGCGTTTTTTGCATGCAGCCCACTGCAAAAACAGGTTTGGGCGGCCGATGAAAAGATTCTGAAGCCGCATCAGAAGTACACCCGAACCCACAAACACAAGAAAAACGGCGTTTTGTTTGGCTCTCCCACAAGCAGTCGTTAACTTTGCAGATGGCTTTGCCCTCTTTGACAGGCAAGACTATCGGTTGTTCTTTCGAGAACATCAAAGATGCTGGCCACATGCCAACGGAGCGTTATGCTCCGAGGCGGCAAGCCCCATCCACTATAAAATCCATAAAGAAAGAAAAACATGTCTGAAAGAAAAGTGAGAGTGCGCTTCGCACCCAGCCCCACCGGACCTCTGCACATCGGAGGTGTCCGCACAGCCCTCTATAACTATCTCTTTGCACGCCAGCACGGCGGCGACCTCGTGTTCCGCATCGAAGACACCGACTCCAACCGCTTCGTTCCCGGCGCGGAAGACTATATCCTCGAGTCGTTCCGATGGCTCGGCATACAATTTGACGAAGGTGTCAGCTTCGGCGGAGAACACGGCCCCTACCGACAGAGCGAACGCCGCGACATCTATAAGAAGTATGTCAAACTGCTGCTCGATGCAGGAAAAGCCTACATCGCCTTCGACACGCCAGAGGAACTGACGAAGAAACGCGAGGAAATCGAGAATTTCCAATATGATGCCCACACGCGTGGCATGATGCGCAACTCTATCACCCTCGGCGAAGAGGAGACGCAACGCCTCATCGAAGCTGGCGAGCAGTATGTGGTGCGCTTCAAAATCGAGCCGGGCGAAGAGGTTCACGTTGACGACATCATCCGTGGCGACGTGCGCATCATGTCGGACGTACTCGACGACAAGGTGCTTTACAAGAGTGCCGACGAACTTCCCACTTACCACTTGGCCAACATCGTTGACGACCACCTCATGGAAATTACACACGTGATTCGCGGTGAGGAATGGTTGCCAAGTGCCCCACTCCACGTACTCCTCTATCGCGCCTTCGGATGGGAAGACACCATGCCGCGCTTTGCCCACCTGCCGCTCTTGCTCAAACCCGACGGCAAAGGCAAGCTCTCTAAACGCGATGGCGACCGCCTTGGCTTCCCCGTGTTCCCGCTGGAATGGCACGGCGCCGACGGCACCATCTGCTCTGGCTACCGCGAAAGCGGCTATCTGCCTGAAGCTGTTATCAATTTCCTCGCCCTGCTCGGATGGAACCCAGGAACAGACCAGGAAATCCTTTCTATGCAGGAGCTCATCGAGCAGTTTGACCTCTCGAAGTGTTCTAAGAGCGGAGCGAAGTTCGACTATGTCAAGGGACAGTGGTTCAACCGCGAATACATTCTCAAAACAGACGACAGTGTGCTCGCTCCGCAGTTTGACAAGATTCTCCGCGAAAACGGCATCGAAGCACCCATCGAACGCGTTGAGCAGGTGGTGGGCATGATGAAAATGAAGAAGATTTCTTTCATCAAAGAGCTCTGGCCGCTTTGCGACTTCTTCTTCATCACCCCGACGGAATACAGCATGGACGACAAGTTCACCCGCAAGAACTGGAAGAACGGTGCCGCCGCCGAAATGCGCGAACTCAAGACGCTCCTCGAAGGACTCGACGACTTCAGCATTGAAAGCCAGCGCACGGCCATCGACGCTTGGGCGGAAGCTGGAGGCCACAAGCCCTGGAACGCTTGGCGTGTCTGCCTCGTAGGAGCAGGAAAGGGCCCTGACATGTATGAACTCGCCGCTTTCCTCGGCAAGGAGGAAACACTGCGACGCATGGACAACGCCTTGCAGGCTCTGCCAGAAGCATAAGCAAGTGTACTGAGTACTAAAAATCTGACTACCCACATAGAAAAAAGAGCTGTGTATTCATTAGCAATCTATCTCTACATGCTCTGCGCAAACATCGTGTCGCTCTTCAACAAGAAGGCGCGACTCATGATGCGCGGCCATCATCAGGCTTGGAAAATCCTGCGCCAGAAAATCGGCGACGGCGAATACTATTGGTTTCATGCCGCCTCGCTCGGCGAATTTGAACAAGGGCGCCCCCTCATGGAGCGCCTGCGCCGCGAACACCCCGAAGCCAAAATTCTCCTCACTTTCTTCTCGCCCTCGGGCTATGAGGTGAGGAAGAACTACGAGGTGGCCGATGTGGTGTGTTACCTCCCCTTCGACACGCCGGCCAACGCCCGCAAGTTCGTGCGTCTGGCGCGTCCCAAGGCGGTGTTTCTCATCAAATATGAATTCTGGCGCAACTACATCGACGTGCTCCACCGCCACGAGATTCCCGTCTACAGCGTGTCGAGCATCTTCCGCGAAAACCAAGTATTTTTCCGCTGGTATGGCAAGAAATATGCACGTTGCCTGCGCCGCGTGACGCATTTCTTCGTGCAGAACGAGGCCTCGCGCCAACTGCTCTCGCGCCTTGGCGTGACGGCAGTGAGCGTTGTCGGCGACACGCGTTTTGACCGCGTCATCGACATACGCAACGCTGCGAAGCCCCTGCCGCTCGTTGAGCGCTTTGCCAAAGGACAGGTGCTCGTGGCGGGCAGTTCGTGGGCGCCCGATGAAGACCTCATCATTCCTTTCTTCAACGCTCATCCCGAACTGCGTCTCGTCTTGGCGCCTCATGTGGTGAGCGAAGAACATCTGAAGGAGATTGAACGGAAATTGCAACGCAAAACGCTCCGCTACTCCTGTGCTACGGAAGCTAACGTGGCGGAGGCGGAATGCCTCATCATCGACTGCTACGGCCTGCTTTCTTCCATCTATCGCTATGCCACCGTGGCCTATGTTGGCGGCGGTTTCGGCGTGGGCATACACAATGTGCCTGAAGCAGCGGTCTACGGATGTCCCGTCATGATAGGTCCCAACAACGAGAAGTTTCGCGAGGCACGCGACCTCATCGCCTGCGGCGGCGTGAAAGAAATTCACAACACTGAAGATTTCAACAGCACGCTCAGCACGCTGCTTAACGACAAAGCAGCTCTGAAGGAGGCTGGCGACGCCGCGGCAAACTATATCGCAGGCAACGCTGGTGCTGCCGATGCCATCTTCCAAAGCAAGGCTGTTTGCTTTGAATAAGGGCGGCATGACTAAACCTCATAAGCACAACCGTTGGAGTATCAGAAGACGCTCCAACGGTTTTTTTATTTTGTAAGGATGGCTTTTTCCTTCCGCTTTTCTGTAACTTTGCACCAAACGATTATCCCATCAGAAGAAAATATGAAACGAAAACAACTTGAGGCACGCCTGGCGTTTCTGCTGAAATTCTATGGCGCATTTCTTCTTCTCTTTACCCTCTCAAAACCATGCTTCCTGCTGTTGCAGGGAGAAAGGAATGTGGGCGACATGCTGGCGGTCATCTGGCACGGACTTCCGCTTGACCTGGCCACTTCCGCGTATGTCAGCGCACCGCTTTGGCTCGCACTCACCGTGAGCATCTGGCTGGAGATTCCGAAGTTTCGCCTCGGCTGCAAGATATATGCCACGATTATCATGGCCCTCGTCTCCTTGGGTCTCGTGGCCAACCTCCGCCTCTATTCATTCTGGGGATTCCCACTCGACGGCACGGTGCTCAACTATCTCGACTCGCCCCGAGGGGCCGCGGCCAGCGTTTCCGTCGGTTTTATGATTGGCGCTTTGCGCGACTTCCTCATCGTGTGGCTCCTGCCCCTCTATCTCCTGTTTCGCATCTTTCCCAAGACATTGCCCCGCTGTCCACGCCGCCCTCTCAGCACTGGCGTGGCGCTCCTTCTTGGCGGTCTGCTCTTTCTGGCCATCCGCGGCGGTATCGGGAAGTCGACGGCCAACGTCGGCATGGTATATTACAGTGACAAGCAGGTGCTCAACCATGCAGCGGTCAACCCTGTGTTCAGCTTCGTGTCGTCGGCCTTCAAAACCCGCGACTTCGCTGCCGAACACAACTATTTTTCTGATGAGGAGCTCCCCGCACAATGGGAGGCGCTGGGCTATTCTTCGAAGAGTGTTGACACCCAGAAGCTGCTAACGACGCAGCGTCCCAACGTGCTGCTCATCATCATGGAGGGCTGCGGGGGCACTCTGGTAAATGCCGTTGACCCACAGGCCGACGCCGCCATCACGCCCAATCTCAACCGTCTGGCACGCGAAGGGGTGTTCTTCAGCCGTTGCTACGCCAATTCGTTTCGCACGGACCGCGGCACGGTATGCGCCCTGAGCGGCTATCCTGCCTTTCCCGACGTGAGCGTGATGAAACTCCCCAACAAATGTGCCACACTGCCTTCCATCGCGGCATCGCTCAAGCGGGCTGGATATGCCACGGACTTTCTTTACGGCGGCGACATCAATTTCACGAACACCAACGGCTATCTGCTCTCAACGGGCTATGACAAGACGTTTGGCGACACGTCGTTTTCGGCAGAAGAACGCAGCACGCACAACTGGGGCGTGACAGACCGCATCACCTTCAACCGCCTCTTGAAAATGATCAACGAAAAGCCGCAAGGAAAGCCCTGGCATACGGCTTTCCTCACGCTGGCGAGCCACGAGCCGTGGGGCGTGCCTTATAGTCGTATCAAGGGCGACACGATTGCCAACGCCTTTGCCTATCTCGATGACTGCATCGGACGTTTCGTGGCGCAGTTGAAGCTGACGAAACAATGGGACAACACGCTGGTGATTATTCTGCCAGACCACGGCATCGGCTATCCTGCGGGCATCAGCGATACCGACCCGCGCCGAAGCCACATCCCGATGATCTGGACGGGAGGGGCTGTGAAGGAAGCACAACGCGTGGACCTCATCTGCAACCAGACCGACTTGCCAGCCACCCTGCTCGGTCAGTTGGGCCTTCCCCACGATGATTTCCGCTTCAGCCGCGACGTGATGAGCCGCACTTATACGCGTCCGTCGGCCGTTCACGTTTGGAGCGAGGGCATCTTCTATATGGACAATAGTGGCGTGTCGGCCATCAACCTGCTCGCGAAACCGCAGAGCGTGTTCAGCGAAACGCCGCAACCTTCTCCCTCACGCCGCCAAGCTGCCAACGCACTGTTGCAGGTGGCATACGACGACCTGGGAGAGAGATAATCCACGAGAAGGCAGGGCGTGCAGGGCATCGCCGTCCCTCTCCGCGCTGTTTGTTTCGAGCAATCGTCAGCAGGCAGGCCCCGCCATCGTCCCCCGCTACTTCTTTTTGTGCCAGACGTTTGGTGGGGTCAAACGAAATGGCTACATTTGAGGGTAGGTTTTGAACACCGCTCAAAACCAGACAAACCATTCCCATCAAGCCACAACTCATTATGGAAGAAAAAGACCCGCGAGCCTGGAAGGTGCTCAAAAGCGAATATCTCTACCGGCGGCCTTGGCTGACGGCACGGCGCGACACGGTGCAACTGCCGAACGGCGTTGTCAACGATGAATATTACATTTTGGAATTTCCCGACTGGGTCAACGTCATTGCCCGGACAACCGACGGGGATTTCATCTTCATCAGACAATACCGGCCGGGACTGCGCCGAACGTGCTACGAAATCGTGGCCGGCGTGATCGACCCCACCGATGCTTCGCCAGAGGCCGCTGCACGGCGCGAACTCTACGAGGAGACGGGATATACGGGCGGCACATGGCGCGAAATCAGTGTCATCTCGTGCAACCCGAGCAACATGAACAACCTCGTACACTGCTTCGTGGCGGAGGGCGTGGAAAGGACCTCGATGCAGCATCTTGAAGCCACGGAGGACATCACCGTACACCTGCTCTCTGAAGCTGAGGTGCGCCAACTTCTCGAAAACGACGAAATCAAACAGGCGCTGATGTTGGCGCCACTGTGGAAGTATCTCTCCACGAAATGAAACAACGATGGGGAACTTTACCATAACCTACTTACCATATAAAACATGACCATTTCTGAAATAATTGCCAAGCGCCTTGACCTACGCCAACAGCAAGTGGAAAACACCATGGAACTGCTTGAAGGCGGCGCCACCATTCCTTTTATATCACGCTACCGCAAGGAAGCCACCGGCGGCCTCAACGAAGTGCAGGTGGCACAGATTAATGACTTGAACACACAGCTGGGCGAACTCGTTCATCGCCGCGAATATATCCTCGAAACGATTGAAGCGCAAGGCAAACTGACGGATGCTCTGCGACAGCGCATCAGCGAGTGCTGGGACGCCACGGTGTTGGAAGACATTTATCTGCCTTTCAAGCCCAAACGCAAAACGAGGGCGGAAGCGGCGCGACAGAAGGGACTCGAACCGCTGGCACAACAGCTCATGCTCACGCCGCACGTCAATCCGATGAAAGCCGCAGAGAAATTTGTGACGGAGGAGGTGCCCGACGTGGAAGCCGCCTTGCAAGGGGCACGCGACATCATTGCTGAGCATGTCAGCGAGGACGAACGCACGCGACAGACATTGCGCCACACTTTTGAGCGCACGGCGGTCATTTCTTCAAAGGTGGTGAAATCGAAAATGGAGGAGGCTGGCAAGTTTCGCGACTATTTCGACTGGCAGGAACCGCTCCGCCGCTGCTCTTCCCATCGTCTGCTGGCCATGCGCCGCGGCGAGGCCGAGGGTTTCCTGCGCCTCTCCATCGCTCCTGCCGACGACGAGGAGACGCTCTCACGCCTTTCACGCCATTACGTGAAACCTGGCACGCCTGCTGCACCGCAAATGCAACTGGCCATGGCGGATGCCTACAAACGCCTCCTGCGTCCAAGCATCGAAAACGAATTTGCGACATCGTCGAAACAGAAAGCCGACGACGAAGCCATCCTTGTCTTTGCAGAAAACCTCAAGCAGCTGCTTCTGGCGGCTCCTCTGGGACAACGCCGCATCATGGGCATCGACCCGGGCTTCCGAACGGGCTGTAAGGTGGTGTGTCTTGACGCGCAGGGCAATCTCCTGCACAATGAAACGATTTATCCCCATCAACCGCAAAACCAATGGGGACGCTCTGCCTGCCGCATCGCCACGATGGCAGACCAATATGCCATTGAGGCCATCGCCATCGGCAACGGAACGGCGGGACGCGAAACGGAACAGCTCGTGCGCGAAGAGCATCTTGAGAATGTCGACATTTTCTTGGTGAGCGAAGACGGAGCATCGGTTTATTCGGCCTCTCCCTTGGCACGCGAAGAGTTTCCAGACTACGACGTGACGGTGCGCGGCGCGGTCAGCATCGGCCGTCGACTGGCGGACCCCTTGGCCGAACTGGTCAAAATCGACCCGAAGGCCATCGGCGTCGGACAATACCAGCACGACGTTGACCAGGGTGCGCTCAAGAAATCGCTCGACCAAACGGTGGAGAGCTGTGTCAACACGGTCGGCGTCAACGTCAACACGGCCAGCAAGAGTCTGCTGACTTATGTGTCGGGCCTCGGCCCTTCTCTGGCGCAAAACATTGTGGACTACCGTGCCGAACACGGCCCGTTTGCTTCGCGCCGCGAACTTCTCAAAGTGCCGCGCCTGGGAGCGAAGGCTTTTGAGCAATGTGCAGGCTTCCTGCGCATCGTTGGCGGCAAAAACCCGCTCGACAACACGGCGGTGCATCCTGAACGCTACGAACTGGTGGAACAGATGGCGAAAGACGCGGGCTGCACCGTGGAACGCCTCATCGCCTCCACAGAAACGCGCAACGGCATCGATCTGAAGCGCTATTGCAGCGGTATGGTGGGCCTCCCGACGCTCAACGACATCATGGGCGAACTTGCCAAGCCGGGGCGTGACCCGCGCGGCACAGCACAGGTGTTTTCCTTCGACGATTCCATCCACACCATCGACGACCTCGTGGTGGGCATGGTGGTGCCGGGCGTTGTCACAAACATCACGCGCTTCGGCTGCTTTGTCGACATGGGCATCAAGGTGAAGGGCCTCGTTCATGTTTCGCAAATGGCGGAACGCTTCGTTAAAGACCCGTCGGAAATCGTACACATCCAGCAACAGGTCATGGTGAAAGTCATACAGATTGACCCAGAACGCGGCCGCGTGGCGCTCTCCATGAAAGATGTGGCGGGATAAGTTGTCTTAACCTACTTAACACCATTGGCCCCACATAACCTTTGAATGCAATGACAGACGAATACTATATGAAACTGGCGCTCAAGCAGGCGCAAATGGCCTTCGAGAAAGACGAAGTGCCCGTGGGGGCGGTGGTGGTCTATCGCGACCATATCATCGCACAGACCCACAACCTCACCGAAACGCTCAACGACGTGACGGCGCATGCCGAGATGCAGGCCATCACCGCCGCCGCCAACGCCTTGGGCGGGAAATACCTCGATGTGTGTACGCTCTATGTCACCGTGGAGCCTTGCGTGATGTGTGCCGGCGCCATCGGATGGTCGCAGATGGGCCGCGTGGTGTATGGCGCCGCCGACCCCAAGCGCGGCTTTGCCGTTTTCGCGCCCAAAGCGATGCACCCCAAGACGGAAGTGGTCAGCGGCATACTGGCCGATGAATGTGGCGCACTGATGAAGGAGTTTTTCCGCCGCAAAAGGTGAGCGGAGAATCATCGTTCGCTTTTTCAGTATTACTTAGTAATGGTGAAATTCACCACTACTTATCTGACCTTCTGAACCCAACTTGCCATGCTCGACTATAACGAAAGAGGACACGAGGGCGAAGAGCAAGCCTGTCTCTTCCTCGCCGCGCGAAACTACAGAATCCTGGCGCGAAACTGGCGCAGCCACCACCACGAAATCGACATCATTGCCGACCAATACGGCGAACTGGTGTTCGTGGAGGTCAAGGCACGACGCAATGAAAACTATCTTCCAGCCGTCGCAGCTGTTGACGAGGAAAAAAGGAGGAATGTGCGCGAGGCCGCGAAACATTATATGAATCTGCACCGCTTCGACGGCCCTTACCGCTTCGATATCATCACGGTGGTGGGCGAGGAGAAGCCATACCGCTTCCAGCATTTTGTTGCCGCCTTCTGAGGATTTCTTTTCCCCATAAGAAATGTAATTGGCAATCATTACGAAAACATTCATCATTATGAACATCGAACGCATCCGAGAATATTGCCTCTCCAAACCACTGGCAACAGAAGACAGCGCCTTCGGCCCTGAAGGTGTCTTGTTTCGTGTGTACGGCAAAATCTTTGCCTACCTCGACCTTGAACGCCCCGACTTGGTGGTGTGCAAATGCGACCCCGACTATGCCATTGACCTGCGCGACAAATACAATGGTATCTGCGGGGCGTGGCATTGGAACAAACGCTATTGGAACGAAATACATTTCGATGCCGACGTTCCAGAAGAACTCATCCTGCACCTCATCGACCATTCGCTCTCTGAGGTGCTCAAGAAACTTCCCAAACGCACCCAAGCGGAATATGACTTAATACAGATTTACTTTACACGGTTTTAACATTTAAAAGAAAGTGCAA
>OHRX01000598.1_pt1 | contig 9584 bp, 16 predicted proteins | sample 1578581 | NCBI WGS metagenome assembly OHRX01 (sample SAMEA3879573, study PRJEB24766) | human gut metagenome | biome: human-associated habitat; feature: feces | place: USA | collected 1985/1987 | reverse complement strand
ATCCCTTCTAGTGTGACTAGCATTGGTGATAGAGCATTTAAGGATTGTGGTTCTCTCTCTAGCATAGTCATACCAGATAGTGTTACTAGCATTGGTTGTAGTGCATTTTATGATTGTGGTTCTCGTTCTAGCATTGTCATCCCTTCTAGTGTGACTAGTATTGGTGATAGTGCATTTGGTGGTTTTTTATATGGATGCAATTTCCCAGACAATCTTAAACAAGAATTAATCTCCCGGTTTGGAGATAAAATATTTAAGTAATTATGATATTGATAGAATCAAAGCGTAAGAAATACGATAACATTTTAAAGAAACATCCCGATGCAATCATTGCGGATGTAACTAGCCATGCCAAAGATAGCTTAATTAAATAAAGTCCATTCTATCCGCATGGTGGAATACCAGTTCCATTCAGTAATGGAGCGACAGCCACTTGTGTAGAGGCTATATGGCAAGGGTTAAAGGTGTTTGAAGGAGCAGATGTAGATGTGCAGATGTTCCAGAATGACACGATGAAGAATATCAAGCGAACTGTACGCAAGTATGGAAAGCCGTTGGGACATCGCAAGGGAGTAAATGGCAAGGAACTTCTTGGATACATAGAAGCTAGAAAGCAGATATATATTCCAACCTACCAATGGATGTTGGAGAATAAAGTGCCAACAATCATTGAACGATTGAAGGAGGCAAGTAAAACGAAAACCATTATCTTGTTGGATTATAATACCAACTGTGATGTGGATGACCCAAGCAAACCTTTGTCTCATGCCTTTTTGATCAAGGCATATGTGGACGGAATTTATCCTTATGGTGATAAACCAGATACGGAGGCAAATGTAGAGGTTAATAAGCCACAGGAATTAGAACTTTTTTTGATAGAATAATACAGAACATAAATTATGAGTAAACGAAATAATTGGGAGGATTTTAAAAAGATCCTTGAACAGCATCATATTACAACGTTATATCACTTTACTGATCGTGATAACTTAGAGAATATCTCTTAGCTTCAGTGGCAGGAAGTCAGCCAAGTCTTTCGAATAATCATTATCATACTCATGTATATGAGTCAAGAAGTAGGTTGTCCATTTTCGGAAGTCAACACCAGTCAGCTTGCAGCTTCCTATCATAGTGTACATGATGGCTGCTTCCTCAGCCGCATCATGGTTTCCACAGAACATATAGTTGTATCTGAAGGAGCATAAAAGGGAATAAGTGTTACCGTTAAAAAAGTGAAGTTGTGTAATCGGTACAGCACTATTGCCAGATATGGATGACTTTACGATTTGTTGGTTGTATGAATGGAAAAAATATGGAAAATGAAACTATAAACGAAAGATTCCTCGGCACAATCTTTGGGCAAGCTGTAGGAGATGCCTTGGGACTGAGCACGGAGTTTATGTCCAAGCAAGAGGTGGATCGTTTTTATCCTAATGGGATAGAGGACTATTCACAAATCGTGCAGGATGATCATCGTCGTCGTTGGCAAAGAGGCGACTGGACAGATGATACTGATATGATGCTGTGCATCTTAGATTCCTTTGTGGCTTGTCAAAAGGTAGATATTCTTGATATTGCCAGAAGGTTTAAGGAATGGATGATGAACGGAGGCATGGGAATTGGTCGGCATACCTATAATGTAATGGCTCTTGGCGACTATACTTCGAATCCACAGAAGGCTGTAGAGATTATCTGGAAGATGGGAAAGAAAAAAGCTGCAGCTAATGGAGCCGTCATGAGAACTTCGGTGGTAGGGCTTATGAAGGACAATGTGGCTAATAATGTAGCAGGGACTATCCTGGGTGCTAAATTTGGAATAAACCAAATTCCTGAAGCATGGAAAAGTGGTCTTCTCTATGCTTCTATGCTCCATGATAAGGTGCAGAATTTATATGCAATGCTCCGATGAGAATTTCATCTCTGCTGTCCATAACATATAATAGCGCTGTATCGGTGTGTTCAGTACAGCGCCATCAAAAAGTTCGTTTGTTGATTTAGTTTCTATAGTTGTACTCATATCAATAACTCTAGAATAAATCAGCCAATACTATGGAGATGATTCCTGATGCAACAGCACTTAAAATCCATAGTAAGACTTGTAAAGCACGTCTTACTGTAAAATGTACACGAGCCCAGTGAACATCGGGAGCTGTTGTATCCATGAGAAGTTCCAATTCACTATATTTATTGTAGGCCTGCTGATAGATATCTAACGCTTCGCTAGTATTGATACTTTCTAAAATCTTAGCTTTACGTACAGCTCTTACTGCATCAGAGCGTAGAGATTTATATTTTGGATAAAAAGTGCCGTTTTGCAGCACAGTCAAATCCACATGTCTTGTTTGTTTTTCAAATAATAAAACCGAATCGTGAATAGATAAGTTCAAACACTTATAGCAGTCAAGTATAATTCTAAGTACATGACGTTCTGCTTTATGAATTTCGATATTTCTTTGCTCTGGAGTTATATCTTTAAAGTAGCATCGGGCAATATGGTCATGCAATGCACGTATTTCATTAAATAATGGTAACGGGAACTGTTCAGTCCTCGCTTCTACTTCTGCAATAAGCGGTTTGATAATCGTATTGTAGTCGTCATATAGTGCTATAATTTGCTTGCTATTATCCATTTTAAATTCGTGCTAAACGTTTGTCTATATCATCTTTTGAAACTAAACGTTTGAAAAACAAATAGACAGAACCTCTATTAACCATGTTTTTGAGAGAGAATGCTGGAGTTAGTTTTTTGCCAATACGAGCCTCGACAAGTGCATCTAACTCTTCCGCACTCATCTGCAATATCTCATCGTAAGTTTTTCCTAACTTCCGACTTAATGTTTCTCGTGTCTGTTCATTCAGTATATGCATAAAACTCATTCTTACATTAAGAAATACAAAGGTAATCATTTTTCAGTTATCTTCCAAGTATTTTTTACGAATTTAACACAAAAAAATATCAATGCGTAATAATAACGCAGAATCCTGCTGGTATTACAGCCAGCAGGATTCTGCGCTTTTCTTATATGTCGATAGCAAAATGAACTCAATTGAACTTAATAGAACTTTCTTGTGAATTCTTATTCAGCATTTGCCTGCTGCTCTGTCTCTGTAGACTCCTGCTGCTGAGTTGTCTCCTGCTGGATAGAATCCTCAGTGGTAGCCTGTGGCTTGATAGAAGTACCTGTTGCCAATGTATCTGAAGGTGCATCTGAAGCCATGGTATCAACTGGTGCTACCTCTGCGTTACCTACCATTCTGCTTGATGCAAAAACGTTGCTTACTGAAACCATTACCATAGCTGCGATAGCTGCAAACATAAACTTCTTCATAATCGTATATTTTTAAAATTGTTACTATTTAATGTTACTTACTTACTTTCTTTGTGGATTCATTTTCGAACCCGCTATTCATAGTCACAATCTGTGTGCCAAAAAAAGCGAGAAAATAATATGCGTTGATTATCAGACGTTTATGTTTTTTTGTGTCAAAAGTAGATAGTGTAGAAAATGAGGAAAGTATGTGGAAACATTCCACAAAAAGTTGGGGAATGTAAGGTACCCAACCATGTAATAATAGGTAAGCTATGATTTTCAAAAGAAAGAGTCCACTCATGACGAATGGATTCTTTCTCCGATTTCTATAATTGTTCCATCAAATCTGGCTTTAGCAAGAAATCCATTAACCCGACAATATAAAAGCCATTGTTGTCATGATATGGTTTTATGTCATCGCGCATTATGATTATCTTCTTAAAGGAATCGTCGATTCTTTTTAATGAAGCGCATTCTTGCTCTCTTTTTGCATCATCAGGCATTGCAAATGCTGATTGGATATAATATCTACGGTCTGCCATATTTGCAACGAAATCCACTTCCAGTTGTTTGCGTTCTTTTGCAGTCCTTGCCTCTACCATACCCACATCAACGCAAAAGCCTCGTAAACGAAGCTCATTGTATATGACGTTTTCCATGATATGATTCTCTTCCACTTGTCTAAAATTCAGTAAGGCATTGCGTAATCCGATGTCTTGAAAATAGTATTTCGAAAGTGTACCTATATATTTTCTGCCCTTTATGTCATATCGCATTGACTTCTCTATAAGAAAAGCATCTTCCATGTAGGAAAGATATTTGGATATGGTTTTTCTGTCAAGGGTTTCATTCTTTACACTTTTGAATGTATTTTCCAACTTACTAGGATTGCACGGAGAACCTATACATGAAGCCATCACACGCATCAACTCCATGAATTCTTCGCTGTTCTTCAAGTTGTTCCTCTCTATTATATCTTTGAGATACACTGTTTCGTGTAAAGATCGGAGGTATGCATCTTTCTTCTTATCACTATCTAATTCCAGTTACAATCTTTATGAGATTGTTAGACTTGCTCGATATGAGTTGCTGTAAATAATAATCTCTTTTTATAATCATAGTCGTTCCCGAAAGTGTCATTAATGACAAAAATCGGGAATAAATCGGCTCCTTTGTGGACTTTTGCATTCAAAATCTTGTAACGTAAGCCCCAGAAAGTAAGATGTCAATGGCTTTTCGTGTGTTCATTCCCGAAAAATGACACAAATGTCAAAAACTGGGAATGTTTAATAAAATTACCTTTAAAAACTAAATCCTATTAATATGAATAACGCTGCAAAATGAACTTCTTCATAATCTTATCTTTTTAAAATTGTTACTATATTAATGTTACTTACTTTCTTTGTGGATTCATTGTTGATGAATTGACAAAATAGGTGCAACTCAGAGATTCCGGAGTTCTTACAGAATATGAATTCCAAGCTCAGAAAGCAAAAATATTGCAATCACTGCTGTCCCGTTTAGAAATCGTCGGGGCTGAAAAGGCTAGGATATAGCCAATCTTCCGTCTCTTCTGTTGGAACAACTTTGTTAAACAAATCATTTAAAGGAGTCTTGTCCGTAAGGAATAGACCCACGTTCTTTGAAATAGTGTGTAGCGATTGATCTATGTGCATCACTTTCTTTGCATATTCCATGTTGTTTGTGAGAAACCTATACACCTTATTACTAAGAATTGGTCTTTACAAGAGAAGTTTCTTGCTCTGTAGTTTCCCTTATAACGGTCTACACAAGTTTTGAAATCACGTTCTGGTATAAGTGACATAATCTGAGAGAATATAGTTTTGCCTTTGTTCATCGCACACGTATTTTAAATATGCGTGCAAAGATACAAAATCAAATCGAATACACTGTAAAAAGTCCGTAAACTTTTGAGTATTAATAACTTATTTGCTAATTGTCGGTCTCGTTTTAACGGGACACTAGTGTTATTATTTATTAAAATCGTAATTTTTCACTGCTAATTGTTCTGTTTCTTCAGGATTTGAAGTAACTTTGCATCGTTCAAATATATCAAGTAACAATGAAGAAGTTTTTCGTAGCATCGCTGGCCTTGGTACTTTGTGTATGTGCCCAGGCAGCGAAGAAGCCTACACCAAAGTTGGTGTTTGATGCTTCGAAAGGCGTGGCGGGGTCTGTTACCCTTCCTAATGGGAAGAAGGTCAACTATACTGCTTACACAAATTTGTATTATGTTACTCATGTAGAGGATTCTACGTATCAGTACATGAATGTGTTTGTTCCTGAGGGTGCAACGCAATCCACTCCTATCTTTATGCCCAATTATGTGGGTGGCTATATGGCAGCTGCTCCAAGGATGATAGATGAGGGTGATGCATCAGGTAGAGCTTTGGCAGAAGGCTATGTTGTAGCTATACCTGGTGCAAGAGGTAGAAACTCTATGATTGTACAGAAGGGAAAGACAGTTTATACGGGTCGTGCTCCTAAGGGACTGCTTGATTTGAAAGCGGCAGTTCGCTATCTGCGTTTCTTTGACAGGGATATGCTGGGTGATGCCGAGCATATTATTACCGATGGAACAAGTGCAGGTGGAGCTATGTCGTCTTTATTGGGTTCCACCGGCAATAATCCTTCTTATGAGCCTATGCTCAAAGCCATGGGAGCAGCTGATACAAGAGACGATGTTTTTGCGGCAGTTTGTTTTTGCCCTATCATCGATCTTGACCATGCGGATATGGCGTATGAGTGGTTGTATGGAGGTGTGGATGAAAAGATTCGACCTGTAACGAGCGAGCAAGTTGCTGTTTCTAAGGAGTTGGCTGCACAATTTCCTGCTTACATCAATAGTTTGGGACTAAAGAAAAAGGATGGAAGTGATTTGAACGCAGACAACTATCGTGATTATATCAAGCAGCTTTTGATGACAAGTGCTCAGGATGCAAAGGATTATGGTGCTGATATACCAGATAGTATTGGATTTTCATTCTCTTCAGGCATGAAGTTCATTGCTCCTATGAATGGTGGCAAGAAGCAGGGAGAAATGAAGTTTCCAATGGATGTGCCAAAAGATGGTCCTAAGATGATGCCAATGAGAAATAAGTCAAAGGGAGAATACATCACTGGTCTTGACTTGGATAAGTATCTTTTTTATGTGGCAAGTAAGACAGCCCTAAAAGGTGTGCCGGCTTTCGATAGTAAAGGAGTAGCAGGAAGTAAGGCCAGTGGAGAAAATGAGGAGTTTGGCAATAGCAAGGGTAGTTCTGTTAACTTTACCACCTATTCGTTGGTAAAAGCCATAGGAAATTCCAAAGCTGTTCTTGGCAAGGAAATAGAAGAGAATGTAAGGTTGCTCAATCCGATGTGCATGATGGATGAAGAAGGTTCTTGCATTGCACCTCATTGGTACATCCGTCATGGAGCCATAGACAGAGACACGGCGTTCCCTATTCCTATCAACTTGGCTACCAAGCTTGAAAACAAGGGTAAGGATGTTAACTTCAAGCTGCCTTGGAATCGTCCTCACTCAGGTGATTACGCCTTGAACGAACTTTTTGGATGGATTCGATCGATTTGCGGTAAATAGAGAAATATTTGGGATGAAACTCTTTCTCCTCTCTTGTGTCTTTGCAAGAGAGGAGATTTTGTTTTATTCTGATTTTACTGCTCTTTGAAGGCGTTTGGTGGTAGGACTTCTGAAGAAAAATGTGACTAGTAATGCTGAGAATATCTGTAAGCTAACTCATTTTGATCCACGCTGTGTGGGCTCTTGCGTTATCGTTTCTTCTATCATACATGCTCTTGTCTTTGAAAACAGGATATTGGATTATGAAGATGTGATTGGCATAGCCAAACAATATGATGAACGAATCGTTCCATTTGTTGACTTGGCATATCATGAAGGTCTGGATTCTTTGTGTCTGGATGATGAAAAGAGTATGGGATATACGCTCAGAACTTTAGGGGCTGCCCTATGGGCTTATTGGCATGCAACCTCGTATAAAAAGGGTATCTTGAAGATTGTTTTATCAGGAGGAGATGCGGATACAAATGCTGCAGTAGCAGGAGCTATCCTGGGTGCTAAATTTGGAATATGCCATATTCCTGACGAATGGAGAAATGGTCTTCTCCATGCTTCTATGCTCCATAACAAGGTGCAGGAATTCTACGCAATGTATCGCTAAAAGAAAGGATTCGATAATGAATGTGATGCAATTGAATACTGATATTTATAATAGCTTGGGCGTACTTTCTAATGACGAGAGCTATTTGGAAGAAGCCCTTGCTAGTATCAATCAGGCCTTTACGGAATTGAAGCTTCATCGCGAAGGAAAAATGGATTTTATTCCTGCGGAGGATTTGCTTAATGAGTTATAGGATAGAGGTTGCACCTGAGTTTGCCCGTAGATTGAAGAATTTAAGTAAGCGCTATCGTCATATAATACAGGTTTTGATGATGGGTTTGCTGATAGTGGGATAGATTCAGAATATGAGGAATAAAAAATAATATCTATTGCTTTCTTATATATGATGAATAATAGCGACAAATACAATCTCCTGCGCTTCGTCGAGGCGCAAGAGACGTACGGGATATATGATATAGCCGTCAGTGAGTTGGAACGAGGGCGGAAGCGGAGCCATTGGATATGGTTTGTGTTTCCTCAGATGAAGGGACTGGGGTATAGTTATAATTCTAACTACTATGGGATTACCTGCCGAGAAGAAGCTGAGGCTTATCTGGAGAATAAGATACTCAATGAAAGGTTGAGAAAGGTTTGCCGTATTCTTTTGGAGCAGGTAAGGGGAGGAAGGAGTGTTCACCAAATCTTGGGAGGAATTGATTCATACAAGGTTGAGTCTTGCCTCACGCTCTTTGATGCCGTATTGCCCAATGATATCTTTGCGGAATGTCTGGAGGTATGCTATCAAGGGGAAAGGGATGAAAAGAGCTTGGATATGCTAAGATCATAGTTTTTTCTTAGTAAAAGTTTTGTGGTTTCGAGATTATTTCTTATTTTTGCAATCGATAATGACAAAAAGCAATTGATGTATGGATAAAGATACAGTAGAATTCGCAACGTATTGCATTGGTAACTTGTCTCGTCGATTAGGACTGAATGCTAGGGATGTATACGAAAGATTGAAGACATCTGGTATACTGAATGGGTATATTGTACCAAGTTATGATGTGCTCCATACTTTTGGTAAGGAATATTTGATGGAAGACCTCATAGATTATATGAGGGAGAAAGGAGTGTTGAATTAGTATGAGAGTTTATCATTCTTCATCTGTTAGAGTGGAGCATCCAGATGTGTTTCATTCTCGAAAGTTTTTGGATTTTGGTCAGGGCTTTTATGTTACAACATTGCGTGACCAAGCAATAAAATATGCACAGCGTTTTTTGCGTCGTGGAAAGCCTGCTTGGCTGAACGAGTATGAATTGGACGATAGTTTTGTTTCATATAATTTGAAAGAATTCTTCTGTTATGATGAGGAATGGCTTGATTATGTTTCAGCATGCAGAGTAGGTAATGTGGCGGATGACTATGATATTGTGCGAGGTGGAATTGCTAATGACAAGGTGTTTCGTACTGTAGATTTATATTTTGCTGGTGACATAACAAAGTTGGAGGCATTGAGTCGCCTTTTATACGAGCGTCCTAATGATCAGTTGTGTATTCGTAGCCAGAAAGTTATAGATAATTGTTTAACCTTTAAAGATAGTATACAATTATGATAGAACCTGTTAAAAATCAGCATGATGCAGGATATCATGCTATATTGGAAGCAAAGTATGCTCGAATCATTGAAGAAATCAGTAATATGTATTCTATCTCCTTAGATGAGGCAATGGATATGTTCTATCATTCTGATACTATGCAGCTGATGGAGGAGGGTGTTGCCGACTTGCATTGCCGTAGTGACAAGTATCTTGCCGAGGAAGTGTGGCGAGAGCGGAATTCACAAGAAGTATGATGAGTAGAACTCAACATTCATGTTCCCTTTTATCTAGTTCGTCTAAAAAGTCGTCGAATGCATAGTCTTCGTGTCTTTCTATTCCTGCAGAGGATTTGCTTAATGAGTTATAGGATAGAGGTTGCACCTGAGTTTGCCCGTAGATTGAAGAATTTAAGTAAGCGCAGTCTGCATTAGAGTATAATAACGCAGAATCCTGCCGGAGAGTGTAAACTAAACTGTGTCAAGCTACAATAAAAGTAGTTTAACACAGTTTTTATATTATGGACAACTTAGAA
>OHRX01000597.1_pt1 | contig 9614 bp, 5 predicted proteins | sample 1578581 | NCBI WGS metagenome assembly OHRX01 (sample SAMEA3879573, study PRJEB24766) | human gut metagenome | biome: human-associated habitat; feature: feces | place: USA | collected 1985/1987 | reverse complement strand
GTATCAGGCTGCTGACAATACTTTCAAGCATGATGAGTTCCTGGTATATGTCAGCAACGACGGTCAGAAATGGGTAGCTCTTGAATATGCTTTCCCTAAAGGCGACAAGAGCAGACGTTGGGATCTTGCATCTACTACATTCACGGTTCCTGCGGGCACCAAGTCTTTGTATGTATATATGACGGCTACAGTTGCCAGCGCATATATGGTGGATGACCTCGACCTCAGTGTTGCAGCTGAAGCAGGTACAGTCATTGACTTCTCAAAGGGCGTTGACCTCGGTACCGGTGGTGGCGAGACACCTGATCCGGGCTCGGATTATACCAAGGCTGAGTCCAAGACTGTAGCGGAATTCATAGCCGCTGCCGATAAGAGCACTTATTATAAGCTTAAAGGTACTGTGAGCAGGTTTAATCCGATATATTGCAGTTTTGACCTTACTGATGAAACAGGAACAATCTACGTGTATAATGTGGCTGATAAAACCGCATGGTCTACTGTTAAGGATGGGGGCATTGTGGAAATAGCTGGTCTTTATGATTATTATGCTGCCACCACTAAGCACGAAGTCGTAAAAGCCCAGTTCCTTTCTTTTAGTGAGTCCGCTCCTGTAGAAATCATTAATGCTACTGTTGCTGAATTCATTGCGGCAGAGAAGGGTGTGACAAAAAAATATAGAGTCGTAGGTACAATCACTGAAATTCAGGACGCAACTTACGGAAATCTTATGCTTAAAGATGATACTGGTGAAGTGTATATCTTTGGCGTTAAGAAAGACAAGGATGCTGCTAGCACATCGTTCTCGGAACTCGGTGCTGAGGTAGGAGATAAACTTACTGTGGTCGGATATAGGGATGAGTATAACGGAACAATTGAGATGACCAGCGGTTATTGTGAGAAACTTGAGAAGGATACTACAACCCCTAAGTTCTCTGTAAGCACAGAGACCCTTACAGCAAAAGCTGGTGATACTTCTGCTTCTTTCGATGTAAAGGGCAATGTAAAGTGGACAGTTTCTTCTGACAATGCTGCTTATACAGTATCTCCTGCTTCAGGCGATGGTGCTGGTACCGTGGCTGTCAAGTTCGCTGCCAATGAGACTGAAAAAGATGTGACTGTGAAACTTACTGTTTCTACCACAGCAGAGGTCGCTACCAAGTCTTATACTGTAACTCTTACCCATAAGGGCAAATCAACGAGTGCAGGTGGGGAAGAAGTTGAGGTTTCTGTAGATAAGGATTATCTTGCGGCAAACCAGAATGGTAAGATGGATGAGGTCATTTCTTATACCAATGACAGCGATTATGGCGGAACTGTCGTAACAGAGCTTAGAGTGTACAAGGGCAAGAATCTGACCATTACTGCTGCCGCGGGCTATACTATCACTAAAGTAGAATTTACGTGCGGTGCTAGTTGTGGTAGTAAGAAAGGTTTCTATACTACTAGCCCTGTGACTGTTGACAGTGGCGCTACTGCAACATCGACTGGAAGTGGTAATGTCGGAACAATTTCAATAAGCGGTACAACTTCATCTGTAACATATAACGCAAAGGAGAATCAGATGCGTGTCACAGCGATGAAAGTTGTTTACAAGAAACTGTAATAACCCGATAACGACTAAATATCAGGAATAAAGGGTGCCCGGAAAAACCGGGTTGCCCTTTGTCCGTCTAAAGGAAACGAAGATTTGGATGTTTCCACAAGCATTGACGCTACGTGAAAAAAACATTGAACAAAATAATGAAATGGGCATTGGCACTTATGGTGTCAGTGCCTTTTATATATTCCTGTGAAGGAAATGACCCGCAAGTAAAGCCGGAAATCGCGGTCAGGGTCAATACCGTAGAGGCTACGGGAGGTGACCAGTTCATGTCCGTTACCGCTTCCGGAAATTGGAGCATTGCCGTAAAGGACCAGTCAGGCGGGCCTCTCAGCTGGGTAAGTGTAAAGCCATCCAGCGGATATGGCAGCATGTCCAACGTGATTCTGACAGTCGATAAGAATAATGGCGAGTCTGCGCGCACGGCAATTCTGGAATTGACCGCAGACGGAAACAGGACGACAGTGGTATTGACCCAACATGGAACGAAGGAACCCGGCGGTTCTGAGGACGTTGTTGTACCGGAGGGTTGTCCGGACCTGAGAAAAGTGGGTTGGCTGGAAATCCCGGGAATCCCTGAGGGGACTAAGTTGGGACAGTTCTCGCACTCCATGACCATCGGGCCGGTAAAGACCAGAAACTACTCATATTCATGGGATTACGGTAACTTTGTCGCTCCATGGGTAGCTTACCCTCTCTGCAAATGGAATATTGGCGATAATATAAAACGTAAAGATCGAGAAGATCCATGGGCTGTGGATCCATATCTTTCGGAAAAACAGCAGCCTGTGCTGTATATGCGAGGTTTCAGGAGCAATTCATCCAGACGCTACGATAGAGGTCATCAGTTGCCGTCAGCAGATAGACTATATGATTATAGTTCTAATGACAAGACTTTCTATGGTACCAATATGACCCCTCAGCTTTCAAAATTGAATCAGTATTTTTGGAAGAATCTTGAGAATAAGGTACGTTCATGGGCGTATAGTTCAGATACCTGCTATGTCGTAACAGGCTGTCTTACAGAACTAAGCACTGAATATGCCCTCGATAACGTAGGCAAGAAAATCACAGTTCCTTCGCATTATTACAAGGTTGTGCTCAGATACAGCAAGAGCACGACGCTCGGATTCGCAGGATATATGGGCTGTGCGATTCTTCTGGAACACAGGGATTACGGAAATGGAAGCAACTTCAAGGAATATGCGATTTCCATTGACGAACTCGAAAAGAAAACCGGCATTGACTTTTACCCTAACCTTTCGAAACTTATAGGCAAGGAGGCTGCGGCGAAGGTCGAGGCTCAGGACCCTAAGACCATCAATTGGTGGTGGTAACGCAAGCGACGAAAACAATAACATTGACAATGAAAAGAATAATTTACACAGTTCTGGCATTGGTGCTGGTCGCAGTATCAGCATACGCCGGTGGTCCAAAACGCTATGTTCTTGGCTTTTACAATGTCGAGAACTTGTTCGATACGTACCACGATGAGGGAAAGAACGACTATGAATTCCTTCCTGAGGGCAAGAACAAGTGGACAGAGGCCAAATATGAGAAAAAACTCCACAACATCGCTACTGTAATCAAGGCGATGGCCGAGGAGAACAAGACTTTCCATACTGTGCTGGGACTCAGCGAGATAGAAAACAGACACGTGTTGGAAGACCTCGTGAACCAGCCTGAAATCGAGGCTGCGAACTATCAGATTGTCCATTACGATGGACCTGACAGACGTGGCGTGGACGTGGCTCTGCTTTATCGTCCGGAGCATTTCACGGTCGAGGAAAGCCAGTCCATTCCGTTCGATTTCAATTCCTCTGTCATCGAGTTCAGCATGGACAAAGAGGCGCAGGACTATTTTCGTACCCGTGACATCCTCATGGTCCGCGGAAAGCTTGACGGCGAAATGTTCGCATTCTATGTGGCCCACCTGCCGTCACGTATCGGCGGAAAGGGACAGGACCTCAGGGCACGCGGAGCGGAAATCATTTATGACCACGCACTTAAGCTCATGAAGGAGTATCCGGGAATCAAGATTATGGTGATGGGCGACATGAACGACAACCCTACCGACGAGAGCATGACGACCTTTATGCACGGAAAGGAATCCGTTTCCGAAGTTGGCCAGTACGATTTCTTCTCACCGTTCATTTCAATGTTGAAGGCGGGCTACGGCTCACTTGCCTACAGGGGCACTTGGAATATCTATGACATCATCCTCGTTAATGAGGCGATGGTCAATGCTCCTAAGGGACAGTTGTCTATCCAGCCGATTGTGAAGAAGCAGTATTATGGACGTATCTTCAGCCAGCCTTTCATGGTCCAGCAGGAAGGCCAGTATAAGGGAACCCCTTTCCGTACATTCTCGAGCGGAACCTTCATCGGCGGCTACAGTGACCATTATCCGACATACATCATAGTAAGCAACAAATAAATCACGGCAGGCGGAGTCCTTCTTCCGAAAGCTCCGCCGGTCCAAAATGACAATACAAGAGATATGAATAAAAAACAGCTTTTGTCCATTCCGGCATTGTTCGCAGCCCTGGTCATGTCCGCACAGACATATACCGGCGGTGTGAAGGGAACGGTCGTGGACAGGTCTTCCAAGACAGCAGTCGACGGAGCCGTCCTGAAACTTTATTCAGGAGCGGAAGAAATCGCGGAAGTCAAGACCGCACCTGACGGAACATTCATGATTCCTTCATTGAAGGACGGTATGTACGACCTCGTAATCAAGACCCCTGACTATCTGGAATCCAGAATCAATGTTACTGTCAATGACGGTTACGTGAAGAATATGTTCAAACTGTCATTGACCCCGGCCCGCAAGGTGAGCGAAGTCGATGACGCAAGTTTCACCGAGTTCGACCTGGACGATTCCGGCTATCAGGACAGTCCGACCATCCTTTTCGGCCAGAACGACGTGTTCAACAATATCGCAGGCTTCAATTTCAGTTCTGTGCGTTTCAGAGTCCGCGGTTACTCCAGCGAGTCCCAGGACGTTTATCTCGCAGGCGTGAAGATGAACGATGCCATCACAGGCTATACTCCATATTCATTGTGGAGCGGTCTGAATGAGGCTACCCGCAGCAAGGAGACGGTGAACGGTGCCGAGGTTTCAGATTATGGATTCGGCGGCTACAACGGCCTCACCAACATTGACCCTATGGCTTCCAAGGTCCGCACCGGATGGAGGGGTAGCGTATTGACCAACAGTGCGTTGTACAGACTTCGTCTGATGCTCACCTATTCTTCAGGCGAGCTCGACAACGGCTGGGCCTATGCGTTCAGCGCTTCTGCCAGACTTGGTGGAAATGACTGGATCAAGGGCGTTTACTACCGTTCATTCGGCTACTATGGTTCAGTGGAGAAGAAATTCGGCGACGAACACAAACTCGGACTTACCTTCATGGCCGCTCCGGGACAGAGAGGTGCGCAGAACGGTTCTACTCAGGAAGTTTACGACCTCATGGGCGACAATATGTACAACTCCAACTGGGGTTATTACAACGGCAAGGTCCGCAATGCCCGCGTGAAGAAAACCCATGAGCCTATCGCTATTCTCAAGTATGATTTCACTCCTGAATCCAAGAAGGTAAAGGCTTCTGCTACAGTGCTTTATCGTTTCGGTAAGAATGGCTATACCGCTCTCGACTGGTATGATGCGGCAGACCCTAGGCCGGACTATTACAGAAATCTTCCAAGCTACTTCTTCATGGAGAATTCTGACTACAACCGTGTCAATCTTGCCAAGGCTATGTGGGCTAAGGATGCATGGGAGTCAGATATCCCGAGCATTACTCATATCAATTGGGACAGGCTCTACGCTGTGAACTCGATGAACTCAACTGCTGACGGCAACCGCTCGAAGTACGTTATCGAGGAGCGTCGTACTGACCAGCAGGATTTGAATTTCAATGCCAATGCGAAGTGGACACCTTCCAGATATTTCTCTCTTGCCGGTGGCGTTTCATACAAATGGAACAGGACCGAGTACTACAAGGTGCTGGATGACCTCCTCGGAGGAGACTACTACGTGAACATTGACCAGTTTGCGGAAAGGGATTACGCCGCTTCTGTGACAATGTACCAGAACGACCTGGATTACTGGATGAAGAACGGCAAGGCCCAGACATTGAAAGAAGGCGACAAGTACGGCTATGACTATTACGCGAATATCCGTCGCGCAGAGGCTTGGGCTTCCGGCAAGGTTACTGTCGGCGGTTTCGAGGCTGCCCTTTCAGGCCGTATCGGCTATGACAAGTTCTGGAGAGAGGGTCTCGTGAGAAAGGGACTTTTCCCTGGACTCGATGCCAACGGACAGCCGATGACTTATGACGGAAAGGTGATTACAACCTACGATCCTATTACCAATGAGGCGATTACATCTCTCGGCAAGTCCAAGGTGCAGGACTTCATCACTGGAGCCGGCAAGCTGAACCTCAGCTATGTCGTAAGAGGCGGCCACAGGATTTATGCTGATGTGGCATATATGACAGATGCGCCTACCTTCAACCAGACTTTCGTGTCGCCAAGGACCCGCAACTCCATCGTTCCGGACGTGAAGACCATCAAGACCTTCACCACTGACTTGAACTACGCGTACAGCAACTCCGGCTATGATGTCCGTATCACCGGTTACTATACGACCATCAAGGACCAGTCCAAGGTCATGAGCTTCTATGACGATTCCCAGAACTCCTTCACCAATTTCGCGATGAGCGGAATGGATGAGCGCCACGTCGGAATGGAACTCGGATTCAAGGTTCCTCTTCCGGTGAACAACCTCTCTCTCCAGGGAGTGGTTGCTTACGGCCAGTATGTTTATACTTCCAATCCTACCATGTACCAGACTTATGACAACAGCGCTGCTGTCGTAACTGAGACCTATGGTGTGAAGATTCCTTACTGGAAGAGCCATCCGAATGCTGAAGGAAAGACTGTAAAACATTATGTTTCAAGTACTCCGCAGCTTGCAACCAGCCTCGGTCTCGCATGGAACAAGAACTACTGGTTCGTGGATGCCGACGTGGATTACTTCGGTATGGCATACCTCGACATGAACCCTCTCTACAGGACTGACATGGCTACCGCCGGCCCTGACGGCACCATCACCGCCGCAGAGGTCGATTATATGGCCGCGCAGGAGAAGTTCAAGGGAGCAGTTCTTGTCAATGCCAGTGTAGGCAAGTCCTGGTACATCAAGAGAGACTACCAGCTCGGATTCTCTCTCCAGGTGAAGAACATCCTGAACAATACAGATGTCCGTACAGGCGGTTATGAGCAGACACGTCTTGTCGACAAGACCGTCAGCAAGGAGCGTTACTACAGATTCGATTCCAAGTACTTCTACATGAGCGGAATCAACTACATGTTGAACATTTATTTCAGATTCTAGTTATGAACAAGATATTTTACGCTATCGGAACATTTGCAGCCGCATTGACGCTTCTGGCTTCATGCGACGAGTGGGAGCCGGTATTTACCGGAGACTACGGCAAGGCTGATGTCTATAAACCGGTAACATTGACTCCGAACAAGACGATTCTGGAGCTCAAGTCGCTGTACAAGAATGCTCCTGTCAAGATTGAAGATGGTATCATCATCGGCGGTCAGGTGATTTCGGAGGACAGGTCCGGCAATATCTACAAGAGTATCTCCAGGACGCGACCGGCGCTATCGAGGTCAAGATCGGGAAGAATTCCCTCTACAATGATTACAAGCTCGGCCAGTGGGTGTATGTGAAGTGCAGCGGACTTACTCTTGGTGCCTATAACGGAATGATCCAGCTCGGTTATGAGGATGCCAGCGGAGAGTACGAGACTTCGTATCTGGATGTGCAGTATATCATTGACACTCATATATTCAGGGGAGAGCTTGATACTCCTCTGGCTCCTAAGAAGGTCGCTGAATCTGACCTTCTCAAGGAAGAGAATCTCGGTTGCTATGTGGAAATCGACGGATTGAAATATGGCAGCGTGAAGAATCCGAAAGGAGAGATTTTCTGCCTCATCTACATTGACTCTAACAAAGACAAGAAGTCCAATTCCAACAGAATTTTCCTTTCTTCTACAGGACAGAATTATACTCCGGCCAAAGATCCTTCATGGGGAATCAAGACCTGGGCGATGTCCAAGCAGGGCTTCCTCAACTACTTGAATTCCGGCGTCTTCGATGACGGTGACGTTGCTGACTATTCCAAGAAAGTTTCCGATCCGGAAATCAAGGCGACTCTCATAAAGAACGCTGATGCTTATGCTGTCAGCCAGTATTTCAGAATGGGTTCGACAGATGTCCAGGTCCGTACCAGCGGCTATGCAAAATTCGCTGATACTCAGATTGACCAGAAGATTCTTGATGGCGCCACAGTGAACATGAAGGGTATCATAACAGTATATAAAAACGCTGTCCAATTCACTCTCATTGACCTTAATGGTGTAGAAATAACAACTAAGTAATCGTTATGAAAAAAATTGCAATTTTAAGCGCAGGAATCATGATGCTTTCAGCTTGCGGATCGAATCCGTTCCTTACGGAATGGACCGGAGAGGACCAGTTCCCTCCATTTGACAAGATTAGACTTTCTGACTACGTGCCGGCCGTAAAAGCCGGAATCGAGCAGCAGAAGGCTGAGGTCAATGCTATTGTAGCCAATACCGAGGCCCCTACTTTCGAGAACACCGTAGCCGCTTACGAGCTCTCAGGAAAGTTGCTGGCAAGGACATTGGGCGTACTCTACAATGTCTCCGAGTCAGATGCCACACCTGCAATGCAGGCTGTCATGGATGAGGTTACCCCACTTGTGACCACATCTTCTGATGAGATTTTCATGAACAAGGCGCTCTTCGATAGAGTGGCTGCTGTCTTCGCTGATTCGGCATCCCTCGACCGTGAGCAGTATATGGTTACGAAGAAGCTCTACAACGCTTTCATTGACAATGGCGTAGCTCTCGGCGAAGCTGAGCAGGCCCGTTTCAAGGAAATCAGTTCGGAGCTTGCTACACTTACACAGAAGTTCGGCAATAACCTTCTCGCTGAGAACAATGCCTTCGCTTCTGAGGTCGGCATCCCTGTTTCCAGCTATCCGTTCTTCATGACTACATGCGATGACAGGGCAAAGCGCGAGGCTGCATTCAAGGCTTATTCTACCCGTTGCGGTCACGGCAATGCCAATGACAACAAGCAGGTGCTTCTGGATATCATGCGTCTGCGTACCGAGAAGGCTCAGCTCCTCGGCTACGACTGCTCTGCTGACCAGATTCTCAGTGACAAGATGGCTCATGACCACGCCACTGTAGATGCATTCCTTTCGAAGATTATGACCAAGGCTGTCGCAAGAGCGAAGAAGGAGATTGTGTCAATGCAGGAGTTCATGGACAAGGACATCGCTGCCGGTCTTCTTCCTGCAGGAAGCACCATCCAGCCATGGGACTGGTGGTTCTATTCAGAGAAAGTTCGCAAGGCCCAGTATGACCTCGATGAGAACATCACCAAGCAGTATTTCCAGCTCGAGAATGTACGCAACGGCGTGTTCAAGGCTGCCGAGATGCTTTATGGCATCAAGATCGAGCCTGTAAAGGGTCTTCCTGTGTATAACCCTGAGGTGGAGACCTTCAAGGTGTTCGATGCTGACAACAGCCTGCTCGGTATCTTCCTTACCGACTATCTTCCGCGCAGCACCAAGCGCGGCGGCGCATGGATGAACAATTTCCGTGAGCAGTATGTAGATGCTTCAGGAAAGGATATCCGTCCTATCGTTGTCAATGTCTGCAACTTCGGCCAGCCGGAGGATACTGTGAAGCTTCTTACCATCGATGAGGTACAGACTGCTTTCCATGAGTTCGGCCATGCCCTTCACGGACTTCTCACAAAGTGCCATTATGTGGATGTGAGCGGTACCAGCGTTGCACGTGACTTCGTGGAGACTTTCTCCCAGTTCAATGAAAACTGGGCGTTCCAGCCTGAGATTCTCGCAAAATATGCGTTCCATTACCAGACCGGCGAGGTTATC
>OHRX01000594.1_pt1 | contig 9647 bp, 8 predicted proteins | sample 1578581 | NCBI WGS metagenome assembly OHRX01 (sample SAMEA3879573, study PRJEB24766) | human gut metagenome | biome: human-associated habitat; feature: feces | place: USA | collected 1985/1987 | reverse complement strand
CAGCAGATAGTAATAATCAAAGCCATACAGCGCTGCTATTGCTTGCGTCAGGCTGGGGATATTGCCGTTATCAAGACGCAACAGCAGCCACAGATAATCCTCCAGCTGCTGGTCCTCAGGCGGCTGTCCCATAATATGGAGGCCTGTGTGCACCTCCATATTCTTTAAATCCGTAATGTAATTATGCAGATTCATTACGTATTCGTCGAAGGGCTTTTCTTCATCGTAAGTAACCTCATCCTGCAGGTTGGCCTCGGCAACCTTCGCCAGCACCAGCTCCTGCAAGCGCGGCAGATTATCCGGCTGCGTGCTGCTGAAGTGCACGTATTCGTCCATGAGCTTTTCCAGCTCCTCCAGCTCGTCGTACACTCCCGCTTGTGTCTGCGGCGCCGACAGATGCTCAATAAGGCAGGCAGCGCCACGGCGCTTCGCCTGAATACCTTCGCCCGTAATAGTGATGTTATAAGGATAAATGTTCGGCAAATCTCCCAGCGCCAAATCCGGGTAGCAGCTGCAATCAAGGCCGGCGTTTTTGCCCGGCAGCCATTCCAGGCTGCCATGCGTACCGATATGCGCAACAGCGTCTGCCTGCCACACATCGCGTACCCAACGGTAGAAGGCCAGATATTGATGCGTCGGTGCAACGTAAGGATCGTGGTAAATTTTCTCCGGGTCCTCGCCAAAGCCACGCGGCGGCTGCACGGTTACGAAAACATTGCCGTTCATCGTTCCCGGTACCAGGATATCGCCGTCATATTCCATGACAGTGCCGGGCGCTTCGCCCCAGTCCTTCACCAGCTGCTCCTGCACCTTTTTATCCATCAATGCAAAGAATTCTTTATATTCTGCTCCCGTAAGTTTATAGGCAGCATCAACCTGCTTTTCCGTCAGCATGCTGCGGTCGTTGGTGGCATTGGCTGTCAGCTGTTTGATAAATTCCTTCGTATTCTCAGGAATCCAATCTACCTTATAGCCACGCTCGCGCATAGCAGCCAGCACGCGACGGATGCTTTCGATTGTATCAAGGCCGATAGCACTGCCGATGTTGGAATTACGCGGCGGATAGTTATGGAAAATAATAGCGATTTTCTTCTCGCTGTTGGCCTTGTGGCGCAGCATCGCCCACTTCTTCGCCTTGGAGGCCATGCGCTTTACACGCTCCATATTAGGCAGATAGCGAACATCGCCGTTTTCCAGAATCTTTTTATGCGCTATAGGCACACCATGGATAATGCCATCAAATTCCGGCAAGGAAACGCTGATGGAAACCTCCATGGCATTCATGCCCTCGAAGCTGTCCTTCCATTCCTCAAAGGGCGCAATTGTCGTATAGGCAGCCAAAACCGGCACATTAAACTTTTTTAGATAATCAAGATTAATCGAACCGCCGGTAGTCATGGAAAACTTCATGACATTCAGCAGCACATCGATTGCAGGCACACCGTCCGCATTGCAGAAGAAGCTGTTGAAAACCTGCGTCAGACTGGGCATGCCCATCTCCTCCACCGGCATACCGTTGCTGAAAACGCAGACAGCGTTGACACCCTGTGCTTCCAGCTCTTCTATCATCGCAGTCTGGTAGGTCAAATCGCCCCACACCCATTCGTCGCGGTAAAAAAGAATGCCCGCTGTCGGTCGTCCGCTGACGCAAAAATCACGCTGGTATTCCGCCAAATCGGTATAAACCTTTTTCGCCCGCGGGTGATAAATACCGCACCAGTGAATAGGATTCGGCTCATCGACTGTAATAGTCTTACCTTGCAACAGCTGCTGCAGATATAACCACAGATTGCTATAGTTGATTTCGCCGCCGAACATGCAATATTTTTTGATAACAGCAAGCTGCTCTGGTGTCAGTCCCTGTGCCAGCTCGCCCTCCTTGCTGCCGGCAGCATCAATATAAAAGGGCAGGCGCAACTGCTTCAGCAAGCTTACACAGCGCTGCAGAAACGGTGTATCCAGACCTGTACCCATCCATTTCATAATGACCAGCTTAGAGCCGGCAAGCTCCTTGTGCCATTTATCATCCCAAATCGTCGCATCGGTAATCCAACGGCAGGCGCTGCTGCAGCTTTTCCATAGTCTGCTGCATCATACCCATGCGGCGAATAACATTCGTCAAGAAAATAACCTTCATAATTTCTACCTCATCTTAAAAGAACTGCTTCTGCATTCTGCGCAGCAGATACAGGAAATACGGCGTACCTAAGAACGCTGTCATAATACCTACACGCACCTCTGCCGGTGGCATAATAATGCGTCCCAGCGAATCGCAGAATACCAAAAAGGCTGCGCCGCCAAGTGCGCTGGCAGGCAAAAGCACGCGATGGTCAGGACCGATAAGCATACGCATCATATGCGGAATAACCAGGCCGACAAACCCGATATTACCGCTGACGCAAACGGAGGTAGCAGTAGTCATGGCCGCTACAAAAAGCAGACCCATGCGGAATGCGGTAACAGGCATACCAACAGCTTTGGCTTCCGTTTCGCCCAGCACCAGAATGTTCAGGTGACGCGCCAGCATGCACATAATTACAATGCCGCACAGCACAGGTCCGACTGCCAGATATACGTGCTCCCAGCGACGGTAATCAAGACCGCCGACCATCCAGAAAAGATATTGCTGCAGCTTCTGCTCGTTCATAAAGGTGAGCAGACCGGAGGTAATGGCACCCAAAAGCATACCCACGGCAACGCCTGCCAAAAGCAGCGTCATAACAGGAATTTTGCCGTTACGCATCGCCAAAAATACCGTCAGGCACACAGCACAGATACTGCCGCAAAAGGCAAAGGCCGGCATAGCAAACATGCTGCCGGAGGCTGCACCCAAAGCAATAGAAAGCACCGCACCGGTAGCAGCACCAGAGGAGATACCGATAAGACCGGGGTCTGCCAACGGGTTGCTGAAGATGCCCTGCATTACAGCGCCGGAAATACCCAGCGCCGCACCTACAAGCACACCTACAAGCATACGCGGCAGGCGGATATACCAGATAACAGCAAGCTGCTCCCTGCTGTAATCAGCCTCGGTAAAGCCCGGCAGATTCAGCTGAGCGCCGATAACCGCCAACGCCTTGCCCACAGGCACATCTATCTGACCGAAGGTCAGAGATACACAGGCAATAACAACTAAGAGAACTGCTAATAGAATAATAGCCAATGGACTCCGTTCACGTTTAATAATCATCTACAAACACACTTCCTCAAAAAATTTCCGGATATACAGCATGCGCAATGTTTTCAATAGCATCGACAATATGCTGGCTGGCAACATAACGGTATTTGTCCGAAACAAACTTAATCTGCTTGTTGCGTACAGCCTTAACATCGCGATAAGCGGGGTCATTCATTACGGCATAAGCATAACCCTGCACATCCTGTTTATTGTTATAATTCCAGGTCGGCAGCATAAAAATATCCGGATTTATGCGTACCACCTGTTCCTTGCTGATAGCAGGCATACCATGCTCACTCTTGTTTTCATCGGCAACAATGGCTGCGCCGTTGATTACATGCGCCATCGTCAGCATGCTGTCGAGCAAATCTCCTCTACGCCCCATGGCAGAGGTAAAATTAAAGGCTACAGCAACGCGCCTTTCGCTTGACGGAATCTGACGCAAGCGTTTTTGCAGCTGCTGCAGGTGCGTATCCATCTTCTGCACCATCAGCTCCCCCTGCTGCTTTTCGCCTACAGCTGCAGCTATACCGCGGATTTTGTCGCACATCTCCTGATAATTATGCGGACTGCGCGCTATATAAACCGGCACGCCCAAGCCCTCCAGACTGCGGACCAAATCACTTGAGGTAGCAGTTGAAGCAACGACAAGGTCAGGCTGCAATGCATAAACAGCTTCGGTACTTTCCGGCACCTTGCGTCCCACAGTATAGGCCTGCTCCTTGGTAATAAAGCTTATTTCGCTGTCACCCGCCCAACGGCTGTAGGCCATAATACGTTTTATGTCAACCAAATCGGTAAGGATTTCATCCGTACCATATGTAAGCGAAACTATCCGCTGCGGCTTATGCTCAAAGTGCAGCGTCCTTCTGGCATCGTCCGTAACGCTATAGGCCACATCCGCCGCCGGCGAAGCAGGAACATCGGCAGACTGCTGCTTACTGCATCCTGCAGTAAATACCAAAAGCAACAGGCTTATAATCATCAATAGCTTTTTCATAGACCACCTACTATACTTTATTCTTTTTCCTGCGGATAAAGCAATTCCACAGTCGCTCCAGCATGTAAGCACTGCCCTGCAGGCCTACCATCGGCTGCTTGGTAATAAACACCTCATCATTCGTAGGATAGCAGATATTGCAGGCATCAAAGCTGCACTGCTTTCTGCGATAAAGAACCGAGCTTTCGCTGCTGCTTGCCAGCAGCAGCACATCATCACAGGTTTTAAAATATTCGCTGATGGCAGCATCGTCCACACCAACAGTATAAATCGCCTCTGCAGTGTCGCAGGCAGGCGCATCTTTGAGCGGTTGCTGGCAGATGACCGTCAGACTGCCGATATCGGTCCATTCGGTGCGTAGCGTCTGTGCGAGGCACAGCGCCTGTGTAGCAGGCGCGCTGACGAGCACGTTATCAAACCACATGCTGCCCCAAAGTGCGATGGCTTCATTATTACGGCTCAGCAGATAATTATCCTGCGCCTGAGCTTCCGCCGTCACCTTATCCAACGCAGGAGCAGGCAGCTGCGCGTTTATCTGCTGCAGCCAGCGCAGCGTTCCCTGCACACCATAAGGCAGTCCGGCAAAAATATACGGCGTGCCGTATTGCTTCTGCAGATATTCGGCAAGCGGCAACCCCAGCTCCGCATTCGTAACAATGTTCAATGAAGCCTCTGGCAAGTGCTGTAACTCCTCCAACGTGCATTCGCAGCCGGGAGTGCACAGCACCTCATAGCCTGCAAGCTGCAGTAAGCGTTTTAATTCCTGCGTATCGGCAGTACCCTGCAGATAAAATTCCGATTGTCCTAAAATATTCACTGCCAAGGGCTTTGCTGTCGCAGTCTGCGGCAACAGCTGCGCAAACAGCTTCTTGGCAGCCTTGGCATAGCCCTCGGCAAAGCCGCCGACCATACCGCCGCTGTCCAATGTAACCACTGGGAACGGCAGCTCCAGCTTGCGTGCCATGCCTGCCAAATCATCACCGATTAAGCTCAGCGAGCAGCTGCTTTCCAAAAGCAGTACCGAAGGCTTATGACCATCCTCCAGCATGCGCCGCAGCTCCTGCGTCACATATTCCTCGGAACCGTAAATAACAGCGTTATTATCAGGCTGTGAGCCGTAAAAGCGCGTATACATATCAGGGCGCGCCTTTTCCAGATGACGTAAAGCATAAAAATAACACCACAACGGTCCGTTAATCAAAACCTCACTCTTATCAATAGCAGCAAAAAAGGCACCTGCACCTGTCAGCGCACAGGTATCCACTCGCTCGCAGATATTGCCCCAACCTTGCTTTTCAGACATAGCGCACGCCTCCCTTCAGCCTGCTGCACAGGCTCTGATAGATTCCCTGCATCATCTTGACCTCACCGGCAACGGCAACCTGCGGCAGCATCGGCAGGAAAATCTGGCGTGCCTCCTTATTCTGCAGCTCGTGCGTTGTCAGCACAATGTCTGCATCTGCTACCAGCTTTTCACCCTCCGCCGTAGTATAAACAGGTACATCGCTGTGTTCCTGCACAACCTTCAGCATCGCTTCACGCTCATCACCGTCATAGGAATCCAAGAGAATAATGCCGGTAAGATTCAAGCGCAAAAGCCTGATAGTCTGCATGATATTCCCCGGATGAAAATATCTCAGAATACGGCCGATGCACAGCACTGTTTTCTTGCCTTCCGTTACCGGCAGAAAATGCTGCAGCTGCTCACTTAAGCGCTGCTGCTCCAGCTTCAGCACCTGCTGTGCCAACTGCTCACGCCCCAGCATACGGCCGATGCTGATAATCCAGTACTGTGTTTCCTGCCAGCCGACAGGATAAATATCGGCCAGATAATGTGTGCCGTATTTTTCCTGCAGCTGCTCTGCAACCTTACGCAAGCCGATATGCGTCTGCCCGCGGCCGCCAAGCACAACCGCATATTCGGCGGCTGCCACCTTTTCCAGCTCATCCATAGCCATATAGCCGGGGAACTGACCGATGACCTCTACGCCGAATTCGTGCAGAATACGCGTAACCTCTTTTGCGTAATGCCCCCACGGGCCACCGTTATCGCCTAAAAGCAGGACGCTGTCCTTTTGCTTGGTACAAGGCTTGACGAAGCGCTCCAACAGCTTCTGCGTAATTTCAAAATATCCGTCATAATATTCCGCACCCAAAAAGCCGCAGCATTCCACAGTAAGGATAGGAACATTGTATTCCTCCTCCACCTCGCGTGCCACGGATTCCACATCGTCACCGATAACACCGGCAACGCAGGAATTGGCAATTATCAGGCATTTTGGCTTATAGGTTTCAATGGCAAAGCGCAAACATTTTTCCAAACGCGCCACACCGCCGAAAATTGCGTCCTTTTCCTGCATCTGGCTGCTGAGCAGCGGCACGGAGCCCCATTGCTCACGTTCATTCTCGGAAAGCGTGCGGTATTGGGAATTGATATCCATCGTGCGTGCTACATGAGCACAGGCACGCGGGCTGTGAAAAACTACTACAGCGCCGTCCATGTAGGCAACAGCGCGCCACACGCCAGGCATGCTGCAGCTGCAGCTTTTGCGTGCACTGTAAAAGCGTCTTGTTTTAATTGCCATATTCGGCCACCAGCTTTTCAAGCTCCTCAAAGCTCATCGGCGTAGGAATAGCCATGTTTTCATTATGCCAGATATCATGCGCCAGCTTGCGGTAAACACCGGCCTGAGCGCTTTCCGGTGCATATTGCAGCACTGTCTGGCGATTGTTTTCCGCCTTATTGACAATAACGTCACGCGGAATAAAGGCAATCAGCTGAGTGTGCAGGCGTTTGGCGAATTCCTGTAGCAGCTGCTGCTCGTTCGGTGTATTACGGCCGTTGCCGATGATACCGCCCAAACGCACACCGCCGCGCATAGCAAAACGCTTAACACCCTTGGCGATATTGTTGGCAGCATAAAGGCTCATCAGCTCGCCGGAAGAAACAATATATATATCAGTTGCGTAGCCCTCGCGGATAGGCACAGCAAAGCCACCGCAAACTACGTCACCTAAAACGTCGTACATAATCAGGTCCTCGTCCGTCAGCACCTCCAGCGAACGCAGCTTTTCCAAAGCTACGATAATGCCGCGGCCCGCACAGCCTACACCCGGTTCAGGACCGCCGGCCTCTACGCATTTGATGCCGTTATAGCCTGTATGAACAATATCCTCTGCCGCAACCTCATCATTATCGCGCACCATATCAAGCACAGTCTGACTGCAGATGCGTCCCAGCAAAAGTCTGGTAGAATCATTTTTCGGATCGCAGCCGATCTGGCAAACCTTAAGACCTTCCTCGCTGAATGCAGCCGACAGATTTGATGTTGTTGTGGACTTGCCGCCCTTACCATAAATCGCAATTTTTTTCATTAGACATTGACCTCCATCCTATACTCAAAAACTTCTATTCAACTAGCAAGGAAAATATGATATAATTTACTAGATAAAAAGAAGTGATATTACTTCTTTTAATATTAAACTATATACTAGTATTATAGTCAAGCTTATGAGGAACAATTATGATTAATAAAGACAAACGAAAGTACTTTACTGCCGGCGAATTGGCAGCAATTTTTAATATATCTAAGCAATCATTGCTCTACTACGACAAGGTTAACCTGCTTTCACCGGACTTTGTCAGTGAAAATGGCTACCGCAATTATTCTATCCAGCAATTTCTGGATTTGGAGATAATCGTCAACCTGCGTGCGCTGGATATCAGCATCGCCAATATCAAAAAATATTTGGAGAACCGCAGCAAAGAAAATTTTCTGCAGCTGCTGCAGGAAAAAACAGCGGAATGTCAGGCAATCATCCACAACAATCAGGAAATATGCGACACCATTGAGCGCATCAAGGAGGATATGCACGTCAAGGAGCTTAATACATGTCGCCATCTGACGCTCAGCTGGCAAAATGACCGTCTGCTGCGTCTGACGCCGCTTGCGGAAAGTGACGACGGCAAAAGCCGCATTACCAAATTTGCCCGCCATGGGCAAAGACGCGCGCATCACAAGGGAGCCTTGCCTAATCATGCAGGCTGGGTTTTAGACCAGGAAAGCTTTTTTAAAAAGCATGAATTTCAACGTTCACAGGCATATTTTTCCTGTGTCACCAGCGCCACCAAGCATCGGCAGTCCATCAAAATGACGTTGCCTGCCGGTCTGTATCTGGAAATTATTTTTTCGGGTACCTTTTGCGATAACGCTGAAAAATTATCCCAGCGCATCGAACACTTTCTGCAGACCAATGATTTGGAGCCTGTCGGCAATATTTATATCCTGCCTCTGGAAAATCATTGGTTCTCCTGCGACTGCGAACAGTACGTCAACAAAATCTTTTTGAAAGTTGAAGATAAGGATACAACTTCTATGACGTAAAAATTCTCCCATGTTATGCTTAAAACTAAACATTTACGTACAATGTCTAAGATAGCCTTTACTGAGTCCGCTCTATGTGAGCGGACTTTTTGCATGCAAAAAACGCTAAAAACTTCAAAGCCTTTAGCGTTTTTGTTTACGTTTTACGTTCTTCAATTAAGTGCCTCCGCCGCAGCCTCACAGCTGCAGCTGACTCAAAAAGTTTAAGCTGTTCAACGGCTTATCTGTCTGAAAGAAGATAAACTTGAAGAGAATTTTTTCCAGCTCCATGAGCGCACCGCCTCGCACCCTAAAGGGCGCCGGCTGCTCGTAATCGAGCTGCTCCAACCACTGCCACAGCTCGCGTGTTTCCGCACTGCACGGCTCCAGGCCGTCACCGTTATAGCTGCTTCTGCAGCTGCTGCAGATAAGCCCGCCCTGCAGCGGACTGAACCATGCACCCTCCTGCGCCGTCACGGCCTCACCGCAATGCACGCAATGCGTTAGCTGCGGCGCAAAGCCCGTAGCCGCCAGCAATTTTATAGCATAGGACAAAACAACCAGACGCGGATTGCGCTGCATCAGCGCCGCCAGGGCAGCGCCCAGCATTTCATAAAGCTCCGGCTGCGGCACTCTGTCCTCCGTCAGTACGGCAGTAAGCTCCGACGCTACCGCCGCATAAGCCATCTGCTGCATATCCATAGACTTGGGCATCTGCAAAAGCTCACAGCTGCGCAGCTTGTCTATCTTCTGTCCCTGCTGAACCTCAATATGCAGATTGGCAAAGGGCTGCAGCAATCTGCCATGTATATTTTTTTCATAGCGGGCACCATAGGCGATAAAGCGCAGCTTGCCATGCTCCTTCGTAAAGCAGACCGCATATTTATCAGCCGTCTGCCAGTTTTTTACATGTAAAACAAGCGCATCATCTGCCAAAAGCTCCCTTTGCGACTCACTCATCCTGTTGTTCTTCCTTCTGCTTTTGCTCCTGCGGCAGCTTCGCAGCCAGCACGCGCACTACACGAAAGCCCTCCGTGCGCAGCACCTTAAAGCTATAGCCGGAAATTTCCACAGCATCGCCAATCTCAGGCTTGCGTCCCAGCAG
>OHRX01000588.1_pt1 | contig 9691 bp, 9 predicted proteins | sample 1578581 | NCBI WGS metagenome assembly OHRX01 (sample SAMEA3879573, study PRJEB24766) | human gut metagenome | biome: human-associated habitat; feature: feces | place: USA | collected 1985/1987 | reverse complement strand
TTGTTGATAAATTAAATGATAGAACTATTACTAGTATAAAAAGTATGGACTTAACTGCCAATACATATCAAACTGGTAGGGGGATATATAATGCTTTGGTAAAAAATATAGATGATTTGGAGGCTTTTGAAAAGCGTTCTTGGAGACATACTACAATTAACATAGATGACTATGATTATAAACAGTTAGAAGTAGCTATACCTAAAATTACTATTTCCAAAGATCAGAAAAATGGCTTAGAGCAAGCTGTTAAATATGCTAAAAGCAAAAATATTAATGTAAAAATTACTGTTGTAGAGTAGGTGGTAAAATGAAAGGATTATTAAACATATATATAGAAAAAAACACAAAAGATATATCTATTTTGATATTGCATGTTACAAGCATTGGATTTAGTAGGAGCATTGGTAGTATTATTGAAAATATTGATATTAAATCATTGAAAGAAAGAGTATTTAGATATCTAATGCTTAGCTTAGAAAACTACAAATATGATAAAGAAGAATTTGCTGATCCATTTAAAAAAACAAAATATAAAACATGGAATCGTTTTTTTAATATGCACTATCTTATTGAGGTTATTTATAGAGAAGAACTGAAAGAATACGAAATTGCAATGCCTGAACGTGACAGAAGAACTAAATCATTTGGTAATAATGTAAATGGTTTTGAATTTAAAATAAAGAAGGAAGAATTTGATTCTAAATTTGATGATGTTATTAAAAAAATAATGGACAATCTTGAGAAATATCAAAGCTAATTTTGCTGGAATCATAATGGTTCCCTTATCAAAATCACTTTGAAAAATTTTTAGCGTGTAATGACGCATAACGAATGAGGTGAATTTTAATGATACAAGCAATTAAAATATTAGGCGTGCCTGTACACGCAATGACTATGCAGGAGGCAGTGAAAACGCTTGAAGAAAGAATGCTCGCCAAGGAGCAGACCTTCGTTGTTACCGCGAATGCCGAAATCATCATGATGTGCCAGGAAAACGCAGAATACAAAAAAATTATCTGCGAGGATGCGGAGCTGGTGCTGCCTGACGGTGCCGGTGCCGTGTGGGCAGGCAGACACCTGGGCTACAAGGTGCCGGAGCGTGTAGCAGGCTTTGACCTGTACAACGAGCTGTTGGATTTATCGGCGCACAAGGGATATAAGGCGTACTTTTTCGGCGGCAGTCCGGGAGTTGCCGAAGCTGCGAAGGCGAAGGCCGAGGAGCTTTATCCGGGCGTACAGGTAGTAGGCTGCCACAACGGTTATTTTAAGGATGAGGATGTGCCGCAGATTATTGCGGATATCAACGCCAGTGGTGCAGATATGCTTTTCGTTGCCTTGGGCGCACCGAAGCAGGAAAAATGGCTGGTAGCACATCGCGCGGAGCTTAATGCAAAAATTCTGATGGGCATCGGCGGCAGCTTTGACGTGCTCGCCGGTAAAATGGAGCGCGCACCTAAATGGATGCAGGATGCTTCTTTGGAATGGGCCTTCCGTCTGTATAAGCAGCCAAGCCGTTTTATGCGTATGATGGCGCTGCCTAAGTTTGTAATCAAGGTAATGGCGTCTAAGTTTTAGGCTATACTGCAAGAACATCGTGCTTGCCGAAAGTGCTAAGAATTTTACACTTATATAGACAAAAGCAGGTTGGTGTATTATAATAAAGTGATGGAAGTAGCATTCCATCACTTTTTATATCCGCAAAAACAGACTGCACAGTCAGTTTGGAAGTGTTTGCTGATTTAAGCTGAAATCAAAAGAAATATTCGCAGGAAAGCGAGGCTTTATATGTTTATTGTAAAAGATGGTTATATTTATGTTGGTGTTTCTCTGTTGTTGGCTGCAATAGTATATTATTTCTTCGGCGCTGTGTGGGCCGTAATCCCCGTAGTGCTGGCGTTATACTTTGCCTACTTCTTCCGTGATTTCCACCGCGTTACGCCTTATGATCCCAACATCCTGTATTCGCCTGCAGACGGTACGGTAATGGGCGTAGATGAAATTTTTGATGATGAATATCTCAACGAGCCTGCGACTAAGGTAACTATCTTCCTTTCCGTATTCAACGTACACACCAACCGTGCGCCGCTCGACGGCGAAATCAAATATCAGCGCTATACCTGCGGTCAGTTCGTACCTGCATATGAGAAAAACGCTTCTTTTGAAAACGAGCGTCATGCTATCGGTATGGATAACGGCCGTATGCGTTTCCTGGTAATCCAGATTGCCGGTCTGCTGGCACGCCGCATCGTTTCCTGGGTAACTGTAGGAACCAACCTCAAACAGGGCGAAACCTACGGCATGATCAAATTCGGCTCCAGCACGGAGCTGGTTGTGCCCAGAAATGTTGAAATCACCGTTAAGAAGGGTGATAAGGTTGTTGGCGGTATTACCGTAGTGGGGAGGGTTAAAGAATAATGAACTGGCGTCGTCTGATTCCGAACAGCATCAGCTCTGCGAGCCTTATTTTCGGTGTGCTGTCTATCTTTAAAACTATCGAGGGTGATTTCTTCCTTGCCCCCGTTTTTATCGTAATCGCTGTGATTTTTGACTCTATGGATGGCCGTGCTGCCCGCGCTCTCGGCGTTGGCGGCGGTGACTTCGGCAAGGAGATGGATTCTCTTTGCGATATGTGCTCCTTCGGCGTTGCGCCTGCCATCATGATTTATATGTATGGTCTGCAGGAGCTTGGCCTTGCAGGTCAGGTTATCGCTGCACTCTTCGCTGTGGGCGGTTGCCTGCGTCTGGCACGCTTCAACTGCAACACCGGTGTTGTGCATGGTTATTTCCAGGGCATGCCTATTCCGGCTGGTGCCTGCTTCTTGGCAACCTATGTTGTTTCCGGCTATCAATTCGCTCCTGCTGTGCTGGCAGCAGTTACTCTGGTAATTGCCTGCATCATGTACAGCGAGGTTAAATTCCCGGATTTCAAGGGCAAGGGTAATCCTATGTACCGTCTGCCTGTAATCATTGCCGTAATCGTCGGTGCCGTAATGCTGTACGAGCGTCCCGGTGCGTGGCCGTTTGTAGCAATGTTCACCTATACGCTGGCAGGCATTGTAAACCATGTTTACCGTGCTCTTACAGGTAAGAACAAATAATTTGCCATTAGGGGAGTAAAGGAGATTTTTGATGTATACAGCTTTTGATATAATCATGATACCTTTGCAGCTATTGATTATATTTTTTACGCTCTACTACTTTTTTGTTTCTTGGTTCGGCCTGTTCGGCAAGAAGAAGGAAGTTAAGATATATAATGAAAGCAAGACCTTTGCTTTGATTGCCTGTGCGCATAATGAGGAAAGAGTTATTGCTCAATTAGTAGATAACCTGCGTCGTCTGAATTATAATGACGCTTTGTATGATATCTATGTTGTTGCGGACAACTGCTCGGATAAAACCGCCGAGGTTGCACGCAAGGCCGGTGCGCTGGTGCATGAGCGCTTCAGTGAAACCGGTAAGGGCAAGGGCTTTGCTCTCGCGTGGATGTTTGACAGACTGTTCAAGCTGGATAAAAAATATGATGCAGTTTGCGTTTTCGATGCCGATAACCTGGTGCATCCCAACTTCCTGCAGGAGATGAACAGCCGTCTGTGCAACGGCGAACGCATTATCCAAGGCTATATGGATGCCAAAAACCCGACTGATACTTGGGTAAGCGGCGTATTTGCAATTTCCTTCTGGATTGTTAACCATGTATGGAGCTTGGCAAAGTACAACATGGGCCTTTCATGCTGCCTTGGCGGTACCGGCATGTGCTTTGATACCGAGGTATTGAAGCGTTACGGCTGGCGTGCAACCTGCCTGACTGAGGATATGGAGTTCACCATTCAGGCGATGATGGAAGGTATTCCTACAACCTGGGCGCACGATGCAATCATCTATGATGAAAAGCCGCTGACCTTCAAGCAGACCTGGAACCAGCGTAAGCGTTGGTCACAGGGCCACTTTGACGTAGCGGACCGCTATCTGATTCCGATGATCAAAAAAGCAATCAAGACACGTAATATCGTCATGCTGGACTGCTCTGTGAACCTCATTCAGCCGTACTTCCTGATGATTTCCACGTTCTTTGTGCTTTGCAGCTATATTTATAACTTCTATCCGTTCTACACCAATATCCTGTATACCATTATTCCGGTAGAGGTTTGGACCTTGGTTGGTATCGGCCAGTATATTTTCCCGGTAGCGGTACTGTGGAAAATCCGCGCTTCCTTCAAGTCTTGGATGTATCTGTTGTTGTATCCGCTGTTTATTTACAGCTGGATTCCTATTACAGCACTTGGCTGGTGGCACCGCCATGACCATGAGTGGAGCCACACGCTGCACACCCGCGGCATCAGCTTCGACGATGTAATTATTCCCGAGGACGCAGTAAATGACGGTCCTAAGGAAGTAGTCTTTGCTAAAAAGGACGAAAAATAAGCTTTATAAGCACTTCTGCGCAAGCGGGAGTGCTTTTTTAGTGCGCAAAGGCAGGTAAACATGATATAATAAATTTATTATGCTTATGCAAATTTTATGAAGATGAGCTAAAAGAGCGGAGAGGATATGAAGATGCAGATTAAGGGAATACTTTTTGATTTTGACGGCACTATTGCCAATACCATAGATTTGATTATTGCCACCTTTGAGCACACCTGCAGGGAGGTGCTGGGCTTTACACCGGAGCGTGAAAAGATTGTGGCTACCTTCGGCCTGCCGTTGCCGGAGGCAATGATTGCGCTTTCCGGTAAGCCGGAGCTGGTGGAAACTATGCGCGACGCTTACAGAGAATATAATAACGCGCATCACGATGATATGATCCGTCCTATCCCCGGCGTGAAGGAAACACTGGAGCAGCTGAAGGCACAGGGCATTAAGCTGGCGGTGGTTACCTCCAAAAAGCCGCCGATGCTGCGCCGTGGGCTGGACTGCCTGCAGCTGACGCAGTATTTTGATGCAACCATTGCCTTGGGCGATACAAAGGAGAGCAAACCGCATCCCGAACCGATGCTGGCAGCGTGTGCCAAGCTGGGCCTGCAGCCGGAGGAGTGCCTGTGCGTCGGCGACAGTCCCTTCGATTTGCAGAGCGGACGTAGTGCTGGTACGAAAACCGTTGCCGTGCGCTATACGGCCTTTGGCTGGGAAAAGCTGGTGGAAGAGGGCAGGCCGGATTTTGTGATTGCAAGACCGCAAGAACTGCTAGAGATAGTGGGGAAGTAATTAAAGTTTTTAATGCAAATATATTTGTTAAAACTATTTTTATCGAGTATAATGGACTTAAGAAGTTATGTGTTATATACGTTAACAAGAAATTTCTGTCAAGAATATTTTTAAAGCTATTTTTTTTATAAATTGCTGATTTGAAGGTGAGTTCCTATGCTAGACTTTTTTAACATCGAAAAATACAAAGAAAATAATCGTTTGGAAGCAAAAGCGGCTGCCGTTGGCCTGCCGAAGAGTTTGTGGGCAACTTATTCTGCATTTGCTAATACTAATGGTGGTATAATTTTACTTGGTGTTACAGAAGATGCGCAACATCAGTTGCATGTTGAAGGTGTAAATGATGCTGATGCATTAGTAATAGACTTTTGGAATATCATCAACAATCAAAGCAAAATCAGTATCAATGTCCTTAACGATAAAGATGTTATAGTTCGTGAATTCGACGGTAAAAAGATCATTATTATTAGTGTACCGCGCGCGCAGAGATATGATAAGCCTATATACCTTGATGGTAATTTGTTTTCGTCATACAAACGCAATGGCGAGGGTGATTATCGCTGTACCAAAGAGGTTATTCAGGCAATGCTGCGCGATGCTTCGCCTAAAACACAGGATATGCTTGTGTTAGGAAACATGAATTTAGATGTCTTTGATAAAGATACTATTAAACGTTACCGCATAAGAATGCAGGGGATAAGACCGGGGCATGTTTGGGAAGCACTTGAAGATGTTGATTTTCTCTATCGTATAGGAGCAGTCGGCAGAGATGCTGATGGTAAATTACATCCTACTGCTGCAGGCTTGTTGATGTTCGGGTACGAGTATGAGATTGTAAGAGAATATCCGCATTACTTTTTGGATTATCGCGAAAAGCTGGATGATGATACTCGTTGGAGTGATAGGTTTGTTTCTAGTTCCGGTGATTGGAGCGGTAATATATATGATTTTTATTTCCGTGTATATAACCGCATTGCTCAGTCTGTTAAAGTACCGTTTGCTTTAGACGGGATAAGTCGCATTGATGATACAGAATTGCATAAGGCTTTAAGAGAGGCTTTGGCAAATACCTTAATCAACGCTGATTACTATGGAAATACAGGTGTTGTTATTGAAAGAAACATTACCAGTATAACGATGACTAATGCCGGTACATTCAGAATAGATTTAGATGAAGCAATAAATGGCGGAATTTCCGATCCACGTAATTCCGGCTTAATAAAGATGTTTAGTCTAATAAATATAGGTGAACGTGCTGGCAGTGGTTTACCTATGATCTTTAAAGCTTGGACTGGTACTGATTTTGCTATGCCGGATATTACAGAAAAGGAAAATCCTGACAGGGTATGCTTGATATTACCTGTTGAAAGTTTGGGAGAAGTTGGGCTGACGAGTGCCCAATGTCCTAATAAAAATGCAAATGAAGGCTCTGATGTCCTAATAAATGAGTTGACGAGTGCCGGATGTCCTAATAAAAGTGCAAATGAAGGCTCTGATGTCCTAATAAATGAGTCGATGGGTGCCGGATGTCCTAATAAAAGTGCAAATGAAGGCTCTAAACTAACGATAGATGATTCAACAGACAGTGAGATAGATAAGCAAAAGCAATTATTGAATATATTAGAGAAAAATCCACATATTACACAACATGTTATGGCTTTAGAGTTGAATACTACAGACAGAACCATTAGAAGAATGCTTGCATCATTACAAAAAACTGGTATCGTAAAACGTAAAGGTTCTAAGAAAAATGGTTATTGGCTTATTTTAAAATAACCCACTTCGCACTCTCACACCTGCTGAGAGTGCTTTTTCTTTACTCTTTAAATTATGCCTTATTTATGGTATTATATAATAGAAAAAGTGTGGAGAATCTGCATAGATATTATGCGTAATAACATACTTTAGCAAACAGTTTTCATTATCACATTTAACTATAAAGGAGGCAAAGCTTATGCGTAAAATTGCTATCATCGGCGGAACCGGTATTGATAATCCCGATACCCTGAAGGGATTCGAAAAAAAGATTATAGAAACACCGTTTGGTAAAGCATTGTGCAACATCGGCACAATGAGCGGTAATCAGGTGGTTTTTGTGAGCCGTCACGGCGTAGACCATTCCGTACCGCCCCACAAAGTAAACTACCGCGCCAACATCTGGGCGATGAAGAGCCTGGGCACAGAGGAGATTTTTGCTACTACCGCAGTCGGTTCCCTCAACCCGGAGATGAAGGCAGGTCACTTCGTAGTTTGCGACAACGTGCTGGACTTCACCAAGAGCCGTATCAACACCTTCTATGATTCCCCCGAGCGTGGTGTAGCGCACTGCGATTTCACCTATCCGTATTGCCCGACTTTGCGCGAGAAGGTTATCAAATGTCTGGAGAAAACGGATATTACCTTCCATAAGCATGGTGTTTATGTTTGCACCGAAGGCCCGCGCTTTGAAAGTGCTGCCGAAATCAAGATGTTCGCTATGCTGGGCGGTGACCTGGTTGGCATGACCAATATGCCTGAGTCTATTCTGGCGCGTGAGGCAGAGATGTGCTACACCAACTGCTCCATCGTTACCAATATGGCTGCCGGCATTTCCCCGACGCCGCTTTCCCATAAAGAGGTTTGCGACGCTATGGCACTGAGCATTAAGAATATGGAAAAGCTGATTCTGTCCTTCATCGCTTATGAAGAGCCTACTGAGGCGAAGTGCAACTGCCATTACGCTATGCAGGAGTTTGGCGGCTTTAAGCTGTAAGAGGTTATTATGGTAGAAACTATGCGTTGGGAGCAGGGGAGCCTGGTGCTTTTGGACCAGACTCTGCTGCCGCAAAAGATAGAATGGATTACTTGCGTGGATTACAAGCGCGTAAAAGTGGCGATTGAACGCTTGGAGGTGCGCGGTGCTCCGGCCATCGGCGCTGCCGCTGCCTTCGCTATGGTGCTGGGTGCACGCGAGGTTGCGGACAAACCTGACTTTTTGGGTGCACTGGACGTTGTGCGCGCAGATCTGATTACTGCGCGTCCGACGGCGGTAAATTTGGCGTGGGCGGCGAATCTGCAGTATGCGTTGGCTGTGCGCCTGAACGGCGAGGACAAGTCACCTGCGGCGATTATCAAGGCGCTGGAGGAGAAGGCCGAGCAGATTTATGCGGACGATATCACCATGAATAAGCGTATGGGCGAATACGGCGCTGCTGTGCTGCCTGACGCTGCCGTAGTGCTGACGCACTGCAACGCAGGCGCACTGGCAACCTGCGGTTGGGGCACGGCACTGGGCGTTATCCGCAGTGCTTACGCACAGGGCAAGCTGAAGATGGTTTATGCCGACGAAACACGTCCGCTGCTGCAGGGTGCGCGCTTAACGGCGTTTGAGCTGTTTGAGGACGGCATCCCGGTTACGCTGATTACCGATAATATGGCAGCGTGGACCATGCGCACGAAGGGCGTGAACGCTGTTGTTGTCGGTGCCGACAGAATTGCGGCCAATGGCGACACGGCGAACAAAATCGGCACCTATGGCGTAGCACTGGCGGCGAAGGCTCACGGTATTCCGTTTTATATCGCCGCACCGACGAACACCTTTGACTTTTCCATTGCTACAGGTGCGCAGATTCCTATTGAGGAGCGCAAGGCCGACGAGGTACGTCATTTCCGCAGCGAGCAGACTGCGCCTGAGGGCGTGGCAGTGTTTAACCCTGCGTTTGACGTGACACCGGCCGAGCTTATTACCGGTATTATTACCGAGCATGGCGTGCTTAAAGCGCCGTATACAGAAAGCATTAAGAAATTGCAGGCTCTTTTAAAAGATTAAAGAGCATATATTAAAGGAGGATTTTTGAATCTATGCAAAGCATTATTAAAGACATCAAATTGGCACCGTTAGGTCATCAACGTATCGCGTGGGCAAAGGAATATATGCCCCTGCTGAACCATCTGAACGATGAATACAGCAAAACCAAGCCTTTCCAAGGCATCAACATGGTTGTAACCATTCACCTGGAAGCAAAAACCGCTTATCTGGCACTCGTGCTGAAGAACGCAGGCGCTAATGTTGTTGTTACCGGCAGCAACCCGCTTTCCACTCAGGACGAAATTGCCGCAGCACTGGTTGACAGCGGCGTAACCGTTTTCGCAACCCATGGCTGCACCAACGAAGAATATGATATGTATCTGCGCGAGGCTTTAAAGAGCGAGCCACAGCTGATTATTGATGATGGCGGCGATTTGGTTAATATGCTGCACGGCGAACGTCGTGACCTGATTCCTAACCTGATGGGCGGCAGCGAGGAAACCACCACCGGTGTACATCGTCTGAAGGCTCTGGCTGCAGCAGGTCATCTGGCATTCCCGATGATCGCCGTTAATGATGCTTACTGCAAGTATCTGTTTGATAACCGTTACGGTACCGGCCAATCCTCCTGGGATGGCATCATGCGTACCACCAACATGTCCGTAGCAGGCAGAACTGTTGTTGTTGCAGGCTATGGCT
>OHRX01000580.1_pt1 | contig 9814 bp, 9 predicted proteins | sample 1578581 | NCBI WGS metagenome assembly OHRX01 (sample SAMEA3879573, study PRJEB24766) | human gut metagenome | biome: human-associated habitat; feature: feces | place: USA | collected 1985/1987 | reverse complement strand
AACTTGAGAGTTTCAACCTCTTCGCTTCAATGCTGGAGGCTCTGGATAAGGACGTGCTTTCGTTCCTTCTCCGCGCTACCATCTTCCTGAAGCAGCCTGACCAGGCAGAACAGGCTCCTAGAGAGGCCGCTCCTCAGCGCAGACAGGACATGTCAAGGATGCAGACCCAGCATGGTGACCTTGCTACAAATGGTGCTCCCAAGACCAGGATGCCGATTCATGTAGATAAGAAGATCGGACGTAATGATCCTTGCCCATGCGGTTCGGGACTCAAGTATAAGAACTGCCACGGAAAGGGGCTTGTATAATTAAGTAAGCAAGTTATGAGTAAAACACAAGCACCTGTTGTCAATGTCAATGAGGTCAGCCGTATTTCCACCGGCACTGTTCTCAAGGGTGAAATCAATTCACCTGTAGATTTGCGTATTGACGGAATCTTCGAAGGTCGTATTTTTTCAAGCGGACGCGTTGTCGTAGGCGAGAAGGCTGAAATCAAAGGCGAAATCTTTTGCGAAAATCTCGATTTCTGGGGTAAGATGGATGGCAGCATCTATGTCAGGGATACTCTGACATTGAAAGACACCAGCCGGGTAAAGGCTGACTTGCATATCCAGCACCTCGTTGTGGAGTATGGGGCGCATTTCGACGGTCAGTGCTCTACACTTACGGAAGGAGAATTCGAGAAGGTTTCAGGAACTGGACCAAAGGCAGAATAAATCATATGTCCAGACTTTTCAAGATACTAGTAATATTACTGTTGTCATTCCCTTTTATGGGGAATGACGGCATTCGTGTATCCGGAAAGTCTGTCGGCAATGGTTTTGATATACTGCTGAACCATACAGGCCATTCTTATAGCATTGACAATGCCGACTTGAGCGATGAGTTCTGCTATAATGACTGGAATACTCTTGAAATTGCGTCAGGCGCAAATCAGGTTGTCCCTGTCCGTGTGCACGGCAGTGGATCTGAAAGGACTTCGGAATCTCTTGCCTCAGGTGCACATTTGAAATCATCGTTCTCCAAGAACGGGAAAATCGAAAGTGTAGTACGTTCCGTACAGTATTGTTTATATACCGGACTTCTTCCGTCCGGCATGGCTTCTTTTTCGAAGCATCTTATAAATCTCAGAAAGATAAGAATTTAGAATGATGTTTCGGATGCGGTATCGCGTCCGGCTCTATCATTGACCTTCACATTTTTGCAGACGCGTTGTCTGCGGGATTTTTTATCAATCGGGGATATGTCACATCAGCATTGACAATCCCCACAAAAGAGATTTATTATTATGGAAAAAGAATTTATCCGCGTGCGTTCGGTGCGCGACATCACAATATCACTTGCACTTCTCATTATCGGCGTTGTACTTGTAATCCTTCCTACATCCGTATCAGTCAATATCTTCGGATGCTGTCTGGCTGTTCCGGGAGCACTCCTGCTTCTTTTTATGAAGACTGATTATAAGGATGCCGTTACCGGTGAGCGCTTCAGCCGCATAATCAAGTATTTCCCGGCAAGCCGCAAGGCTGAGATTATGGCAGCTTTGAAGGGCAATCCTTCTGATATTTCGTGGGAAAATCTGAACAGTTCAAACGACGGTCTCATGATCGACATGTACAATTCCAAGTCTGAAGACAAGGTCTGCCTGAGAGTTATGGAGTTCATACCATATAGCTACGTGCCTTGCAGCGACTGGTTCTTATTCTCTGCGGACAAGGTTTCCAGACTCATGAAGTAGTTTGGCATTGTCTCGAATTTAGATTAAATTTGCAGTCTTTTCCGAAATCGCGGAAGAGACTGCATTTTTTTGAGCCGAGAGGCTGGTTATAGAGACGATATGTTTCGCCGCAGGGGCGCATATCGGAAGTTGTTTTCATGAGATATGAATAAGATTAAGGAAATTCTCCGTATCGGTATCCCGATCATGCTCGGTCAGGCTTGTGTGATTATCCTGGCATTTGCTGACAATATAATGATAGGATGGCACAGTGTAAATGAACTGGCAGCATCTTCATTCGTGAACAATGTGATGAACTTCTTCATATTGACTGAGTTAGGCTTCGCATCAGGAATGACACCGATAATCGGGGCTTTCCACGGAACAGGAAACGTGAAGGGTGTAGGAGTGAGCCTCAGGAACGGAATGATGGTCAATGGCATTATCGGTATCATCGGTCTGGTTCTGCTCTCGATTATCTATGTTTTCATTGACAGGACCGGTCAGGCGCCGGAACTGCTTCCGCTTATCCGTCCGTACTTTGTCATTGTCGGAATATCCACGATTTTTGCGTCCGGGTTCAATGTGCTCAAGCAGTTTACTGACGGAATCTGCAAGCCGGAAGTGTCAATGCTGTTCCTCATGGCCGGAAACATCCTCAATATATTCGGCAACTGGGTTTTTATTTACGGAAAACTGGGTTGCCCGGAAATGGGTCTCGTTGGAGCAGGTCTCAGTACATTGATCTCCAGAATCCTGATGCTCCTGGCATTCGCCCTTTATATTTTCAAGTCGAAAAAGTTTGCAATCTACGCGACTGCTGTCAAGGAGGCGCTGTTCTCGCGTGTCAAGATGCGCCACATTTTCGGCATGGGATACCCTGTGGCAATCCAGATGGGCCTGGAATCCTCCACGTTCTCGTTCAGCGCCATAATGGTCGGCTGGATAGGTGTTACTGCATTGGCCGCGCATCAGGTTGCCATAACCATTTCACAGCTTTTCTTCCTTCTGATGCAGGGCCTGTCATTCGCCATCTCCATACTCGTGAGCAACTGCTACGGCAAGCGGGATTTTGCCGGTGTCAATGCCTATGTGAAGAGGGGATACCTGATGATTCTGTGCACATCTGTCTTCCTGTCCCTGACGCTGTATCTGTTCCGTGATCAGGCTGTCGGATTGTTCACTGATTCTCCGGAAGTGTCAAAAATTGCCGTCTCCCTGTTCTTCGTGCTTTTCGCATATCAGTTGGGAGACGGCATTCAACTCTGTTTTGCCAATGTCCTTCGAGGTCTTCAGGACGTAAAGCCCATCATGTACGCCGCATTCGTAAGTTATTATATCATAGCTATTCCGGTGGCATATGTCCTTGGCTTCAAGTTCGGACTGGGAGCAGTCGGCGTGTGGATAGGATTCCCTGTGGGCCTCAGTCTGGCAGGTCTGTTCTTCTTCTTGCGATACCGAAGTGACATGCGCAAGTTCAGGATAGGCTAGTCTTCAGCAAGGCAGGTATCCAGAGCCTTGCAAATCTGTTCTTTGTCCATGTGCTGGCCGATGAAGACAAGTTTCTGCATTCGGTCTCCGTAATGGGCATCCCAGTCTTTCATGATGGTCGGGTCCTGGCGCATCATCTTTATCAACTCCTCCTCTGGAGCTGTGGCATACCATTGACCTGCTTCGCGAAGCATTATCTGCTTTCCTGCCTGCTCGAAGAGGCATGACATGTCGGTATTGTCCGAGAAATAGCACAGGCCTTTAGCTCTGATTACGCCGCTCTTCGGGAGAATCTTGCTTACGAACCAGTCGAATTTGTTCAGATCGAAAGCCGGTCTCCTATAATAAACGAAGGTTCCGATGCCATATTCCTCCACCTCTCCGCCTTCGTGGTCGTGGTCATGATGATGTCCGTGCTCTTCATCTTCTTCTTGGTGATGGGGTTCATGCTCCTCTTCATCGTGATGGTGTTCGTGCCCATCCTCGTGGACATCGCTTTCCAGTCCTCTTATCCAGCCTGCTCCGGCTTCAGTCTGCCTGAAGTCAAACATGTCAGTATCAAGGAGTTTCTCGATATCTACCTCGGCGTAGTCACACTCTATGATCTGGGCCTTGGTCTGAATCTCACGGATAATCTTCTTGATTTTCTCGAGGGCTTCCGGCTTGACCTCGGACACCTTGTTCAGGAGGATGATGTTGCAGAACTCAATCTGCTGGATGATAAGGTTTTCGATATCCTCTTCCCCGAGGTCCTTGCGCTCAAGGCTCTCACCGCATCCGAACTCGTCAGCCAGCCTCAATGCATCTACAACTGTGACCAGACAGTCTAGTTTAGGTGTTCCGAACTCGGTATATACACCGCCGATGGCCTTCATTGAACAGATTGTCTGAGCGATAGGCTCCGGCTCGCAGATACCGCTTGCCTCAATGACGATATAGTCGAATTTGTCCATCTTCATGATTTCGACTATCTGTTGCATAAGGTCAGTTTTCAAAGTGCAGCAAATGCAGCCGTTCTGGAGGGCTACCAGACTATCGTCATTCTTTCCGACGACTCCGCCCTGCTGAATCAGGTCCGCATCTATGTTGACTTCGCCTATATCATTGACAATCACGGCGAAACGAATACCTTTCTTGTTTTTAAGAATACGGTTTACCAATGTGGTCTTGCCGCTTCCCAGATATCCTGTCAGAAGCAGGATTGGCATTTCTTTGTTGCTCATATTATTGTTGTTTTATCTTTCAAAGTTTACGATTGCTGATTATCAAAAATTGCTCCATACGAGTCTCTGAGCCATATTGTCATGCCTGCATGCCATTTCCGTCGCTGTCACATTGACATAACTTGTGGTATGCGATACGCTCGTCCCCATTTTGAAGATGGATGATTCCGCATCTCCTGAACCCGCAGCCCTCAAGAAGATTCTGCATCGTCAGATTGTCCTTGTGGGTGTCTGCCCTGAGATTGCGGGTAAGCCTGCCGCAAAAGTCAATGCAGGCCTTGCCGATGCCGTGTCTGCTTCCGTCCGAAGCCAGTCTGTGGATTGTCCCGTACGGCTCGTCATTCAGCCAATGCCCGTCGTAGATGATGTCATATGTCGGGTCAATGCCAGGAATGAAACAGAATGTGGCGATTACCTTTGTCCCGGCATCTGTGATTCTGTCAGAATCCTCGATGACATAGCAATGCTCCTTCCCGATTTCTTCCCGGATCAGGCTTTCCTCCGGGTACGCTCCATTCCATTGGTTGCGGTTGCCGTGTTCTCTCATGTATTTCTTTGCGTCTTCGAAGATTTCCATGATTCTCGGCATGTCTCCGGGTTGTGCTTTTCTGATTGTCATGTGTCAATTATTTTCAATACGAAGTTACGAAAAAATCATGTCTTTTTAGGATTGCCGGTACGCAAACCTATCCTATATGTTTCGTTTGTGTTACAATTTTTATTTCGAAATGAAAGACTGTAAAACTTGTCGGGGCATAACTTACGATTTGTAAAAAAATCGATGTTGTAAAACAATAAATTGTAAGTGCTGCCCCAAAATTTTAGTTTTTCGCCCGACATGATGCCCGTGTAAACGTTTTAGGGGGTTGTTTTTAAATTTGCAAATTTTTTTTGAAAATTTTAATTACGTTTTAAGTTATGGATAACCAGATAATTAGAAAATATATGTGAAAATTTATCAAAAAAATGTAAGAAAATATTTGTCACGAAAGTAAAAAGCAGTAACTTTGCAATCGAGTTGATGATGAGGTTCTCTCACATACAACTCGTTGGTTATTAGTTTTAGTGTTATTAATTATGTGGTTAGTGTGAGTTTTTGCGCGTGAGGCGTCATTACTCAACGATTTAAAAAGGTCCTTATCAAAAGTAAGGCCTTTTTTTATTTTTATACTATCTTTGTCTGGATTGATGTCTTTCATTGATCGATATTTGTCATTGAAACACCTTGCTATGAAGAATGTTGAATGGCTTTGGCGCAATTCCGCCTGTGCCCGATGGTATATAGTCGCGAATATTTTCCTGTGCTCAGTCAGCATTGGCCTGAACCTTTTTTTCATATGGCTCAGCAAATCCCTTGTGGATGTGGCCACCATCACTCATGACAGGCAGCATCTTGTCATGTGCGGCATACTGCTGTTCCTGTCAGTCATTCTGAGGGTTCTAGTCAATGCTCTGAAGGCTCATGTGGAGAGCATTTCATTTTACAGGACAGTCTTCAATATGCGTCAGCATCTGTTTGACGGGCTTCTGAAATCCCAATGGACAGGAAAGGACAGCCATCACAGCGGAGATACCATAAGCCGAGTCTTTACTGATGCTGAGACAGTTGCAAGCGTCGTCTGTCAGGACTTTCCGGCGTTGGTCTCATCCATGCTGCAATTGATTGCGGCCTTCATCTTCTTGTCAATGCTGGATTTCTGTCTCGCCGTAGTGATTATCGCCGTGGCTCCGTTCTTTTTCGCATTGAGCAAAATCTTTTTCAGAAGGATGCGGAAACTCTCCAGACAAATCAGAGATACGGAAAGTGTCGTCCAGAGCCATATACAGGAAAGCCTCCAGCACAAGACTGTCGTCCAGTCAATGTTGCAGGGTGATGCTGTTGGAGACCGTCTGGACAGGTTGCAGTCAGAAGAAATGGGCACTGTAAGGAAACGTACAGGGTTCAGCATCTTTTCTTCGTCTGCCGTGAGTGCGGCTTTCGGAATCGGTTATTCCATAGCCCTGCTTTGGGGCGTTTTCGGAATTTATTCCGGCACAGTGACATTCGGTATCTTGACTGCATTTCTTCAGCTTGTGGGGCAGATACAGGGTCCGTCAATGCGGATTGCGCGGCAGATTTCTTCTTTTGTCAATGCTATTGTAGCCGCTGACCGCCTTATGGAAATCGACGGGGGAGAGAAAGAGGATGAAGGATCTCAGATCTTGGTGGAGGCTCCCGCAGGAATCAGCATTGACAATCTCACTTTCAGATATCCTGACGGCGACAGGTTTATATTCAATGCATTTTCGCATGATTTCGTGCCTGGTTCGAGGACTGCCGTCATAGGGGAGACTGGAGCCGGAAAGAGTACATTGATAAGGCTTATGCTGTCGTTGCTGAAGCCTGTTTCCGGCACTGTACGCATTTATTCGGGGCGTGGTGAAGGGAAGAAAGACGGAATCGAAGTATCGGCATTGACAAGAACCAATTTCATCTATGTCCCTCAGGGAAATACTCTCTTCAGCGGGTCGTTACGCGAGAATCTGCTTATGGGCAATCCGGATGCGACAGAACAGATGCTATGGGATGCTCTCGACGTGGCTGCGGCTGATTTTGTCCGCGAACTTCCGGAAGGGCTTGATACTGTGTGCGGTGAGTTCGGCACGGGCTTGAGTGAGGGGCAGGCCCAGCGTATTGCCGTCGCCCGTGGCCTTCTGCGCTCAGGAAGCATTCTGCTGCTGGATGAATTCAGTTCTTCGCTTGACAATGAAACCGAGGAAAGGCTTCTCAGGAACCTTTCTTCTTCAGCTGTCGGGAAGACCATAATTTTCATTACGCATCGTGACAATGTGGTGAAATATTGTGACAATGTTCTTGAAATCAGATAACTTCTTTTGTGAAAATTCTGTAACACAAGTTCTTAAATTGGTATATTGTTATTAAATTTGAGAAAGTAGTTTTAAAAATTGAAAGATATGAATACACACGTAGTCATAATGGCAGGTGGTATCGGTACCAGGCTTTGGCCTGTCAGTACGCCGGAAACGCCGAAGCAGTTCATTGACCTTCTCGGTGTTGGTAAATCTCTCATACAGCTTACTGTGGAAAGATTCTTGCCGGTGTGCGATTCGTCCAGAATATGGGTGGTGACTTCTGAAAGATATGTGGATGTCGTCAGGGAACAGTTGCCACAGATACCTGTTGATCAGATTCTTGCAGAACCTGTTCCGAGAAATACGGCTCCGTGCATCGCTTATGCTTGTTGGAAGATAATGCGTAAGGATCCTGACGCCAATATAGTTGTTACCCCGTCTGATGCGCTGGTCCTGAGGACCGGACAGTTTGCGGATGTAATCAGGAAGGCATTGAACTTTACCGCTGAAAATGATTGCATCGTCACTGTCGGAATCCATCCGGACAGGCCTGAAACAGGATACGGCTATATCTGCTCGTCTTCTGTAGAGGAGGATAAGATCGTGAAAGTCAATGCCTTTAAGGAGAAGCCGAAGAGGGATATTGCCGAACAGTATCTCTCGGCCGGCAATTATTTCTGGAATGCCGGTATCTTTGTCTGGTCGGTGAAGACGATTGTTTCCCAGATGAGGCAGTACTGCCCTCAGATCGTGTCGATGATGGACAGGATTTCACAGGCTTTCGGCAGGGAAGACGAGAAGGCGGTTCTGGCCGAGCTTTTTCCTCAGTGCGAGAAGATTTCCATCGACTATGCAGTGATGGAAAAATCACCGTCCATATATGTGATCGCTTCGGATCTGGAGTGGTCCGATCTTGGAAGCTGGAGTTCTGTAGGTAAGCATATTCCGGCCGATGAAAATGGAAACCATACAGTCGGCAGTGATGTCAGGATGTTCGGCTGCAAGAATTGTATAGTGCATTCCGGAGATTCGGGCATGATTGTAGTAGATGGTCTGGAGGGTTATGTCGTGGCTGCCAAGGACGGAAATGTGCTTGTCTGTCCTGTTGCTGACGATCAGAAGGTTACAGAGTTTACCAAGGGAAAATAATAGCATTGAAAATGGAAAGACCTCATTATAAGACAGTGGTTATTTCAGATGTCCACATCGGTGCGCCACATTCCAAAGTCAGAGAAGTTACAGAATTTCTCAGTTCCGTTGACTGCGATCGGCTTATAATGGATGGGGACATAATCGACGGCTGGCAGCTGAAGAATTCCAATGACAAGTGGACAGTAGTGCATTCAGCTTTCTTTCATGTGATAATGAAGATGATGGAAAAGCATAATACGGAGGTGATTTATGTTACCGGTAACCATGATGATTTCCTGGATCCGCTGGTTCCGTCCAAAATGGCCAATATCAGCCTTGTTCATGAATTCATCATCAAGGAGAAGAATCATTCTTATGTAGTTATCCATGGACATGCCTTCGACAGTATCACTTCGAGGCTGACTTTCTTGGCAAAGCTCGGCGATGTAGCATATAATCTTCTGCTGAAGTTCAATAATGTCTGGAACAAGGCCCGCCAGAAACGGGGAAAGGAGTATTATTCTCTTTCTGCGGTCGTCAAGCACAAGGTCAAGCAGGCTGTTTCCGCGATTTCCGGTTTCGAGTCTGATCTGGCTTCGTTTGCCAAGGCTAAGGGGTGCGACGGCATTATATGCGGTCATATCCATCATCCTGAAGACAAGATGCTCAAGGGTGGTATCCATTACCTGAATTCCGGGGATTGGGTGGAGTCGTTGACCGCGCTTGTAGAGGATTATGACGGCAACTGGCGCATCGCCAGATATCAGATCTAGTTACTATTTAATTTCGGGATAATGAAGTACTTGTTTATAATACAAGGAGAGGGCAGAGGACACCTTACTCAGGCTATGACGATGGAGAAACTTCTGGTTTCCAGAGGTCATCAGGTGGTCGGAATGCTTGTCGGAAAGAGTGAATCCAGGATTCTTCCTGCATTTTTTACGCAAGGCGTAAGTGCCCCGATAACTTATTTTGAATCAGTGAATTTCGTATCTGCAACCGGCGACAAGCGGCCTGATGCATTGAAGTCCGTACTTCTGAATATTGCGATTTCTCCGAAATTCATTCCTTCTATATCATTGATTCGTACTCATATCAAGGAAAGTGGTGCTGACGTTATCGTGAATTTTTACGAATTGCTCGGTACGGTTGCATATAAATTGACTGACGAGAAAATTCCTATGGTCTGTGTGGGTCACCAGTTCCTGTTCCTTCATAAGGATATGCATATCCCGGAGTTCGGTTACGAAGGACATCTGGGATTGAATCTTTTTTCTCGCGCGATTGCCAATGGTGCATCCAAACTTCTGGCGCTGTCATTCAGGCCAATGCCGGATGACGGCAGGATAAAGGTCGTCCCGCCACTGCTTCGTCCTGAGGTTCTTGCTTATCGCGAAAG
>OHRX01000565.1_pt1 | contig 10068 bp, 7 predicted proteins | sample 1578581 | NCBI WGS metagenome assembly OHRX01 (sample SAMEA3879573, study PRJEB24766) | human gut metagenome | biome: human-associated habitat; feature: feces | place: USA | collected 1985/1987 | reverse complement strand
CTTGAACGCTCCGTCCTTGTCGGTGACTGCCATCTTCACGGCTTTCAGCGGGTTTTCTCTGGTTGTGATTTTCATGGTGGCATACATTTCGCCCTCTCTGGTGAGCGAGTCCACCACGACTCCCGACACCTGGCACTTCTTTTTGGGTTGCTGTGCCGAGGCGGTGGCTTGCAGGCAGAAGGTTGCCAGCAGGAGGGTCAGGCCGATGATGGCGGGGCGCTGTGAACGGATTCTTTTCATGTCTTATTCCGATTTGTTTGTTGATAATTCGATTACTTGTAGTAGCAAAAAGCCTGTCGCTTTCGTGCTGCTGTCTTATAGACGCACAAGGGGTGCTTTTTTATACAGGCATTAACTTTCTTTAACCTCAGGGCGGAATTTTGTTGTCTGCGTGGTGCTTTCATGGTTGTTTGGGGTATGTGATGAGGGTGTTTTCAAGGCTTGTTTTGCATGGTTTTCAAACAAGCCTTGTTTGCACTCAAAACAAGCCTTGTTTGCATTCAAAAGAAGCCTTGTTTGCGATGCAAAGAAGCCTTGTTTTGAAACGGGGTGTGACGGGCTTTCTGTGCAGAGTGGTTTCGGTGCGTTTCCGGGCGGGTTTCGCATGTATTAGGATGGGCGTCAGAAAGGGTGTGAAACAAAAAAAATCCAAGAACCTTGACGATTCTTGGATTTCTGTTTCCTTAAGCTTTGTCGTGCATTACTTACGAAGGCCGAGGGCCTTGATGATGGCACGATAGCGAGTGATGTCGCGGTCGTACAGATAGTTGAGCAATGCGCGGCGCTTTCCTACCAGCTGTGTCAATGAACGTGCGGTAGTATAATCTTTACGGTTCTTCTTAAGATGTTCCGTCAAATGGGAAATACGGTATGAGAACAATGCTATCTGGCTCTCAGCTGAACCAGTATCAGTGTTAGACTTTCCGTACTGTCCAAAGATCTCTTGTTTTTTTGCTTGATCTAAATACATAGAACTTTTTGTAATTTAAAATGTGATTTTGCTAAATGCGGATGCAAAGGTACTAATTATTCTTCAAATTTGCCTTTGAAGCACAGTGTTTTACTCGTTTATTAACTTATTTTTGCAGTTTCAGAGCCGTTTCATTTTCCTTTCGAGTGCGTGCGTGTCTTAAAATATAAGGTGAAGTTGCCTTTATGTGGATAAATATTAGTAACTTTGCAGTCGGATTTTTTTAAGGTATAAGCAAATGCAAGACATTAGGAACATTGCAATCATTGCCCATGTCGATCATGGCAAGACCACGCTTGTGGACAAAATGATGCTGGCGGGAAAGCTTTTCCGCGACGGTCAGGATAACAGTGGCCAGGTGTTGGACTCCAACGACTTGGAACGTGAACGAGGGATAACGATTCTTTCAAAGAATGTGTCAATCGACTGGAAAGGCACGAAAATCAATATCATAGACACTCCGGGACACTCCGACTTCGGAGGCGAGGTGGAACGCGTGCTCAATATGGCCGACGGATGCATCCTGCTTGTGGATGCCTTCGAGGGACCGATGCCGCAGACACGCTTCGTTTTGCAGAAGGCTTTGCAGATAGGACTCAAGCCTATCGTGGTGGTGAACAAGGTGGACAAACCCAACTGTCGTCCGGAAGAGGTGTACGAGATGGTGTTCGACCTCATGTTCTCGCTCAACGCCACCGAGGACCAGCTTGACTTCCCCGTTGTCTATGGTTCCGCCAAGAACGGATGGATGGCTGAGGACTGGAAGACTCCTACCGACAACATCGACTATCTGCTCGACAAGATCGTGGAGGTGATACCCGCACCACAGGTGCTGGAAGGCACTCCGCAGATGCTTATCACGTCGCTCGACTATTCGAGTTACACCGGTCGTATAGCAGTGGGACGCATTCACCGAGGCACTCTTGGCGAGAACATGAACGTGACGATAGCCCACCGCGACGGAAAAATGGAGAAGACACGCATAAAGGAGATACATGTGTTCGAAGGAATGGGACAGAAAAAGGTGCAGGAAGTGCATTCAGGCGACATCTGCGCCATCGTGGGTCTTGAGAAATTCGAGATAGGCGACACCATCTGCGACTTTGAAAACCCCGAACCGTTGCCTCCGATAGCAATCGACGAGCCCACCATGAGCATGCTCTTCACCATCAACGACTCGCCGTTCTTCGGCAAAGAGGGCAAGTTTGTCACCTCACGCCACATCAACGAGCGTCTGGAAAAGGAACTCGAAAAGAACCTCGCGCTGCGTGTGCGACCCTTCGAGGACAGCACGGACAAGTGGATCGTGAGCGGACGCGGCGTACTTCATCTCTCCGTACTCATCGAGACAATGCGCCGTGAAGGCTATGAACTGCAGGTGGGACAGCCGCAGGTAATCTACAAGGAGATTGACGGCGTGAAGTGCGAACCGGTAGAAGAACTCACCATCAACGTGCCTGAGGAGTTTGCCAGCAAGATGATTGATATGGTGACACGCCGCAAGGGCGAGATGACATCGATGCAGACCATGGGCGACCGCGTGGATATAGAGTTCGACATACCCTCGCGCGGCATCATCGGACTGCGCACAAACGTGCTCACCGCATCGCAGGGCGAAGCCATTATGGCACACCGCTACAAGGAATACCAGCCGTTCAAGGGCGAGATAACACGCCGCATGAACGGTTCGATGATAGCAATGGAGACGGGAACGGCATACGCCTATTCCATCGACAAGCTGCAAGACCGCGGCAAATTCTTCATCGATCCGGGCGAAGAAGTGTATGGCGGACAGGTAGTGGGCGAGCATGTGCACGACAACGACCTCGTAATCAACGTGACAAAGGCAAAGCAGCTCACCAATGTGCGTGCCAGCGGCTCTGACGAAAAAGCACGCGTGATTCCGAAGACAGTGATGAGTCTGGAGGAATGCCTCGAATACATCAAGGAGGACGAACTCGTGGAAGTGACCCCGAAAAGCATGCGTATGCGCAAGATAATACTCGACCATCTTGAGCGCAAACGCTCCAACAAGGACTAATTTCTTGTAATCGAAATATCATCAATTAGCAGGATGCCGGTGGACTGTGAGGTTCTCCGGCATTTTTTTATCGTTTTTCTTTGGCGAACGGAATTAATTTGTTACATTTGCAGCACTGCATACGATAAAACTATCAAATACTTATGGAACCTGAGATAAGGAAAATTGCATACACGAGGGAATTCATTGAGGCTTTTGAGAAACTCTCCAAGGATGTACAGGAAAAGTATGATTATGTGTTTGGAATAATGGCTACGCAGAAAGTAGTTAGCAGAAAGTTCGTGAAAAAGATAGAAACCACAGAGTTTTACGAGATGAGGGTAAGTGTGGGAAGCAACGAGCACCGTTCTTTTCTGTTTGCCATTGATGCCGTAAGTTTTATGGAGTGCCACAAAGTAATCATGTTGAATTCCTTCGTGGAAAAGAGTTCCAAGCAGTATGGTTCTGAAATAAGGAAAGCAAGAAGAATATTAAAGGATTGGGAGGAAAGTCTATGATAACAATAAGTGACGAAGTCTTTGACAAGTTGCCGACAATAAACAGTCGGCTTAATGAGAAATACGGTGAGATAGGAACACCTTCGCGCGATGCTTTTGAGGCGCGTTCGAAAGCCTGGTATTATGCAGAACTGTTGAAAGAGGAACGCAAACGCCAGAAACTCACGCAGCAGCAGCTTGCAGACAAGATAGGAAAGAAGCGTGAATATATATCAACCATCGAGCGTGGAAACTCAGATATGCAGATGTCCACATTCCTGCAGATTGCCTCGGCATTGGGTTTGCGCTTTTCGCTCGTGGTGGGTTGAGTTTGAAATTAGGGTGCCTTTCCTTCTATGGGAAATGGCATCAGCCAGCATTATGCCGGAGAATTGTGAGATTCTTCGGCTTTTTTGTGCCCATAATCTGTTTTCTCGCCATAAAAGACCGGTTCTTTCTGCTTCTTCATGCAGCTGTGGTACTTCTGTGGAAATATGGGTGTGATTATGCAATAAAAGCGGTGAAAATGCGTTTGAATAATAAAAAAGCTACACAATAAAGAAAGGAAAAATAACATGAAAAGAACATTTCTATTGGCATTCGCAATGGTTGTTTCGACGCTGGCAATGGCACAGCGTGAGGTAGGACGCTTCTCTGTCGTCCCGCGTGTGGGCGTAAGTCTCGCCAATCTTTCGGGCGATGCCATCTATCAGGATTACGCCGGGCAGGCAATTGAGAACAAGGCACGCTACAAGGCAGGCTTTGTCGGCGGTGTGGATTTGGATTATCAGGTATTGCCGCAGCTGTCGGTGAGTCTGGGTGCGTTCTATTCGCAGCAGGGATGCCGCTACGGCAACAATAAGACGACGCTTGAAATAAACGGCAAGGAATACAAGAACTTGGGATTCAGCAATATGAAGTCGCAGGCGGACTATCTGAATATTCCGCTCATGTTCAACCTCTATGTCACGCCGAACTTGGCGTTCAAGGTCGGTGCGCAGCTGGGGCTGAACCTCTCCGGCAAGAGCAAATACACCGAAACACCTTACACCGTGAAGGAAAACGGCGATGTGATTTATGAAAAACCTGAGGATGTCGAGGTCGATATGAAGTGCAAGAGCGTCGCTTTCTCAATACCGCTGGGCGTGTCATACGAGTATGAGAATGTGGTGGTGGATGCTCGTTACAACATAGGGCTGACTCAGATTTTCAACTTGGAAGGTGTAAAAAGTCCCAAGAGTCAGGTGATTGAGTTCACCGTGGGCTACAGATTCGGACTGTAACAGCTCCGTCTCTGAAAAAGAAAGTGTGTCAAAGCGGTATCGATGCCGTCTTGACACACTTTTCGTTTATAGTGGTGTCGCCGCTTATTCGGGGTACACCATGTTGTCGTCGGTGATGCGTTCGAGCACTTCCTCAAGGTAACGGCGTGCTTCAAGGCGTGCCATTGGCAGGTCGTGGAGCAGGTAATTGCCGCAATCTTTGGGTGCTGCGCCCGGCACTTCGCCCTCAAAAGAGGCTACGAAACGGAATGTACGCTTCATAAGTTCCACGATGTCGGAGGGTTGCAAGTCGCCTTTCATGAGCAGATAGTTGCCCGTGAGGCATCCCATAGGTCCCCAATAGACGATGTTTTCCTTCCATTCGGGGTCGTTGCGCAGGTAGGTTGCTGCCAGATGCTCTATTGTGTGCAGTGCACCGGGATGCAGAGCCGGCTCGCGGTTAGGCTCTTTCATGCGTATGTCGAATGTCGTTACGGTGTCGCCGCCGATGGTGTCCTTACGCGAAACATATATGCCGCGCAGCAGAAGGTTGTGGTTGATGGTGAAACTTGGTATCTTGTCCATAATCTTTTGTTTGTTATATGCTTTTGTTTTAAGTTCCCTTTCCTTACAATGCAGCGAGGAATGCCTTTGTCACTTCGAACGAGCCTTCGGCCATGCGTGCCCAGAAGTCGAAGTACATCTGTGCCTTGTCGTCCTTCAACGGGATGTCGCTGATGATGCGGAAACTCACGAACGGCACTCCGCGCAGATGGCATGTGTGTGCAATGGCGGCACTCTCCATATCTACTGCCATTGCGTCGGGGCAGTGGTTGAGTATGTCGCGCATTTTGTCGCGGTTATCTACAAACCAGTCGCCGGTGACAATGAGTCCGGCATGCACCTTGGTGGGGCAGTCGAGCGATGTGGCTTTCTGTACGAGGGTGCTGTCGGTGGCGTAGCGTGTGGGCATGCCGAGCACCTGACCGTAGTCGCACTCGCTGCCGCAATAGACGTCGTGGTACTGGCATGCTGTGCTCACCACCACATCGGCAACGTTGAGCCCGGTGTCAGCGCCGCCTGCACAGCCGGTGGAAATCACGAGGTCGGGCCGGTAGGCGTCAATCATCTCCACGGTTCCTATGGCGGCATTCACCTTTCCTATGCCGCATTTCTGTATCACGATGTCGTTGCCTCCGATGCTTCCGAGCACAAATTCACGCCCGTTGCGGGTCTCGCGCCGTGAGTCGCCGGTGAGTGTCAGGAGCTGTGCCAGCTCTTTGTCCATCGCCACAATTATTCCTATTTTCATCTTGTTGTTTGTTGTTATTGTTATTTTCGTTGCTTGTTGGCGGGGCGTTGGTTCAAGCGTATCGCTCGTACAAAGTTAGCTTAAAAACGCTGAAGCACAAAATATGCGGCTGAAAAATGTTCTGCCTTGTGGCGTAAGGACACAAAAAAAGGGCATCCGACGATGCCCCGATAATCTTTCTTTTCTCACGAAAACTTATTAATCAACAACAAAATTCATTCATTTACTATGTTAGTCACCGCCGTGACAGTTTTTTGATGATTTTTTACCTTTGCTTTAAAAATAGCTTCCTATCACTATTTGAATCTGTTTATGAAACGTAATCTGCGTCTGATCATCTTTTCTCAAGAGATCTGTTGAAACTTAAATAACTCTCTAATCATTTATCTTGACTTTCTGTTTGCAAAGGTATAATATGCTAACGGATTATGCAAATTTATTCAACAAACGCCCGATTTTATAGCAAGAACACGCTTTTTTGCCCGTTAAAGTGTGTTTTTTACAAGCAAACGGACGAAAGAAGAGACGAGTGACAAGGCGATTTGCTTTTCCGCCGGTTGCCTGTCATGAGCAGTTTCCGGCAAGAAGTATCCCCTTGTCACTCGTCTTATCGTTTGCTTGGCGGCTCTTTAGTATCCGAAAATCTCTTCTGTGGAGACGCGGCGCACGGGTGCTATCTTCTCCAGAGCCTTCATGTCGAGGTTCTTTTCATCGCCGAGAATGATGTAGCGCCACGGTTTCTTTGCCATGTTTTCCTTCTCGAACTTCACGATGTCGTCGAGTGTTATTGACGGCAGCGTCTCATAGACGTATCGGCGTACATCTTCGTCCAGACCGAGTTTTCGGTCGTTGAGGTAAGCAAAGATGATGTTGGCCTTGGTGATTCTGCCTGCCGCGATGCGCTTGCTGAGTGCTTGTTTGGCGAGGTCGAACGCACCTTCCGACTGCGGTATGTTGTTGATGATTTCGTTGAACACGTTCACGCAGTCCATCATCTTGTCGTTCTGTGTGATGATGTAGGTGTAGGAGTATTCGGGTTCGTTCTTCCTTGATGGCGTGTTGTAGTGTGCTGCGGCGCTGTAGGCGAGTCCGCGGCTTTCGCGCAGTTCCTGGAACACGACGCCGTCCATTCCTCCTCCGAAGTAGGAGTTGAACAGATTGATGATGGGCTGTTCTTTGACATTCCACTGTTTGCCTGAATTGTTGTACTGCATCATGTAGATGTTCTTGGCGTCATACGGCGCAATGAGTATCTCGTTTTCAGGTGTCTGCTCTGCGGTGTATGGCTTTCCGGCAGGTGCATCCTTGAGGTTCTTCGCCACGATGTGGTTCTTGTCGATGGTGGCGATGAGCTGCTTGAGTTCGAGCGGACCGTAGTAGATGATGCTGTGCTTGTAGTTCTTCAGTGTGGCTATCATGTCGATGAGTTCCTGCGGGTTCTTGTTTACGAGTGAAACACTGTCAGGAACGTTGCGATAGGTGTTGTACTTGCCGTAGATTCCGTAGAATCGGAGGGCGTAGAAGTTGGTCTCCTGGTCGAGCTTGTTGTCCTTGCGTATCTTCAGTTTTGTCTCCACGAACTTCCTGTAGGCGTTGTTGTCCACCTTGGCGTTGTTGAGAAGCTGCTCCATTAGTTTCATGGCTTCGGTCATGTTCTCGCCGAGTCCGCTGAGTGTTATGTGCATCTCGTCCTCGCTTACGGATGTGTTGAAGTCGCATCCCAGTTCGTAGAAGCGCTGCTTCACCTCATCGGCAGAGAGCTTGTCGGTGCCGAGCAGGTCGAGATACTGCGGTGCGTATGGCAGCCAGTTGTTGCTTTCCTCGCCGAAATCGAATCGGTAGTAGAGTTCAAACAGTTCGTTCTGCTTGTTCTGTATGTAGTAAACGGGCAGTTTCTTCTTTGTCTTTGCCTGTGCGAAGTCGTTCTTGTAGTCGAGGAATCGTGGCTGTATGGGTTCCACTTTCGACTCCTTTATCTCCTTTACGAATGCGCTTTGCAGGTCGCGGTTGCTCGGAATCGGAGTGATTGCCGGCTTTTCTATCTTCTTCTGCGAGAGGTCTTCGCCGTGCTTCTTATATACTATGGCGTAGTTGTCGCCGAAGTGTCGGCGTGCGAAGTCGCTTATCTGTTCCTTTGTTATGTGTGCTATTCTGTCGAACTTCTCCACTTCTGTCTTCCAGTCGCGTCCGTTTATGAATGTGTTCACGAATGTGGTGGCTCGGCTTTCGTTGCTGTCGAGCGAGCGGAGAAAGTCGAGTTTCATGTTGTTGATGACCGACGGCAGCAGCTTTGCGTCGAAGTTGCCGCTCTTAAGCTTCTCCACTTCGCTGAGCATGAGGCTCTTCACCTCGTCGAGGCTCTGTCCTTCGAGGGGCATACCCAAGAGCAGGAACTGCGAATAGTCGCGCATGTCGAAGCAGAATGCCTCTGCGGTCTGGCAGCGCATGGCCTGGTTGATGTTGAGGTCGAAGAGTCCTGCCTTGCCGTTGTTGAGCATGTTGCTTATCACTTGCAGTGTGTCGTTCTGCAGACCGGCGGCTCCGTCGAACTTCCATGCAAGCATTACGTTCTCCGCTTCCTGTCCCACTACGGTGCTGTCCTTTGGTGCTGTGAGGTTTTTCACGGGTGCGTAGTAGGGTTGTTCCACCTCGCCGTAGCCTTTCCATGAACCGAAGTAGCGGTCGATGGTGGCCATTACGGTTTCGGGGTCGAAGTCGCCCGCCATGCAGATAGCCACGTTGTTGGGCACATAGTACTTGTGGAAGTAGTTCTTGATGTTGGTGATTGACGGGTTCTTCAGGTGTTCCTGCGTGCCGATGGTGGTCTGTGTGCCGTAGGGGTGTGTGGGGAAGAGCATCTTGCCGATGGCTGCAAGCTCCTTGCGTATGTCCTTTGTGAGCGACATGTTGAACTCCTCGTACACGGCTTCAAGCTCGGTGTGGAATCCGCGTATCACCATGTTGTTGAAGCGGTCGGCCTGTATTCTCGTCCAGTTGTCCACTTCGTTCGACGGGATGTTGTCCACATAGCAGGTCACATCGTTGCTTGTGTAGGCGTTGGTGCCGGTTGCTCCGATGGAGGACATGAGTTTGTCGTACTCGTTTGGTATGAAGTAGCGTGCGGCAATCTGCGACACTGAGTCAATCTCGTGGTAGAGTTGCTTGCGCACGGCGGGGTCAGTGACGGTGCGGTAGTGTTCGTAGCGGCGTTCTATGTCGTCGAGGTAGGGCTTCTCCTGTGCGTAGTCGGTGGTGCCGAACTTCTGTGTTCCCTTGAACATGAGGTGTTCCAGATAGTGTGCCAGACCGGTGGTTTCGGCAGGGTCGTTGCGCGAACCGGTGCGCACGGCGATGTAGGTCTGGATGCGTGGTTTCTCCTTGTTTACAGAAAGATATACTTTCAGTCCGTTGGGCAGCGTGTAGATGCGTGTCTGCATCGGGTCGCCCTTCACGGTTTCATAATCGTAGGCCTGTGCCTGCTGTGCTTGCATGACGAGGGCAAGGGCCATGAGTGCGGCGGTGAATAGTTTCTTTATTCCCATAATTGTTGTTGTTTTTATTAGTGATTTTTCTTTTTGTGTGCCGGCGTCATGTGTGCCGGCGGCTGTGGTTGTCAGAATTCGCTCTCGTAGAGGAAGTCGTTGTACGGATACTTCTGCACGTGCAGCTCGCGCACCTTTCGGTATATCATCTCGCGGAACTCGTCGATGTTCTGCTTCTCCTTGGCTGAAATGAAGAGGCAGTTCTCGTGGAGTCGTGCCATCCAGGTGCGTTTCAGCTCGTCGAGGGTGATGTTCTCCTTTGTCGGCGGAGTGAGGTCGTCCTCTTCTTTTTCGGTCCATGTGTAGTTGTCTATCTTGTTGAAGACAATCATCGATGGTTTGTCGGCGCATCCGAGGTCTTTCAGTGTGTTCTCCACCACGTTTATCTGCTCCTCGAAATCGGAGTGCGATATGTCGACGACATGCAGCAGCAGGTCGGCTTCGCGCACCTCGTCGAGTGTCGAT
>OHRX01000557.1_pt1 | contig 10219 bp, 9 predicted proteins | sample 1578581 | NCBI WGS metagenome assembly OHRX01 (sample SAMEA3879573, study PRJEB24766) | human gut metagenome | biome: human-associated habitat; feature: feces | place: USA | collected 1985/1987 | reverse complement strand
CGTCTCCAGCTGGGCCAGGTGCCTGTCCGTGTCCGCGCCCATGGAGATAGGCACCTGATGGGCCCGCCAGCAGTCCTCCACCGGCAGTCCGTCCACCTCCTTGGGGCCTGTCCAGCCCTTGGGGGTGCGCAGCACGATCATGGGCCAGCGGGGACGCTTGGCTTCGCCGGATTTCCGGGCCTCCCGCTGGATGCGCTTGATCTCACGGATCGTCGCGTCGAGAACGGACGCCATCTGCTGGTGCATGGTCATGGGATCGCTGCCCTCCACAAAGTAGGGCTTCCAGCCGCAGCCAAGGAAGAAGCACTCCACCTCCTCATGGCTCATGCGGGAGAAGATGGTGGGATTGGCGATCTTGAAGCCGTTGAGGTGCAGAATGGGCAGCACCGCGCCGTCGGTAATGGGGTTGACGAACTTGTTGCCGTGCCACGAGGTGGCCAGCGGGCCGGTTTCCGCCTCGCCGTCGCCCACCACGCAGGCGGCGATCAGATTGGGGTTATCCGCCACCGCGCCGAAGGCGTGGGCCAAGGAGTAGCCCAGCTCACCGCCCTCGTGGATAGAGCCGGGGGTCTCCGGTGCTACGTGGCTGGGAATACCGCCGGGGAAGGAGAAGCGCTTAAAGAGCTTCTGCATTCCTTCCTTATCCCGGGTGATATTGGGATACACCTCCGTGTAGCTGCCGTCCAGCCAGTCCTGGGCCACCATGGCGTTGCCGCCGTGGCCGGGGCCGGAGAGATAGATCATGTCCAGGTCGTCCCGCTTGATGACCCGGTCCAGGTGCGTATAGATGAAGTTCTGCCCGGGGCAGGTGCCCCAGTGACCCACCACGGTCTGCTTGATGTCGCTCCTGACGAGAGGACGCTCCAGCAGGGGGTTATCCAGCAGATAGAGCTGGCAGGCGGTCAGATAGTTGGCAGCACGCCAATAGGCGTCGATCTGCCGGAGTTCCTGTTCGCTCAGGGGTGCCTTGTTGCCAAGGCGCACACGGGATCTCAATGCGGACATGGGAATTCCTCCTTACAAAACAAAATATGAGATCGTTGCGGATGAAAGAAAACATACGGTCACAAAGAGGCGCACGGCTGCGCCGTCAGATGTGGAGGGCATCCTCGAAGTAAGTGGTCCGGACAAGCTCCTCCACGTTCTCCAGCCGGCGGCTTTGCAGCGTTTCCAGCAGGCAGCGGTGGGCGGCAATCAGCTCCTCGCCGCGCCCGGTGTTGAGCATAGTGGCTACCGTTTCATAGCGCATGGCATGGGTCAGAGTGCGGACGACGCGGCTGATCTTGTCGGCCAGGGGGTTCTTCCCCATCTGCGAGATCAGGTTGTGGAAGGCGTTATCCACCTCGAAGAAGCGGTCTACCACATTTTCACCGCTCTGCACGATGCCGGTCATCTGATCCAGTATGGCGGCCAGTGCGCGGCCCGCCTCCTCATTGTATTTTGCGCTGGCCAGCCGCATAATGCCGGACTCCACCATTTCCCGCAGCTCCATCAGGTTTTCGGAGGAATCCTGATTGAGGATGATGCCATAGATCATGGGATCGATCATGCTCTCCTGAAAGCCGCTGCAGACAAAGGTACCCTCCGCTCGCTTACTCTCCAGCACACCCAGATACGACAGGATCTTGATGGCCTCCCGCACGGAGCTGCGTGCAACGCCCATAGAGGCGGCCAGCTCCGGCTCAGGCGGGATGCGGTCGCCGGGCTTGAGCTCCTTGCTGCGCATAGCGTCCGTCAGACAGTTGATGACGCTCTGCACAACAGACTCCTTCTTTAAATTCTTCACATAAGCCGGGGTTTCACTCATGGCAGTTTGCTCCTTTCCTTATACGCTACTATGTATAACATAGTACAAAAGGCGCTCTGCGTCAAGAAGGAACTTCCATACGGTACATGGAAAAGGCGCCAGACGGCAAGATATTTGCCGCCTGACGCCTCCGAAAGCGCCGCGCCGGCTTTGCTCAGCGGCCCAGATAGATGGACTGCTTGGCCAAAACCAACTGCAAAAGCAGATCGTTGCAGGGGGTGGGGACGTGATGCTCCCGTCCCAGACGGCACACAGCACCGGTGATGATGCGGATCTCCGTTTCCTTGTGGTGGGTCACATCCTGCACCATGGAGCTGATGGTCTCGTCGGTCATTCTGGCGACCTCGAAGGCGTGCTCCAGCTCCGCGTCATGCTCCAGCGTGCAGCCGCAGGCGTTGGCCACCACGATGGCCTCCTCCACCAGCATACGGGCCGCCTCGTGGGCGTAGGGATTGGCGTCTACAAAGCCGTTTTTCGTTTCCAGCAGGGCGCTCATGCCGTTGATGGCTACATTGGCCAGCAGCTTGTGCCAAATGGCGTTCATCACATTCTCGTGAACCTGTACCTCCAGGCCGGCGGCACGCAAGCCCTCCGCCATGCGCTCCACATTTTCCATAGGAGCCTTCAGGGAACCCATGTTGGTAACGCCGGTGCCGGTGTGCCGGACATGACCCGGCTCGATGGGGGTGGAGCCGAAGGCGGTGTTGCCGATGATGATCTGCTCCTCGGGGACCACCTTGGCGATCTCGTCATAGTTGCCCAGACCGTTTTGCAGGCACAGGATCATGGTGTGCCTGTCGATCATAGGCAGCGCATTGCGGACAGCCGCCTCCAGGTACTGATAGTGTACGAAAACGATCAGCAGATCCACCACGCCGATCTCCTTGGGATCGGTGGTAGCCATGGCGGGACGATAGGATACGGTTTCGCCATTCCCGACGCCGGGAACGCATTCATCCAGCAGAATGCCGTTTTTCCGGATAGCCTCGATGACCGGGGCATAGGTGTCCAGCACACAAACCTCGTGTACCTTGGAAAGATAGCTTGCATAGCAGCTGCCGATGGCGCCGCAGCCGACAAATCCGATTTTCATGGAAATATCCTCCTGTATGTCTGATTTATTTCCGGGCCAGCTCCTGGGCCAGCTCCACAATATGCTCCACCGTCACGCCGTTGATGGCCAGCAGACGCTCATAGGGAGCGGACTGACCGAACTGATCCTGAATACCCACGCGCTTGACGATGCCCTTGCCCATTTCGGCAGCCACCTCGCACACGGCGGAGCCGAGACCGTTGAGAATGTTGTGATCCTCCACGGTGATGATCTTGCCAATGTCGTTGACGGCGGCGGTGACGGCCTCCACATCCAGGGGCTTGATGGTGTGCATATCCAGAACGCGGGCGCTGATGCCCTTGCCTGCCAGCTCCCTGGCGGCCTCGATGGCCAGACGGACGGTATCGCCGTTGGCGATGATGGCAACATCCTTGCCGTCCTGAATGGTGTGAGCCTTACCAATGGTGAACTCCACATCCTCGTCATAGATCTGAGGCACTGCGTCACGGGTGAAGCGCAGATACATGGGACCGTAAGTCTCAGCGGCCTGCCGTACCAGCTTGCGCGCGGCGTTATAATCAGCGGGCATGATGACCGTCATGTTGGGGATGGTGCGCAGCACGCCCATGTCCTCAATGGACTGGTGAGAGGCGCCGTCGTTGGCAGGGGTCACGCCGCCGTGGGAGCAGGCAAACTTCACATTCAGGTTGGGATAGCAGACCTCCTGACGGATCATCTCGCACATACGCAGAGAGCCGAACACCGCATAGGTCACCACGAAGGGGACCTTCCCGCAGGTGGCAAGGCCCGCGGCCAGACCGGCGCCGTTTTGCTCGGCAATGCCCACATTGATATACTGCCCGGGCAGCTCCTTGCGGAAATCACCGGTCTTGCAGCTCTTGCCGATGTCGATATCCACGACCAGCAGGTCGGGATTTTCCTTGCCCAGTGCTACGATCTCGTGGCCGAAGCCGTCGCGGGTGGCGATATTCTTCTTTTCGCTCATTTCATGTCCCTCCTTGCTTAGTGAACCAGCTGGGCCTTCAGCTCAGCCATGGCCTGCTTATACTGCTCATCATTGGGGGCGACGCCGTGCCAGCCGCACTGGTTTTCCATAAAGGAGACGCCCTTACCCTTGACGGTGTGTGCATAGATGCACTTGGGCTTGCCGTTCCGGGAGGCGTAGCACTTATCCAGTGTAGCTACGATCTCCTCCATGCTGTGGCCGTCGATCTCCAGCGTTTCCCAGCCGAAGGCGCGGAACTTCTCACCCAGATCGCCGTTGGGCATCACCTCGTCGCAGGTGCCGTCCAGCTGGAGATTGTTGCAGTCTACAAAGACGATCAGGTTATCCAGCTTGTACTTGTGGGCGGTATTGGCAGCCTCCCAGATCTCGCCCTCCTGCGATTCACCGTCGCCCACCACGCAGAACACCTTGTAGTCCTTGTGATCCAGCTTCCCTGCCAGCGCCATACCGGCGGCGCAGGCCAGACCCTGACCCAGAGAGCCCGTGGAAATATCAATGCCGGGGCATTTGTTCATGGAGGGGTGTCCCTGCAGCATGGAGCCCTCCTTGCGCAGCGTGTCCAGCTCGGACTCGGGGAAGAAGCCGACGCTTGCCAGGCAGGCATACTGGATGGGGCAGACATGACCCTTGGAGAGCACCATGCGGTCGCGATCCGGCCAGCGGGGGTTCCTGGGGTCGAGGTTCATGTACTTGAAATAGCAGGCGGTAACAAAATCTGCGGCGGAAAGAGAGCCGCCCGGATGGCCGGACTGTGCCTTGTAGATCATGTCAATGACCTTCATGCGCATTTGTACGGCGGTGTTTTTCAGCTCCTGAATGGAAATGTCTTTCATAAAAATCACCTCATAATAACATTTTCGAAGGGGTATTGTAATATGTCTGACAAACTATGAGTACAGTATACTCCTTTGTCGGACAAAGTCAATAGGGTTTTTGACTTTTTTGGTTTTCTACAAATCAGAGGGCGGCTTTTTGTACAAAATGCGGGAGCAGCTGTCCGTTCCGGGGCTTTTTTGCAGGAAAGCTCCGGGAGGAGAGGTACCCGGAGCTTTCCCGCAGGGTCAACCAACAAGCATGGTGGAGAGAGCGGGGATATAGGTGACGAGGAGCAGAACGACCAGCTCTGCCACAAGGCAGGGGACGATGCCCTTGGTGATCTCCTCGATCTTGATCTTGCCGATGCCGCAGGCCACATACAGGTTGACGCCCACCGGCGGCGTGAACAGGCCCACGGCCAGGTTCACGATCATCACCGCGCCCAGATGAATGGGGTCAATGCCCAGCTGCAGCGCCACCGGCGCGAACAGCGGCGTGAAAATGTACAGCGCGGAGGTGGAGTCCAGGAAGCATCCGGCGATCAGCAGGACGATGTTCACGATGATGAAGAAGATGATCGAGCTGCCGCCGGTGACATTCATCATAAAGCCCTCAATGGCCAGATCCAGCCGGGCGCGGGTGAGCACATAGCCGAACAGCGTGGCGCCCATGGTGATGAACATGACGGTGGCCGTGGTGCTGCAGGAGTCAATGAGGATGTCCTTGATCTTCTTCAGGTCGATCTCCCGATAGACGAAGATACCCACGATCAGCCCGTAGAACACGGAGACGGCGGCCGCCTCGGTGGGGGTGAAGATGCTGACGGGCATCAAAAGACCCCAGAATGCATCCTTGAACGCTTTCCAGCGCTCCTTGCCGGTGGCCTTGGGAAGCACCTTCAGATCCATCTTCCGGCCGACGACCAGCGCAGCGACGATCAAGCCTGCGCCCATCAGCAGACCGGGGATCACGCCGGCCTTGAAGAGGTCGGTGATGGAGGCGTCCGCAATAGAACCATACACGACAAAGGTGATGGACGGCGGGATCACCACGCCGATGGCGCCGCCTGCCGCCATCAGAGCGCAGGAGAAGGCGGCGGGATATCCGGCCTTTACCAGGGCGGGGATCATGATCAGGCCCAAGGCCGCCACCGTGGCGGGGCCGGAGCCGGAGATCGCTGCGAAGAAGCAGGAAACCACCACGCAGACCATGGCCATGCCGCCGCGGATGTGGCCCAGGCACTTCTCCGCCAGATTGATAAGGCGGCCGGAAATGCCGGCCTTTTCCATCACATTGCCGGAGAGGATGAAGAAGGGGATCGCCAGCAAAACAAATTTGCTGCTGGCAGAGGAGCACAGACTGGGCAGCACGCTCATAATGGCGTCCAGAGGCTTACCCGCACCCTGCGCCAGAATAGCGCCTACGCTGGACATGCCCAGACACACGGCGATGGGTGCGCCGAACACCAGCAGCACCACAAAGATGCCCAATAATACGATTCCGACCATTATTTCTCGCCCTCCTGTTCTTTATATTCCTTGCACATGACCAGCATGGTCTGGAAAAAAGCAATTGCCGCAAAGGCTGCGCCGATGGGGACAAAGGCCCCATAGATCCACTCGGGCCACTGCATATTGGCAGTTTCCTGACCCAGCCGATACTGGCTGATGACCATCTGCACACCGAAAAACACGATCAGCAGACAGAACAGCACGGAGATGCCGTACATGACCAGCTGGATGATCAGCCGCGTATGGGGACTGACATGGTCGGTGATGATGGAAAGCCCCAGGTGCGCTCTGCGCCGGGCCGCGATGGCGGTACCCATAAAGCTCATCAGGACAAATAGGTAGGTGGACATTTCATCCGAAACCGCCAGAGAATGCTTGAACAGGAAGCGGGCGATGACGTTTGAAAAGACCAGCACCGCCATAATGGAAACGCACGCGCAGGAAACGAATTTTTCGATTTTCTCAAACATATGGATCCTCCTCATTCAATGCCGAAAGCGGCACAGGCGGCTTCGCCATATTGGGCCTTCAGCTCAGCCGTTACGTCACTTACCGCGTCCTTAAAGGCCTGAAGCTGCTCCTCCGTCAGGATATCCACCTGCATACCGGCGTCCTGGAAGCCCTGGATCAGCTCGTCCTCCTCGGCCTCCAGCCGGTCGCGGCCCCATTCGCAGGCATCGGAGGCGCACTGCTGGAGAAGCGCCTGTGTATTTTCGTCCAGGCTTTCCCAAACCTTTTTGTTGGCCACAAAGAGATCATTTTCATAGCTGTAATTCCAGATGGTCATGTACTTCTGAATTTCATCCATCTTGGCGGATTTGGTCACGGAGCAGCCGTTTTCCTGTCCGTCAATGGTCTTTTGCTGGATGGCGGTGAACACCTCGCTCCAGCTCATGGCCGTGGGACTGGCGCCCAGCGCCTTGAATACGCCCATATATACCGCCGAGCCGGGGACACGGATCTTCAGATCCTTCAGATCCTCCGGTGTGGTGACCGGATGCTTGCTGTTGGTGAGCTGGCGGAAGCCGTTGTGGAAGGAACCCAGATACGTGATGCCCTTTGCATCCAGCAGCTCTGCGTAGTAAGCACCGCCGGTGGTGTCGATGACCTGCCGTGCCTCCTGATAGGAGGTAAAGGACCAGGGCAGCGTCGCCACGGACATCTTGGGCTCTATGTTGGCCAGGACGCAGGTGGCATAAGCTCCCAGATCCGCTGCGCCTACGGCGATGTACTCCACGCCCTTGGTGCTGTTGCCGCCGGCCAGCGTGTCGTTGGGAAACACATCAATGGTGATGCTTCCGCCTGAACGCTCCGCCACCAGGTCTGCGAAGTGGTGGGCTACCAGCGAGTCGATTTGCGTGTCTGTTCCGTTGACCGCCATGGACAAATTGATTTTCCGATATGCGCCGTCCTCACTGTCAGAGGCCGTTGTGCCGCCGCAGCCGGACATCGTGCCCAGCAGCAGTACGGCACCCAGTAGTAATGCGAGCCATCGTTTGCACCGATTCATGTTCCATACCTCCAGCAAAACTTCGTCTTTTGTCATGTGTCTGACAAAGGCATTTATAGTATAGCAAGCCCCATTCTTTTCGTCAACCCCTATTGAGAATTTCAACAATTCGCACTATTCTGACAGAATGGTTTTGTGCAAAACGGAGGGCTGTTCCTTGGCCGCCTGTGCCTCTCCTGCAAGTTCAAGGAGGAAACGGGCGAGAGTCTGACGGACGTTATCCTGAAAGAAAAAAACGGAGAAGGCCAACGCCTCCTCCGTTATTCGGATAAGCCCCTCACCGCTATCGGCTCATATCTTGGCTTTTCCTTTCCGTCAGTATGGAAACCCTTTTCAAATCCGAAAGCACTTATGCAGGGCTTTATACTCACCCAACGCCAAAATCGTAATGTCATCGGACAATATGGTGTCCGGCGTAACGGAAACATCCGTTTCTCCTGCGCGTTTGATGCCGAGAATGTTGATGCCAAACTTTCTGCGGACGTTCAGCTCACCAACGCTTTTCCCGATCCACGCCTCCGGCACCTGCACTTCAAAGATGGCGTGCTGCTCGTCGATCTCTATGTAGTCGAAAATATGGTCGGCAGTGAATCGGATCGCCGCCCATTTTGCCACCTGCTTTTCAGGGTAGACCACGTTATCTGCGCCGTTGCGGAGCAGAAACTTCGCCTGCACATCGCGTTCGGCGCGGGATACCACGCATTTGGCACCCAGCTCTTTCAGCAGCGAGGTGGTCTCCAGCGAGTTCTGGAAGCTGCCGCTGATGGTCACAAAACAAACATCAAAATTTCCGATACCGAGCGAACGCAGGAACTCCGCATTGGTGCTGTCGCCGATCTGTGCGTTGGTGACAAACGGAAGCACATCGTTGATCCGTTCCTCATTGGTATCGACTGCCATGACCTGATGCCCCAGTTGAGAGAGCTGCATGGCGATATGCCGCCCGAAGCGGCCTGCTCCGATCAATAAAACATTTTTCATGGGATAGATACTCCTTTGCTTATCCAATCGTGATGCTTTCCTGCGGCAGCTTTGCATTGCCGTTTTTCTTACTGGACACCGCCGCATAAATGAGCGTAAGTCCACCGACTCTGCCAAGATACATCAGCGCGATCAATACCATTTGCGAGGGAATATGCAGCTGCGGCGTAATACCCAATGTCAGTCCTACCGTGCCTACCGCCGACGCTGCTTCATACAGGCAGGAGGACAGCGGAAGATTCTCGTATACGCTGATAAAAACGCCTCCGCCAAAGAACAGGGCAAGATACATCGTCAGGATGGTCGCGGCGGTTTTGACGGCGCCGCAATCGACTCTGCGCCCAAAGAGCTGGGCGCTGTCCCGCTGGCGGAAGGTCGCGGCAGCATTGGCAAGCAGGACTGCCAGCGTGGTGGTTTTCATGCCGCCTGCCGTGGAGCCGGGAGAACCGCCAATGAGCATCAGAAGGATCATCACGCTCAGAGATGCGCTGGACATGGCGGGCAGATCGACGGTGTTGAAGCCCGCCGTTCTCGGCGTGACCGATTGGAACAGGGCTGCCTGAATCCGCTCTCCGAGGGGAAGGGCATCAAAATCCGCAAAGAAGAAAAACAGCGCCGGAAGGACGATCAGCGTGAGTGTCGTGACAAGAATCACCTTGCTCTGCATTCGATAACGGTGGAAGTGCAGCTTGTTTTCGCAAATGTCATCCCATGTCAGGAATCCGATGCCGCCGGTTATGATCAGCAGCATGATCGTGATATTGATCACCGGATTTTGGACATAACCGGTAAGGGACGGATACAAGTTATTGTTCGTTCCCAGAATGTCAAACCCGGCGTTGCAAAAGGCGGAGACGGAATGAAACACCGCCATCCAGATCCCGTGCCATCCGTAGTCCCGGCAAAACACCGGCAGCATGACGAGTGCACCGACCAGTTCGATCAGAAATGTTCCCCGCAGGATGAACCGGGTCAGCCGGACGATTCCTCCGACCTTCGGCGCTGAAATGGCGTCCTGCATGGTGCTGCGCTGCATCAGAGAGATCCTTCGCCCGGACAGCAGCGCAACCGATGCCGCCACGGTGACAACACCAAGCCCGCCTATCTGAATCAGCGTCAGGATCACCGTCTGACCAAAGCCCGACCAATAGCTGCCGGTGTCCTGCACCACAAGCCCCGTTACACAAACAGCGGAGGTCGCGGTGAAAAGCGCTTCATGAAATGGCGTTATGCACCCGGCTGTTGTGGAGAGCGGCAGCATCAGCAGCAGCGCACCCAGCAGAATAACCCCGGCAAAGCCCAATATGATAATTTGAAAAGACGAAAGGCGGCGCTTTCTGCAAGGCATTTCTCCCGTCATTATCCTCACTCCTTTTGAATCGCGTAATCGCTTTACTGTGCGCAGGCCAAACAGACGCGGCATTGCCTGACTGTGATGAAGGATACCCTGTACGCGCTCAGCTCGGAGACCGTAAAGTAAATGTCGTATGCGTCTGCTTCATGTTCTGAAATA
>OHRX01000556.1_pt1 | contig 10223 bp, 5 predicted proteins | sample 1578581 | NCBI WGS metagenome assembly OHRX01 (sample SAMEA3879573, study PRJEB24766) | human gut metagenome | biome: human-associated habitat; feature: feces | place: USA | collected 1985/1987 | reverse complement strand
TCGCGAAGCCCTTGGCCTGAAGTTCCCAGCCCTTCTTGTCGAAAAGTTCATAAATATCGCGAGCGGAATGGCCCGTAGCCACGATAACAGCCTTCGCCTTAAATGTCAATGCCGATTCCCCGTCTTTTTCATCAATGGCAGTCACGGTGATGACACCGTCCTCTCCCCTTTCAATGTCAGAGACTCTCGTCTGGAAATGATACTCGCCGCCATGCTCAATCACACACTCGTGGATATTGGAGACAAGACGCGGAAGTTTGTCCGTACCGATGTGAGGATGAGCGTCAATGAGAATGGACGGATCAGCACCGAAGTTGACGAACTGGTGGAGAACCTCCCTATTGTCCCCTCGCTTCGAGGATCTCGTAAAGAGCTTGCCATCAGAGAACGTACCGGCTCCGCCCTCACCATAGCAATAATTGGAATCCGGATTCACGACTCCTGTCCTGGACAGCTTCGCGATATCCGGCTTACGGCCGCTTACATCCTTGCCGCGCTCCAGAATCACCGGCTTGAGGCCGAGGGTAAGGAGCTTCAATGCTGCAAACATACCTGCAGGACCGGATCCGATGACAATCACCGGCTCACCGGCATGAACATCCTGATATTCAGGAAGTTTATACTCCTCATACGGTTCATCCTTCCTGTAAGCCTCCACTCTGTAACGCATAGTTACGTCACCTCTGGCATCTATCGAACGATGCACGATATGGCAATGCGCATCGGCATTGTTCATCGTAGGCTGATATGACTTAGTCGGGTCAATGACATTGATAACAGCATTCGGCCTCAGACGCAGAGCCTCTGCAGCAGCCATCCTGATGTCATCCAGTCTAGGTTCTCTGCCCATGCGGCAGGATACTTCAAATTCTATCATTTTTCAAAAAAATTATCTTTCATTAAAAGCTCAAGTCCCCGGCAAATCAGGGAACTCTCGTGCCCCCTGTTAAAAATCCGCCATTCTCGATACCGGAGCCACATCCAGAGGAGTGCGCTCACCTGCAAGATAATGGTAATAGCCTGCAATGGCAATCATAGCCGCATTGTCCGTAGTAAACTTGAACTCAGGCAGATACGTATTCCAGCCACGCTTCTTGCCCTCCTCCTCGATACGATTCCTGAGACCGCTGTTCGCAGAAACGCCGCCACCAATGGTAATCTCCTTGATACCTGTCATCTTGGCCGCCTTGATGAGTTTGTCCATCAGAATATCTATCAATGCTTTCTGGAAACTTGCACAGATGTCCTCCTTGTTCTTTTCCATGAAATCAGGATCCTTGGCAATCTCATCGCGCACGAAATAAAGGAGAGAAGTCTTGATGCCGCTGAAACTGTAGTCCAGCCCCGGGATATGGGGCTTCGCGAACTTGAAACGGTCAGGATCACCAAGTTTTGCAAGCTTGTCAATGACAGGGCCGCCCGGATAGCCGAGGCCCATCATCTTGGAGCACTTGTCAAAAGCCTCCCCCACAGCGTCGTCGATTGTCTGACCGAGAATTTCATAGTCAAGAGGACTGTTCACCTTAACTATCTGAGAGTTGCCTCCTGAGACGAGGAGACATAGATAAGGGAATTCCGGATGATGGTTTTCCTTGTCATACTGTTTCACGAAATCAGCCAGGATATGTCCCTGAAGGTGATTGACCATCACCATAGGTATTCCGAGAGACACGCTCAAAGCCTTCGCGAAAGATGTTCCTACGAGCAAAGAGCCGAGAAGGCCCGGACCACGTGTGAATGCTATGGCAGTCAGTTCCTCCGGTTTAACCCCGGCCTTTTCCAGAGCCTGGCTCACTACAGGAACGATGTTCTGCTCATGAGCTCTGGACGCCAGTTCCGGAACGACACCGCCATAATCTTTGTGAACCTGCTGACTGGCAATGACATTGGACAATAGATACCCGTCCTTGATAACTGCAGCGGAAGTATCATCACATGATGACTCAATTCCGAGAATGATGTCTGTATGTTCCATTATCTTTCAAAAAACTCCAAATATGACCCGCAAAGGTAATAAAAAGGTAATAAATAATCTTTATCAGACGACAAAAACAGACATTGAACCGACATTATCCCCATGAAATCAAAACAAAATTAGTATTTTTGTATAATACAATTTTCTCTGGACCCAGAACAGAGACAAAAACGACAGGAACTGAAAAAGGCAGTTAAAATAGTCTATCTGACAATCATGACCATAGTGGCGCTCATTGTCGCCGCTCTTATTGCCGTGCAGTCACCTGCCGTACAGACATATATGGCCGACAAAATCCTCGCTTCACTGAAAAACAGCATTGACGGGGACATCACCATAGGCAAGATACACGTGGCGCCTTTCAAGGCAGTCATGCTGAAAGACGTGGCTGTCATTGACAGGCATCCGTTTCCGGACACTTCAGGGGCCGCTCCTGTGGACACTTTCTTTTCCGCAAGATACGTGACGGCATCCCTCAGCGTAAAAAACCTCACGTCTCCCGACGGAGGCATATACCTGAGCTCCGCAAAAGTGACTGACGGACAGTTCAATCTCACGATCGAGCCCGGCATTGACAGCGCCTCATCCGGCACTAACCTGAAACGCATTTTCCACCTCGGGAACTCCGACAAGAACGAAGAGAAGAAGGACAAGGAAGTCTTCAGCATATCGAACGTGAAACTGGAAGGCATGAGGTTCAGGATGGTGAACTACAAGCAGGACAGGACCGCATACGGAAGTGACTCCATAAACTGGTTCGACCTGGATGTCAGTGACATAAACCTCTCGGGACGGGCCCTGAAACTGAAAGGCCCGGTAATGTCCGGCACATGCGACAAACTGTCATTCAGGGAAAAGAGCGGATTCGAATGTCTCCTCCTCTCAGGAAAAGCAAAGGTAGGAAACGGAAAGACCATAGTGGATGACCTCAGAATCAAGGACGACTGGTCAGACATCACGCTGCCGTCTTTCGTGATGTCATACAAAGATACGGATTCGTGGTCCTACTTCACCAGCGATGTCAGGATGACCGGCCAGATAAAGCCAAGTATCGTCAGCATGAAGACATTGGGATATTTCGCACCGGCATTGAAAAACTTCCGGCTCGCAGCCCGCCTGGAAGGCGACGTTGACGGATACGTGAACGACCTGTCAGTCAAGAATATACGCATCAGGACGAGCGATGCCGACGGATACAGGGACTGGGCGGACCACGAAGGACACGGCATTTCCGGCACCATTACAGGCTCCGTCGTCGGACTGCCGGACTCATACGGAATGATGACCGAAGCCACACTCAGCCACATCAGATTCACATCCTCCGGGCTGGAACACTTCATAAAAGGCTGGGCGCCCGGGGCATCCCTGAACATTTCCAATCTCTGCAAAGGAAGCGGACTCGAATTCTCAGGAAGGATGCGGGGACCGCTCAACAGACTCCACGTCCACGGAATCCTCACCGACGGAGCGGGAAAGGTCAATGCCAATGCCCACATCTTCAATGTCATTGACAAGTACCGGCCGCTGGAAATCGGCGGAACCGTTCAGACTGAAAGTCTGGATATCAGCAGCATCGTCGCAGGTGTCCCGATAGGCCCTTGCGACATGAGGGCGGGACTTTCCGCGACATTGGCGGAAGACGGGCCGGATGTCCGCATCGACTCCCTCCACGTCGACAGGCTGAACGTGCTCGGATATGACTATACAGGCCTGTCGGCAGCAGGAACCTACAGCCAGGAGGCGTTCAACGGACGTATCGTCTGCAGCGACCCGAACCTCAACTTCCTGTTCCAGGGTATCTTCACGTTGTCATCCAAGACCAACAACGCGCTGTACAAGTTCTACGCAAACCTCGGATATGCAGACCTCAACGCCCTTAATATCGACAAGAGGGGCACTTCCAAAGTGAGCTTCACTACCCAGGCGAACTTCACCAGAGTAAGCGGAGAGGACATCATCGGAAACATCGATGTCAATGACATCTTGCTTGAGGATGACCATGGTATCCACAATATCGGAGACATCGAAATTTCATCACACGCCAGAAATGACATGAACAGGGTGAAATTCACATCGTCATTCGCAGACATTTCTTATGTCGGTTCCAAGTTCTTCGCCAGTTTCATGCGTGACCTTCAGACAGTTACGACAAAGAAAGAATTACCGTCACTGTACCGTGACCCGGGCAGCACATGGGACGGGAACAGATATGACCTTTCCTTCAGGTTCCATGACACGAAAGACCTGCTGTCATTCATCGCTCCTGGAGCCTATATCGCAGACAGCACGGCATTGACCCTAAGCATCGACGATGACGGGGCAATGGAAGCAAGACTCAAGTCCGGACGACTGGCATACAAAGACAAATACCTGAAAGGCATTGACTTGCGCATCGACAATTCAGGAAAACAGTTGACGGGTATTCTCAATGCAGGAGAGGTTTCCGCCTCACCTATACTTGCAAAATCCTGCAATCTCCAGGTTCTGGCCGACAACGACAGCATCGGGCTCGGGTTCAGATATGATAACGAAAGCGAATTGGCAAACAGGGGCGAGATAATCCTTAACGGAAACATTTACCGTGACGACAAGGATTCTCTTGCAGTCAGAGCCAGCTTCCTCCCTTCATATATATACTTAAAGTCAAATCTCTGGAAGATAGCCTCCAACGACATCAACATTCATAAGGAGACAGCAAAAGTGGACAGTCTGGCGATCATCGGAAACGGACAGACGATTCTTCTGGACGGCGGATGGTCCGCATCCCAGACCGACACGCTGAGGCTGAACATGGACAAGTTCGACATCTCGCTCGTCAATGCGTTCACCAGCTTTGACATGGACATAAAGGGGCGTGTCACCGGACGTGCCATGCTCATTTCCCCGGCCCGTGAGAAGACAGGGCTCCTCATGGGAATCGTCTGTGACTCAACAGGTTTTGGAGGGCGGGAAGTCGGAACGCTTCGTGTCGGAGGTGTCTGGGATGAAGAAAAACAGGGCTTCAGTTACGCATGCAGGAATCTCCTATACGGCAACCAGACCTTCGGGGCCAACGGAAATTTCTATCCGAAAACCAGGCAGATTGAAGGAAAACTCTCCCTGTCCGGATTTGATTTGGGATATGCGGAACCATTCCTGAAATCCGTGTTCAGCAGCATGGACGGCCGTCTTTCAGGAGACATTTCATTCAACGGCCCGCTGGAGAAACTTGAGATTGACGGAAACGACCTGAATCTCGCCGACGGAAAACTCGGGGTGGACTTCACGAAAGTCACGTACAATGTGTCCGGCCCGCTGTCCGTAAGCAGCAGTGGCCTGAGATTCCACAACATGGACATAAGCGACAGGTTCAATGCCAAAGGAACTGTCAACGGTCTCATCGGCTGGGACCACTTCAGGGACATGACCTTCGACACCGGCATCAGGTTCAGCAAGATGGAGGTCCTGAATCTTAGAGAATCCGACAACCCGTCATTCTACGGCAATGTTTCGGCAACCGGTGAGGTCGCCATAACAGGGCCTCTCAATGCCATAATTCTCTCCGCAGACGCGAAGACCGACAAGCAGGGCGATTTCCATATTCCACTGAACACCTCGTCATCGGCAGGAACGTCCAACCTGCTGACATTCAAGGAGCCATATAAAGAAATAATCATTGACCCTTATGAGGAAATGATGCGGAGGCTCAAGGAAAAAGAGAAGAAATCAAATGATTTCGGAGTAAGGCTGAAGGTCAATGCCACACCGCAGGTTTCCGCCAACATAGAAATAGACAAAGCAGCCGGAAACGTCCTGACCGGATACGGAAACGGACTCATTGACCTGGACATCAGGCCTAGCACCGGTGTTTTCAGCATCAACGGAAACTACAGCATCACGAGCGGTGTCTATCATTTCGTGGCTCTGGGAATCGCGAAGAGGGATTTCACCATACAGGACGGAAGTTCCGTGAGATTTACCGGAGACGTGATGGACAGTGACTTGAACATCAATGCATTATACAAGACTAAGGCATCTGTCGGGACATTGATTGCGGATACGACTTCCACTTCTACAAGAAGGACTGTGGAGTGCGGTATCGCCATCACGGACAAAATCAAGAACCCACGGCTGGATTTCTCCATCAACATTCCGGACCTGGATCCGACCACACAGGGACGGGTGGAAAGCGCGCTGAACACCCAGGACAAGGTCCAGAAACAGTTGCTGGCACTTCTGCTCACAAACAGTTTCCTGCCTGACGAGCAGTCCGGCGTCACGAATACATCTTCGTCAATGCTATATACCAATGTCTCGGAAATCATGGCGGGACAGCTGAACAATATACTCCAGAAGTTGGATATACCGCTGGACTTCGGACTTGATTACCAACAGGATGTGAGCGGTTCCAACATATTCGACGTAGCTCTTTCCACAGCCTTGTTCAACAACAGGATAATCGTGAACGGAACCATCGGAAACAGGCAATACAAATCCAGCACCTCAAGTTCGGACGTGGTGGGAGACCTTGACATTGATGTAAAACTCGACAAGCCGGGGGCAGTCAGGCTGAACCTGTTCTCCCACTCGGCTGACCAGTATACCAATTATCTGGACAACAGCCAGAGAAACGGTATCGGACTTACATACCAGAAAGAATTCAACACCTTCGGTGAAATGATACGGAACATGTTCCGGAGCAGGAAGCGCAAACAGGAAATCGAGGCGGAAAAGCTTCAGGAACAGCAGAATGAGAGACAAATTAAAATCAGAATCGAAGCGGATGACGCAGCTAAAAAGAGAAGAAATGGAAAAAAGCAACAATAAGGGAAGACTCTTCCTGATTCCTTCCCCGCTGGGAGAAAATGACCCACGCGAGGTAATACCTGACGGAGTTTTGTCAATGCTGCCTAAGCTTACCACATATGTCGTGGAGGCTACGAGGACAGCCAGACGATACCTGTCCGCAGCCGGTCTCAAAGGACATATCCAGGAACTGGAATTCCATGAACTGAATGAGCATACGAAACCTGACGAAGTAAAGGCCCTTCTGACATTGTTCGACAACGGCAATGATGTCGGACTGATTACAGAAGCGGGACTTCCGGCTGTCGCCGATCCGGGTTCTCAGCTCGTAAGTCTGTGCCACAAGGTCGGCATTGAAGTCGTGCCTTGTTCCGGTCCTTCTTCGCTCATGCTGGCATTGATGGCATCCGGCCTCAACGGACAGTCATTCGCTTTCCTCGGATATATCCCGGCCAAGACTGACGAGAGGAGGCAGGCGCTGAAAAGCATTGAAAAACACTCTCTTACGGAGCGTCAGACAAAGCTCTTCATCGAGACTCCGTACAGAAACGAGCAGCTTTTCAGGGATGTTCTTTCCACATGCCAGAACTCCACTGAACTGTGCATCGCAGCGAACATCACCATGCCGGACGCATTCATAAAGACCAAGACCGTCGGAGAATGGAAGAAATGTTCAGAGGGGAAGGAAATCATAGGCAAGCGCCCGTGCGTATTCCTGATTCTCGCCCATAGAAACGCTTAAGATATTGAATATGACCAAGAAAGCATCATATATAACTCTCGGCTGCAAACTAAACTATGCCGAAACTTCCACCTATGAAAGGAATTTCATAAAGGAAGGATATGAATCAGTACCCTGGACAGAGAAGGCCGACCTTTATGTCATCAACACATGTTCCGTCACAGAACATGCTGACAGGAAATCGCGCAATATAATAAGGAAGATTCACAGGACAGCGCCTGAAGCAACTGTCATCGTGACAGGATGTTACGCGCAGCTGAAGCGTGCGGAGGTGGAAGCGCTCGAAGGCGTCAGCCTGGTTTTCGGGGCGGATGAGAAGAATTCGCTGGTAAAGACCACACTCGAATTCATCGGGGGAGGCGAGTCTGTGCCGCAGGACCTTTCCGCCAATGATACTTTCGCTGCCTATTCAAGCGGAGAAGAGAGGACAAGGTCATTCCTGAAAGTCCAGGACGGATGCGACAACTTCTGCGCATACTGCACCGTTCCGTTCGCAAGAGGCCGCAGCCGCAGCATATCCATCGCCACCGCCGTAGAGGAGGCCAAGAAGATTGCCGCTGCAGGAGTAAAGGAAATTGTGCTCACCGGTGTCAATACAGGAGATTTCGGAAGGAAGGCAGGAGAGAGTTTTCTGGATCTGCTCAAGGCTCTCAATGACGTAGAAGGCATTGAAAGATACAGGATTTCTTCCATTGAACCGAACCTTCTCACGGACGAGACCATCGACTGGATAGCCTCAGGGACCAAGTTCCAGCCGCATTTCCATATTCCGCTGCAGAGCGGAAGCGACACTCTCCTGAAGGATGTCGGCAGGAAATATACGACTGAGTTCTTCGCTTCGAAGATTGACTACATCCGGGAGAAAATGAATCCGAAGGAGGGTGAGGTCAATGCTGACGGAAGCAGGAAGCCTGACGTGTTCTTCGGCATTGACGTAATCGCGGGACTTCCGGGCGAGACCGACGAACTTTTCCTCGAGACATATAACTTCCTGAAAGACAGTGCGTCCGGCATTCATCCACATCTTCCCTTACTCCAGGAGGCCCGGGACGAGGTCTGCCGCACGCAAGGACCAGGTACAGGACTGCATAAAGACAAGGAGGGTGTCAATGCTGGAGGAACTTTGCAAGTCGCTCAACGAGGAGTTCATCGCATCGCAGAAAGGTGTACGGGAGAACGTCCTTTTCGAGGAGAGCTGCAACAACGGCATGATTACAGGCTACACCGGCAATTATATAAAGGTAGAGAGGCCGTGGGATGAATCTCTCGCAGGAAAAATCGTGGAGGTGACATTATGAAGGCCAGACTCACATTTCTCGGGACAGGAACGTCCCAGGGAGTTCCAATCATAGGATGTCAGTGCAATGTGTGCAAAAGCATTGACCCTCATGACAAAAGGTTCCGCTCGGCGGCATTGGTGGAGTATGGAGGCCTGACAATACTTGTGGATGCCGGTCCGGATTTCCGTATGCAGATGCTGCGTCAGGGCATCTCGCATCTGGATGCCATCCTGCTGACACACAGCCACAGGGACCATACCGGAGGACTGGATGACGTAAGGTCATTGAATTACATTGACCAGCGTGCTGCTGAAATCTATTGCGAGCAGTCTGTCCTGGATTCTCTCAAGGAGGGTTTCGACTATGTTTTCGCTAAGAGGAAGTATCCCGGGGCTCCGGAATGGAACATACATCTCATTGACGAAAGGCCATTCTTCGTGGAGCCGGGAGATGAGGACAGGAAACTTGTATGGGTGCATGACAAGGGATATTGCTATCAGAATCCGGATGGTTCGACGACTCCTACTGATGACAACATCGTGTCGGAGGCGGAGCATGCAGAGGACTCTGATTTCTCCGGAGAGCTGAGATCGTCCACAGGAAAGGGCATTGAAATCATTCCCATCAGGGGAATGCATGACAAAATGCCTGTTCTGGGATTCAGATTCGGCAAAATTGCGTATATTACGGACATGAGTCTGTTGCCTGACAGGGAGCTCGTAAAACTACAGGGGCTGGAACATGTTACCCTCAACACAGTGGGATATAAGCCTCACCACTCGCATTTCTCTCTTTATCAGGCAATTGACGTAGCCCGGAAAATCGGCGCAAAACATACGTGGCTGACTCATCTGTCACATACGTTTCCTGTCTATGGAGATTTCTGCGGACAGCTTGAGGAGATTGCGCCCGACATTGACATAAGGCCTGCGTATGACGGACTTGCAATCGAAGGGTAATTTACATTTTTAGAGAATATGGAAAACATTGATAATAAAACTGTTACAGAGCCTGTGATTTCCTTCAGGGATGCGGAAATCATGAACGGTGAGACTTCTGTGATATATGACTTGGATATGGATGTGTATCCGGGTGACTTCGTATATATAGTAGGTAAGGTGGGAACCGGCAAGACTTCCATCATCAGGACCATCATTGCGGAAAACCCTCTGACAAAGGGAAAGGGAACCGTATGCGGATACGAATTGAACGGTATCAAGGATAAGGACATTCCTTATCTCAGGCGTAAGATCGGTGTCGTTTTCCAGGATTTCCAGCTGCTGATGGACAGGAGCGTGGAGGACAATCTGGGGTTTGTTCTCAGGGCTACCGGATGGAAGGACACGGAAAAAATCGACAAGAGAATCCGTGAGGTTCTGGAAAATGTGGGTATGGAGAACAAGGCGCACAAGATGCCTCACCAGCTTTCTGGCGGTGAACA
>OHRX01000543.1_pt1 | contig 10347 bp, 8 predicted proteins | sample 1578581 | NCBI WGS metagenome assembly OHRX01 (sample SAMEA3879573, study PRJEB24766) | human gut metagenome | biome: human-associated habitat; feature: feces | place: USA | collected 1985/1987 | reverse complement strand
CGAAAGTGAGTGGATACAACCATCCCGAGTGGGTGGGAATGCTCCGTTTTCGCCAGCTGCCCAATATGGTTTAGTTAATCAAGAGTCTTTCTTTAATAAATCCGTTGCAAGCGAAAATCTTACAGGATATTATTTGCTCCATAAAGGAGAATTTGCTTATAACAGAAGTTACTCTGCTGGATATGATTGGGGAGCTGTCAAACGATTAGACAATTATGACGAAGGTGTTCTATCAGCTCTTTATATATGCTTCAAAATAAATGAAACCATAGTTGATTCTGATTATCTTGCCTATTACTTCGAATCATCTAAATGGCATAAAGGCTTGTCTGATATTGCTGGTGAGGGGGCAAGAAATCATGGTCTGTTGAATGTTTCTATGACAGATTACTTCAACACCAAGCATCGTTTTCCTGTAATTGAAGAGCAAAAGGCTATAGCCAAAATGCTAAACACCATTGCTGAGAAAGAAAGGAAAGCTACTCTGTTAGGAGAATGCTATCAAAAACAAAAGCAATATTTGCTTTGCCAAATGTTTACATAAACATCTGACGAAGCAAGTATTGTTTCTGCGAACAGAATAGTTTCAATATACTTTGTTCAAAATCAATCTTGGAGTTTAGAGTGGATGGCATCTTTGCTATATCTTGTTGCTTTTCTTTTATTGGTATAGGGCAACGTATATTGTTTATATCTTTCAAATAGGCTGTTTTCATCGTACCTTCTGTAACAATACGACTAACAGCTTTTTTGAAGTAAGATGAAGACATGAAATAATACAAAAACTCTACATCAATGTTTGGCTTTGGTACTATTCCCAATATTCCTTGTTTAGTACAAACTGGATATGTGGTAATTGTGATTTCTCCAATGGTAGCACCATTGGAAAATAGGATGGAACGTGAAGGCACAAGCCAAGCAGATGATTTTTGCAAACCAAGTTCTGTTATAAAGTCTTTATTCTCAGTCAAATACTTCTTCTTCAAATCGTCAATTTTGATAAATGGTATCTTGCCATTATCGTAGAAACTGGCATTTGAAGTTGTTGGAGTTCCACCCTCACCAGCCATTTCGTACAAAGAACCAAACTTAACAAAACCAGAATCAAGGGAGTTTATCGCATAATCTATAATCGCAGCCCTACAAACTTCTAAATCCCTAATCAAGGGAATTAGAAACGATGTTTTTGGAAAGCTTAGAAAAAATGTCGGGGTTAATGCGATGATTAGCGATGTCCTCAGCTATGAGCAACCACAACCATATATTGTTGAAAATACAGAATATACAGCAGAAGGGATCCCGGTGTTAACTGCAAACAAAGCCTTTGTTTTGGGCTATACATCAGAAACTAACGGAATATACGACAAGGGCGATTGTATAATATTTGATGATTTTACTCTTGATTGCAAATATGTTGATTTCCCTTATAAGATTAAATCATCTGTCATCAAAATTCTAACGGCAAAGAATAAGGAACTCTTACGTTATACGTTTGAGTTTTTGAAGTATCTTGATTTGTCAACAGAGGAACATAAAAGACATTATATTGCAGAGACACAAAATCAAGAATTCATTTTGCCAACTATGCATATAGTTAGTACAATAGCCCATGCTTTTTCTGCATTATCATTACGAATGAAATATGTCGTGAAACAAAGAAATATGTTTGAAACACAAAAGCAGTATCTGCTCCGCCAGATGTTCATATAAACATATGGCGGAGCAAGTATTGCTTCTGTAAGCTTAGACTTGTTAGAAAGTTCTTTTCTATTGATAGTTCGCTATCTATTGCAGACAACAATCGAGCATATTGGAGTTGTTCTGTATATGATGGGCAAAATACCTTGGCTTTACCATAGTCCTTGAAGTATATGTGAGGTATAGCCATACCTGTCTTATAAGGCTCAAAGTTAAATACTTTTAGCAGATAGTAAAGGTATTGGAGTGAATAGCCTTCTTTTGCTTGTAAAGTATTCAAAGTCCCTGTTGCAGAGCATTTGCCTGTAACATAAGAAACTGTTCCTACACCAGAACCATCTTTGATAATATAAATGGCTTCACCCTCCGTACTATAATTGTCGAGGTAACCAACAATGCCATTTGCACCATACACAGGATATGTTCCTTGCTCACAAACTTCACTTTCTTGCAGGGTTGAAGATTTACATTCCAAGCATTCTGATAAGCGAACATTGGGCTTGTTGTTGCGGACTATTTTCTGTGCAATTCCCTTGATTAAGGACTGCAACTTGTCAATGATTTTGTTTTGGGTGACAATACGCTCGTCAATAAGTGAAATGAATTTTGAAATTTTCTCTTGCTCTTTAGCAGCTGGCAATGAAATAAAGATATTGCCCATTGCCATTTGTGAAAGAGTTGGAACAGCTCCACCAACTGTTATTCGTTGTATCTTATTTTGAAATTTCCGAGTTGACATAATCACACTAAGGATGTAGTTGTCACATTTAATATCCTTCAAGACAACAACCTGTGGATTGAGTGTCGTTTTGCAAATCATTTTATCTACATAAGCAACTTTGCCAACTGTAGAACCTGTTTTGACAAAAATCACATCTCCTCGCTTAATCATTATTTCTGGAGACTCCTCGTATTTGGACATGCTGATATAAGTATTATCTTTATCATATGTCAGTTGGTTATTCACAATGTTTGTTGGACTGAGTGCTATAGCTCCCATTCCTTTTTCCACAATATCGTTTGTTGTATATCCGCGAAAACCTATACGTCCTATAATGGAAGAAATATCACATAACTTTTGTTTCTCCCACTCCCCCTGAAACTCCTTGAATCTGAGATTTGGGACATTAAGTTTCTTATGTTCGTTATTCATTTTTGTTGTCATTTTAAATCCTTAATTGATGGTTCTGAAATAGTCTACCAGCTTGGTAGACAAATTTTTATTTTAAATTTCCTTTGGATTGAGGTCGAAAGGAAGCAGGGGCATATCGTCATCACCATTATTAAATCTGTCGAAATCAGAAATATACGAACGGTCTTGGATGAGCTTATATTTCTCATATTCTCCATAAGCCTTTGCTCTTGCTTCATCTTGCGAAACGATTCCTGCCGAAGGGTTTGCCTCATAGTCCATTGCCGCAAGGAACTGGGCAAGTCGCTTTCGCCAATCTTCCATTGTTGTAATGATATGGCGTTGGGCACGAGTCTCAGCAAAGTCAAGGAATGAAGTAGTTATGCCATTGAGTTGATTAAGTTCGGTATCCGACAAATAGTTCTTGGCTACAATTGTGTCCGACTTTTGTACTCGTCCGTTAGGTGCTTTTTTCCATGTGGTAAGCCCCATGTGTGGTTGTTCGGCATCAGCTCTGTTAAAGACAATCTCTGCTGCGGTATGATGTGTGACAGCCAAGTGCATCATATTCTGCACCATCTTGAAGAACAATTTGGTACTTTCTGATTTTGCATCATAATCAGCACTACACTCTGCATACACATCCGTTATCTTCTGATAGTAGCGACGTTCAGACGTCCGTATCTCACGGATGCGTTCCAGCAAGTCATCAAAGTAGTCCTTGCCGAAATGCTTGCCTTGTTTCAAGCGTTCGTCATCAAGTACATACCCCTTGATGATAAACTCCTTCAACACAGAAGTTGCCCATATACGAAATTGAGTTGCTTGATAGCTGTTCACACGGTAACCTACGGCAATAATGGCATCAAGATTGTAGAACAAAGGAGTACGTTCAACATCACGCTCACCCTCAAGTTGAACTTGTTGAATTTTTCTACAAGTTGCCTCTTTTGTAAGTTCTCCACTTTCATAAATTTGAGAAAGGTGATAAGCAATCGTTGTTCGGTCTACGCCAAACAAATCTGCCATGCGTTTTTGCGACATCCAAAATGTCTCGTTGTTGAATATCACTTCAATGCGGGTTTCACCTTGTGCTGTTTTATACAGCAATATGTTGGATTCCAGTGAGTTTTGGATAAGTTCTGTGGTAGAAACGGACTGCGAAAAATATTCTCTTGCTTGTTGCACCAGAGGTTTCTTTCCGTCTGCATTTTCAGCTATAATCATGCACGCCATACGAGACAAACGGAATATGTTCACCTTTCTATATGCACCACTACCGAGCTTGACCATATCAACCGTTTGGTTGAAATGGTCATCAATCTTCATGCCTTTTTGATTGGCTACGGCAATTGCCTTATTTATGACATTTTGGAATTTCCAGTTAGTAGAATAACCCATAGCATTACAAAGGTCGCGCGAACTCCAATATTCCTTGTTGTTTTCGTCAGTCCTGCGGATAGCATCAAACGTAGGACGCATTTCTGGTATATTATCTTTCTCAGCCATATAAAACGTTCTTCTAAAATTGTCCCAACCTGGTACAAAAAAATTCATTCCACCAATCCCAACTCTTTCAGATAGCCTTCAATCTCCTTGTCAAGGTCGGCTCGTTTGGCTTCCAGCTCCTTAATTTCCTTCATGACGGCATGGATGTCGATAGGTTCTTCTTCCTCGAAAGTATCTACATAACGAGGAATGTTGAGATTGTAGTCGTTCTCAGCCACTTCTTGCAGTGTGGCGAGATGGCTGTACTTTTCTATCTCCTTGCGCTCACGATAGGTCTCTACAATCTTCTTGATATGCTGCGGACGGAGCTTATTCTGGGTCTTGACCTTTTCAAACTCCTTGCTAGCATCAATAAACAGAATGTTGTCATCCTCCTTACGGCATTTCTTGAACACCAAGATACAGGTCGGGATGCTTGTGCCATAGAAGATGTTGGCAGGCAGACCGATGATGGCATCCACATAGTTCTTCTTCTCAATGAGGAAACGGCGAATGACGCCCTCGGCATTGCCACGAAACAACACACCATGAGGAGCGACACAAGCCATGGTACCACCCTCGTTGAGGTGGTAAATCATGTGGAGAATAAAGGCATAGTCGGCTGTCTTGCGTGGTGCCAAGCGTCCTGCCTTGCTGAAACGATCATCGTTGTTGAACTTATCGGCTGCACTCCATTCGGCAGAGAAAGGAGGATTTGCTACCACAGCGTCAAACTGTGTATCGCCAAAAGCATCAGCCTCCAAAGTGTCGCCATTCTCTATGCGGAAGTTGCTGAACTTTATGCCATGCAGAAGCATGTTCATGCGAGCCAAGTTGTAGGTCGTAGGGTTCTTCTCCTGTCCGAAGATCTCGTTGGCATTGCCGATGCTTGCTGCACGGAGCAACAGCGAACCACTACCACAAGTTGGGTCATAAACATTGCGCAGACGAGCGTGACCAATGGTCACAATCTCTGCCAAGATACGGCTCACTTCCTGAGGAGTGTAGAACTCACCAGCTTTCTTGCCTGCACCTGCGGCAAATTGGCTAATCATATACTCGTAGGCATCACCGAGAATATCTATCTCTTGCGATGCTTCTACACCAAAGTCCATGTCATCAAGTGCAAGAAGAACATTGCTTACCAAAGCGTTCTTGTCATCGGCAGTCTTGCCCAACTTGGGTGAAGCAAGGTCAATGTCAGAGAATAGACCTCCAAAGTCTTCTTCGCTGTCCTGTCCGAGGGTACTGTCCTCAATACGCTTCAATGAGCGTTCGAGCATCGGCAGAATGTTCTTCTTTTTCTTAATGCTCTCAATGACAGACGAGAACAGGAAGTTTGGTTCAATGAAGTAGCCGATATTTTCCAGACATTCGGTCTTTACTTCTTGTTGCAATGCCTCAACATCCTCGTCTATCTCCATTGCCCACAACTCCTTGAATGTGACTTCATCGTCCACCAATGCGTCATTGGCGTGTTTCTCTATCTTCTCCGACAAATACTTGTAGAAGATAAAGCCAAGGGTGAAATACATAAAGTCGCTTGCCGACATATTGCCACGCAGTTTGTTGGCAACTTCCCAAAGTTGGTCACGGAGTTTCTGTTGTAATTCTTCGCTCATATTAAGTATTAAGTTTTAGTGATTAGTGATTATGTTTGCTTTGTAGCATTTTTTCTTTAATTGTTTTTATAGAGGATGTCAATAGTTTGATTAATTCCTCTGCATCACTATAAACACTATCAAATTCATTATCTTTTAAATATTCACTCTCATGTAATAATTCTAACCAATAAATGGTTTCACTCGTTTCTTTCTGCGAGATAGACAATTTCGCAACAAAATCAGCTTCGCTTTGTCCGTAAAAGGCTTCGGCTATGTTTGCTCCGATACTTGTACCACTTCTAAGTAATTGTTTTGAAAGAACGTATTCTTTCTTTTCTTCACATAAATACTTGTACAAGCGTATAACCCTTAGTGCAAAAAGCTTGCTCTTATCTTTTAATATACTTTGCTTCATAATCTTTTTTTTAAAGTTTTATGTTTTAGTGATTAGTGACTAAGTGGTTGCAGTGCAACACTTCATCACTTCATCACTTATCACTAACACTTCATCACTTATCACTAACACTTCATCACTTATCACTAACACTTAACACATAGAAAATGTTCTTATAATAGAACGCAATTTATCGAGTATTCTTGTCAATTCCTTGCGTTTTTTGATCAGTCCGAGGTGTTTCTCCTTCAATGCCTCTTGTATGATTTCAGGCTGTTCCTTTTGCAAGTAGTCATATTCAGAGAGATAGTGATTGAGCACGGATGCATCCAAATCTTCATCCTTGGCAAGTGTATTTACGGCATTGTTACGTTCGTTGACGATGTAGTTGTTCAACCGTTCTTCAAGGTCGCTTGTACCATCAGCCTTTTGTTTGCGAGCCATGAAGTTGTCACGGTCATCATCCACATTCTTCTGGATAAATCCGTCAATGAGTTTTGCCTTACTGCGAAGTTCAACATCCTTTATCATGGTGTCGATGATGTGTTGGCGCTTCTCGGTATAATCCTCACTGTACGGATTAAGGTCTGCAATCAACTCCAAGATATAGGCAACATTGATGATGTCGCTATGCAGAAGTTCCAAGCAGAAATCGATGTCTCCCAGCCCTGTAGTGTCATTCTCACTCGGGTCAGGCTCGGCAACCATACCAGATTCGTCATCTTGAACTTTATAACCGCTTGGCTGTTCTGTCGGTTTCGCTGCAAAGGTGTCGTATATATCAAGATACTTGCTGCGGAAGTCCATAAACTGCTGTTCGGTCATGCCAAGGTCATTGGCTTCCTTCTCAAACTCATTATAAATCTGTATCTCAGCGTGCTTCTTGATGATGTCACGGAAAGCAAGTATAAACTGCTTCTTATCGTTCTCGCTCTGAAGGTAGTCCACGAAGTGAGGCTCGGGATAATGCTCCAAGAAGTCCTTAGTAAGTTCCTGATAGTCACGCTTCACCTCATTGAAGGGCTTGCGCACGATGTCTTCCTGTGGGGTGCCATTGCTGAACAGCTTGATGGCTTCGTCCACTTTGCTCTTCAGGTCGCGAAAACATACCACCTTGCCAAAACGCTTCTTCTCGTTCAACACACGGTTGGTACGACTGAACGCCTGCAATAATCCGTGATACTCCATATTTTTGTCAACATAGAGAGTGTTGAGTTTCTTGCTGTCAAAGCCAGTAAGGAACATACCGACAACCAAGCAAAGGTCAAGAGGCTTCATGTCTGCCTTCTTTTTCTTCATGCGAAGGTTGATGTCATCATAATACGCACGGAAGTTCTCGGTTGTGAAACTTGTTCCATACATATTGTTATAGTCATCCATGATGGCTTGCAGTTCATCAGCCTCGCCTGTACTTTCGCTTGCAAAACCGCTGGTGTTCATACCGGTCTGCTCATCGTCTTGGTTGCTGTTGGCAGCGTATGTGAAGACTGCCCCAATCCTAATCTTCGGATTGAGGCTCTTGAATATCTTGTAGTAACGGATGAGCATAGGCACGGACTGCACGGCAAACAATGCGTCAAACTCTCCGTCGAATGTTGACTTATTGAAATTATTAAGGATAAATTTTGCTATCTCCGTCATACGGTCTTGGTCGGCATTATCCACATCCTCATTGCCGTGGTAATACTCCACAAGAAAACCAAGCACATTTTCATCGGCAATGGCATCCTTTATCAAGTATTTGTGAAGACAGTTGCCAAAGATTTCTTTTGTGGTATGTCCGTCCACCGCATTCTCAACAAAGATAGGTGTGCCAGTAAAGCCGAATATCTGCGTGTTGTCGAAGAACTTCACGATGTTCTTGTGGCAATCTCCGAAATGGCTTCGATGACACTCATCGAATATCATCACGATGCGAGAATGGCGTATTTCCTCAATACGACTGCTATACCACTGCTTACTGACAGCGGCATTAAGTTTCTGTATGGTGGTAATAATAATCTTTGAATTGCTGTGCAAACGCTTCACCAATTCGTCTGTGTTGTCGGTACTGTCAACGGCACCAGGCTCAAAAGCCTCGTATTCGGCTTGGGTCTGCGTGTCGAGGTCGTGGCGGTCAACCACGAACATCACCTTATCCACATCGTCCAACTCTGATACGAGTTGGGCTGCCTTGAATGATGTCAAGGTCTTCCCCGCACCAGTTGTATGCCATATATAGCCGTTGTCGTTGGAGTTTTCCACACGGTCGAGAATCTTCTCCACTGCATAGAACTGATAAGGGCGAAGTACCATCAGACATTTGTCACCCTCATGCAATACTATGTACTTGCCAATAATCTTACCCAAAGTACACTTGTCGAAGAACACTGTGGCAAACTTCTCCAAGTCGTTGAACGGCACGTTGGCGGCATCCGTCCAGTTGAATGTGAACTTATAGCCACTATTCGGGTTGTTGGCAAAATAACGAGTGTTCACACCATTGGATATGACAAACAACTGGATGTAGTCAAACAGTCCATGAAAAGAAGTCTTGTGATAGCGTTGTATCTGATTATATGCCTGTTTCAGTTCCACACCTCTGCGCTTCAATTCTATCTGAACCAATGGCAATCCGTTGATAAGTATCGTCACATCGTAACGACACTTCTTTCTGCCCTCAACCGTAATCTGATTGGAAACTTGAAACTCGTTCTGACACCAGTGAGTGCGGTTCAAGAACTCCACCCACAGACGTTCGCCGTTTTCCAGTTCAAGCGGAAATAGGTCACGCAGTTTCTTTGCCTTTTCAAAGCGAGTGCCACCTTCAAGATAGATAAGTATCTTTTCAAACTCAGACTCCGTAAACTCTGTGCGTCCAAGTTCCTCCAATTTCTTCTTGTTGTGTTTCTCCAACTGTTTCTTGAAATTGGCAGACAGGTTCTTCTCCTCTTCAATATGAACATACTCGTAGTTCATCTTTTGAAGAGTTGCAATAAGTCCGTTTTCGAGGGCAGCTTCACTTTGTACAGACATATCTTATCTTTTTATCGTTACACTTAATTAGAGCATGGCTATTCATTCATTTGTAGAAAATGAACATCCAAGGCATTCTCAATTTTGTTTATGGCTTCAAGCGAAAGATTCTCACGCCCTTTTAATATTTTTGAAATGTACTGTTGGGTGCAATTCATTTTCTCTGCCAACATCTTTTGAGTCATTCCAAGTTCCTTCATTCTTGCTGACATGATATTGGCTATCATCTGCGAATGGTTAAACCAAGGTTTTTCTTGTTGGCTCATTTGTGCTCCTTTATTTCGAACAGGAGATATTGTTTCCTTTATCATCTTAGACGTATTTCGCTTTATACCATTTATATTTGGCTATTGCCATTTCGCCTACAAAGATAACTGATTTTAATGAGAAAGCACAACTGTAGGGTAGTTTTCTCTTTTATGTGTGAAAATAATATGTTGAAACTGATATTATGACATTTTTGCCGAGGCTTATACAGGTAAGCTCTTAACAACTCGGCAAAAACATAAAAGCAAAAATCCTAACTGCTCATATTCAAGCAGTTAGGATTTTTCTGTGTGCGCCTGAAAGGACTCGAACCTTCACGTCGTGGGACACCAGATCCTAAGTCTGGCGCGTCTGCCAATTCCGCCACAAGCGCATGATATGAGGGGTGTTGCAATAATATTGGGTGCAAAGATAATGAAATTATTATGATTTGACAAGAGATAGGGACAAAATGTGTTGCAAGCGAGACGCTCGACCTCCTATTCCCTTTCGTTTGCAAAAGTAAAATCAGGCAAAGTCAAACAAGGCTTCCTTGCATTGTAAAGAAGTCTTGTTTGCAATGCAAAGAAGCCTTGTTTGGAGTGCAAAGAAACCTTGTTTTGAAACGCAACCGGAAACTCTTTGATAAACCCAAATCGGTCATTTGACCGAAACAAGCGTATTATAAAAGAATTTGTCTTTCTTTTCTACCCTTCTCCGCCTTTGTTTCGTCATCTTGCCGCCGTCCGCATTTCGCCATAACCCGCTAT
>OHRX01000541.1_pt1 | contig 10392 bp, 10 predicted proteins | sample 1578581 | NCBI WGS metagenome assembly OHRX01 (sample SAMEA3879573, study PRJEB24766) | human gut metagenome | biome: human-associated habitat; feature: feces | place: USA | collected 1985/1987 | reverse complement strand
ACGTGCTTTGTGTTGTCGAGCGGGACGCTCGACCTCCTAATTTCTAATTCATCCAAACTATAATGACGCAGTATGGATTTGACGCTCAATATAAGCAAAATACGAAATACGGCTCAATATTATCCTTTTAACCTGAGTTCGGGATAAGAAATATGCTTTAAAAGTTGGTAATCTCGATAATTTTAGTACCTTTAAGGTTGTAAATCAATTAGTTATAAATTAAATAATACCAATATTATGGAGATTACCAAAGACAAAATTACAGAGATTTTTTGTATTATCGACGATTTTTGCAAAGAATATGATGCGGAAATAGAGAAAATGCAATATCAGAACCCAATGGACGCAAGCACAGAAAGCGCAAGTGGGCAATGAGTCGTTCTGAAATAATGCCCATCCTCATCTGTTTTGGCTGCATACAGCTTCTATGAGAAGAAACCGTCCATCAACATCGATTATTGCATCGAACACGTTGATGGGCAGCTTACTGTTATCCAATAAGAGAATCTTTTCGCTTTTTACAAAACACAGATAGCCATTCACCCATGTGGAGGGATGATAAATCGTGTCTTGTTGCATAATTGACTTTCCGACATTCTTATCCCGAACTCAGGTTTAAATATAAATATGTCAAAGAATTCCACTTTTGCGTAATTTTTCTTGCCGAAAAGTTTGTATTATCAATGATTGTTCGTATCTTTGCACCGTCAGTCCTCGCCAAGCCTCTTAACAATGCTCAAATCGTGCGAGGCGTTTTTTGTTTATACACATTTGAACATGGCGGATCTTATTCCCTTTACAAAACGGTTTGAATCTTCAGAAAATCTCGTTAATTTGCTTGAATCTCGAGGTTTACAAATTTGTAATAGAAACAAAGCCATACAATACCTTGACAACATTGGTTATTATAGATTGTCTGCTTATATGTATCCTTTGTTAAAGATGCCCAAAACAGCACATTTGTACAAGGAAGGTTCAACCTTCAAGAAGGTGATGATGCTTTATCGCTTTGACAAGAAACTGAGACTGCTCATGTTCAATGAGATAGAAAAGATTGAAATTGCTATCAGACGTGCGGTGATGCAAATAACAGCAGATATGACAGGCAATTCTTTCTGGCTTACTGACTCTTCTTATTTCTTGGATAGTTCCAAGTTTAATGAAACAATGCGAGCTATATCCAAGGAATATAGTAAATCTAAGGAAGAGTTCATTCTCCATTTTAAACGAACCTACTCAGAACCTTACCCACCATCGTGGATTTTAGGTGAACTGCTTACTATTGGAAATGTCAATGCCATTTATCGCAACATTAAACAAAATCGCATACGCAAACGCATAGCGAAACGTTTTGGTTTACCTATAAATGTGTTTGAGTCATGGCTTACGGTTATTGCTGTTACTCGAAATGCCTGTGGTCATCATTCAAGAGTATGGAATAAGCAGAATGCTATTCAACCAGCAATTCCCAATAGTCCCGTAGGAGAATGGATAACACTGCCAACAGATTCCATGCGTGCTTATTTCGATCTATGCATCATCAAGTACTTTCTTAATGTTATATCCCCCAATAATGATATGCAGTCTAAACTAACATGGTTGTTCATCCGGTTTCCTGAAATTGACTTAAAAGCTCTCGGCTTTCCACAGGGATGGGAAACGGAACCATTATGGAGGAAATAACATGTGGAATGGCTACTGATCATTCACTCCCTTACATGGTCTTCTTTGTTTCGGTTTTATCATATTATGGGGTTGGTTCAAGCGCCCCAAACCAATACATACCTATGTGATTTTTATGTGATTGAAAGTTAAATACGTTAAATCTCACGCTTTTCGTATCTACACAGAATTCACATTGCCACTTTTCTACCGTTTTGAGCGTATAACATTGATAATCAACTAATAATAGATACTATAGTTGTACTAACCTTACTTCTGTGTCTTTCCCAAAAATTCTGACAGAAATTGGTGGTTCCGCATTTGCAGGCTGCAGCAGTCTTATCTCTGTAATTGCAGATATGAAGATTCCTGCTAAGATAGAAGAAAACACATTCGATACAGAAACGGTGCTAGTTGCCACGCTTTATGTGCCACAAGGCTGCATTGAAAAATATGAGGCTGCCGACTATTGGCGTTATTTCTATAATATAAAAGAGATAGACACTCAGACTGGTATAGACTCTGTCACCACATCTGACGCTGCGAAGGAAGTGGCACGCTATGGCATTAACGGCCTGTTGCTGAATGGTCAGGCAAAGGGTTTGAACATCGTTAAGTATAGCGATGGCACAATTAAACGTGTTATGGTGAAGTGATGAAGTATATAGTTCATGACCTATGCTTGATATTTCCCATTGTAACTACCGTAGGCATATCCTCCAAAACCGTAAGCACAAGCGTTACCAAATGAATTTAAATAGCCATTATAAGAAGAGTTTGTTTGTGTCGTGGAACTTGAATATCCAGCAAATGTTTTTATTTCCGCACTACCTTATCACAATCACAGACAGCGGACTACGCCTGAACAACGCTTCCGAAAAGGCAAAAAAACAGGAAAACTTAGCCAAAAATAAAAAGATGTGACAACAAGGGTCACATTTGGCGAAGTTTTCCTGTTCTTTGTTTATAGTATGGAATTAAATTAGTAATTTTGCAGCAAAATATAAAGACTTTATATATGACACTTGATTTGCTGACCGCCATATCGCCCATTGACGGACGTTACAGAGGCAAAACCGAACCATTGGCAAACTATTTCTCTGAATATGCACTCATAAAATACAGAGTGCGCGTGGAAATTGAGTATTTCATCACTTTGTGCGAACTGCCGTTGCCGCAGCTGGCATCGTTCAGTCACGACCTCTTCGACACATTACGCGACATTTACCGCAACTTCAACGAGGAAGACGCACAGCGCGTGAAAGACATTGAAAAGGTGACAAACCACGATGTCAAAGCCGTGGAATACTTCATAAAGGAAGAATTCGACAAGATAGGCGGACTCGAGCAATACAAAGAATTCATACACTTCGGACTCACATCGCAAGACATCAACAACACAAGCGTGCCGCTCTCCATCAAGGACGCACTCACAGAAGTGTACTATCCGCTCGTGGAAGAACTCATAGCACAGCTGCAACAGTATGCCGACGAATGGAAGGACGTGCCGATGCTCGCCAAGACACACGGACAGCCCGCATCGCCAACACGCCTCGGCAAGGAAGTGATGGTGTTCGTTTACCGCCTCACAGAACAGCTCAACCAGCTCAAGGCATGCAAGCTCACAGCCAAGTTCGGCGGAGCAACCGGCAACTACAACGCACATCATGTGGCATATCCCGAATACGACTGGAAAGCCTTCGGCAACCGTTTCGTAAGCGAAAAACTCGGACTTGAGCGCGAACAGTACACCACACAGATAAGCAACTACGACTGTCTGGGAGGTGTCTTCGATGCCATCCGCCGCATAAACACCATCATCATCGACCTCGACCGCGACTTCTGGATGTACATCTCAATGGAATACTTCAAGCAGAAAATCAAGGCAGGCGAAGTAGGTTCAAGCGCAATGCCGCACAAGGTGAACCCCATTGACTTCGAAAACAGCGAAGGCAACCTCGGCATAGCCAACGCAGTGTTGCAGTTCCTCGCACAGAAGCTGCCCGTAAGTCGTCTGCAACGCGACCTTACCGACTCTACTGTACTCCGTAACATAGGCGTGCCTCTCGGTCACGGAATGATTGCAATGCAGAGCACACTCAAAGGATTGCGCAAGCTTATACTCAACGAAGAGAAGCTGGCAGCCGACCTCGACAACACATGGGCAGTGGTGGCAGAAGCCATACAGACCATACTGCGCCGCGAAGCCTATCCGCACCCGTACGAGGCACTTAAAGCACTCACACGCACCAACAAGCACATGACAGAGGAAACAATCCACGAATTCATACAGACACTCAATGTCAGCGACAGCGTCAAGGCCGAACTCATGGCAATAACACCGCACAACTACACCGGAATCTGATGCCTTACCAAAAGGCAAGACAGAACCATGCAGGAATAATACGAAGCAAAAGAAAACAAAATACAAACAAACAACAAAGCAGCCCGTAAGCAAGAAAGGGCTTGACAATAGTTACAATTATTAGAATTATTAACCAAGCCGTGAGGCTACAACTATCAAAAAAATGGATTTAGAATTAGAAAGCAAAAATCAGGAGCAGTCATCAGCGGATCAAACTACAGGCAAAAGCGAGAGCTATGGCCGTTCCGCAGGGAGTTATCAGAGAGAATACCGCAGCGTGACAGGACGCCCACAGCGTCCGCGTATCCACGCCCAGCGCACATTTAATGCCGACCGCGCCAACACAAGCAACGACGAAGGCGGCTTCCGCCCCGAAGGATTCGGCGCAGCTTTGCAGTCGAACAGCAACAGCGGCTACCAGCAGCGTCAGCAGGGAGGCTACCGCCCACGCTACAACAACGACGGACAGCAGGGAGGCTACCAGCCGCGCCAGCAGGGTTACCAGCCACGCCAGTACAATGCCGACGGACAGCAGGGCTACCAGCCGCGTCAGCAAGGCTATCAGCCACGCCAGGGAGGATTCAACCGCGGAGGCTACCAGCGTCAGGGAGGCTACAACAACCACGGCGGCTACCAGCAGGGCTATCAGCGTCAGCATTCCGCCGGCTACGATCCCAATGCAAAATACAGCTTGAAAAAGCGCATAGAATATAAAGAGGAGAACTTCGACCCGAACGAACCCATCCGTCTCAACAAGTTCCTCGCCAACGCAGGCGTATGCAGCCGTCGCGAAGCCGATGAATTCATACAGGCAGGAGTGGTGACAGTGAACGGCGAAGCTGTAACAGAACTCGGAACAAAGGTAATGCGCACCGACGAAATAAAGTTCCACGACCAGCCCGTAACCCTTGAGAAGAAGGTTTATGTCCTGCTCAACAAGCCGAAGGATTGCGTCACCACAAGCGACGACCCACAGCAGCGCAAGACCGTAATGGACCTCGTCAAGAACGTATGTCCTGAGCGCATCTACCCCGTAGGCCGACTCGACCGCAACACCACCGGCGTGCTTCTCCTCACCAACGACGGCGACCTCGCCTCGAAGCTCACACACCCCAAGTTCCTCAAGAAGAAGGTTTACCATGTCTATCTCGACAAGAACGTGACAGCACACGACCTGCAGCAGATTGCCGACGGAATCGAACTTGAGGACGGCGAAGTACATGCCGACGCCATCGAGTATGCCAGCGACACCGACAAGAGTCAGGTAGGCATCGAGATTCACAGCGGGAAAAACCGCATCGTGCGCCGCATCTTCGAGCACCTCGGCTACCGTGTGGTGAAGCTCGACCGCGTACAGTTTGCTGGACTCACCAAGAAGAACCTCCGCCGCGGCGACTGGCGCTTCCTCACAGAGAAGGAAGTGGATATGCTGCGCATGGGAGCCTTCGAATAATGTCCGACGGAATAATGCGTAATGCCAATTCTGTTGCCGCTCATTCCGGCCGGCAACAGATTCAGGCATCATACATTATATATAAACAGGACACCGAACATTGAACATAAAACATTGACACAATGGATACAATCAAGAGAACAAAAGTTGTAGATGCGTTGAAGTGCACCGACTTCGGAAGCACCGTAAACGTGAAAGGATGGGTGCGTACCCACCGCAGCAGCAAAGCCGTCGATTTCATAGCACTCAACGATGGCTCTACAATCAACAACATACAGATTGTTGTCGATCCGTCGAAATTCGACGACACTCTGCTCAAACAGATTACCACCGGTGCCTGCATCAGCGCAACCGGCACACTGGTGGAAAGCCAAGGCAAGGGACAGACATCGGAAATACAGTGCGAAAGCCTCGAACTCTACGGACTCTGCGGAAGCGATTATCCCATGCAGAAGAAGGGACAGACATTCGAGTACATGCGCCAGTATGCCCATCTGCGTCTGCGCACCAACACATTCGGTGCAGTGATGCGCATCCGTCACAACATGGCAATGGCCATCCACACTTACTTCCACGAGCACGGTTTCTTCTACTTCCACACTCCGCTGATTACAGCAAGCGACTGCGAAGGCGCAGGACAGATGTTCCAGGTGACAACGAAGAACCTCTACGACCTGAAAAAGGACGAGAACGGAAAGATCGATTACAGCGACGACTTCTTCGGAAAGCAGACCTCGCTCACCGTGAGCGGACAGCTTGAAGGCGAGCTTGGAGCCACAGCCCTCGGAGCAATCTACACTTTCGGTCCCACATTCCGCGCCGAAAACTCAAACACTCCGCGCCACCTTGCAGAGTTCTGGATGATTGAACCGGAAGTAGCCTTCATGAACCTTCCCGAACTGATGGACCTCGAAGAGGACTTCATCAAATACTGCATACGCTGGGCTTTGGAACATTGCAAGGACGACCTCGAATTCCTCAACGCACGCATCGACAAGGGACTGCTTGAGCGTCTGAACAGCGTGCTCGAATCAGAGTTCGTACGCCTGCCCTACACCGAAGGCATACGCATCCTTCAGGAAGCCATCAAGAACGGCAAGAAGTTTGAGTTCCCATGCGAATGGGGCGACGACCTCGCATCCGAACACGAGCGTTTCCTCGTGGAGGAACACTTCAAGAAGCCTGTCATCATGACCAACTACCCGAAAGCCATCAAGGCATTCTACATGAAGATAGACGAAGAAGAATCCGGATTCGGCGGCAAGAGCGGCGCAACAGTACAGGGCACCGATGTTCTCTTCCCACAGATTGGCGAAATCATCGGTGGTTCCGTACGCGAAGAAAACTACGACAAGCTAATCAACGAGATAGAAGAACGCCATATACCTATGAAGGATATGACATGGTATCTCGACACACGCAAATACGGATCATGCCCTCACGCAGGTTTCGGACTCGGTTTCGAGCGTCTCATCCTCTTCGTTACCGGCATGCAGAACATCCGCGACGTGATTCCTTTCCCACGCACACCGAAGTCGGCTGAGTTCTAAAAACGAAGCACGACACAACTGAAATAACACTAAAAAACTCCACGCAGACAGCAAAAGACAGTCTGCGTGGAGTTTTTTTCTGCACTAAATGCAATACTTTACATTTTCATCAGCTCATCCCAGAACACCTCAGGCAGAATCACATTTTCCATAAGTACGGTCGGAGCAAACATCGGAGCTATGTCCTTAGGCGGCTACACCGCAACCTATCGGCGTGACATAGAACGTTAATTCATCATGGATACTGGCGAATGTGCAGAAACGATCCACTTCTTCTTCAATATCGCTCAGGGATAATCCCACAGTAGGAATGGCATACGACTTTCCCTGCAAGCCTCTCGGATGTCCCATCTTCGCCCCGAATTTCTTGCGCGCGATTCGTGCTGCGCCACCGTTATGATGCCCCAGGACATTACTACCAAACACGAACACCTCATCATCAGACAGTTCTTCTATCCACTCAGGTGTCATAGGTTCTCCATACTTCCACTTACAGTTTTCAAGATTTCCTTTGTATGGTTTCGTTTCTTCCTTATCATATTCAATCGAGTCGTCACCGTCACACCGCTCCTCATAATAAGAGGCATATACATCGTCAAGCTCCTCGTCCTCACTATATTCGACACGCATTCTATCCCAACGGCGGCGCTGTTCTGCCGAACCGCGCGACAGTACGGCAGCTTCCACGAGGCGTGCCGTCTTCTCTCCGCTTTCAAAAGGCGCACTCACGCCGTTGGTCATACGCGAAAGTTCCTTCATCCACGACTGGTCACAGATAGTGACCGTGTCTATCTTTATGCCTTTGTCCGAAGCCTTTCGTGCCTCTTCACGCCAGTCGATATCATTGTTGCTGATGATGCCTTTATAAGAGTAGCCTATCGGATGCGGCATGGCATCAGCAATAAGCAGAATCACGCGTGTAGAACCTTCGCGCCACGGAGTCTCATCCACAATCTTCCTCAACACAAGTTCATAGAACTCGTCACCGTCACCGCCTGACGTATCCTCCGAATGACGCACGAAATTGATAAGATCCTGCTGATTGTCCGTCAATTCTACGCATTGGTAAGCATTTCCGAAGTGTCCGGCATCATCCATGTCGCAATAGTCGCCGAAAGCCACTATGCCGAGCCGCATGTCGTCGTTGTCCTCGAAGAGTTGCGACACCTCATCACGCACAGCCCCGATATATAGGGCCATTGAACCCGTAGTGTCAAAGGCAATTACCATGTCAAGTTTGCCTATAGTTTGCGACGAACGGCTTTCAGTCCCGCATTTTGCTGATTCTGTACTTTGAGTTGCCGATGCTCTTCTCTCTGTCTTCTTGTATAAATCTGTAAGTGTCATGTTTGTTTGTATTTAAAGGATTTTTACATTTTTGTGTTTTGTGTGGTTGAGGGACTTAACGTGCACCGAATCTGGTTTCGAACTCATGCACAGTGGCCAACATTTGTTTCGGAAGATAAGTTTCAGCACGCTCCCTTATGTCAGCAGGAATACCGTAGAATGCCTCCGCAATGCTTCCCGTAATGCAGGCAATGGTATCGCTGTCACCTCCTATGCTCACGGCATTGCGTATGCAATCTTCAAAATTCGTGCCGTCAAGGAAGGCGACTACAGCCTGCGGCACACTCTTCTCGCAGGTGCTACCCCAACAATATGTAGGGCGTATTTCATCACAGGTGAAATTCAGGTCATATCCTATCTCATGCTCTATGGTTTCGCGCATTTCCTCCTTTGACGCGCCGTTGCGGGCCATAAATATGCACAGAGCGGCAGTCTGCGCACCCTTTATGCCGTCAGAATGATTGTGCGTACACGCTGCCGACTGCCTCGCCATATCAAGCGTCTGCTCCTTCGTATCGAAAGCCCAACCCACAGGTCCTACACGCATGGCGCTGCCGTTGCCGCATGAATTGTAAGGCCTGTAATCGTTCTGGCGCTGCGAGCGCACCACCCATAACTGGAAACTACTTCCGTAGCCGCCCATGGGAAACGGATTGCGTGCCGCATAGTCGCTGTAAAACTTCGCTATGTCGCCGCCATGCAGCAGCCAGTCGGCCGTAGCCACACTCAGTATGGAGTCGTCGGTGTAACTGCCCCGGTCGTTGAATAGCGGGAATTCCTTTGTCTTGATATTGGCGAACTCATAGACGCTGCCCACAATGTCGCCGATGATGCTTCCTAACATAATATCTAATGCTTGTAGATTCAATGCAATTATAACTTATCAGAATTCCAATCGGAAACCTTTCTGCTTCAACTCATAATACTTTTCAGAATTGAACTTGAACAGAAGAGCATCTTTTTTGGCTGATTGGCGCACAGTCTCGTCAAGTTGCACGAGCAGTTCCAGTTTCTTCATTTTGTTGTAGAAGTTGCGTCTGTCGAACTTCACATCGAGTATCGCCTCGTAGAGGTTCTGTAAGTCGCGTATGGTGAACTTTTCGGAGAGCAGTTCAAAACCTATCGGTTCAAAGTGTATCTGCCGCCTCAGTTCCTGTTGCGCCGTGCGCAAAATGCGATCGTGGTCGAACGCCAGTTGTGGCACTGTACCCAAAGGAAACCAGCGTGCTTCTTCGGCATCATCGCCTCCCCGCACCTCTTCCATTTTCACGAGCGCATAGTAAGCTATCGTCACCACGCGCTCACGTGGGTCGCGGTTAGGGTCAGTAAACGCATGAAACTGCTTCATGTAGGCCGTGTCAAGCCCCGTCTCTTCTTTCAGTTCACGCCGCGCCCCCGTTTCGGCGTTTTCATACATTTTCATGAATCCGCCAGGAAAAGCCCAACACCCCTTGTAAGGTTCCACTCCTCGTTTGACAAGAAGTACATTCAACTCAGATCCGTCGAAGCCGAAGATGACACAGTCTGTAGTGACACTCGGATGCGGATACTCATAACAATACTTTTTTTCAATATTCGTGTCTTGCATATTTTGCAAACTAATAATACTTGTGTATGTTTTACACCACAAAATTACAAATTAAATTTTAAAGACACAAATGTTTTGCGTATTTTTTACACATATAAGCGAAATTTTCTCATAAAATCCCAAAATCAAGTACGTTTCCTTAGCACGACAAACATTCGTTGCAGCCTGTACAAGACGAGGAAGCCGATGAGCAAGATCACATTCCGCATTGGGTGACTACGAAAAGACATATATAAATGAAAGGTATAAAATATAAATATGTCAAAGACCGCTTGCGTCAGACTCATACAACGAACCGAATGCGGCTGCAAAGGTACAATCTAGCGCAAGCGATGTCAAGTGTTTTCCATTGTTTTTTCGCTTACGGGCACAAAAAAAAGGTCTCCAAAGTCATTTGACTCTGAAGACCTTGATAAAAGAAGGCAGC
>OHRX01000539.1_pt1 | contig 10458 bp, 6 predicted proteins | sample 1578581 | NCBI WGS metagenome assembly OHRX01 (sample SAMEA3879573, study PRJEB24766) | human gut metagenome | biome: human-associated habitat; feature: feces | place: USA | collected 1985/1987 | reverse complement strand
TACATCCGAGACATATTTCTGCAGGGCGGCATCTTTCTCGGACTGCGCCGTATTCAAGTCCGTCACGCTGGCATTGCCCTCGCGGAACTTGTCCATCATCAGCGAATACCGCTCCTCCGATATTTCCTTGGCACGTCTAGACACTTCGCATTGCCGCCTCTGGTTGTTGAACTGTCCGACTGACGTGTAGATGCTTCTGCGGTAGTCGTTTTCGGACTGTTGCACCTGCGCCCGGACGACAGCCTCGGCAGCCTTGGCCTTCTGGACTTTTCCACGTCCAAGTCCCCAGTCGAAAACAGGGACGCTGAATGTGAGTCCAGCGACTTCCTGGTCAAGCGGATTCCTGTATGCTCCTTCCATCTTAGGCGCCGTATTCGAAAGACCAAAGCGTGCGTTCAAAGTCATTGATATGCCCCTGTCCGCCTTTGCCTTAGCGACAGCCGCCTGCGCGTTAAGTATGTTTATCTCGTTTTCGAGGTCGAACTTCGAGTTCTCCAGGGAGCGCGACAGCACCATCTCGTAGTCCAGTTCCAGGTCAGGAAGTTCGTCTGGAAGTTCCGGGTCGATTTCCACGGATTCGTCATAGCCGAGGAGCGAGTTGATGTTCATCTGCGCGTCACGTACCGCCACCATCGTCTCGTTCATGGAGATGCTGTCATTCAGCATACGGAGTTCCAGCTGCAGATATTCATCTCTGGTGACACTCCCGAGCGACAGGCGTTCGCGTGCCACGTCATGCATCCGGACTGTATTCTCGTAGTTCGTCCTGGCTATCTCGTTGTCTGTGCGTGCCAGAATCAGGTCGCTATATGCTTTCACTGCTTCTATCGTTATCTGCTCCATGGCCTCGACATACGTCCTGCGGCCTTTTTCATATTCCTTCGGTTCGATGAGCTTGTCCCATTTGAACTGATTGTAGGCGAACAGAGGCTGCGTATATGAAAGCGTAACAGGCTGAGAGTACCATGACAGGCTTCTGTCCATGCCGAACTGGTCGATTCTGGACAAGTCCGAATAGGCTGTCAGCACACCGCCGGTGAACGTTACGTTCTGACGTATGCGGAGGCCGAGGCTGTTCTGGAGGTTGTTCGTGCTGGCATAGCGGAGTGTACCGTCTTCGTAGTTCTGGAGCAGGACGAGTGAGCGGTTATAGTTCATGATGTCTCCGTAGAAATGCAGTGACGGCAGCCTGCTGGCCTTGTATGAGCGCCACGCCCAGTAGTCGGAGATGAAGGCTTGGCGTGCCTCAAGTGCCGCGACTGACTGCATCCGTGCCGCCTCGATCACTTCTGCCATAGTCATCCGCCGCGCCTCTGCTGCCGGCATCGCCAGCAGCACAAGCACCAATATTTCCACCAACCGTTTCATAATCTTTTTTCCGTGTCTACACATTCCGTTCTGAATTCCGAGTACAACCATGCTCCGCCGAAGTGTTCCGTACCGCTGGGGACTTTCTCCCGTACCAAATGCCACTCCGAATCCGTTCCGCCGAGCCTCATCTCCCGTACGAACCACCGCTTACCTACTCATATACACATAAACTATGGCTCTCCTCACCGCCCGCAGCTCCACAAATATAGTCTTTATATATGTCAATCTTCAACATTCCGATTCTTTTTTCTACAGACAATACCGACTATATAGGATTCCGGAAACAGACCAATATAACGGCTGTCTCTGGAATCCAGAAATAGCAGTTCCCCATACGAGAATCCTCTCATACAACTTCTCCGAAGTCCTCAGTCTCCATGCAAAACATAATGCCACAGCCGAACAGACAGCTATGAATCCGCCATAAGGCCCTACAGCAATGTATGGAAAAACCGTAACCACCTATCTTATTTCCTGAACGAAATCTAGTTTTCAAAAGGCTATCAGAGTTTCAATCCGGACAAATCATACTCGAAAATCTCATCGTCCTTGTCCACACCTAGCAATCTTCCGTTCGACTCATCGAACGCGATTGCATTTAGATTTTCTTTGAGAGAAACATCATACAGGAAATTTCCATTCCAGTCAAAAATATGCAGATGAGGCAGAACAGCAGATGTCAGCCAATCCAACAACGAGCACCCTCCATACAGTGCCATGATACATTCAGAAGACTGTGCAACTGAAATATAATGCATCCACCGCGCATCATCATCCGATTTCAGCATCTTTTCCCAGTCACGATACTCCTTCGAAACGGCGAATGTCTTCCTGCGTCCTGTAGACACATCCAACATGTTCAACTGCGGCAACATAAGCATGGCCATGGCCAGTTTCTGCCGTTCCAGATTCAGAGCACAAGCTGAAGACAGCCGGTCAAAATACTGATTTCCCGAGACTTCCGGATATAATGGTATACTGCTTACCCTATTCCCTTCCATATCCAGTTCAACACAGGCATAGTCGTCTTTTTCCAGGACAAATGCCAGCTGATGATTTCCCATAGGATAAGCATCAATCGTTCTTGCGGGCAATTTCGATATTTGCCGCACATCCGTCTTCTGCGTCTCCATAGATTTCGTCAAATCCAGGCAATAAGAACTGCACAAGCCTAAATCAAACAGATATACTCCATCCTGCCAGCCATTGACAGAACCCCTTATGATAGGCTTAAGCATCTCATTCTCACCACGCCCTTTTGCGATGAAATGTCCTTTGTCAGATAAGTCTTTCAGAGAGAAGGCATGAAACTGAAACGGAGATGTTTTCGGGTCACCGGCTTTGACCAGCAGAATGGAATCTTCAACATATAGACTAACTATTCCAATAGGCTTGTAATCAGGGAACTCAACTTTCTTTCCTTCCAGAGCGCATATTTCATGCGGCTTTGAGAATATCACCGGAGCGTCAAAGACATTAGTATTGTTGCTGCCGCAAGAAGCAATGACAAATAATGCAGTAATCGCCGCTCCTACCACACAAAATTTATTCATATACACATAAAGTATGGCTCTCCTCACCGCCCGCCAAATCAAGCGTCTTCTTCAGGAAGTATAGCTTTCCATTGAAAACATCCACTGCGGATCGGCTTTCAAAAGTATCATACGGAAAACAGCGCTTGTCCATGACTTTCCCCTTACGGTCAACCTCATAGAGCGAGTAATAACGTCTGTCATTTTTCCGGATGCCAGAATCCCTGTAGAATTCGCCCTCACAAGTCAGCACCTTGAACCTGTTCCCGACCGGCATAATCATGAGTACCGATGAAACCTCATCATAGAATCCGGACAGTTTCTTCCTGTTTGAAAGCAACGCCTCAACATCATCAATTTCACCAGACTTGAAAGAAGATGATTCTATATGGAACAGACACCCCGCATCTTCACCCGTTTCCAGATTGAAGCCATACACATCCATCTCACAGCACGGCATATAATAGAGCATCCCATCTTTTATGCACATGGGATACACTCCAGATGAATTGAACACGCGATGCACTGAAGACGACTTTGTCAATGACTTCACGACCGCACCTTCGGCAATATCATAAATGTCAATGATGTTCTGTTCCCTTGCACCAGCAGTATAGATGACAATCTTATTCCCATAAGGATGGAAGTCCTTAATCGCTGACGTATAGCTGGATTCTCCGATGAAACTGCCAGATGCATCATACTGCATGAACTTCAGGTTCATGGCATCCCACACAAAGATACGGTCACCGTCGACACGGACTTTCATCGGCATAGCATACTCGCCGGCAGCACGGCCTTTGTTGCCGAGATTCTTCAATCTCCTCCCTACAAAAGAATACCTCAACACTTCCCTGTCCGTTGACAGAAGAACCGTAGAGTCATTCTGCACAGCCATGCTGTACAGTTCACGTATCGGGTTGTCCGCCTGCTGCAGACGGCACAACTCAGAAGCATCCAGTTCTGAAACATCAACATCACCGCCAGCAGTTCCACATGAAACTGCGGCGATGACTGAAAAAAATATCAGAACTGTTTTAAAAAGATTCATATAGGAAAACATAATATCATTTTTACAAACAGAAACATATGGAATCAGCAACTTCTTGTACCACCTTTAGTACAATTAAAATCACCATGCCTGCGGACACAATCAATTTTTTCTTCATTTTTAGTTCGATTTATATCTTTCACATATTTCCAGGATTTCATTAAAGACTGCACTCCACCGCAAATATGTAGAGTGCAGAGATACAACTACTTGTCCAGATTGCCACGCATAGAGCCAACAGGTGTTACGGCTATGACATCATGTTCGGAATCCTCATCTATACCTGAAAGAATGATTTTATCACCGGATATGGAAACCAGATGGTATTTTCCACCCACAACAGGCTGTTTGTATATTTCCTTCTTTTTCATGTCGACGATAAAATCAACCGGTGTTCCGCAATCCATCATTGTTCCGAAAGCGACATCGCCTACAACAGCAGAACAATTCACAAGAAATGAATACTTCACGATATTTTTCATATTCGGCATGACAGCTTTCCTGATTTCATCAGGAACCCTCTTTCCACCGAAATCAAAGAAATAATCTCCTTTATATTTCTTGTCTTCGAACACACTTACATAGTCATCTATCGGCATGTTCAGCATAATGGATTTCCCGACTTTTGAAAAACCGACATTCGGGAACTCGAACTCAGGATCATAAACATCAAGTTTTTTTCCATGACGGGAAAGCACGTTCACGCTGGTATCCGTAAGAACCGCCTCAAAATCGCCGTTTTCCGTCTTGTCCCACAATGCGACACCGAGAAGGAGTTGGCCTGCATCGAACGAAATATACGAATACTGACATTCTCCCGTCTTGCTCTGAGACAAGAACTTCCCTTCAGAAGAATAATGGACAATGACATCTTTCTGTCCGTCAAGAACCCATATTCCACCTTCATCATCCACATCGAAATCCGAGACCTGCAGATACTCTTCAGAACCGCGCCCGCGTCTATTGAGGACAGACACCGGCTGACCGTCCTGACCGAAAATGATTATCCGGCGAGTTTTCCAGTCAGAGATATAAATCCTGTCCTTCCAACATACAAGTTTTGAGATTTCCATAAAAGAATACTCTTTCGACGTATCCTGAAGTTCAATCACTTTCAGATTCTCTCCGAGCAATGTCTCCCAACTGAACGTTCTCTCATGAAGATTATCCAAATCTATGGTCCCTATGACAGACCTTTTCCCTGGCTGATTCGTGCAGGAAAGAGCCGTCACAAACATGCACAAACATGCCAGTAATCTTACTGCAAATTTCATGATGCGAATCATATTGCGGTTATACATGTTTTAATCAAGCTTGAAGCGGAATATGGACAGTGAGCCGTCATCTTCGCCGTCAAATACTTGAGAATAATAATATGGAGCGGCATAGCCGGTGACCTTGAAGTCCCTCGGCACGTCCACATCACCGAGAAGCTTCCCTTTCCTGTCATATATCTGTAATCCGTCAACCTCTGAACCATCACCTTTCCTATATGAGCGGAAGCACATTCCGGTCTCATCTATACATTCCACCCAGGAATAATATCCCTTTGTCTCCCTGTTCGTCTGATATACCGGCATCTGTTCCCATGAACTTACAGACGAATAATCCCTGTCCATATTTTTTCCGCCTGCTCCGAACGCGAACTGCGGTTTCATGTCCTTGTCGAAGACGTAAATCAGGGAATCAGCCTCAAAGTTCACATACATATTTCCATCCTTATTCACATCGAAGTTGATGCACTGGAACGATGAAAACTTATACGGATCTTTTCCGTACACTGACGGAAATCCTGTCACCTTCATTCCCTCGATTTCTCCTGAACGCATATTCACGACTGACATATGCATTGACTCTTTCAGATAGGATTCCGTATTGTCGAAATAGTTGAATGACGGATTCTCGCTCATTTTCCCCTGATACAGGAGGCCGTCATGGAGCCGGCCTACCATATTGCTCCAGGCATTGGAATATGTCCTGAAACTGTCCGGCTCTGTCGTTCCTTCTCCGTAAGAAATGCGGAAATTGTTCTCTTTCTTATAATCTTTGGAAAAAAGTTCAAAATCCAATGATTTTCCACACATTGCATATTCACCGGACTCAGAGTTCACGAAACAGACACTCTTCTTTATCAATGTTTCCTCCGGGCCGCGCCCGAATCCGAGTTTTCTGCCGAGCAGCTTCCCATCCTGTGAAAATTCATACAGCCAGCCGAAATAGCGGTCCAGATAATAGATTGTTCCATCCGGTGTAATGCCGGAAAAAGATTCACCGGAGCAATGCACAGTGTCCAGCTGCACTGCCTCCAAATCCAACGACATATTTTTGCCAGCAGAGAACTTAACGACATGGAAAGTGTCATAAACATTATCCGATTTCGTACAGGAGAATGCCATCAGAAGCCCAAAGCCACAGGCCAAGAATCCAAGTTTTTTCATATCAATGTCTTTAAAATATCAACAGATTCATTATGCATTTTCACAAAATCATACAATTATTCATTCAAAGCTAAGCAATATGTGGAAAACCGCACTGTTGCTTCGTTTCGAAAGTACACTGTTTTCACATCATACACAAGAACCGAAGCGGAAAAGTTTCATATCGAAGCATCTGTAAAAGCCTGAATATCAGCATTGATAGAAAAATTTTTCTATCAATGCTTCCTACAACATCTCGTTATGGATATTCGAAGAACAGGATATTTACCAAAAATCTAAAAATGGTTATCGTTTAGGAATTGCAGACAAAATAGCATCGGTATCTGGACTTCCGGAGGCCATAATCTTTTCCCGTAAACGTTTCGCACGATTATACAGTTTAGGTTCTCCATCATCCATAATTACACTTATGGATTTATAAGAGAATCCAAGTACCAACAGAGAAAATAGCAACACGTCAGAAACCTTAATTGTCGGACATGCCGCAGTCAATTTCGACACACTATTCGCCGAAACAGCATCCGCAGCGGAAGAAATCCGCTTACGGCAGTCATCATCATTCCGAAGTTTGTCAATGATTTCGGCATAAGGTTGAATCAATGAATTCCGGTCCAATGAATATTGTTTTTTCAGCATGTCATCTATCATCCTGGCTAAGAAAATCAAATCCATCGACCGCCCTGCATCCACTTTTTGAAGCGACTCAATCTTTTCACGGATTTCATTGACTGAACGGACAGCCTCCAGCATCTTCATTTCGTAAGAAATTCTTTTCCGTCGGGAATACCTGACAAAAAGAACAACAATCAAAACAATCAGAAGAACAAGAACTACAATGGAAAAGGTATATATGATAACCGTCTTTTCTCTTTTAATTTTTTCAAGCCTGGCAACATCTTCATAGTATTTTTTCTGGACTCTTACAGTTGACGATTCCAAAGCTTTCACTGTCAGTGTCTCCTCAAGTTCAAGCAGCTGTTCAGATACAGCTAAACGTCTTGTGATATTTCCAGTATCTTCCAAAACAGATTTCTCCGCATTCAAAGAATACATATATGCTCTAGAATCCAAGCACCGTGCATAGGACGAATCCAGACAGGCACGTGCCTTGTCAACCAGCCCTTTCTGTTTATAGGCTTTAGCCAGTCCGGCATAATCATAGCTGTCAAGATCCGCACCACAACCAATGATTTCATCACATATGGAAATAATGCCGTCAGAATTTCCCATCCCGCTCATGAGCTGATAATATGCACTTACTCTCAACGCTTCCACAAGCAATAAAGAATTCTTCTCCAGTCTTGCCTCTGCCAGGACCGCCAGAATATGCTCGTCCGCTTCCGGAAACCTGCCGCAATTCATAAGCGCGGATGCGAACTGAAGTGCAGCAAAATCAAGATGTTCCTTCTTGCCAGCCCTCCTAAAATAATCACATGCCTGTGAATAATACGATGCACTTTCCGGACTGTTATATGTCAACGCATACAAGTCTGCTATGCTTCTGCATGACATTCCGCAAAAGAACCAGTCTTCTGCATCATCAGCAAGTTCCAACGCACGCATGAACTGAACTGCAGACTCTTCATATTTAAGGGAATCCTGCAGCTGGTCGCCATAATAAAAATGAAAAAGAATGCGGTCTCTTCTTGTGCCATGCCTTTCAAAATAATCCTCATATTTTCTTATTTCCGGAAGAAACGTTCCGTCATCCACACTTTGCTTATCCAAAGCCATCGCATACAATACCGCATATCTGGCTCTATATGACAAACCGAGATGGCCAGTAAGACCCAGGCTGTCCAACTTCTTGATTGCAAGTTCCGGAGCAGACTCGACAAGGCTCTCCACCATATCCAATTCCTGGTACCGTTGTGAACACGAACCGCCCAGAAGAACTGCAATAGTCAATAAGAAGAATCCAAACAATTTTCTCATAACCTACCTACGAGTTTACAGAACTATTTACAACACATTATTCTTTACAAAACAAAGACTGCTTCAGGAGAAATGTGAGATACGCAATGCTTTCATGCTGATTTTCAGAACAAAAATAACAATTATCCAGAAATCCTCACAATTTCAAGTCATAAAAAAGCCGGGCGATGAATGAATCACCGTCCGGCAAATTATGCTGTGATGTAGTGACCGCTAGAGGTCGTTCATCTCTTTGAGGTAGTCTTCCTTGCTGCTGACTACGATATCCTGGAAATCCTTCTGGCCTGTACCGGCTGGAATAAGGTGACCGCAGATGACATTCTCCTTAAGACCTTCGAGGTCATCGACACGGGCGCGGATTGCAGCCTCGCTGAGGACCTTGGTAGTCTCCTGGAATGATGCAGCTGAAATGAAACTGTCAGTCTTAAGGGCAGCTCTTGTGATACCCTGAAGAACCTGGCTTGCAGTTGCAGGTCTTGCATCACGGACAACCATGAGTTTCAGATTCTGTCTTGCAAGTGACTCATTCTCATTGTGGAACTCTCGTTCGAAGATGATGTCGCCCTTCTTGAATCTCTGGGAATCGCCGGCATCGATGATGTAGCGCTTTCCATAGATTGCATCATTGGCATCCATAAATCTCCACTTGTCCACGAGCTCCTCCTGAAGGAATTCGGTATCGCCCGGAGAAATGATCTGTACCTTTCTCATCATCTGTCTTACGATGATTTCGAAATGTTTGTCATTGATCTTCACACCCTGGAGACGGTAAACCGCCTGAACCTCATTCACAATATACTCCTGAGCCTTTACAGGACCGAGCACATTGAGGATATCTGTAGGAGAGATACCACCGTCAGAAAGTCTTGAACCGGCTCTCACGTAGTCGTTCTCCTGAACAAGGATCTGCTTGGAGAGAGGTACAAGGTACTTCTTCTCGATACCTGACTTGTTGCGGACGAAGATCTCACGGTTACCTCTGGTAATCTTGCCCATGTGAACCTCACCGTTGAGCTCGGAAATGGTAGCCGGGCTGGATGGAGTCCTGGCTTCGAAGAGTTCGGTAACTCGAGGAAGACCTCCGGTAATATCGTTTGACTTACCGATAGCACGAGGGATCTTCATGATGATGTCACCGACCTTGACCTGCTGTCCGTCAGATACCGGGATGTGGGCACCTACAGGGAGGTTGTACTGCTTGAGTGACTCGCCGTTCTCATCAACGATATAGATAGAAGGGTTCTTCGTCTTGTCACGTGACTCGATGATGACCTTGTTGTTTGAGAACTCGTCAGCAGACTCCTCACGGTATGTGCTGCCGGCAACCATGCTCTCGTAACGCACAGTACCTGAAGTTTCTACGATGGTGATAGCGTTGTACGGATCCCATTCGCAGATGAGGTCTCCCTTCTGGACGGCATCGCCATCCTTCTTGTAGAGGATAGAACCGTAAGGCACATCGTATGTAGAGAAGGTAATTCCGGTATTCTCGTCAATGATCTTGAGTTCAGTCATACGGCTGACAACAACATCCTGAACTGAACCTTCATCAGAAACTCTCTGGAGTGTTCTGAGTTCCTCGAACTGGAGTTTACCATTGTACTTGGACTCGATAGATGAGTCAGCTGCAGTACTTGACGCAGTACCACCGACGTGGAAGGTACGGAGCGTAAGCTGGGTACCAGGCTCACCGATAGACTGTGCTGCGATTACGCCGACAACCTCACCTTTCTCGACCATGCGGCTTGTAGCAAGGTTACGTCCGTAACACTTCGCGCAGACACCCTTGCGGGATTCGCAGGTAAGCACTGAACGGATTTCAACCTGCTCGATAGGGAGTGAGTCAATGAGATTGGCAGTAGCCTCACGGATTTCCTCACCGGCCTTGATGATAAGCTCACCAGTGATAGGGTTGAAGATATCATGGACAGATGTTCTACCGAGAATTCTCTCACCGAGAGACTCGACAACCTCATCCTTATTCTTGATGGCAGTCGCGATAAGACCTCTGAGAGTACCGCAATCCTCCTCATTGATAATCACATCATGTGATACATCGACAAGCCTACGGGTAAGGTAACCCGCATCGGCAGTCTTGAGGGCGGTATCGGCAAGACCCTTACGGGCACCG
>OHRX01000530.1_pt1 | contig 10649 bp, 8 predicted proteins | sample 1578581 | NCBI WGS metagenome assembly OHRX01 (sample SAMEA3879573, study PRJEB24766) | human gut metagenome | biome: human-associated habitat; feature: feces | place: USA | collected 1985/1987 | reverse complement strand
CTGCCGGAGCATGACGAATATCATCACTTGTGCAGCCGCTTGGCAGCTGTACGCCGATTTTCACGCCGGACTTTTGCAGCAGTGCATAGAGCTCCGTATCCGCAAAATCACCGAAGCGCTGTCCCAAAACATTCACGCTGCCATCGCACTCCTGTGGCTGCATAATGCTTTGGCAGGCAGTAATGGCACGTTCGAAGCCAGGGAAATGATCCTCACATTTAAAGTGCTCGGTATGCACCGCCATTACCGGAATGCTGTACTGCTTTGTCAGCTCCTCGGCAATGGCATCATAATCATCACCGATAACCTCAATAACGCAAGTAGTCACAAGCATTACACATTTAGGCTGATATTCCGCTACAATCTCTTTGAACGCCTTGTGCGTGCTTTCAACACTGCCGAATGTAACATCGTGGCTGTTCAACACTACAGAAACACAGCGTCCGTTAATACCACCGTAGCGGTCGCTGAGAGTCAGGCTTTTAGTATAATAGCTGCATTCATCCGTACCGACGATAACCAGCAGGCAATCCTTAATACCGCCTGCAATCATAGCAGCACCCATCAGCGGACAATGAGTGCCGGGAAACAGTGCCGTCGTCAATTGTGGAATGTCCTTAATCGTCTGCACCTTGCTCAAACGATTCAGACGTCCTAAAAGCTCGTTACCATCAATGCCTACAGCCTGCGGTGGCCCGCTCAGTTTTTCCTGCAGCTTGCGCCTTGCCTTTTCTTGTAAATCCATATTTTTCTCCTATTCCTCTTCGTCCTCACTCATAGCCAAAACCCGTTCGGCCAGTTCGTTATATACCTGTACCATAGGAGAATCCTTCACAAACTCACTGACGGTACCGCCCTGATTTTCGGCAATCTGGATATCGCCGCTGCGCGGAACATACTTCACAACCTCGGTGCCGATTTCCTCCGCAGCCTTTGCTACCAGCTCCTGCTCGTTCTCAATGTTTTTGGCGTTGAGGATGATGCCCTTCAGGCGTGCATAACCGCGACGGCCAAAGTTTTTGATTGCCTGGGCAATATTATTCGCCGCATACAAAGCCATCATTTCGCCGGAGGATACGATGAATACCTCACGTGCGTAGCCTCCGCGAATGGGCATGGCGAAGCCGCCGCAGACTACGTCACCTAAGACGTCGTAGATAACGATGTCAGGCTTGTAGATTTCAAAGGCTTCCAGCTCGGCCAGCTTTTCAAAGGCGGAGATGATGCCGCGGCCTGCGCAGCCGATGCCCGGAGTAGGTCCGCCGGCCTCTACGCACAGTACGCCGCCGAAGCCTTCAAAAACAATATCTTCCAGCTTCAAGGACTCTCCCTTTTCCTTTAATTGCTCCAATACTGTCGGAATGCGTTTGCCCTCCATAAGGTTTTTGGTGCTGTCACTCTTCGGGTCACAGCCTACCTGCATAACCTTGTAGCCCTTTAAGGCCAGTGCTGCCGATAAATTGGAGGTGGTGGTGGATTTGCCGATACCGCCCTTACCGTAAATTGCAATTTTTCTCATAACCTTCTCCTTTTATGTTTTGTAATAGCCGGGAAATGTTTTAAACATAAACTTTCCCCATACCATATATTTACATATTCTAAAAAACAAGCAGGAACTATTTTTCGTAGTTCACTGCTTGTTTTTTTATTATAGGGTTGTGCGCATAATACGTTTTAATTCTTCCAGATTTTTCATTACATACTGACTGGAGCAATGCATATATTTCATCGGCACAATAACAACCTTGCCGGTTTGCACGGCTGAAACAGTCTGATAGCTGGGATCATTTAAAATTTCTTCCTTGCGTATCTCTGCATTTTTGTGTTGTCCGCCAAAGGACCAGTCCAACACTATTATTCTTTGGGGATTCATAGCAATAATCTGTTCCTTGCTAAGATAGGAGGACTGCGGAAAATCGTACTTTGCAGCCAGATTTTCAATATTACATGCTTCGCAGATGCTGGCAGGCATCGAGCCCTTTTGACCGATACCGCCGTTAGGATGAATCAGCAGAACGCTTTCGATTTTCTGTCCACCGGCAGAAGCCTTAAGATATGCGGCAACCTTTTCTGCCAGGCTGTCGGCAGCAGCCTTATTATCTGCTACCTCGCCCACAATTTTAATGTAATCCGGAATTTCCTGTATAGTCTTGGGCTGACGCAAGACACAGGTCTTAACGCCCACACTGTCAAGAGTATCTGCCAGCTCGTTAGCTCTGCCGTCAGTCAGAATAACAATATCCGGGTTAAATTTCATAATCTGCTCAGGATTATTTTCGCATACAGGTATGCCCTTCAGCTTTTCGTAGCAGTTCGACAAATCCTCTTCCCTTGCCCACATATCCGTAGCAATTATCCGTTCTGTCGGTATAAGGTCCGTCAAAATATCTGTAGCGCTGTAATTTAAGCAAACTATTCTTTTAGGTGCTGATGCAAAGGTTATCTTTTTGCCTCTGGCATCAACAACAGTATAACCGCTGCCCTGCTCCTGCGAGGACAAGGACTGCCACAACCGGTGACTAACAATAAGGACAATGCCATTATTACCAGAAACAGCTTTTTCATTGTTCACCTTCAAAGCATTTTATTAAAATGTTCTTTCATAAGTAATGAACCAGTCACGGTACGGCAGCAGACAGCCTCTGGAAGCAGCCATCTCTTCGGTTCTGTTCAGAATGTTGTTGACAGCAAATTTCACGCTGTTTTCTTTATCGAACTGATAAGTAGCATTAAAGCTCAGATATTGCTTGATGCCATTGCCGGAATACGGTGCGTAAGACAGATAACGCATAGCAGCATATTGATGTAACAGATTGGTTGCCAGCTTGCCGTTTTTATAGCCTAAAACGCTGTTAATCAGCAGCTTATCATCGCAGTTTCTGAAATCGGCACCAGGTTTATCAATCTGCTTAGGATCGGAATATGCAACAGAGGTCTTGAAGCTCCAGTGGTCGCTCAAAACGCCTTCATAGGAAACCTCTAAGCCGGTGTTTTTGAATTTATTGGCATTGACAACCATGCTATGGTCATCGTCGATTTTCTGCGTAAAGATTCTGTTGCTGATATCCAGATGGTACAAAGAAACCTTTAAGAATTCACGCGGAGACAACAGCTTCTTCCAGCCGATTTCATAGTTCCAGCCAGTTTCAGGGCCAAGGTTATCATTGAAAATCATAGAATCGCTGTCGGAATATTGGTCACCGATGGTAGGCATACGGAAGGATTTGTTGACGTTCAGGAACACGGTATCCTTATTGTTAAGCTTGTGCAGTAATTGTAAGGACGGCAGGAATTCATTCTTCATATCATCATACATTACTTCACGGCCGCCGAAGGATAAGGTTGTTTTATCGGTCATATTGTCAACTGCCTGAATATATACAGCCTTTCTGTGACGTTTAATCATATCCAGACCGAAGGAGGTCCCCTTAACGTTGCCATGAGAATCTGCTTCCAAAGCCATTTCTGCACCGGTAGTAATGTTAAACTTGCCGATATCGAAATTATATTTAGCGTCTACGCCATAGTTCCAGCTGGTTCTGCGCAGGGAACTCTTGGGCATCAGCTCATAAGCTGCGTTATAAGCATTGTTTTTGTATTTACGTTTCTGACCGAAGACGGTAACATCCAAACCTTTATTATTATATGCTACATTCAGGTCATGGAATAAAATATTTGTTTCATTAGAGCCGGTCTTCTTTAAGGCTTTAAACTTATCGTAATTATTCTGATTATCAGTTAGCATATATCTCATAGATAAGTTATCATTAGGCTTATATTTTAACATAACACTGTTTTTCTCCATCCACTTGCCTTGAGATGTTTTCTTAGCAGTGTACCAGTTGCGTTCCGCAATTCTGTCATGTGTATATGCCATACCGAATTTATCTTCGCTTACATTCAAGGTAGCCAGACGCTTGCCTCTGCTGCCGTAGCCTGCACTTGCGGAAATTTGCGGAGTCTGCTTGGTAACAATATTGATAACACCGGTCAAGGTATCGGTGCCGTAGAGAACTGCGCCGGTACCGCGAATAATCTCGATTCTTTCAACAGCATTAACCGGGATAGCGTCCAGGTTACCAAAGCCCTGCATATTTAACGGAACACCGTCAACCAGGATAGTCGGATTACGGCTTGCGCCGGTCAGACCTCTCATGCCAAAGGTAGAACCAACACCGGTTGGTTGAGCTGCAATTGCGCCCGCAGCATATTCCAGTACTTCCTGTACGTTGCTGCCGTTGTAGTTTTTAATATCCTCCGCAGTGAAAATTTCAGTAGTAGCGGGAGTATTCAGCTCCTGCTTAATTTTCTCCTGAGAAGCTGTTACAACAATTTCGTCCAAATTATATTGATCCAGCTTTTCTGCTGCAAAGCTTACGCTTTGAGGCAAAATTCCAAAAATCATGAATAAAGCGGCAACTTTTTTTCTGTTCATTTTTAACATAAAAATACAATACCTCCTAACAACTTCATCAAACACTCATACACTCACCTAATGCTTATACTCTAGCATTATTATGTTGTTTATGTTATGATAATACAGTATACTCCATATAGTAACTATAATGTCAATAGGAGAGAATTTCAAATGATAGATAAGCGCAATTTCTTTTATGCCAGCGACTTGGCGCAATTATATAACATATCCAAGCAAACCCTAATTTTCTATGACAAAAAAGATTTGTTTAAACCTGATTATGTAGATTCGAATGGTTATCGCATGTATTCGCTAAAGCAGTTTTTCATCTTGGGAATTATTTTGGATTTGAAAACAATGGGCTTCCACCTTAACGATATAAAGAATTTTTTGGAGCACCGCACTCCTGACGATACTCTTTCTCTGCTCAACAAACAATTACATAAATTGACAAAACAAATAGAACTGACTAGTAAATTATGCGATAACATAAAATCTAAAATAAATACCATAAATGTCTACAATGATTGCAAACTGAACGAAATTACCTTGTCCTATAGAGAAGAGGAATATTTTTTGGTAAGCGAGGATATTCTGCTTTCTTTACCGCAAAAGGAACGTTTTTTAGCTGCTGCCACCCTGCTGAATTCGGCTGTCGACCAAAACGGGCTTAAAGAATATAGTATCAGCGGTTTTATTTTTAATGAAACAATTACCGATTTTTCTCCGAAATCCTACAAAGTTTTCTGCAAGACTAATAAAAAACGGCACAATTACATAAAGCCTTACGGCCTGTATCTGCAAATCTGCGTCAACACCAATTTTGCCGATGCAGTTAATACGGCCAAACCACTTTTAACTAATTTTTGTAAAGCACTGAATTTAAAAACAAATAACATTATTTATATCAAAACATTACGAAATTACTGGTCAACCGATTCGCATGACAACTTCATTTCTAAAATAGAAGTACCCGTATTATAAGCTGATTATAGTAAGTATAATGTTTACCGCCACTCTTTCCTTGACATTCCCCTGTATTTCAAGTAAACTTAAACTAAGTTCTTCAAAACCGCAAGTAAGCTTACGCCTCCGGCTCATTTACCTGCGGACAATTAAATAAGCAGTATATCCTGCAGATGTACTTTATCTGCAGAAGCTTAAGCAAGGCCATTTATTTTTATTTGGTACATTCTAAGAGTAGTACAAACTGACGATTTTTAATCGTCAGGGTACTGCTCTTTTTTGTTTTTTAGGCGCTTTAGCAACTGCTTATGTATTTTTTACTTTATCTGTGTTAAAATGAAAGGAGAAAAACCATGCAAGACCTGGCAACAAAATTCGCAAACTTGACAATCCAAAGCGACTTCATCTTCAAGAAGGTTATGTCGCGCAAGCGCATCTGCAAGCATCTGCTGGAGGAGCTGCTGCAGATAGAAATTGCAGACATTAACTACATTGAGGCAGAAAAGACGCTTGAGCCTGAGTACACCAGCCGCGGCATCCGCCTGGATATCATCGTAGCGGACGATAAAAACACTCATTATAATCTGGAGATGCAGGTGAAAAACAATAAAAATCCCGATACGGATACCTACGTCCTGCCCAAGCGTTCCCGTTATTATCAGGCGCTGCTTGACATTGATTTGCTGCAGAAGGGACAGCCGTATGACCTGCTGCCGCCGACATTTATAATTTTTATCTGTGTTTTTGATTTCTTTGAACAGGATAATTATGTCTATACCTTTAAAAAGTGTTGTCTGGAGAATCGGGAGTTGGAGCTTCCCGATGAAGCGACAACCATGATTTTAAACACAAAAGGTACGCATGGCGATATCTCCAAGGACATCAAGAGCTTTTATGATTATGTAAACAACCACATTGTAACTACTGATTTCACCAAGCAGATTGACGATGAAATCAGCTATCTTAAATTAGATACGAAAGTGAGGCGGGAATTTATGCTTATGGAAGCACGTTTGTTAGATGAAAGACGTGAGGGCGAAGCTGTGGGTATTGCCAAAGGCAAGGAAATAGGCATTGCTGAGGGTAAAGAAATAGGCCTTGCTGAGGAAAAACTCGCTACTGCTAAGCGCATGTTGGCTAAGGGATGCTATTCTCTTGAGGTTATCGCTGAGCTTACAAATTTATCTCTCGCTGATGTGAAGAAGCTAATGAAAGAGTCTTAAGCACGTAAAGCAAGCCTAATACAAAAAAAAAAATTAAACACAAATTACTAAAACCCATGTCCCGCCGAAATCGGCAAGACATGGGTTTTCTGCATTCCCAACGCACGCTTTAACATCGTGCACCATTTTATTGTATTATCTTTGCATCCGCAAGCTTCTGCCTTACTCCTTCTGATACAAATCATAATAACGCCCTTTGCGCGCCAGCAGCTCCTCATGGCTGCCGCACTCCGCAACAGCGCCCTCGTCAAGCACCACAATCTTGTCCGCATGACGTATGGTGGAAAGACGGTGCGCAATAATCAGCGTAGTGCGTCCTACCGCCAGCTCGTCGAGCTCCTTTTGTATCTGCTGCTCAGTAATATTGTCGAGTGCGCTTGTAGCCTCATCCAGCACTACTACCGGAGGATTTTTGAGGAAGACACGCGCAATCGCCAAACGCTGCTTCTGGCCGCCGCTCAGCTTCACGCCGCGCTCACCAACCTCGGTATCGTAGCCTGCAGGCAGTTTTTGAATGAACTCATCCGCCGCCGCAGCCTTCGCTGCCGCTTGCACCTCGTCCGCTGTCGCATCCGGTTTAGCATAGGCTATGTTGTAGCGCACGCTATCGCCGAAGAGAAAGACATCCTGCTGCACCAGACCGATTTGCCTGCGCAGTGATTCCTGCGTAAATTCACGGATATCGCAGCCGTCCAGCAAAATTCTGCCGCTCTTCGGCTCGTAAAAGCGCAGCAAAAGGCTGGCAATGGTTGTTTTGCCTGCTCCCGTAGCGCCCACAAAGGCCACGGTTTCACCTGCTGCCACATTCAGGGAAAGATTGCGGATAACAGGTCTGCCGTCCGCATAGGCAAAGCTGACGTTATCAAAGGTGATGTTCCCTTTACAGGGCGGACAAATTTTAGCATCCGGTGCATCAATAATCTCGGGCTTTTCCTGCAGGAGCTCATAAAAACGCTTGAAGCCTGCCATGCCGCGCTGATATACCTGAATGAAGCCTAAAAGCTGCATCAGTGGCTTCATAAACAGGCCCACGTAGAGGAAGAAGGCCACCAGCTCGCCGAAGCTCATCAGCCCCTGATTTATCAGCAGGCCGCCCACTACTAATATCGCCACATTGATAAAGTTGCTGAAGAAAATCATACTGCCGACGAAATAGGATGTTATTTTAAAGGATTTTTTACATACTGTCAGATAGGCATCCGCCTTTTCCATAAACTGCGCCATATCGCTGCGCTCGCCCGCGAAGGCTTTGATCAGACGCACACCGTTGATGCTTTCCGCAGCCTTGCCCGTTACCTCGCCCATTGCCACACGATTGGCAAAGAAGGCCTTTTTCATGCGCAGGTTGACGAAAACGGTATGCACTGCCTTCACCAGAAGCAGAAAGGCAATAAGGCTGCCCAGCATAGGATTCATGTAAATCAGAATAACCATCGTTCCGCCCATCGTCAGACCACAAACGATAAGATCAATCGGCGCATTGCCTGCGAAGCCGTTAATTTCGCTCAGGTCGCTGGTGAGGCGAGACAGCAGCTGGCCGCTTTTGTTTTTATCGTAAAAGCCGAAGGACAGCTTCTGCAGATGGCGGAACAAATCATGGCGCATATCGCGTTCCATGGAATAGCTCATGGACTGCGCCCAATAGATGATGCTAAAATGCATGCCGAAGTTTACCAGATACATGGCAAGCAGTGCTGCCGACCATTTCAGCAGCAGCGGCAAATTTTTGAGCGGCAGCTGCTGTTCCAGCATCAGCTTCACTACATAGGGAAAGAACAGCTCGAGCAGTGCACGCAGCAGCGAGCCAATCACGAGAAAGAGCAGGATGCCCTTATATGGTTTATAATAGCTGAGAAATGTTTTGAACATAAAGCTTTCCTATCCTCTATTCATATATATTCTAAAGCGCGCACAACAGCTTTTGCCGATGCGCCTGGCGTAAAACGCTGCCGTAGCATGATAAACCTTCTTTTATGATGATACAGTCTACACTATATAGCAGGTATAAAGTCAATAGGATGTATTCTTAAATGATACCACAAAGCGAGTTATTTGCCAACTGCTATAATACAAACGCTTCACTAAAAAACTGCCTTTCCTAAAATCGGAAGGCAGTTTTTTGTGTTATTTTAGCCTTATTCGGCAAGCAGGTTGCCTGCTTCCGCCAGCTTGGCTACTGCTTCGTCATCGGGAGCACCCAGCGCCAGTACGCCGTCAGCTACAAGTGTTGCTCCCGCGTCCTTAACGCGTGCTTCCCAATCCTGCATATAGCTTCCGCCCCAGCCATAGGAGCCGAAGAGCGCTACCTTTTTACCTGCCAGCTTGCCTTCAAGCTCGGTGAAGAAGGGCTCGAATTCGCATTCCTCCAGCACCTCTGCGCCCATTGCCGGGCAGCCAAGTGCCAGAGCGTCATAGCCTGCGGCCTCGTCAGCAGTGATTTCGCTGACATTTTTTACAACAGCCTCCGCACCTGCAGCGTTAATTGCTTCCGCAATAGCGTCAGCCATCATTTGTGTGTTACCGGTACCGGTCCAAAAAATTACAGGAATTTGTTTCATAGTTCAATTGCCTCCTTATAATGTAGCCACAGCTACCTTGAGCGACATGCCTGCCGCCAGCTTTTGCAATATAATATCACGAAAATGCTCATAGGCCGCAAAGATGCTGCGTGCCTTGGGCACATCGCCATAAACTTTCCAATAGCCGCTGTACTTGCAGTCCGTTCCCTTGTTGAGCACAAAGCCCAAAATATCCTCGAGCGGATAGCCGAGGAAGACACCGATTTCATGTGGAAAGGTCTTCTGCGTATTCAGCCGCTGCTCAAGCCTATGCAGGTAAGCTTCTGCAGAAGCTCCGGCTTCATAGCCTGCTGCAATAAGATACGCCTGATAGCCGGGATTACTCAGTGCCTGCGCCAGTTGCTCCTCATTATAGACCAAAACGAGCACACGCTTAGTACACGCGCACAGACGGCGGAAGACTATTCCCTGCTCAGCGAACTGAGCGTTGTACTGCACAAGCAGCGCGTCTATTTCTTCACCATCGTCAGGCATCAGCGAAAGCAGATTCGCTGGTTTTATGCCTGCCAACACAGGTGCGCAGTTATACGCCAGCAGCTCGTCGAATGATGTAAATCCAAACAGCTTCATGAGCCTTCTCCTTTCGGTTAGATGTTGCTAACTCCATGATTATTGTAGCACGCTTTATGATAGTTAGCAATAGGTAACGCGAGAAGTTTTTATGAAAAGGCGTTGAATTTTTCTTGACGCAGTCTGCTTATTGCTGATAATAACCCTGGACTTGCTCCAGCAGGAAGTCTGCACCCTTTTCACCCATAAACGGCAGGTGTGTTGCTACTACACCGTTCATAAACGGCGCGCTGATTAGCACCTTCATGTTGCTGTTATCTGCCTGCGTAAGCGCCACATCATCCGCGAAAAGCAACGTGTCCCGCAGCTCACGGATTTCCTGCAGCCATTCGCCCTCCTCGGCGTAGGCTTCTACATCTGCCGCAGGTTCGGTAATGGCCTTCAGGCTGTGCGCGCACATTTTGTGCGTCACGCTGATGCCTGCCTGTTCCAGAAAAGCACCCACACCCTGCACCAGGTCATAATCGCCCTTAACAGCGGCCTGCCTTGGCTTGCTGCCGCCCATCATAGCAAACATACTGAGCATGGACATGCCCTTTTCCTTCATTTTGATGCGCATCAGCACCACGGGCTCAGGAGCTTTGCTAACCGCTGCGCCTACCTGCTCCAAAAAGCTTACGGTGCCGCTGTAGCCGTAGGGAACGGCATAAACATATGGCGTACCGAACTTTTCTTCAAGATATTTGGCAGCGGCAAGGCCTTCGTTGCCCAGCACAATATTTACCTGTGCCTTGCCCATAGCATGCAGCTCATCTACGCTCGTGTCGCAGCAAAGGCAGGCATTGCAGCGCAGGCCCAGTGCTTCACCCAGCAGGCTCTTTACCTCCCAGATGTCGCTAGCCATGCGGTAGCGCCACGCAGAGGCGCCGATGATGTTGTACACGCCCGCCTCCT
>OHRX01000529.1_pt1 | contig 10660 bp, 9 predicted proteins | sample 1578581 | NCBI WGS metagenome assembly OHRX01 (sample SAMEA3879573, study PRJEB24766) | human gut metagenome | biome: human-associated habitat; feature: feces | place: USA | collected 1985/1987 | reverse complement strand
TGGCGGATTGCAGGGAGTTTACGGGGACACGGGGACAGTGGGGACAGCCCCTTTTTTCCTCACACACGCATGCGTGTACCTATAGAGGAAGGATAAGTTGGGTGAACCGTTTGAGCCTGATGAGGACGGTGCTTTCGGTTATCCTCCCTGTCGTGCGTTTTTTTCAGAAGTTCCGGCCGGACATAATCCTGTGGAAAGGCAGGGGAAAGATGATTTTCCCACCTAGTTATATCGCGCGTGCGTGTGTGAGAAATTGGGGTCTGTCCCTGCTGTCCCCACTGTCCCTGCTTGGGAGAGCCGGTATGAACTGCCATCTTTAAATTCTCAATTTTTAATCTCCCTCCGTATCAACGTTTCCTCGTCCTACGAGAGGAAACAAGCTCGTACCGGCTTCTTGCCGGAACGTTCCACGCCTTTGCCGGGATGATTTTTCTTATTATCCGCACTGTTGCTGTGGAAATCATAGACCGCTTGTACGTAGTTTATCGCCCCATGGGGATTTTATTGCCGGTGGTGTTTTCCTACGGCGGTGTGGAATTGCTGAGGGTAGGGGAGACTTTCCATAGCCGTACAAAAAAAGCATACGCTTCCATGAACGGGCTGCATAAAGACAGCATCTGCTTTTATGAATATTACTTGAAGATACCGGATTATCGCGTACCGAAGTCCTGCAAGCTGGTGGATTCCGTATGGTCCACGGTGTTTGATGTGTTCGCCTGCTTGTTGGCAGGGGATGACGAGGAAGTTTATTGGTGCTGCGGCCGTCTGGCCGACCGGAGCATCGTGGTGATGGACGGGGCAGGAAGGTATTACCATGTGGAAAAAGGAAAGAGGAAGCGGTACATTGCCGCTAACCTTCCCGAACCCGGTGAGCAGGACTTCGACACGGCTGTAAAGAAGCTGAAAGAGGAAGCCGGGCAGCGGGCGGAGGAAACGGATCGGCAGAAGAGAAGGAACGAGGAAGCGAAAAGGCGGAAGAGGCTGGAGGAGATAAGAGATGCCCTTCCGTACCGTATGGGCATGAAATGGGGCTTGAAACTGGGGGAACGTATCATCGTTCCTCCCAAATACAGAAAGATTCTTCCTCCTGTGGGCGTTTATTGTGCTTTTGAAGAGAGCGCCTGCCGGTGGGGGGTGATGGCACTGGACGGGAAAGTGATGGTGGAAGCCCGCTACCAGGAGGTGGATATAGAAAACAACGGCACGGTACACCTGACCGTCATTCCCGGCAAAGTGAAGACCGTCAAACTGTAAGTGTTTCCGGAATGAAACACAAATGACGCGAATGACATAAATTAAAAATCAAGATAAATTTATGCCATTCGCGTCATTTGTGTTCTAAAAAAAAAGTGAGCATCTGCCTGAGTTTGCACATACATTCAGAAAGGTTTCTATTATTACAGAATTTTTTCCATAATAAGCACCATTTCTTTCTTTTTTCACATTTTTTTTCTGTACTTTTGCGCTCAAATTTAAAAACCATTTTTTATAACCCAATATGGCAAATGTGATTAAATTACACAAAGGCTTGAACATCAACCTGAAAGGGAAACCTGCTCAGGAGTTCTTTGACGTGAAGCAGCCGGACATCTATGCGATAGTGCCCGATGATTTTCATGGCGTGACTCCTAAAGTCGTGGTCAAGGAACAGGAATATGTGACGGCCGGGGGAACATTGTTTGTTGACAAGAACCACCCCGAAGTGAAGTTCGTATCTCCGGTAAGCGGTGTCGTTACCAGCGTGGAGAGAGGCGAACGTCGTAAAGTCTTAAGCATCTCCATTGCAGCTGCAAAGGAGCAAGACTACGAAGAGTTTGGAAAGAAGGATGTTTCGACTCTGACAGGCGAGCAGGTAAAAGCCGCCCTGCTGGAAGCCGGACTTTTTTCATTCATTATCCAGCGCCCCTACATCGTGGTGGCTGATCCGAATGCCAAGCCGAAAGGCATCTTCGTTTCTGCATTTGACACTAACCCATTGGCTGCTGATTTCGAATTTGTTCTGAAAGGCCAGGAAAAAGATTTCCAGACTGGTCTGGACGCACTGGCAAAGATGGCAAAGACGTATCTGAATATCAGCGTAGAGCAGAAGAGCCCTGCACTGACCAACGCCAAAAATGTAACTGTAACTGCCTTCGACGGTCCTAACCCCGCCGGAAACGTAGGCGTTCAGATTAACCACATCAGTCCTATCAACAAAGGCGAAACTGTTTGGACGCTCCGTGCGGAAGAAGTGATCTTCATCGGACGCCTGTTCAACACAGGTCGCGTAGACCTTACCCGTACTATCGCCCTGACCGGTTCGGAAGTGAAGAAACCGGCTTATTGCAAGCTGAAAGTAGGAGCCTTGCTGACAGATATTTTTGCAGGACGTGTGAACGGAGGTAAAAACTTACGCTACATTAACGGTAACGTGCTGACCGGAACTTTGGTGAAGCCAAACGGATTCCTGGGTGCGCACGCTACAAGTCTTACTGTGATTCCCGAAGGGGATGACCGGCACGAATTCCTGGGCTTTATCATGCCGCGTACCGATCAGTACAGTGCCAACCGCAGTTATTTCAGCTGGTTGTGCGGTAACAAGGAATACACACTGGATGCCCGTATCAAAGGTGGCGAACGCCACATGATCATGTCCGGCGAGTATGACAAAGTATTCCCGATGAGCATTTTCCCCGAATATTTAATTAAAGCTATCATTGCCGGCGATATTGACCGCATGGAAGCACTTGGTATTTACGAAGTGGCTCCCGAAGACTTCGCTGTATGTGAATTCGTTGACTCTTCCAAATTGGAATTGCAACGCATCGTACGTCAGGGCTTGGACATGCTTCGCAAGGAAATGTGCTAAATAATTAAAAACTAAGAATTAAAAGTTAATGAAAGCGTTAAGAAATTATCTCGACAAGATAAAGCCAAACTTTGAAGAGGGCGGCAAACTCCACGCGTTTCGTTCGGTGTTCGACGGTTTCGAAACATTCTTGTTCGTACCCAACAGCACTTCGAAAACAGGAGTTCACATTCATGATGCGATTGACAGCAAGCGTATCATGTCAATGGTGGTTATTGCGTTGATACCGGCCCTGTTGTTCGGTATGTACAACGTAGGTTACCAGCACTTCTTGGCTGTAGGCCAGGAGGCAGGTTTCTTTGAAAAGTTCATTTATGGTTTCCTGGCTGTTCTGCCTAAGATTATCGTATCATACGTAGTCGGTCTGGGAATCGAATTTGTGGTGGCACAATGGAAGAACGAAGAAATTCAGGAAGGTTTCCTGGTATCCGGTCTGTTGATCCCGATGATCGTTCCTGTGGAATGTCCGTTGTGGATTCTGGCTGTCGCTACAGCATTCTCTGTTATCTTCGCTAAGGAAGTATTCGGCGGTACAGGTATGAATATCTTCAACCCTGCATTGATTACCCGTGCTTTCTTGTTCTTCGCTTATCCTACCAAAATGTCCGGTGATGCCGTTTGGGTAAGCACTGACAGCATTTTCGGTATCGGTGGCGGACAGGTAGTGGACGGTTTTACCGGCGCTACGATGTTGGGACAGGCTGCTACAGCCGCTCCGGGTGCAAGCGAACTGATTAATGTGAACGGTACTCCCGCTACCATGTGGGATATGGTTGTAGGTTTGATTCCGGGTTCTATCGGTGAAACCAGCGTTATCGCTATCGCACTGGGTGCCATCATCCTGTTGTGGACAGGCGTGGCAAGTTGGAAGACCATGTTCTCTGTCTTTGCCGGTGGTATCGTGATGGGATTGATCTTCAATGTATTCGGCTCTACAGATAACATGATGGCTCAGTTGCCTTGGTACGAACACATCGTATTGGGCGGTTTCTGCTTCGGCGCCGTGTTCATGGCTACCGACCCTGTGACTTCCGCACGTACGGAAAAGGGTAAGTTCATCTACGGCTTCCTGATCGGTGTGATGGCTATCGTTATCCGTGTGTTGAATCCGGGTTATCCCGAAGGTATGATGCTTGCCATCCTGCTGATGAACATCTTCGCTCCGCTGATTGACTACTGTATCGTACAGAAGAACATCACAGCCCGCGAAAACAGATTAAAATCAACTAACAACTAAAATATCGGACATTATGAATACTAATAGTAATAGTTATACTATCATCTATGCTTCGATAATGGTTGTTATCGTAGCATTCCTGTTGGCATTCGTGTCTTCTTCTCTGAAAGAAAAACAGTACCAGAATGTAGAACAGGACACAAAGAAACAAATTCTGGCAGCTTTGAACGTTTATGACGTAAAAGATGTGAATGCAGAATATGATAAATATGTGAAAGAAGACGATTTGATGCAGGCAGACGGTTCTTTGGTAAAGAACGATGCTGCTTTCCAGACTTCTTATAAAGGTGAAATCGCTAACGGACGTCTTCATGTATTCGTTTGCGACGTGGATGGTCAGACCAAATATGTGCTGCCTATTTATGGTGCCGGTCTTTGGGGACCTATCTGGGGATACATCGCATTGAATGATGACAAAGACACTGTATATGGCGTTTACTTCTCTCATCAAGGAGAAACTCCGGGTCTGGGTGCAGAAATCACCACTACTAAGTTCCAGGATCAGTTCTTGGGCAAACATGTAATGGAAAACGGTACTGTAGCTTTGGGTGTTGAAAAACACGGCAAGGTGGCAAAACCCGATTATCAGGTAGACGGTATCTCAGGTGGTACTATCACTTCTAAGGGTGTAGATGCGATGATTAAGGATTGCCTGAGCATGTACAATTCATTTTTAACTAATAAATAAGAGGAGGGTAAATAGAATATGAGCGCATTATTTTCTAAAAAGAATAGAGAAGTTCTTTTAACTCCGCTGGGTTTGAATAACCCTGTCACCGTACAGGTGCTCGGTATCTGTTCTGCACTGGCTGTAACGGCTCAGCTGGAACCGGCTATCGTGATGGGTCTTTCCGTAACCATTATTACAGCCTTCTCGAACTTCGTTATCTCCTTGTTGCGTAACACCATTCCCAACCGTATCCGTATCATCGTCCAGTTGGTGGTTGTTGCCGCATTGGTAACTATCGTTAGTGAAATTTTGAAAGCGTTCGCATACGATGTAAGTGTGCAGCTTTCTGTATATGTAGGTTTGATTATTACAAACTGTATCCTGATGGGACGTCTGGAAGCGTTTGCTATGATGAACGGTCCTTGGGAATCATTCCTGGATGGTATCGGTAACGGATTGGGTTATGCCAAAATCCTGATTATCGTGGCATTCTTCCGTGAACTGCTGGGAGCCGGTACATTGTTTGGCTTCCAGGTTATCCCGCAGGCTGTTTATGACTTGGGCTACCTGAACAACGGCTTGATGCTGATGCCTCCTATGGCGTTGATTATCTGTGCTTGTATCATTTGGTACCAACGTGCAAAACACAAAGAATTGCAGGAAAGTAATAATTAATCCCCGTTATAAAACGAAAAGAATATGGAATATTTAAGTTTGTTTGTAAAGTCCATCTTTGTGGACAATATGATTTTCGCATACTTCCTGGGGATGTGTTCTTACCTGGCAGTATCGAAGAACGTAAAGACAGCCGTAGGTCTGGGTGCAGCCGTTACTTTCGTGTTGATTGTAACTCTGCCGGTGAACTATTTGCTGGAAAATTACGTACTGGCACCTAATGCGCTGATTGATGGAGTAGACCTCAGCTTCTTGAGCTTTATCCTGTTTATTGCCGTTATTGCCGGTATCGTTCAGTTGGTGGAAATGGCGGTTGAACGTTTCAGCCCGTCGCTCTATGCTTCATTGGGTATCTTCCTTCCGCTGATTGCTGTAAACTGTGCCATCATGGGTGCTTCATTGTTTATGCAGCAACGTCATTTCATCAACATTGGCGAGGCAACCACTTACGCTTTGGGCTCAGGTATCGGTTGGGCACTGGCTATTATCGGTCTGGCTGCCATCCGTGAAAAAATGGCTTACTCTGATGTTCCCGCTCCTTTGAAAGGTCTGGGTATCACTTTCATCACTGTAGGTTTGATGGCAATGGCATTTATGTGTTTCTCTGGTTTGAAAATCTAAAAGGAAAGGAATAAGACAATGGATATGAATTTAATATTAGCTAGTATTGGAGTATTCCTTGGAATTATCCTTCTGCTCGTTGTTATTTTGCTGGTAGCTAAGCAGTATCTTACTCCGAGCGGCAAAGTAAAGATAACTATCAATGGAGAGAAAGAACTGGAAGTAGAACAAGGTTCAACTTTGCTGAACACCCTGTCTGTCAATGGCATCTACCTGTCATCGGCTTGTGGTGGTAAAGGTTCTTGCGGTCAATGTAAATGCCAGGTTGTAGAAGGCGGCGGTGAGATTCTTCCTTCTGAAAAGGGACATTTCAGCCGTAAACAACAACAGGATCATTGGCGTCTGGGTTGCCAGGTGAAAGTAAAAGGTGACCTGGGCATCAAGATTGATGAATCTGTACTGGGTGTTAAGGAATGGGAATGCGAAGTAATCAGCAACAAGAACGTTGCCACTTTCATCAAAGAGTTTATTGTGGCTTTGCCGAAAGGTGAACACATGGACTTCGTTCCGGGTTCATACGCTCAGATTAAGATTCCTAAATTTGAAATGGACTACAACAAGGATATCGATAAAGACCTTATCGGTCCGGAGTATCTGCCCGCATGGGAAAAATTCGGTCTGTTCGGCTTGAAATGTAAGAATACGGAAGAAACCATCCGTGCTTACTCTATGGCCAACTATCCTGCCGAGGGTGACCGTATCATGCTGACAGTGCGTATCGCTACTCCTCCGTTCAAACCGAAAGATCAGGGTCCCGGCTTTATGGATGTGAATCCGGGTATCGCTTCATCTTACATTTTCACGCTGAAACCGGGTGACAAGGTAACGATGAGTGGTCCTTACGGAGACTTCCACCCGATCTTCGATTCTAAGAAGGAAATGATTTGGGTAGGTGGTGGTGCCGGTATGGCTCCGTTGCGTGCGCAGATTATGCACATGACCAAGACACTGCACACTACCGACCGTGAACTTCACTATTTCTATGGTGCGCGTGCATTGAACGAAGTATTCTATCTGCAAGATTTCCAACAATTGGAAAAAGACTTCCCGAACTTCCACTTCCATCTGGCTTTGGACCGTCCGGATCCCGCAGCCGATGCAGCAGGCGTGAAGTATACCGCAGGTTTCGTTCACAATGTGATGTATGAAACTTATCTGAAGGATCATGAAGCTCCCGAAGATATTGAATACTACATGTGTGGCCCCGGCCCGATGTCTAATGCAGTCGTTAAGATGCTGGATAGTCTGGGTGTTGAGCCTTCTTCTATCATGTACGACAACTTCGGAGGATAATATCAGGATCTCCTTTTATTAATAATGAAAATAAGCCCGGTAAAAGTGAACTTTTATCGGGCTTTTTCTTTACTTTTGTATAAAACGAAAATGAATATGATAGAGAACATACTAGCCAATTTGAAAATTGAGCGGCTGAACCCGATGCAAGAGGCGTCCATCAATGCTTGGAAAGAGGGAAAAGACCTAATATTATTGTCTCCTACGGGATCCGGCAAGACGTTAGCTTATCTGTTGCCTTTGGTGCAGAGTTTGAAGCCTGGTATAACAGGCGTACAGGCTATAGTGCTGGTTCCTTCCCGGGAACTGGCTTTACAAATAGACCAGGTATTTAAATCCATGAACACATCCTTCAAGGCTGTAAGTTGTTATGGAGGACGACCGGCCATGGAAGAGCACCGTACCATCAAAGGGGTGCAGCCATCAGTCATCATCGGTACTCCGGGCCGTATGAATGATCATCTTTCCAAACAGAATTTTGATGCAGATACGGTCACAACTCTGGTAATCGATGAATTTGACAAATGCCTGGAGTTTGGCTTCCAGGAAGAGATGGCGACTGTCATAGGACAGTTGCCCAACTTGCAACGCCGTTTTCTGTTGTCGGCTACCGATGCGGAAGAGATTCCGCAGTTTACGGGGCTGGACAAGACCATTAAATTGAATTTTTTAAATCCGGAAGAGCAGCTTACCCACCGTCTGCACTTATATAAGGTACTGTCTCCGGAAAAAGACAAACTTGAAACCTTATATAAATTGCTTTGTACCTTGGGAAGCCAATCGACATTGGTTTTCTGTAATCACCGTGAAAGTGTGGAACGGGTAGGGAAGTATCTTCAATCCCAGAAGTTTCAATGTGGCATTTTTCATGGCGGCATGGAACAGGATGACCGCGAACGCTCCCTATATAAATTCCGCAACGGAAGTTGCCATGTGCTTATTTCTACCGATCTGGCCGCTCGCGGACTGGATATCCCCGAAATAGAGAATGTAGTACATTATCATCTGCCTGCCAATGAAGACGGATACATTCACCGCAACGGACGTACCGCCCGCTGGGAAGCCGAAGGTAATTCTTATGTTATCCTTCATGCCGAAGAAACAGTGCCCGCATATATAACCGATGAGCCGGAGGAGTTCATTTTACCCGAAGTCACCCCCAAACCTTCTTTACCCGAATATGTGACATTATATATAGGAAAAGGCAAGAAAGATAAAATCAATAAGATAGATATTGTGGGATTTCTCTTTAAAAAAGGAAACCTTAATAAAGACGAAATAGGACGGATTGATGTAAAAGACCACTATTCTTTTGCAGCCGTATCTCGCAAAAAGATAAAACAAACTTTGAATTTAATACGAAATGAGAAGATAAAGGGCATAAAAACACTTATTGAAGAAGCTAAATAATGACAATTTGTCAATTCTCGAAATAAAATGATTAAAGAATAATTCAAAAAGATATTTTTTTTATGCTTTAGATCATTGTTTACTAGGGATGTAGTTACAAAATGAAAGCATAAAAAATCAGATTTAACTAATTTGAAAGAAAATTATGCGGAAATTCGTAAATTTATTAGCGATTTTTTTGGAAAACTGAAAATAATGTGTAATTTCGCCCAATGTAAGATATAAACAAATTGTATAACCAAAACAAACGTCAAATGAAAAAGCATAATTTCAATGCGGGACCATCTATCTTGCCTCGCGAGGTAATTGAGAAGACAGCACAAGCCGTTCTTGATTTTAATGGGTCAGGCCTTTCCATCATGGAAATCAGTCACCGTGCTAAAGATTTTCAGCCTGTAGTAGACGAAGCCGTTGCTTTGTTTAAGGAACTGTTGAACATCCCGGAAGGGTACTCGGTACTATTCTTGGGGGGTGGAGCCAGCTTGGAATTCTGTATGATACCTTTCAACTTCCTCGAAAAAAAAGCTGCTTACCTGAACACAGGCGTATGGGCTAAGAAAGCGATGAAAGAAGCCAAGGCTTTCGGCGAGGTAGTAGAAGTGGCATCTTCCGCTGAAGCGACCTATACCTATATTCCCAAAGATTATACGGTTCCCGCCGATGCAGATTATTTCCACGTCACAACGAATAACACAATCTATGGAACAGAACTTCATGAAGATCTGGATTCTCCGGTTCCTATGATTGCTGATATGTCATCTGATATTTTCTCTCGTCCTATCGACGTTTCTAAATATATTTGTATCTATGGCGGTGCGCAGAAGAATTTGGCTCCGGCCGGTGTCACTTTTGTTATTGTAAAGAACGATGCTGTGGGCAAGGTATCACGCTATATTCCTACTATGCTGAATTATCAGACTCACATTGACGGCGGCTCTATGTTCAACACACCTCCTGTACTTCCTATTTATGCCGCTTTGCAGACTTTACGCTGGATAAAAGCCAACGGTGGTGTAGCAGAAATGCAGAAACGTGCTAAAGAGAAGGCAGACATGCTGTATGCTGAAATAGACCGTAACAAAATGTTCCGTGGCACAGTAACGGATAAAGCCGACCGCTCTTATATGAACATTTGCTTTGTAATGAATGACGAATACAAAGACCTGGAAGCCGATTTCTTGAAATTTGCCACAGAAAAAGGTATGGTGGGTATTAAGGGACACCGTTCTGTAGGCGGTTTCCGTGCATCTTGCTACAACGCTATGCCGAAGGAAAGCGTTCAGGCTTTGATTGACTGCATGCAGGAATTTGAGAAACTTCATTAATAATTATGTTCACCACAGATTATACGAATTGCACAGATAGGAACAATAAATGGAATCTGTGATAATCCGTGATAATCTGTGGTGAACCTTTTTAATACAATAAGACCATGAAAGTATTAGTAGCAACAGACAAGCCGTTTGCAAAAGTTGCAGTAGACGGTATCCGTAAAGAAATAGAAGCAGCAGGTTATGAACTGGTATTGCTGGAAAAATATGGTGAAAAAGCTAAACTACTGGAAGCTGTAAAGGACGTTAACGCAATCATTATCCGCAGTGATATTATTGATGCCGAAGTATTGGATGCGGCAAAAGAACTGAAAATCGTAGTACGTGCAGGAGCAGGTTATGATAACGTGGATTTGGCGGCTGCTACGGCACACAATGTGTGTGTTATGAATACTCCGGGACAGAACTCCAATGCAGTAGCCGAACTGGCTTTTGGCATGATGGTGATGGCTGTCCGCAATTTCTATAACGGGACTTCGGGTACTGAACTGATGGGCAAGAAGTTAGGTATCCATGCATACGGCAATGTAGGTCGCAATGTGGCTCGTATCGCTAAAGGTTTTGGCATGGATATT
>OHRX01000518.1_pt1 | contig 10806 bp, 7 predicted proteins | sample 1578581 | NCBI WGS metagenome assembly OHRX01 (sample SAMEA3879573, study PRJEB24766) | human gut metagenome | biome: human-associated habitat; feature: feces | place: USA | collected 1985/1987 | reverse complement strand
ATGCCAGTGATGTTCCTGTCGAGATTACGGACACCATGAACGTGGATGACTTCCTCGACAAGGTGCAGTTCGTGCATATCGGTACCAATATGGTTCCGTACCTTGATCCCGAAGAGTTCCATACTCTCGTTGAGGAAGACAGGAAGCGTCAGGTCCGTGACTTTACCGTGAACTACGGTCATACCTACAAATTCTCCGGAAAATACGGCTCGAACCTGATGGAAGAGGTTGCCAGATATGCTATGGTGGGCGGAACCATCGCCATGACACACAAGGATGAGTTCGATGTCATCCATGCGCATGACTGGCTTACATACAATGCCGGAATCGCTGCCAAGAGGCTCTCCGGAAAACCGCTCGTAGTGCATGTCCACGCGACATCGTTCGACAGAAGCAGTGACAATAACATTGACACTCGCGTCTATGAAATCGAGAAGCGCGGAATGGAGGCTGCGGACAAGGTGATTACCGTGAGCGACCTTACCAGAAATATCGTGATTACGAAGTACGGCATTGACCCTGCAAAGGTCGTTACCGTGCATAATGCTGTGGATTTCAGCGGAAGAAGTGAAGTGAAGGTGGAAAAGGGCGTGAAGGACAAGGTCGTGACATTCCTCGGCCGAATCACTTTCCAGAAGGGTCCTGAGTATTTCATCGAGGCTGCAGCCAAAGTGCTGAAGAGATGTGACAATGTCCGTTTCGTGATGGCCGGCAGCGGAGATATGATGAACAGGTCCATCCGCCAGGTGGCAAGACTCGGAATCTCAGACAGGTTCCACTTTACAGGATTCCTCCGCGGAAATGAGGTGCAGAAGATGTTTGCACTGTCAGATGTATATGTAATGCCTTCTGTATCGGAGCCTTTCGGAATTTCCCCTCTTGAGGCTATGCGCTCAGGAGTGCCTTCAGTCATTTCCAGACAGTCAGGTGCTGCCGAGGTCCTCAAATATGCATTCAAGGTGGACTTCTGGGATGTGGATGCCATGGCGGACGAGATTTATGCTCTTCTGCAGTATCCTGCACTTTCCCAGTTCGCATCCAAGTTCGGCTATGACGAGGTCAATACCCTCAAATGGAACAACGCCGCCGCCAAAATCAAGAGCGTTTACGAATCAGTTGTAAAATAAAATGATATAGATATGACCCAGAAAAATTTATGCCTGTATTTCCAGATCCATCAGCCTACCAGACTGAGACTTTACAGGTTTTTCGATATCGGCAAGGATTCACATTATTATGATGACTTCACGAACAGGACCATTCTCAAAAGAGTGGCTGACTTGTGCTATCTTCCGATGAACAAGCTCCTGCTTGAACTCATCAATCAGCACAAGGGCGCATTCAAGGTGGCTTTCTCCATAAGCGGTTCAGCATTGGAGCAGTTTGAGAGATATGCACCTGAAGTCATTGACAGTTTCCGCAAGCTCGCCGACACGGGATGCGCCGAGTTCCTCTGCGAAACTTATTATCACTCATTGGCTTCCCTCGCTTCAGAGCCTGAGTTCAAACACCAGGTCCTCAAGCATAAGGCCGCCATCGAGCACTATTTCGGAGTTACCCCGGTTACATTCAGGAATACCGAGCTCATCTACTCTGACACTATCGGCGCACAGGACATGGGATTCCACACGATGCTTACCGAGGGCGCAAAGCATATCCTCGCATGGAGAAGCCCTGATTTCGTATATTCCGATGACAGGCAGAACAGACTGAAACTCCTTCTCAGAAACTATTCTCTCAGCGACGATATCGCATTCAGATTCTCTGACAGGAGCTGGGCTGAGTGGCCTCTTACTGCCGAGAAGTATCTCGGATGGCTCAAGAATGACATCAATACCTCTGCAGGTGACGTGATCAACCTGTTCATGGATTACGAGACCTTCGGCGAGCACCAGAACGCCGCTTCAGGAATCTTTGATTTCATGAAGTACCTTCCTGAGACCATCCTCAATGACGGTACATTCCGCTTCAGTACCCCTTCTGAGGTCGCAAAAGCTTGCAAACCGGTGTCTTCACTCGAAGTTCCGGAGCCTATTTCATGGGCAGACGAGGAGCGCGACGTCACGGCATGGCTCGGAAACGAACTCCAGCAGGAGGCCTACAACAAGCTTTACGCCCAGTATGAGAAGCTCGCTCTTGTCAATGACCCTGCACTCTACAATGATTTCGGCCATCTGCAGGAGAGCGACCACTTCTATTATATGTGCACAAAATTCTTCTCAGACGGAGAAGTCCACAAACGAGGCGTTCATCAACTATATGGACGTTTTGAGTGATTTTATTATCAGGGTGGATGAGGAATATTCCGCAACTGTTGCTAAATTTGCAACTTCTGAAAATCAGGAAACTGAGAAAAAGAAGCCGGCAAAAAAAGCGGAACCGGCTGAAAACAAGAAGATTAAGACGACCTTGACATCTGAAAAAACTGTGAAGGCCGCGAAAAAGTCTGCAGGTAAAGCGGTGAAACCGGAGGCGGCAAAGGAGAAGAAAAATTCGAAGCCGGCCGTAAAGAAAGCCGTAAAAAAGAAAAGTGAATAATGACTAAAGAATTGAACAGACCGGATTATCTGTTTGAGGTCAGCTGGGAAGTCTGCAACAAAATCGGCGGAATCTATACCGTCATAGCGACTAAATCGCTGTTCCTTAAATCACAGCTGAAGAGACATCATATTCTTGTCGGTCCGGACGTATGGATGGATACCGATGCCAACCCTGACTTCCGTGAGGACCCTCTGCTTTGGCAGGACTGGAGAGTCGAGGTAGCCAAGAGCGGCCTCAGGCTCAGAATCGGAAGATGGAACGTACCTGGAAACCCAGTGGCTATCCTCGTGGATTTCAAACACTTCCTTACCGATACCGATAATATTCTGGCTAAATATTGGGAACTTTACAAAGTAGATTCCATTACAGGAAACTGGGACTACAAGGAATCAGTCCTTTTCGGATATGTTGCAGGTAAAGTAATCGAAAGTTACTGCAATTTCTATCTCAGCTCATCCGAGAAGGTCGTGGCACAGTTCCACGAGTGGCAGACAGGTGCGGGTATCCTGTACCTCAAGGCAAGGAAATCACCGGTTGCCACTGTATTTACCACACATGCCACGGTAATAGGCAGGTGTCTCGCAGGCAACAATATGCCGCTGTATGATTCCATGGAGTCATACAACGCGGAAGATAAGGCTCGTCAGTTCAATGTGATGGCTCTTTATTCCCTGGAGAAGAAGTCTGCCGAGAATGCTGACATATTCACTACAGTCAGCGAGATCACGGCACGCGAATGCGAGCACTTCCTCGGAAGGCCTGTCGATGTGGTGACACCGAACGGATTCGAGAATAGCTTCACTCCTTCTACAGAGGAAGAATATGATGAAAAACGCAGAGCCGCCAGACTCAGACTGAAGGAAGTGGCTTCCGCAATGTCCGGAGAGGAGGTTGCGGAGGATGCCGTCTTCATCGGAATCGGCGGAAGATACGAGTACAGGAACAAAGGTATCGATGTTTTCATCGACGCCGCCAATGAAATACGCAAATCTGATTTCCGCGGAAAAGAAATCCACGCGTTCATCATGATTCCTGCCGGCCACAACGGACCGGACCGTGAGCTTGAAGCCAAGCTTGCCGGAAAAGGCAATGCTTCATACAAGACTCAAGTGTCTCATTATCTGATGAATCCTGAATATGACCAGATAACCGGGCGATTCAGGGAACTCGGACTTGACAATGCTGCGGGAGCGAACATCAAGACATACTTCATTCCGTCATACCTGAATGGCAACGACGGCATTTTCAATATGAAGTACTATGACCTCATCATCGGTCTGGACTTGACATTGTTCCCTTCCTATTATGAGCCGTGGGGATACACACCTCTCGAAAGTCTGGCATTCAGGATACCGACATTGACAACAAGTCTTGCCGGTTTCGGTGTCTGGGTGGACACCCACTACAGCAAGAAGCACCCTGGCATCTCAGTAGTGGAGAGGAACGATTCCAATTACAATGACGTCGTTGCTGCCGTAGCGGAGAGAATCCGCGAGGCTGCATTGATGACAGACGACCAGAAGCATGAATATATGGCCAATGCTAAAGACGTTTCGGCTATAGCGTTGTGGGAAAACCAGATCAAATATTATCAGGAGGCATACTCCAAAGCGATTGACAAAGTGATAGCCGTGAACGGAGCCTATCCGGAAGCGGCAGAAAAACCGATTATGAAGTACGAAAAGATACAAGTAAGTACACCTTCATGGAAGAGTGTAATGGTGACAAGGCATCTTCCTGATGCACTGAGCGGGCTTGAGACCCTCTCTAAAAACCTTTGGTGGTGCTGGAACGAAAGCGCCAAGGCATTGTTCAAAGCCATTGACCCTACTGTATGGCATAACTGCGGACACAACCCGATGGTTGTTCTCGACACTGTCAGCCTCAAGAGGTTCAATGAACTCAGCAAGGATGCCGCATTTGTCGGACAGTATGAGAGCGTTATGCAGGAATTCAACGCATATATGTCCCTCAAGGCAGAGAGAAAAGACCCTTCTGTCGGATACTTCTGCATGGAGTACGGTATCAATCAGGTAGTGAAGATTTACTCTGGCGGTCTCGGTATGCTCGCCGGTGACTACATGAAGGAAGCTTCCGACTCCAACGTGAACATGTGCGGTGTAGGTTTCCTCTATCGTTTCGGATACTTCAAGCAGACCCTTTCTATGGACGGTCAGCAGATTGCCCAGTACGATGCCCAGAATTTCAACTCACTTCCTGTAGAGCGTGTGATGGACGAGAACGGTCAGCCGATGGTGGTTGATGTTCCTTATATGAACTATCAGGTTCACGCATACGTTTGGGTGATGAACGTTGGTCGTATCAAGCTCTACCTGCTCGACACCGACAACGAATTGAACTCAGAGTTCGACAAGCCTATCACCCACGCTCTCTATGGTGGCGACAATGAAAACCGCCTGAAGCAGGAGATTCTTCTCGGCATCGGTGGTATTCTTACGCTCAAGAAACTCGGCATCAAGAAGGACATCTACCACTGCAACGAGGGTCACGCAGCACTCTGCAACCTCCAGCGTCTCATCGACTACATCAAGGAAGGTCTGTCGTTCAATGAGGCTATTGAACTCGTTCGTGCTTCTTCACTTTATACTGTCCACACTCCGGTACCTGCTGGTCACGACTACTTCGACGAGTCGCTCTTCGGAAAGTATATGGGCGGCTATCCTCAGATGCTCGGCATTTCTTGGGATGAGTTCATCGGCATGGGCCGTACCAACCCAGAAGACCATTCCGAACGTTTCTGTATGTCAACATTCGCCTGCAACACATGCCAGGAAGTAAACGGCGTAAGCAAGCTCCACGGATGGGTAAGCCAGCGCATGTTCGCTCCCATCTGGAAGGGCTATTACCCAGAGGAAAGCCATGTAGGTTATGTTACCAATGGCGTGCACTTCCCCACATGGACAGCTACAGAATGGCGCAAGGTATATGACAAGTATTTTGACAAGAACTTCATCAACGACCAGTCCAACGAGAGCATCTGGCACTCTATCTACAATGTGCCTGACGCTGAGATTTGGGAGACCCGTATGGCATTGAAGAAGAAGCTTGTTGACTATATACGTGAGAAGTTCGCTGCTACATGGCTGAAGAATCAGGGCGACCCATCGCGTGTCGTTGCCCTTCTCGATAGCATCACACCGAACGCTCTCTACATCGGTTTCTGCCGCCGCTTCGCTACATACAAGCGTGCTCACCTCCTCTTCACCGACCTGGAGCGTCTCTCTAAGATCGTAAACAACCCGGAGCGTCCGGTGAAGATCATCTTCTCAGGAAAGGCTCACCCGGCTGACGGTGCAGGTCAGGGTCTGATCAAGAAGATTTTCGAGATCAGCCAGCGTCCGGAGTTCCTCGGTAAGATTATCTTCCTTGAGGACTACGATATGCAGCTTGCACGTCGCCTCGTTTCCGGCGTTGATATTTGGATGAACACTCCGACCCGTCCGCTCGAGGCTTCCGGTACATCTGGCGAGAAGGCCGAGATGAACGGTGTCGTGAACCTCTCCGTACTCGACGGATGGTGGGTTGAAGGTTACCGCGAAGGTGCCGGTTGGGCTCTCAAGCAGGAACGCACATACCAGAACCAGGGCTATCAGGATCAGCTTGACGCAGCAACAATCTACTCACTGCTCGAGAACGAGATTCTGCCGCTCTACTACAACCGCAACGAGCAGGGCTTCAGCGAAGGCTGGATCAAGACAATCAAGAACTCTATCGCAACCATCGCTCCTCACTATACAATGAAGCGTCAGCTTGACGACTACTATGACAAGTTCTACAACAAGGAGGCTGCCAACTTCAAGAAACTCGCTGCCGACAACAACCGTATCGCCAAGGAACTCGCTGCATGGAAGGAGACCGTCGCAGAGCGTTGGGACTCTATCCGCGTGGTAAGCAAGGACGACTCTGTCCTCTACGGTGCCGAGACCGGCAAGAAGTACACCCTCCGTTATGTTATTGACGAGCAGGGTTTGAACGATGCAGTGGGTCTTGAACTTGTGTCGGTGAAGACCGACAAGAACGGCGAAGAGCACATCTTCAGCAAGCGTGAGTTTAAGATGGTAGGCCGCGAGGGAAACAACTACATATTCGAGGCCACATTCGAGCCCGATGTAGCAGGTGCGTTCAAGAGCTGTGTACGCATGTATCCGAAGAACGAGAACCTCATACACCGTGAAGATTTCTGTTATGTGAAGTGGCTTGACTAAGCAAAGGCTTTGCAATAATATAAAAAGTGTACCAATCAAAATGGTACACTTTTTTTTGTTAAAGAATCAAACTTTGAATAAGTTTTGCTTTGACAGTGCTGCAAATATATGTAACTTTGAAGACACATATCACCTTTCAAATTTTTCTAACATGCAATACAGACAGAGTCATTACAACAAACCGCAAAATGATTTCGCTCACTATATATTCGACGGCGATGAAGAAACGCCCCTTTTGGAATATCTGTACAAAACGATAAAGGGAAGCCGGTCAAAAATAAAAGCCACATTGCAGGGACGCGGGATAAAGGTGAACGGAAAGGTCGTCACACAATTCAACTTTCCGCTTACACCGGGTGCGAAAATAGCGGTCAGTCAGCACAAATCGGACAACACTTTCAAAAACAGATATGTAAGCATTGTTTATGAGGACCGATGGCTGATTGTCGTGGAAAAGAAGATCGGAATCCTCTCCATGGCAGCAGGACATTCTTCGCTGAATGTGAAATCCGTCCTTGACGACTATTTCCGCAAGTCAAGACAACGCTGCACTGCACATGTCGTACACCGACTCGACCGAGACACCAGCGGGCTGATGGTTTATGCCAAAGACATGGAAACCGAACAACGCTTGGAACACGACTGGCACAACATTGTTTACGACCGCCGATATGTAGCTGTTGTCAGTGGCGAGATGGAAGATGACGAAGGAACCATAAGCAACTGGCTGAAAGACAACAAGGCCTACATCACCTATTCGTCACCGTTCGACAATGGCGGCAAATATGCCGTGACACACTTTCATGTTCTGGACAGGACCACAGAGCACTCGCTTGTAGAGTATAAACTCGAAACGGGCAGAAAGAACCAGATTCGTGTGCATTCTGCGGACATGGGGCATCCCGTCTGCGGAGATGTAAAGTATGGCAACGGCGACGACCCCATTCACAGGCTTTGCCTGCATGCCTATCTTTTGTGCTTTACGCATCCGATGACAGGTGAAAAAATGGAATTTGAGACAATGATTCCTGCCGATTTCAGAAAACTCTTCAAATAAGAAATACGCTTCAACGACATGACCTTAACATGAGTTCGGCGAATCATCGTATTCCATTGTCTGTCAATCGTCATTTTGAGCAGCAACCTGATGGTTTGCAAACAAGGCTTGATTGCATCGTAAACAAGCCTTGTTTGCATCGCAAAGAAGCCTTCTTTTCATAGTAAACAAGCCTTGTTTTCAAATCGTCTAACTCACGCTGAATATCATTGCCTTATCCGACAGATTCGGCAGCTCATGTCGTTTGCTTTTCATACTTATCGCGCTACAAGAACCAAACTATCAGCTTATGAAGCAAACAATCTGTAACATACTGACCCTCTGTCCTCTCTTCAAAGGTATGGCGGAACATGAGGCAAAAGAAGCCTTTGACAGAATCCTCTGGAAGGAAGTCGCTTACAACAGGCGCAGCTTCTACTATATCAATGGTGAGCAGCACCCGAACGTGGATATTGTAACCAAGGGAGAATTAGTGGTACGCCTGATTGGAACATCCGGTCGTGTGCTGGAAGTTACAAGAATTCATGAAGGCGACCTGATAGCTCCGTGCTTTGTGCTTTCGTCAGAAAAGCATCTGCCAGTGGAGATAGAGGCTGTGACAGAAGTGTCGCTCGTGCGGGCAACACAAGAAGAATTCAACACATTACTGGATTCTGACACAAGAATCAGCCATAACTTCATTCGTTTTCTGTCGGATACGACCTCGTTTCTGGCGTCAAAGATTGGTTTCCTTTCACTCATGACTATCAAGGAAAAACTGATTTATTATTTGCGTGAGCAGGTTATGGAACAAAAGAGTATGCAGATTACTCTCAAACATTCCCGGCAACGCATTGCCGACATGTTTGCTATCCAGAAATACTCCCTGCTCAGATGCCTTTCCGAGCTTGAAAAACAAGGTTTGATAAAGATTGATGGACGTACGATAACAATTCTCGACATGAAAAGGATGAGGTGACAATTTGGGCGAAATACGCATTGTCTCCATATATGCCAGACAGGCAACAAGGTGCTTTGAAAACAAAAGTAAAAAAGCATCTGCGGTTTTCTAACAGCAGTTAATATGTTAAATCAGAGTGTTAAAATGGGATAAAGTAGTATGCCAAAATGACACTTTTACAAATTTTGCCTCTACTTTTGCAAGCGTTAATGTCAGAGGAATATCAGTTTCAGCACATCTGACGGAGTCGTCTCCTTCATATTGCCATCACTGACATATTCGGACATCAATGTAAAAAAAGTAATAGAAAATTTTAAATGTAAATTAATAACAGGAAACAATGAAAAAGTATTCAAAGTATTTGGTTGTGGCAATGAGCGCACTTGCCTTTGCCTTTTCTACTGGAACATTGATAAAGGTAAACGCTACCCCGGCCTCTTCCGCTGCAATACCGGCGCAACCTGTCGATTTGACATTCGCTGCGGAAAAGTCACTCCCCTCAGTTGTTCACATTTTGAGCACCAAGAATTCAAAGATACAAACCGTTGAAGTGGAAAGCGACCCGTTCTCAGACTTCTTCAGCGACCCGTTCGGCTTCTTTGGCAATCCCGGACGTGCGCAGCGTGCGTACGCCGAAGAAACAGGGCTCAGGTTCTGGAGTCATCATTTCAACTGATGGATATATCGTAACGAACAACCATGTTGTAGCAGATGCTGACGAACTTACCGTCACACTGAATGACAACAAAGAATATTCGGCACGGATAATCGGTACAGATAAGACAACCGACCTTGCCCTTATAAAGATTGACGGCAAGAATCTGCCTGCAATAACTATTGCAAACAGCGAAGACATAAAGGTAGGCGAATGGGTTCTGGCAGTAGGCAATCCTTTCAATCTCACCAATACGGTCACAGCAGGTATCGTAAGTGCAAAGGGACGCTCCCTCTACCAAAACGGTGTTGAATCGTTCATACAGACCGATGCTGCCATAAATCCCGGAAACTCTGGTGGCGCATTGGTAAACACCCGTGGCGAACTGATTGGCATTAACGCCATGCTATATTCACAAACAGGTTCGTTCAGCGGCTATGGTTTTGCTATTCCTACATCTATCATGAACAAGGTCGTTGATGATTTGAAGAAGTACGGCACCGTGCAGAGAGCAGTCATCGGCATCCAAGGTTCTGATGTCAAGAATTATGTGGACAGTCAGAAAGACCAAGGAAAAGACATTGACCTCGGCACAATGGAGGGCATCTATGTAGCCAAAGTGTCAGAAGAGAGCGCTGCCGAAGAAGCCGGACTTAAAGAGGGCGATGTCATCATTGCCATCGACGGAAAGGAAGTGAACAAGATGGCAGACCTGCAGGAGTTCCTTGCAAAGAAGCGTCCTGGCGACAAAGTCTCCATCACCTATATGCGCGACAAGAAGAAATCGACAAAGAGCGTAACTCTTAAGAACGAGCAAGGCAACACCCAGCTTGTGAAGAAGGCCGACCTTGATGTGCTTGGAGGAAACTTCCGTGAAATCAGCAATTCTCAGAAACAGCAGCTCAACATTGGATACGGAATTGAGGTTATCAAGGTCAATGCAGGCAAACTCAAAGACTGCGGTATTACCAAAGGCTTCATCATCCAGCGTGTTAATGACAACATGATCAAATCCATCGACGATTTGCAGAACGTTGTAAAAGAGGCTTCCACAAGCAAGGATCCGGTACTGTATGTTCAAGGAATCTACCCGACAGGCAAAAAGGCATACTTCGCCATACCGCTTGACGAGAACTAACAGATATAAACATTAAGAAAAACTCCCATTCCTTGTTTTATGGAATGGGAGTTTTTTTTAATGTTTTGAAAAACTAAATACTGAAAAAATATTTGCTGAAATAAATATAAATCACTAATTTTGCAAGAAGCATTTATCAACAGGAGACAAATGAGGCAACTTAAAATTACACAAGCGATAACCAATAGGGAAAGTGCATCTCTCACAGCCTATCTGCAAGAGATCGCACAGGAGAAACTGCTCTCACCC
>OHRX01000508.1_pt1 | contig 10976 bp, 8 predicted proteins | sample 1578581 | NCBI WGS metagenome assembly OHRX01 (sample SAMEA3879573, study PRJEB24766) | human gut metagenome | biome: human-associated habitat; feature: feces | place: USA | collected 1985/1987 | reverse complement strand
CAAAGGTAAGCAATAATATTGGATTGTTAAAAACACAACAATATTATTTGATCCAATGAAGTGGAGTAAAGCTTGCCGTGAGAAGTCAGCAGACGCCATAGTAGTGCAATAGTCGATAACGTGACTGAACCTAACAATTAAATGATAGTAATAGAAACATTCTACCTCCCACTCGATTGCAAGATATCAGAAAATAAACACTCTGTTTTATGACTGCCATCTACCTCCAACTCAATTAGAAAGGAGGAAAAGTCATGGTGAAAAATCAAGGAGGTAGTGCGGCTGCTACTCCCCGCCGATGGTGAGCGTCTGGTCGCAATAGTCCGTGACGGCCATTCTGTGGGTGACGAAGATGATGGTCTTGTCCGAGTCTTTGAGGACGTTGGCTAGGAGCTGTCGCTCCGTTTCGGGGTCGAGGGCCGAGGTAGCCTCGTCGAAGAGCATGATGCTACGGTTGCGGAGTAAGGCACGGGCGATGGCGATGCGCTGCGCCTGTCCTTCGCTTAGTCCGCCCCCCTGTTCGGTGCACGCCGTGTTGAGGCCGTCGGGCAGGTCGAAGACGAAGTCGGCACAAGCCTTGCGTAGCGCCTTCTCCATCTCCTCGTCCGTGGCATTGAGTTTGCCCAGGCGCAGGTTGTCGCGTATGGATCCGCTCAGCAGCGTGTTGCCCTGTGGTACATAGGCCAGGTTGCAGCGTGTGCGGGGCGAGAGTTGGCGCACGCGCTTGTCGTCATAAAGGTCTATACATCCGTCCTTGGGCGAGAGCAGGGCGAGCAGCAGGCGGACGAGCGTTGTCTTGCCCGCTCCCGTCGGACCGAGGATGGCCGTGCAAGATCCCGGGCGGAAGTCGAAGGACAGGTGGTCGATGACATTCTCCGTGCCGTCGTCGTAGCAATAGGTTGCCTCCCGGAGGCGGATGCCACAGGGGGAATCCATCCACAGAGGAGCTCCCTGCTCCTCCGTTGGGTCCTCCTCCAGTTCCATCAGTCGCTCTGCTGCCGTCATCACGCCCACGAAAGCCGGGACGAGACGCGTCAGCTGGCGAGCAGGCGACTGGATGCGCGCCACCAGTTGTAGGAAAGCCGTCATGCCACCAAAGGTCAGCGACCCCGCCGACATGCGTATCGCAGCCCAGGCGAAGGCCACAAGGTAGCAGAGCGAGAAGCCCAAGTTGAGGATGAGATTGGAGAGGACGGAGAACTTCGTGCGGCGCACGACATTCTGCCGCAGTTTGCGCTGCTCGTCCTCCAGTCTATCGACCGCATGGTCGGTGTCTTCAAGCGTCTTGATGAGCGTCTGGTGCTGGATGGTCTCCTGCAGGACGCTCTGCACGACCGAGTCGCTCTTGCGCACCTCGCGTGTCAGTCGGCGCATCTGCCGCATGTAGATTTTGCTGAAGAGAGCGAAGAGCGGAATAGCCAGGACGATGATGATCGCCAGTCGCCAGTCCATCTGCAGCAGGTAGAAGAACGCACCACAGAATAGCAGTACCTTGCTGAGCGTGTCGGGGATGGTCTCTGTGAGAAATGAGACCACTTGCGTCACGTCCGTCTCCAGGCGGTTGAGCACGTCGCCAGAATGGCGCCTTGCCTTGCCGCGCCAGGTGGAACGCAGGATGCGGTCGAGCATCTGCTGCTGCATGCGGTTCTGCGCGCGGATGCCCAGCAGGTTGCGCACCCAGACCGAGGCGATGCTCAGCGCAAACCCCATCAGGACGAAGGACGCCATCACGGCCACCGAAGCGAGGATGCTGCCCTCTGCGGCATGAGAAGCCACATCAACGGCATGCTGGATGGCCCAAACCGACCCGAGTGATACCGCCACGTCGCCCAGTCCGATGAGGGCGTTGAAGAGCGCCTGGAGACGGTTGCCACGCCAGGCATGCCAAAGCCACCGAGCGATCATCGTCGCTGGATACTGACGGTTGGCCTCTTGCAGCTTGCCGCCGGAGAGTCGGTCGAGAACCCTCGCTATTTTCCCCGTTATACTCATGGTGCTATCGGATATGTGATTTTTGCGCCCCCTGCTTTATTGTCTTGGGTCAGCCCCCCACATCAGTTTTTCGCGTAGGGTACTGAAGTAGGTGATATCCCCCCGCACGACCATCTTCGCCTCGTAGGGCGCGCGGCGGATGGTCATCACCGTCCCCTCGTGGAGTTTGGTCGCCTCACCATCGATGGCGATCATGAAGTTGTGGCTCCGGCTCTTCACCTCCAGGCGTATCTCGCTGGTGTCGGGGAGCACGATGGGGCGTGTGCTCATGCTGTGGGGAGCCACTGGCGTGAGTGTCAGTACCTTCGACTGTGGCACGACGATTGGTCCGCCATTGCTCAGCGAGTAGGCCGTGGATCCTGTCGGTGTGCTCACGACGAGGCCGTCGGCCTGGTAGGTGTTGAGATACTGTCCGTCCACGGTGGCGCGGACCGTGATCATCGCGGCAAAATCGCGCTTGAAGAGCGAGATGTCGTTGAGCGCATAAGGATAGATGCCGAGTGGCTCCCCCTCCGTCTCGATGCCGATGACCGACCGCGAGTCGATGCGATAGCGCCCCTGGTAGATGTCCTCCACGGCCGTGGCAAACTCCTCGGGCAGCACGCTGGCCAGAAAGCCGAGCCGCCCCATGTTGATGCCGAGCATCGGGATCTGCTTCTCGCCGACACGACACGCCGCCTTGAGCACCGTGCCGTCACCACCCAGGGAGAGGGCGAAGTCGGCCTCGAAGTCGCGGCCGTCGATCAGCTCGTCGATATCCAGCCGGTAGCGGAGGATCTTCGAGAGTTGCCGGGCGAACTGCCGTTCCATCAATATCGTGGCCCCATGCTGGCGCAGGACGCTCAGTATCGAACCGATGCGGGCGGTGTCGCGCGCCTTGTAAGTGTTGCCAAAAATGGCAAAACGTAGCCTTTGCTCCGTCATAATTGGTCGATTAATCATTCTTTTCGCTGCTTTTATACGCCGTTTCAAAAGGTTTTCGTATATTTGCAGTTGGAAATTTTCCGCAAAAATAATTATTTTAAACGAGAAACAAGACTTTAAAGCAGAATATTATGGCAAAAGTGTATGAATTTCTGGCCGACGGCTTTGAGGAGATCGAGGCGCTGGCGCCTGTTGATGTCCTTCGCAGGGGTGGTGTGGAGACAGTGATGGTGAGCATCATGGGCCGTCGCGAGGTCGTTTCCGCCCATGGTGTGACGGTCGTCGCTGACCTGATGATCGAAGAGGCTGGCGACTTCTCGGATGCTGACATGCTCCTGCTCCCTGGCGGAATGCCCGGCAGCACCAACCTGCGTGACCACCAAGGGGTGATAGCGGCCCTTCAGCGTCAAGCACAGGCCGGGAAGCGCGTCGGAGCCATCTGTGCCGCTCCCCTTGTCCTGGCCCATGCTGGCCTGTTGCATGGTCGGCGTGCCACGATCTATCCCGGCATGGCTGCCCACCTCGGCGACGCTATCTACGAGGAGAAGTTGGTCGTGGAGGACGGACTGATCACCACGGCTGAGGGACCTGCCGCCGTGCTGCCCTATAGCTATCGTCTCGTCTCCTACTTCCGTGGCGATGAGGCTGCGCAGAGCATTGCCAAGGGAATGGTGTATGACCGTTTGCTTCGCGAGGGATGAAACGTTATGTCGTGATCGTGGCTGGTGGAAAGGGCACGCGTATGGGGGCGGACGTGCCCAAGCAGTTTCTGCCCATCGGCGGACGCCCCGTCCTCATGCGGACGCTGGAGCGTTTTCATGCGTTTGATCCCGAGATGCATCTCGTTGTCGTCCTCCCTGCCGATCAGCAGGACTACTGGCGGGCGCTGTGCGAACGCTATCAGTTTGACTTGCCCCATGCCTTGGCTACGGGGGGTGCCACCCGTTTCGACTCTTCGCGCCATGGACTGGCTCTGGTCCCCGACGACGAGGCCGCCCTGGTAGCCGTCCATGGCGCACGCCCCTTTGTCTCCATCGAGACGATCGGCCGCTGCTTTGCCAAGGCAGAAGAGGTGGGAGGTGCCGTCCCCGTCCTTCCCGTCACGGACACGCTCCGTCGCAGAACAGAAGGGGAGGGGAGCGAGACCGTAGATCGGAGTCGCTACTTTCGTGTGCAGACCCCGCAGGTCTTTGACGTGCGCCTCCTGAAGGAAGCCTATGCCCAGCCCTACCGTCCGGAATATACCGACGACGCCAGCGTCTATGAGTATTCGGGCACCCATCGGGTGGCCCTCGTCGAAGGCAATGTCGAGAACATCAAGCTCACCACGCCCTTCGACCTGCTGGTGGGCGAGGCTTTGGCCCATGAGGCGTCGGCAGAGTAGCCATGCCGCATGGGATAACCTATTAAGATAAAAGAAGAAATGAACCTACTCGAACAAGACATCATGTACCTCCCCGGGGTTGGGCCGCGTCGCAAGGACCTGCTCAACAACGAACTGGGTGTGGCTACCTATGGTGACTTGCTGGAGTATTTTCCTTATAAGTATGTCGATCGGACGAAGATCTATCGCATCTCCGAACTCACGGGCGACATGCCCTTCGTCCAGGTCAAAGGTCATATCCTTAGTTTTGAGAGCCACGAACTGTCGCCGAGGAAGAAACGGCTCGTGGCCCATTTCACGGACGGGACGACCATCTGCGACTTGGTGTGGTTCAACGGGGTGTCGTATGCTGCCAAGACCTATCTGATAGGAAAGGAGTATGTCGTCTTTGGCAAACCGGGGGTCTATAACGGGCGCATCCAGTTTACGCATCCCGACCTTGACGATGCCTCGCAGTTGCAACTCAACGATATGGGAATGCAGCCCTACTATGTCACTACCGAGCGCATGAAGAAAGCAGGGGTGACGAGCCGGAGCGTGGAGAAACTCACCAAGACCCTGATCGGAAAGTTGTCCCAACCGCTACCCGAGACGCTGCCACCCTATATCACGGGACCGCTGCACCTCATCTCCCGCGATGAGGCCCTGCGCAAGATCCACTATCCCAAGACCGTGGAGGACACCCAGCGGGCACGCCTCCGACTGAAGTTTGAGGAACTCTTCTACGTCCAGCTCAATATCCTCCGCTATGCTTCCGACCACCGCCGCAAGTATCGGGGCTATGTCTTCGGAAAGATTGGCGACCGCTTCAATGGTTTCTATGCCCACCACCTGCCCTTTGCGCTGACCAATGCGCAGAAGCGGGTGATGCACGAGATACGCGAGGACGTGCGGTCGGGACGCCAGATGAACCGACTCCTGCAGGGAGATGTGGGGTCGGGCAAGACGCTGGTGGCGCTCATGGCCATGCTGATAGCCTTGGACAACGGGTTCCAGGCCTGCATCATGGCGCCGACGGAGATCCTGGCCGAGCAGCATCTGCAGACCATCCAGGCGTTTCTGCAGGGGATGGAGGTGCGCTGTGAACTACTGACGGGCATCGTCAAGGGGAAGCAGCGCAAGGCCGTACTGGAGGGTCTGGCCGATGGGAGTGTGGATATCCTCGTGGGGACGCATGCCGTCATCGAGGAGACGGTGCAGTTTTGTCGCCTGGGCCTTGCCGTCGTTGACGAGCAGCATCGCTTTGGTGTGGCGCAGCGGGCGAAGTTGTGGGCGAAGAGTAGCAATCCGCCTCATATCCTCGTGATGACGGCCACGCCGATACCGCGCACGCTGGCCATGACGATCTATGGAGACCTCGACGTGAGCGTCATCGACGAGCTGCCGCCGGGACGCAAGCCCCTCGTCACCCTACATAAATATGACAACCAGCTCACCTCGCTCTACCAAGGGATCCGCAAGCAGATCCAGCAGGGACGCCAGGCCTATATCGTCTTCCCCGTCATCAAGGAGAGCGAGAAGAAGGACCTGAAAGACTTGGAGAGTGGTTTCGAGGCGCTGAAGGAGGTGTTTCCAGACCTTCGGCTGAGTAGGGTGCACGGCAAAATGAAGTCGAAGGAAAAAGAGGAGGAGATGCGACGCTTCGTTAGTGGCGAGACGCAGATCCTGGTGGCCACTACCGTGATAGAGGTGGGGGTCAATGTGCCCAACGCTTCGGTGATGGTGATCCTCGACGCCCAACGCTTCGGCCTCTCCCAGCTCCATCAGCTCCGAGGGCGCGTGGGACGAGGCGCAAAGCAAAGTTTTTGCATCTTGGTGACGAAGTATGAGCTCTCGCGAGAGACGCGGAAGCGCATCGACATCATGTGTGAGACCAACGATGGGTTTGAGATAGCGGAGGCCGACCTCAAACTGCGTGGCCCGGGCGACCTGGAGGGAACGCAGCAGAGTGGCATGGCCTTCGACCTGAAGATAGCTGATATCGCGCGGGATGGGCAACTGGTGCAGATGGCGCGGGAGCAGGCGCAAAAGATCATTGATGCCGACCCCACCTGTGACCGGCCAGAATATGCCATGTTGTGGGAAAGGCTGCGGGCGCTGAGGAAAACCAACATCAACTGGGCGGCTATTTCGTGACCCCTTTTCAAGGGGACTGGGGGTGGAAAAAGAATGGATTTTAGAATATTAAAAACTGTTCATGACCTACTTTTGACTGTTAAAAACTTTATAAAATCGGTTTCCGCCGTAACCTTTTTGAAATCTTTTTGTTACCTTTGCAATCGTGCTTTTGAGTTTTAGAGAAGGCATTTCTCGCCTTCCCTTGTCTTTTTGGAATAGAACTTCGTCTTTTCCTTGCACAATCATTACAGAATAATGACAAAAATAGAAAATGAATTTTAGAAAGATAGTACGGACATTCGCAATAGCAACAGTCATGGCATTCTCCTGCCATAACGCATCGGCTCAAGACCTGCTTGCTCGTCAAGCACCCGTCGATCGCCGTGCGGCAAGTGTTGACACAATGGTTTTCAACCGTTTGAGAATGAAAGAGAATGCACAGATGCCAGCAAGCGACTTGTACGACACGTGGAGCAACTCCCGCGTACACTTCTCTGGTGTCCTCCCCGATGAATACCGTATCGATCTCCGAGGCTTCCACATGCCGACGCCCAGTCGTGTCGTCACCAGTAATTTCGGTCGCCGTTGGGGTCGTGCTCACCAAGGTCTTGATATCAAAGTCTATATCGGCGACACCATCCGTGCCGCATGGTCGGGCAAGGTGCGCGTTGTGAAGTATGACGCCCGCGGCTATGGCAAATATGTCGTGATCCGTCACCCGAATGGTCTGGAGACCTACTACGGCCACATGTCGAAGCAGCTCGTCAGCGCCAACGAATATGTCAAGGCTGGTCAGCCTATCGGCCTGGGTGGCAACACGGGACGTTCCACGGGTTCTCACCTCCACTTTGAGACCCGCCTTTGCGGACACGCTTTGAATCCCGCGCTTTTCTTCGACTTCCCCAACCAGGATATCACGGGCGACTTCTACGCCTATCATAAGAGCAATGCCGCCAGCGAGTCGGCTCGCGCTACTGCACTCCGTGGTACGGCCTCCAGCCGTGGTTATAGCCGCGAGAACATCCAGGGTGATGGCAAGGGCGCCAGCTACAACAGCCGCCGTGGGGTAGAGGCAGAGCGCCAGCCTGCCCATGAGACCTCCTCCAGGGAGACGCGCCAGGCCCGTCCTGCCGCTACGGGAGAGATCCAGTATCACAAGGTACAGCGTGGCGAGACGCTTCAGTCGATTGCCACGGCTTGCGGAACGAGCGTTGAGCTGCTCTGTAAACTCAACGGTATCGGTCCCTACACCCGCGTAAGCCCGGGCGACCTGCTGAAGTATCAGGCCAACTGATACGTCCCTGATCCCACCATGATCTAATCTCTAATAGAACCTTCCTTGCGGGCCTGCTGGCAAAAGACCGCTTTTGATAGCCCTGCAAGTTTCACGAATAGCACATCCCCTTCTCTTTGATATCTGTAAAGAGAGGGGGATGTGTCTTTTTTTATGGTTCGTCCGAAATGAAATGGTGGTTTGTTGGTGTTGTTTTCAATAGGACCGGCTGAATTGGGAAAACAACCAAAACGTCCAATACAACATATTACAACGCTACCCTTGCGCGCACCTTCCTATTATATGTTTTTCCTTTATGACTATTCTTCGGCTTTGCCATCGGTCTTATCCTCGGTCTTGTCTGCGACCTTGTCCTCGGCCTTTTCTACCGCCTTGTCCTCGCTTTTGCTCTCGGCTTCAACCTCCACTTTTTCTTCGATATTTTCCTCTATCTTCTCTTCGATATTTTCCTCTACATTTTCTTCTGCCGTGGCCTTTGGGCGGTTGAGGCGCATGCGGATCATCTCTTGGGTGGCGGCGATCTGGTTGGTGGCATGGCGGTATGCGCTCCTGATCTGGTAGTTATAGACCAGGCAGGTGGTGAGCATATAGAAGACCACTTGTGCCCACAGGGCGTTATACTCCACCTGGATGTCCTGGATGGTTGCCCCCATCGCGTTCATGCGGACGAAGCCGCGTATGCCGAAGGTGGAGGGGATGAGCCAGCCGATCGTCTGCCATGCGCCAGGAATGCCCTCCTTGGGCCAGCTGACGCCACTGAGGAAGAGGAAGGGAACGGAGGTGAAGACCACCAGTAGCATGATGTTCTCCCTGTAGCGGACCACACACGAGATGGTCATGCCAAAGAAGATCGTGGCGAGCAGGAAGGGGACGATGAACGCCAGGTAGTCGGAGAAATGGAGCAACTGCGTGAGGTGGAACATCCTGGGCACGCCCAGCAGAACGTAGCAGGCGAGCACCATGTAGATCATGAAGTAGCACATCGACTTGCCACAGACGATACGGAAGATGCCGTTGTAGTGGCGGCTGACGGGCACGAGGTCGCGGTAGCGGTTGTTCTCTCGTGCCGTACCGGCAGAGAGCCCGATGCCCAGCAGGAGTGTCTGCTGGAGGATCAGGACGAGCACGCCCGGCAATAGGAAGTTGCCATAGCCCCCTGTGGGGTTGAAGATCTGTACCGCATCGCAGACCAAGGGCTCGGTATTGATCTCCTCGTCACGTTCCGTGGTGCTCATCGACTTGGGCTTCTGTATCTCGCTATTGATCTCTGTCGCCACGGTCTGGGCAGTTTGATAGATGGCCTTGTAGGTCAGCATCATGCTCATGTCGCAATAGACACTCAGGTGTGACTGTTCGCCACGCCCTATCTTTTGTTCGAAGTCGGAGGGGATGTAGAGCACACCATTGGCAGCCTCCTTGCCAATGAGGTCATGTGCTTCCTGCAGGTTGTTGCAGTAGTAGGCCACGCGCACGTCGGGTGAGGCATCGACCCGTCGGAGCAGTTCGCGGGAGAGCTGCGAGTGGGAGTTGTCCACGACGGCTACGGGCACATCGTGGACCCTTTCGTTGTTGTAGATCCACGAGTAGAGGATCGGATAGCCCAAGGGAACGAGGATGAAGAAGATGAGGACGCCTTCGTCCTTGAAGGTGTTCTTCATCTCCAGCCACCAGATATAGCAGGTGTCATGGATGGATTCGGACATCGCATGGAGGATTCCTTTGATTCTTTTCATGCCTTTAGGGTATGTAAACGTATTCGAGCATGGCCTTCTTCGTGCGGTACATCGTCAGCAACGGGAGCAGGGCGAACAGCACCAGGGCCGCTATGTGGACGTAGCCGTCGGCGAGCGGGAAGCCCTTGAAGATGTTGAGCTGGTAGATCATCCAGTAGTGGCGAAGCGGGAAGAGGTAGGAGAGGCCCTGTATGATGGGGTCCATGGCGGCGACGGGGAAGGTGGCGCCGCAGACGCTTACCCCGAGCACGCCCCAGAGCGAACTGATACTCATCGACATGCGCAGGGAGGGCATCAGTCCGAAGATGAAGATGCCGAAGCCTTCGCTCGCCAACACCATCAGGAGCGTGAGGAGCACGATGGAGGACAGGCCGCCAGGGTGGGGGAAGTCGAGATGGCCGAAGATATAGATCATATAGCCGAGGAAGACCGTAGTGAAGATCAGAAACTGTGGGAGAAACTTTCCCGCCAGGGCCACAACGATATGATAGCCCGAGAGGCGCATCCAGTCACGCCCCCGCCCGAACTTCAATTCCGTACCGATGGAATAGACGGTAATGAGGAATATGAAGATGCCGAAGATGCCCGGCACCATGATGCTGGAGAGGTAGATGTTGTAGTTGGACCACGGATTGCCGGTCATGTGGAGGTCGATGGTGATGGGCTGCAGAAAACTCATGATCTCCTCGCCCGACTTGCCCAGCATCTGGAGTTTCGCCTGGCCTACCGAGGCAGCCCCGAGGGCCGTGATCGTCTTGAGGTCGCGAAAGACCAGGTTGCCCGGGAGCATTATTGCTGCACTATAATAGAACGAGATGTGCGGCTGCTTGGAGGCCAGCAGGTCGGCTGTCATGCCGTCGGGAAAGAGGATGAAACCATAGATCTCGCCCCGTTGGATGGCCTTGCGCGCGTCCGCTACGCTGGGGTAGTAGTCCTTGACCTGGGTCGTCTGGAAACTGTTGAGGCGGCGCACCATGGCCCTTGTCACCTCCGACCGGTCTTGGTCCACGACGCCCACGGGCAACTTTGCAGGTTGCCCCTCGTCGAGGATGGAGGTGAAAAAAAACGTCACCACGATAGGGAACACCACCATGCAGAACAGGTAGATCGGATTGCGGGCTATCTGTCCGCATTCCCGTGCCGCTACGCGCAGCGTCCGCATCAGTATCTCGCCCGGTTTCATGCTTGCTTGCGATATGGATAATGGTCGTTATGCTTCTATATTCTGTTATGTGTCGAGGAAGGAGCCTGTGTCGAGGAAGAATCCTATGCCGGATGCCTTCGGGATGCCTTCGGGAAGACTATCGCTTGAGGATGATGGACATGCCCGGACGCAGACCGTCGATCTTCGTCTCAGGGCGCGCCTTTACCTCGAAGGTCTTCAGGTCATACTGTCCCGTGGTCTTGGTGGCCTTCCATACGGCATAGGACCCCTGGTCCTTGATGGCATAGACCCGCATCTTGATCTGCTTGTCGAAGGCAGGGACGTAGGCAGAGAATGTGTCGCCGACCTTGAGACCTTTCAGCTGGT
>OHRX01000501.1_pt1 | contig 11101 bp, 9 predicted proteins | sample 1578581 | NCBI WGS metagenome assembly OHRX01 (sample SAMEA3879573, study PRJEB24766) | human gut metagenome | biome: human-associated habitat; feature: feces | place: USA | collected 1985/1987 | reverse complement strand
CCGGCTGGGATGAGCGCCTCCATCCACGGCTCCACCGGACTGGCCCGCGCCGGGCATCCATCCATACAGCAGGTGGCGGTTACCTGCTCCACGTTCATGGTGAACATGGAAAGCTGCTCATATCTGCTCATTTTGCCACCGCCTTTTTGATGGTGAACCGCCATCCCGGCCCATAGGCCATGCGGTACTCGGCAAGCATCTTCAGAGCTTCGGGCCGGGTGTCGAACTCGTCGATGTCCATCTCCTTCCCCGTGCCTCCACAGGCTTCGCGGAAGGCTATCTCGCGCAGACGGCCTATCTCGCGCATCACGTTGGGCGCGTTGTGGGCTGTCACGACGTAGATTTCGTTGTGGCTTTTGTTGGTCATACGGAGCTGTCGCTCCGGCGTGAGTTCGCTTTTCAGTATCTCTTTGCTAATGGGTGCGATGATTGGCTCTTCCATTGTTATTGTAATCTCTTGTCTGTTTTTCTTTTCAATCTTGCGGTGATGCCGGAGGGGGAGTGGCTCTACAATCCCTTGGCGACGGCATGGGTGCGCGGTTCTAACCTTTCGGCAGCTCATAGACTCTGTCCTCCACCCACTGCGCCCACTCTGCCTGTGTGCGCGAGCGGTCGAAGGTCTGCCACGGAATGGGCTTGCCTATGTGTATGGTGAAGTGCTTGCCCACGTTGCGGTACATCTCGTCCACGAGGAAAATCATGGCGAGGTTGAATGGCAGGAAGCGGTCGCTGAAGCGTGCTATGCGGTAGAAGCGGCGACTGTTGCAGCCGCTGAAGTGGATGGGCACCACATCGCGCTGATGCTCAACGCTCTTGGCGATGAATGTCTTTTTCCATGCTATGTCGTGTATGCTACCGTCGGGTTGGCGGCGGCTGTTGAGTCCGGCGGGGAACATGAGTATGTGGTTGTCGCCGCTGAATCCTGCCTCCACCATGCGTGGGAAGTCGCGGCTGTTGCGCCCCGTCTTGTTGATGCCGATGCACACGGGTGCGAGTCCGGGCAGATTCATGAGCAGGTCGTTCACGAGATAGCGGAAGCGTCCGTCGTAATGCCGCCCTATCACGGCACCGAGGGCCACTCCGTCCTGACCGCCCAGAGGGTGGTTGGAAACGAAGGTGTAGAGACGTCCGTCGTCGGCGGGGGGCAGGTTCTCCTTGCCCACAATCTCGATGTCCATCCTAAGGTATCGCACACACGCCTCAAGCCATTCTACGCCAGTGAGATGGCGGCTCTCCCAAATGAACGCGTTCACCTGGTCCTGATGGATAATCCTCTTGAGCCATGCCGTGAGGAAACGCGGCACATAACGCGCCTTCTTCCCCATTTTGCTTTGCAATATCCTGTCGATGTCGATGGTCTTCTCTGTTATCTCGTTCATGCTTTCTTCTGCTAATGCACTGCAAAAATAACATATCTTTTTCTAAAAGTTCCATTTTTAGTTGAAAAATGTTCGTTTCCGCAACAAAATCTTAATGATTCGACAAAAACAACACAATTCAGTCGGTTTGAAAACAAGACTTCTTTGCAGTGAAAACAAGCCTTGTTTGGAGTGTAAAGAAGCCTTCTTTTGAGTGCAAACAAGGCTTCTTTTGAAAACGGGTATGACACGGCTGTTTTCCCACGCCTTTATGCGGCGTTTGCATCTTACAGTTTGCAGCCGCAGTACCGGCAGAACTTCCATTCCTTCTCCACCGGTTTTCCGCAGTTGGGGCAGCGGTCTGCCGAAGCGTTGGCGTTGAGGTTATGCATCAGGCTGCGGTACTGTTCGCTCTCGCCCCACTTCAGAATCTCGCGCACACGCACGGCGTTGAACGGGTGGTCGAGTCCGAGTGTGACATACACCTGAAGTGTCTTGTCCCACAGGTTGCCCGTGCGTATCTCGTCGTAGAGGTCGGCCTGGTGTGCCCATTCCTCCATGTTCACGCTGGAGGTGATGGCTTTGGGTCCGCCGGCGAGTCGTGCCATGACGCGCGCCACCACTTCGGGCGATGTGATGATGCTTCCGCAGCGGTCGCACGACAGTTCGCTCTTCCTCGACCAGTAGAGCATTGCCAGCTGTATGGGAACGCTCAACGAACCCACTACGCCCAGCGCCGACGCGCCGTTGAGCAGCAGTCGCGCCACACTGTTGTAGAGGACATGGCGGCACAGAATGTGGCCGCACTCATGGGCAATCACTGCATCGAGTTCTTCGTCGTCGAGAAGCTCCACAAGTCCGGAGGTGACGGTGATGAAAACCTTGCTGTCGCCGAATGTCCACGCATTGGGCATTGGGGTCATTTGCAGGTAGAACTCAGGTTCGTCGATGCCTAACTTCTTGCAGATGGGCGGCAGGTGGTTGTATATTTCGGGCAGCTGTGTGGGCGAGAGGCGTATGTTTGAAGCCATGTTCGTGCCATACTGCATCTGCTCGTAGCCCAGTGACAGAACTTTTTTCACAAGAGCCGGAAAGCCGGGGATGTTCTCAAGCTGCCGCAGTGCGGCGGCGTCTTCGGGGTGCATGAATTCCGATGGTCGTATCATATTGTTTGTGTCGTTGTTGTTTTGAGTCTTGGTCTTTGTAGTAATATTGCTTTGCAACTGCTGACAAAAGTACTAAATTCTTCTGAAAATAGTGTACACAATGTAAGAATATTTTGAGTTTTTGGTGTCAGTGACATGGCTTTGGGCAGACCGTCAGTCTGTTGTAATCATTGGTTTATATGTCTTGCGACAATCTCTCCGAGTCGTTTCAGGTTGGCTTCAGTGTTTGCAGCCGTCACGCCGCAGGGTTTTGTGAGGGTGAGGGGAGTGAGGTCGGGACGGGTGATGATACCGCCCGCCTCTTCGACGATGAGCGATGCGGCGGCATAATCCCACGGACTGAGGAGGTATTCAAAGTAGAGTTCGCAGCGTCCGGCGGCAAGATAGCAGAGTTCCGGGGCTGCCGCTCCGAACCGGCGGAAGTCGTTGCATTCGCCGAAAGCGTCGAGGATGATGGCGGCGCACTCACGGGCGTGCTCCTTATGATATACGGGCATGGCGGTGCAGAGCAGTGCATCGGCGAAAGGGCGGTGGCTTACGCTTATCCTTCTGCCGTTGAGGAAGGCCCCGTTACCGCGACTTGCGTGGAACATCTCGTCGGTTGCGGGGATGAACACCGCACTCATTTCCATGCGTCCGGAGTGCATCAGTCCCACACAGATGGCGCAATGCTCTATGCCGCGGCTGTAGTTGCAGGTGCCGTCGATGGGGTCTATTATCCATGTGTAGTCGTGTGCGGTGTCGTTCATGTCCTCTTCCTCGCACAGGAAACCGCTGCCCGGCAACGCTTCGGCAAGCCGCCGGCACAGAAACTCCTGCACGGCGATGTCCGACGATGTCACTATGTTGGCGTAGCCGCCTTTCTGTGCCACTGAGAAATGCGAGGTTTCCATCTTCGTGGCAGCCTCTCTTACTATGTCTGTGAGTTCTTTTTCTGTCATGTTCGTGTTCCTTTCGTAAGCGGGGATTAGGGTATTTCGGTAAATGAAGAAGCCTTGTCTGCGGGCAGACAAGGCTTCTGTGAGTGGTTCTTTCGGCATGTATGGCTTCCGTGCTTGCGTAGCCTGTGTGCCGATGTCTAATCTGTCGGGATGTCAAGTCAGAACTGCAGTTCCACAACCTTGTCCACATCGGTGGGCACAGCGTCGAAGAAGAGCATCACGCCACCCTGGCATTTCTGCATCTTCACGGCTTTGCGCGATGCGAAGTCGAGGGCTTTCTTGAATTTCTTGTCGCCGGTCGGGAGGAAAAGGGCCTTGTCCTGCAGGTTGAGAACGTGTACGAAGAGGCGGTTGTCCTTCTGTGTTGTCACTCCCCAGTCGTGTGGAGCGACCATTCCACCACGCGTGCCGTAGATGGTTTCGCCGTAGGTCTTCATCCATTCGCCCACTTCCTTGAGGCGTTCGAGAGCAACTTCAGGCAGACAACCGTCGGGTTGCGGGCCGATGTTCATGAGCAGGTTGGCGTTGCGTCCGGCAGCGTTCACGAGGTAGTGAATGAGTGTCTTCGGCGATTTGTAGTTCTGGTCGGTAATCTTGTAACCCCACATTCCGTTCATAGTCTCGCATGTTTCGAGCGGGAGCTGGCTTATCTCCTGTCCGGAGAGACCTGCAGTGTTCTGTCCCGGAAGGTCGCGCTCAAACGCCTGGAAGTCCTCTCCGTCGTAAGGCTTGCTGTGATGGTTGTTGCAGATGAGGCAGGCTGGCTGCAGACTGTGTATGAGTGCATACTGTTCGGGCAGCTGCCAGTCGAAATCGGGGTTCTCGTCCTGGTCCCATACGCCGTCAAACCAGATGGCATCTACTTTTCCGTAGTTGGTGAGGAGTTCGGTGAGCTGGTTGTTCATGAACGTATAGTAGCTCTTCCAGTCGCCCTTCGGGTTGGGACGACCCGTTCCTCGGCCTGTTCTTCCCCATACAGCGTCCTCGCGCCACCAGTCGATGTGCGAGTAATAGAAGTGGAGTCCGATGCCCTGCTTGTGGCATTCGTCGGCCAGTTCCTTCACGACGTCGCGCTTGAAGGGTGTTGCATCGACGATGTTGTAGTCTGAATATTTGGTGTGGAACATCGAGAATCCCTCATGATGGCGTGTTGTGAAGCAGATATACTTGGCTCCAGATGCCTTGATGGCAGCCACCCAGTCGTGGGCATTGAACTTGGAAGGGTAGAAGCCTCCGGCAAGTTTCTCGTACTCTTTGTAGTTGAGATCCTTGTTGGTCATTGTCCATTCGCCCGTCGCGAGCATGCTGTACAGTCCCCAGTGCAGGAATATTCCGAACTTGGCATCCTGAAATTCCTTGCGTGCTTCAAGGTTCTCCTTTGTGGGTTGATACTTGCCCACGGGTTCGCCGGCACTTGCCGGTGCTGCGTTGGCACTCATTGCTACTGAAAGTGCGAGCAGCGCCGTACCTAAAATTTTCTTCATAAACAGTTTTAAGTTATTGTTGGTTATACATTTTTTATTCTTCTGTTTCTGCCTTTTTGGTGCGCGGCAGCACCAGATTGAGCACTACGCCGATGACAGCGGAGAGTCCGATGCCCGAGATGGCGAACGAACCCGACGACAGAACGGCTCCGCCCAGACCCATGGTGAGCATCACCGACATTATTATCACGTTGCGTGTATCGTTCATATCCACCTTGTGCTGCATCATGTTCTGTACGCCTACGCTTGCAATGGTACCGAAGAGCAGCAGCATAATGCCGCCGAGCACGGCCTGGGGAATGGATTGCAACAGTGCGCTCAGCTTGCCTATCACCGAGAAGCAGATGGCTGTTGCCGCGGCGATGCGTATTACTGCGGGACTGGTGACCTTGGTAATCGACATGGCACCGGTCACTTCCGAGTATGTAGTTTCGGGTGGTCCGCCGAGGAATGCAGACACAAGGCATGCGAGTCCGTCGCCGAACATGGTGCGATGTATGCCCGGATCGGCCACAAAGTCCTTCTTAGCCACTGCGCTCACCACATAAACGTCGCCGATATGTTCAAGCACTGGGGCGATGGCAACGGGAATCATGTAGAGGAAGGGAGCCAGTTGAAAGTGTGTTATGGTGTCGAAATGCACCGGCATGGCAAACCATGAGGCGGCAGCCACGCCTGAAAAATCGACGAGACCCATGCAGATGGCGATGATATAGCCCACGATTACGCCCGAAATGATGGGCACGAGCTTCATCATTCCCTTGCAGAATGTGAGCACGCCGATGGCTGTAAGGAGTGATGCGAAGGCGAGAATCCAGTTTGTCTTCGCCATGTTTACGGCGCTGCCGGAAAGCGACAGACCTATAAGTATAATCACCGGACCGATGACAACGGGCGGGAATATGCGGTCGAGAAGTTTCTTTCCCTGCCATTTCACGAGCGCGCTGATGACGAAATACACCAGCGATACGGCTGTGAGTCCTGCCAGTGTGCCCGGCAAACCCCACTCTTTGGTGGCTGCGATGATGGGCGCGATGAAGGCAAACGAACTGCCAAGGAAGATAGGCACCTTGCCTTTTGTCACGAAATGGAATAGGAATGTGCCCACACCGGCGGTGAAAAGTGCCGTTGCGGGGTCGATGCCGATGAGCAGCGGCACGAGCACTGTGGCGCCGAATGCCACGAAAAGAAACTGTACTCCGACGACAGTCTTCTTTGTAATCGATAATTGTTCAGTGTCCATAGGTTTATAGAAATGTTGTAAGATGTGACGATTGTGATGTTTGTCAGTCTTTTCGGCTTGCCACTTCTGCGCTCATGCAAAGTGCGTCGCAAGCCTTGTGCAAAGGTAATGATTTTATTTTTACAACAAACAAAAAGTGCATAGTTTTCGCAATTATGCGCTTTGTGATTTTCAAAAATATCAATGTAAAAGTTAATCAAAAAATCATCGGTTTGAAAACAAGGCTTGTTTGCGTTGTAAAGAAGTCTTGTTTATGATGCAAAGAAGGCTTCTTTTTAAAACAGTTGATTATGGGTTGTTTTTGCTATGCGTTTTCAGTACCTGCGAAGGCTCGGTTATTGGTGTTTTGGAGAGTTTATTTCGATACTTTCAAGGTCGTCAGGTACGAACACGTTGCCGCTGAATTCGGTTTCTGCTTCAGCCTTGTATGTCAGTCTGCGTGTGCCGAGCGAGCGGTCCTCGGTGTGGTAGAGCACGAGGTTGCGCACGTTGAGCGATGCGGCGAGGCGTGCAGCATCACGGGCGGTGCTGTGGTGTTTCTCGTATGGTTTGAACTTCTTGCGGTCGGCATACAGGCAGAATGCTTCCGAAAGCAGCCATTGCGCATTCTCGGCGTATGGCTTTGTCGCTTCGTTGTAAGGCTCGTCGCCGAGGCAGACGAGTGTCGTCCCGTCGCTCCACCGTGCACGGAATCCGAACTGTTTCTCCTTTGTCGAATGTATGTCGAACGCCGTAACCGTCATGTCGCCCACGCTGAAACTGTCGCCGTCCTCCACTTCATGCAGCATCACCACGCTGCCGATGAGTGCCGAAAACTTTGCGGGCAGTGTCTGCCGGCATATCCATTCGAGCACGCCGAGCACCTTGTCGTGCCCATACACATGCAGCACGCCGTCGTAAATGCCATTTCTTGACATTTGCATCACCATGCGCACTACCCACACTGCACCCAGCACATGGTCGGTGTGGGCGTGTGTCAAGTACATATAATGTATGTCGTCCAGCGGCGTACCGCTCTCTTCGAGACGGTTGAGAATGGTGTTTCCGCCTCCGGCATCCACGAGGAGCGTCGTTCCGTCAGACTTGATTGTGAAGCAGGTGTTGTAGCATCGTGTGGCGGTGGCATAGCCAGTGCCGAGCATTGTGAGTGTGCGCTTTGTCATGAGTCAATCTTTTCCTTCCCTTTTTGTCTTTGTCTTGTTCTACTTTCGCAAGTTCAATATCTTGCTCTTTTACTTTTCCTCAATTCCTTCCACATCCGTAAACTGTGGCAGCGGGTTGCGGTCGCTCTGCTTGGCACCGAGCTTTTCGAGTTTGTTGCACGTTTGTATGATGCTCTGTCCCGATGGTTGTAGCTTGCGTTTACCCTCTTCGTAGGCTGTGTTTGCGTTTTCAAGGGCCTTGCCCAGAGCCTGGTATCTCTTCATGAACTGTCCCACGCGGTCGAGCATCTCGTTGGCAAGGGCATACACGCGCTCGTGGTTCTGTGTCTGTACTATCTGTGTCCATGTTAATTTCACTATGCGCAGGGCGGCAAACAGAGTCTGCTCGTCGGCTATGAACACGTTCTGTTCCATGGCCTTGCGCCACAGGTCGGGCTGGGCGTTGAGTGCCGTCCACATCGCGCCTGAGTGTGGTATGAACATGATGACATAGTTCATGCGCACCTTCGGCGGCTGTATGTATGACGAATAGTCCTTCTTTGAGAGTTCCTTTACATGCTTCATCACACTCTCTATGTGTTGTTCAAGGAAACGCTTGCGGTCGACTTCGTTCTCGGCGTTCACATAGTCTATGAACGCAGTGAGCGACACTTTCGAGTCGATTATCACTTCGCGCTTTGGGTCGAGGTGCAGAATCACATCGGGACGAAGCGTCGCCCCGTCTTCCGAGGTCACTGTATTGCCCGCCGCATCGCGTATCACTGCCTGTGTGTCGTAGTGTACTCCGCGTTCCAGGCCTTGCGCCGTGAGCAGTTCGTCGAGCACCGTCTCGCCCCAGTCGCCCTGCACCTTGCTGCCGTGCCGCAATGCCCGTGCGAGTTCGTCGGCACTCTGTTTCGTCGCCATGCTCTGCTTCATCACGCTCTCTATGTTCTCCTTTAGCATTGCGGCGAGCCTTGTCTGTTCCACGGTGCTCTTTCCCATTGCCTCGCTCATGCTTTTTATGGTCTCGCGCAGAGGGTTCACTATCTGTCCGAGATTGGTGTTGCTCTGGTCGGCGAACTCCTTCTGCCGTTGCTTCAGCATCTCGTCGGTGGCGTTTTTCAGTTGTGCCGTCATCTTGTTCAGCGTCTCGTCGAAGCGTTCCTGCTGTGCTTTCATCGCCTCTTCGTGCCGCCTTTCCTGCGCCTTCATCGCTTCGTCGCACGCCTTCTCCTTCTCGTCGAGGGCCTTCTGACCCGTTTCCTGCGCCTCGGTCTTGGCTGTTTGCAGGCGTTTCTCCGCCTCGTCCTTGGCTTGCTGAAGCCGTGCTTCGGCTTCGTCCTTTGCCAGTTTGAGCTGGCGCATGGCTTCGCTGCGCTCGTCGGCAATCTGCCGTTCGAGCATGTGTGCCTGCGTCTCAAACGTGTTACGCTCGTTCTCCACTGCCGACATGGCTTTCTGCCCCTTGCTTTTTGCAAGGAGGAAGCCTATTGTCAGACCCGCAATCGTTGCGGCAACTGCTGCTATTATGGTGTACATGACAATTGTTTGGTTTTTTCTTGTTGTTCTTTTTCTTTGGATTGAAAATCTGAATCGCTTAATGCAATCACAAATTTACGAAGTTTTTTCCATTCAACAGAACAATCGTGATACAATTTTTTTGTGCCGGGGGAGGGCAGGATTTTGTCGGACTTTCACAAGTTCCGCGTGTCATGGCGTTGTGTGTGAGGCCTTTCTCAGCGCATTATCACTTTCTTTCCGTCCCTTATGCATATCTCACCCTTTCTTGGTTTGCTTATGCGCTGCCCCATGGTGTTGTACGTCGGACTTTCCTTTTTCCTCTCGGCGTCAAGTGTTGATATGCCTGTGGGGATGGCTTCTTTGCTGAAATCGTCCCAGTTGAACGTGAGTTTGCCGTTGTCGTAACACGCGATTACGTTGGAATAATTGTATCCGCTTATCGGGCGTCGCCCTCCATAAAACCAAAAGTCCTGTCTCGAACCTATTCCTTCCACCCAATATGAATAGTATTCTCCGCCGTATGCTCTGTCGAATCTCAACCGGCGATACTTCACACCTCTCACTTCAATGGAGTCTTCACATGTCACGGCTTGGGATTTGTTGTTGATTCTGTCGCCCAGATGAATGTTGAAATCCAATATCTTTTTAAAACCCCAATCCGTGTGATACACTTTCCGGTCGTGCTCGTATGCGGAATAGTAGCATTCCTTGATCATTGATCCGGCATCTTCCGGGTTCAGACATACACAATGTATCCGTTTGCAGGTCTTGCCTTCTACGATTGTATCGCCGCACACGGTGTAGGTGTATCTTATGTCTTTCTGGTAAATTCCGTCTCCCGGCATTATTACTTCCCATGTTCTGCCATCGATAAGCAACGGTTTGTATTCCTGCGCATCGGCGTTTATGCAGAGGAACGAAACGATAAATAATAATAATGTTCTCATAGGCTTGGTTTTTTATTTGATGTCTGTGGAAAATAGATTGATTTTCTTATGTTAATAATATGTGTGCAAAAATAGCTTTTTTTTAATACGAAGCAAATTTTTTTTGAAGTTTTTTCGCTCTTTTTTGAAATCTGCCTGAAATTCTGTTACCTCAAGTTTCTGTCACGCACTTCTTTCTGTGCTTATAACACGCTGTTTGCCTTTGTTTTGCCCCGACTCCTTACAGATTGAAACCAAAGTGCGGTACATGATTCACGATTTTCTGTTTTTAGGCGTGTAATGGGCTGTATTTTCACACACTTTCACATATTTGGGGCTTCAAAAAAGTGCTGTCTGCACTGCCGTTCCAGACATTCCGCAGAGGCGAAAAAGTGGCGTTTTCGCATGATGAAGACTTGGTTGCGATGCAAGGAAGCCTTGCTCCGTGTGCAAGGAAGCCTTGTTTGCAGTAGTAGGAAGCCTTCTTTTCCTGTTCGCCGACGCATGAAACTGGCGCAAAACCATTGTTTTTGCGTGAAAACAAGCCTTGTTTGCCACTCCGGCAGAACCTTTTCCGCACACCGGGAATTGCACATTTACGGTGCTGAGCGTGGCAATGCGTTACACCCCAAAGCCTTTGCTCCTGCACGCCTCATTTTCGCATAAATCCGCACACGGCATGCTTCGCACGAAAAACCGGCAAAATTGCGCGTTAAAATATGTAATGATTATACAATAAACATATAATTTCAGTTTGTCATTACATTTCGCCTTTCATATTGTCGGCATTAGAAAAATATTTATTAATTTAGCACCTTGAAATTTATAACTCAAGTTTTGCAAATCGTGCAACGTGCTGTCGGTGAGCGGCAAAGCGGGCGAAACATGGCGGAGCGACGCTCTTTCCGGGCGTTTGCAGCGGGTCGGAGCGTGTAGCGCCGGTGTTTCAAGTCGTCCGACGACCCCTCTGCCGAGGCATTCTGCCGGTGTGTGAAGCTTAAAAGCCTTTATTGAAATGAAACAGACTAAGATCCTGGGTGCTGTAACTAACCAGATGTACAAAAAGAGTTTCAAGGACTTGTTATTCATAGCACTGGGTATCCTTTCCTACTCCGTGGGCTACACGGCGTTCATCCTTCCCGAAAAGGTGGTTATGGGCGGCGTGTCGGGTATCTCAGCCCTCCTTTATTACGCAACCAACATCCCTGCCGGTATCAGCATTCTTGTGCTTAACGTCTCGATGCTTATCATAGCCTTCAAGGCTCTTACCAAGCAGTTTGTAGTGCGCACCGTCATCGGTGTGGGCATAATGTCGGT
>OHRX01000490.1_pt1 | contig 11285 bp, 14 predicted proteins | sample 1578581 | NCBI WGS metagenome assembly OHRX01 (sample SAMEA3879573, study PRJEB24766) | human gut metagenome | biome: human-associated habitat; feature: feces | place: USA | collected 1985/1987 | reverse complement strand
GGCAGACAAGCTCGTGCCAGAAGCTGTAGCACGCTGGTACGGCGGCAGTGAAGACCTTGCCCACGGCCTTTTTTATGATGGCGGTGCCGCTGATCTCGACGCTGCCGCGCTGGCCGCGGCCGCCGCCGATGCCTGCGCCGCCATTGCCGCCGATGGCCGCTATGATGCCGCCCCAGTAGTCAGGATTGCTCTGAGAGCCGAAGTGCATATTCACGCCGTGGCCGTACATATCTCCGTTGTAATAACCGTTGGAAATATTGCGGGTCGCGTAGCTTCCTCCTATGCCCGCCGCTTTGTCGCCGCCCTTGCAGGTCACCGTGGTGCCTGTGCGCGCCAGAACATAAAGCTGACCCTCGCTGCGGTTTTTCTGTATTGCCGCGCGGCCGTCGGCGCCTTGCAGGGAGCTGTTCTTGCCGATGAAATAGATATATGCCGAAGCCTTTTTGTTCAACTCTATGGCCGGCCCCAGGGAGCTGGGGCTCATTTTAATATTTACGCCGTCAATAAATACGTGCGGCGCGGTTTTATCTCCCTTGATGAATATCTTCTTATCCCATGCCCATGTGTCCCTGAGCTTATCGGGAACGGACGAGTAGATATAGTAGCTCCTACTGTCCTTAATGGATATGTCCGATGTCCGGTTGTACACGTCAATGCTCACGTCGTACTTTGGTATGGTATCCATCGGCCCGTCCGCTGCCAATACTGTTGTCGGAAGCATGATCAGCACCATGCAGCATAGAAGCAGGATGCTGAGTATTCGTTTCTTCATTGGCTTTTCTCCTCCTGTTCGTGTCGGTTCGGCTTGTCCGTCCCGTCTTTTTTCTGGTTTTCTCTGATTCTGAGCCGGAAACACAGCGCGGTGATCGCCACCGCCGCGGCAAAGGAGACGACGGCCACCAGCACATAGCCGCCCGCGTCCTCCCGCAGCAGCATCGCGCCGAACACGCCCCATGCTTCCGGTTGCCCCGGCCCGGCGACCGTGCCCACCGCCTGCATCAGCACCGCGAACAGCAGCATACACATAGCGCTCAGTCCATATATGCCGCGCCGCTGCCTCCGGCGGGTGTTTTCCCGCACCCGCTGCTTGACGAGTGCGACCCGTCTTGCGGTATCGTACATATCGTTTGAACCTCCTCTCTGGATTTTTTGAAATGCGGCTTAAAAACCCCTTCACTTATATAGGTACAAAAAATCGAAAAAACTCTCACCCAAAACGCAAAATTTTTCAAAAAAATTTGAGAGCCGCCAAAAAGCAGCTCTCAGGGAGTAGATATTCGGTTATTTCCTCTGCGATAAGCGGAAAGCAGACAGCTTTCCCGCCGCCACCAGCAGCACCGGCAGGGCGTAGGCCACATACTGCGCCGCGCCGCCGTAGGCGATGAGCAGATTATAGATGGCGTGGAGGGTGATGGCCGCGCCCAACAGCCCACAGGTGCCGGCGATCTTCAGCCACGTCCGCTGCCATGTGTATGCAAGTCCGCCGCCTACGATCAGGCCGCACAGCACGTGCATCGCTCCCGTGCCGAAGCCACGGAAGAAGATGAAGGAGAAGCGGTCCGCGCCGTTCTGGATCAGATAGCAGACGTTTTCAAAGGTGGCGAAGGCGAGGGCAACTGTTATTGCCGCAGCCTTGATTTTATCTCCCTCCGGCTCGAACACCAGAAGATAGAACAACAGCGGCAGCAGTTTCATCAGCTCCTCCACCACCGGCGCGATCTCCGCCGTGGCGGCAAGGGCGTCCGCCTGGCATACCGCCGCGAGGAAGGTGTTAATGTAGGCCGAAAGCAGGCACACCCCCATCCCGGCAATGCAGAACAGGAAAAAGCGGAGCTGCCGCCTGCCCATACACAAGGCGGCCACCAGCAGCGGGGACACCATGCACAGAAAAATATTTTCGATGTAGGTCATGCTTCCACCGCCTTTCTCGTGGCGGGCAGCAGCCCCAGAATCGCAAGCGTCAGCAGCATATCGCACCAGAAGGTGGGGCTTGCCGGTGAGGTTTCCGGCCAGAAGCAGCCCACCGTCCAGAGCAGATACTCCGCGAACGCAAAGCAGAGCACGCCGATATGGAAATACCGTATATTCCGCGCCGCGCCCGTCTGCGTTTTCGCATAGACAAGCCCGCGAATGGCGCAGTAAGAGAGCGCGATCATCATGCCGCACCAGATCAGGTTGGAGAGAATGTCCCCGAAGATGCAGTAGAACGCCAGCAGCGGCACGCCGAACGCAGGCGCAAGCCATGCCCTGCGGCAGCGGAAACTGCGTTCCTCCGGTGTGGAGAGCGTCGCCTGCAAAATGCGCAGGAAAATTACGCTCGCCACCCAGCCGAACTCCGACACATAAAAGACGCGCGGCGTGGTATCGAACAGCAGCAGATACAGCGTCCAGTAGAGCGCGCCGAGGGCAAAGCAGCCGTAGAAGCACAGCAGCAGGAAGTACGCCTGTCTGCGGCTTTTCCGGTAGGCGATGCCGGAAAGCAGTGCGCCGATGAACGTGACCAGCAGTTGCAGCAGGTTCTCAATCAGCTCCATGAATCCCCTCGCTTTCCCTGTCCTGTTCGTCCTCCCGGCTCATCTGACGCAGCCGGAAGCACAGAACGGTCACGCAAACGCCGAGTAAAAACGCCAGCAGCCCAATGACGATGTATCCCAAGGCAGCGCCGCCGCCATACATGCTGGCCGCCGTCTCAAAGCCGGAATAATTGCCTGTCTGGATGTTTGCGGCAATGCCGGGCATGGCGAGGGACGCACCGATGAGCAGCGCAAGGCACGCCGCCACAGCGGAGATCATCGTGATCTTATCGCGCCGCAGCCGTTTCTCTCGCTCAATTTTGGCGATGCGCCGCTTCGTCTCCGCAACGCGCTCCTCATGACTCCGCATTTGTGATCCCCTCCCGTTCTAAGAGCCTTCGCAGGCTCTCTTTTCCGCGATACACCATGTTGGTGATCTGTTTTACCGTTTTTCCCGTGACCTCCGCCGCCTGCGCGTAGCTCATATCCTCAAAATAGGTGAGATAGAGGACTTCCCGATAGTCCGGGTTCATTTCATCCATGCAGAAATGCAGGATGCGGTTTCGCTCCTCCGTCCGGATGACCTCCTCCGCCAGCAGCCGTCCGTCCGGCTCGTCTGCAAGCGCATCAAGGCTGAACAGGGGCTTTCGCTTGCTCTTATGGCGCAGCGCCATATTCCGCGCAGCCTTATAGAGATACGCCTTGAAGCCGCCGTCCCGTATCTTCGGCTTTTTGGTGAACAGATAGGCAAAGACGTCGAGCATCAGCTCCTCCGCCTCGTGAACGTCATGCAGATAGCCGTCAATATACAGGGTCAGGGGGTCACCGTATTTTTTCATCAGGGCATTAAGCCCTTCGTCATCGCCGCTCAGATATTGGCGGTACAAGCTCTCATCGCAGGTCATAGCGTTCACTTCCTTTTTGCGGATGCTAAAATGCAGAGGGGTATCCGTCAGGTGCTTGTCCTGTCGGGATCGCGGTGCTGTTCCTGAAAGCGCGGGTCGGAGGGCTTTTCCGCATTTTCCGGGATCGCCCATGAGCGCCCGAACCGGGACGCGCCGGGGATCCGCCCCTCGGCGCAATATTGGTTGACCCGCCGCTCTGACACGCCCCAACGGTAGGACGCCTCCCGAATGGAGATATAGCCCTTGATCCCGTTCATACCGCACCTCCGCATGGATAATACTCAACACGATACATTATATACGAATATCCGAAGAAACACAAGGCATCCGGCGAAGTGTTCAGAGAAATGTTACGGATAAAAGCGGTATTTTTTGAAAAAATACTCCGAAATCTGGCCAAAACGCCTTGTTCAGATTGTAATATAAGGCAAAGCTGAAAGCGGCCATTGACCGGCTCCTGCCAGCCTGTTCCAACCTGGAAGAACTGCTTCGCCGCCTGCAGAGGGAAGGTTATGAGATTAAACGGGGCAAGTATATCTCCGCCAGAGCGCCGGATCAGGAACGGTTTACCCGTCTGAAAACCCTGGGTGTGGACTACACCGAAGAAGCCCTTGCCGCCCGGATTGCCGGACGATCTAGACCTTCCCAGCAACCGAAACGGCAGGACGGAAAGATCAGCCTGCTCATTGATATCCAGAATAACATCAAGGCACAGCAGAGTGCAGGCTTCACCCATTGGGCGAAGCTGAACAATCTGAAACAGGCCGCCAAGACCATGAATTTCCTGACCGAACACGGGATAAGCAGTTATGGAGAACTGGAAAGCAAATTGACCGCAATATCCGCACGCAGGGATACCGCTCATGCAGAGATCAAGCGAATAGAAAGTAGAAGTGCCGAACTTGCCCTTGTGATGAAGCATGCCGGAACTTACCGTCAGCTAAAGCCGCTTTATGACCGATACCGTAAATCGAATGATAAAGAAAAGTTCCTGCGGGGGCATGAGAGCGAGATCATCCTTTTTGAAGGACCACCAGAGAATTGAAACGGCTGGGGGCTGTGCCGCTGCCGACAACGGAAAGCATGAAAACGGAGCTTGCCAATCTCAACGCAGAAAAGGAACGGCTCCTTGCTGAATATAAAGCCGCAAGAGCCGAAGCCCAGGAATACGAGACCGTCAAGCAAAATGTGGATGCACTGCTGACCGCTCCAAAGGAACAGGAACAACAGCGGCGGCATGAACTTGAATAAATTTCTTTGAAAGACGCTGGGCACAGCTCCTGGCATCCTGTATAATGGAACTGCGGAAGGAGGTTTTACCGATGACAAGAAGCGAAGCAATCAAAGCATTTTTCTTCAAAAGCGTATTGCCCGTGACCATGGCACTGATCCTGTATTGTATCTTCAAATCCGCCTGCGTGAAGAACGGAGAGCTTGACTATGTATGACTCTGGATACTCTGCGGGCTGCCGTTTGGACTCCATCGGATGTGCCTCTGGATCGTGCCGGGCGGCGGTTCCCTGGGTGGAGGGATCGCCCTGTTCGCGTTGAACTTCATTATCGGCGGCGTAATCGGTGGTTTCGTTCTGGCGTGGCGGCTGATCGTGGCGGTGTGGTATGTACCGCTGACAGTGTACCGACTGATTGTCGGGTAGAACGGTGATAATAAACAAAATAACCTGACAAGTCTTTATTTGTCAGGTTATTTTAATGTCGATATGGTATTCTCAATCTAGAAAACAAAGATAAAATCTGATATAATAATAACATCGAAAGACGCTGAAAATTCAATTGTTATGGGGAGGGATTTCAATGGCAATCGATTTTAAGAAAAAGCTGTCAAGCAGAACGATAGCGCCGAAAACCGCTCCCGTCGAGTTATACGGAACTTTAGACCGGAAAAGTGTTGCAGGACCACTTCGCCCAGCACAGGAGGCTGTATTATCTGAATGGTATACAAAACGGCGGACAGACAAGGATTTAATCATAAAGTTACATACTGGCGAAGGGAAAACTTTAGTAGGGTTACTACTGCTCCAATCCTTACTCAATTCAAAGGAGGGCCCCTGTCTTTATATTTGCCCGAACAAATATCTAGTCAAATAGGTGTGTGCTGAGGCTGATAAATTTGGTATTCCCTACTGCACCTTTGACGAAAACGATGGAATACCGAATGATTTTCTTTCCGGTACAAAAGTACTCATTACTCATGTTCAGAAGGTATTCAATGGGCGTTCTGTTTTTGGAACAGATAATGGTTATACAAGGACGGGCACTGTTCTTTTGGATGATTCACATGCTTGTATTGATACTATTAAGAGAGCATTTACCATTTCAATTAGTAGAACCACAAACGCTGATGTATACTCAAAAATTCTCACGCTCTTTGCAGATGATATGGTTGAGCAAGGCGAAGGAAGTTGGCTTGATATTCAATCGGGTGACTACAATACTTTTATGACTGTTCCTTATTGGAGTTGGGATAGTAAGAGAACGGAAGTATTGAGAATTTTGTCTGCCGCGCAAAATGATAGTCAAATATTTTATGCGTGGCCGCTTATTCGCGACCAGATAACAAACTACTGCTGTTACATTTCTGGGACAAAAATTGAAATTTCCCCCTATAATGTTAATATTCGTGCGTTTGGATCATTTTCACATGCTGCACATAGAATCTTAATGTCGGCAACAACCCAAGATGACTCTTTCTTTGTGAAAGGTCTAGATTTTAGCCCGGAGGCCGTAAAGAACCCCTTACGCAATATGAGCCCAAAATGGTCCGGCGAAAAAATGCTGATAATTCCATCTCTCGTTGATGATTCTTGTGACCACGATTTGATCGTTACCGAGTTTTGTAGAATACAGACTTCGAAGTTCGGTATGATAGCATTGCTTCCAAGCACGAAGAATTGTAAGCAATATCAAAACCTAGGCGCAATAATTACTACTGCTGAAAGCATCTTCGAGGAGCTTGACAACCTGAAAAAAGGCGAATTTTCAAAAATTGTTGTAATTAATAACAGATATGATGGTATCGATTTGCCTGATGAGAGCTGCCGGGTTCTAATTTTGGACAGCCTCCCATACTTTGACAGCTTGGCGGATCGCTATGAAGAGCAAGCGTGTCCAAATAGCGAACTAATCAACAAACGGATTGCCCAAAAGATTGAGCAAGGCATTGGCCGAGGTGTCAGGGGGGAAAAGGACTATTGTGCTATTTTGGTAATTGGTTCTGAATTGGTTCGTTTTATGCGGAGTATAGCAACTAACAAATTTTTCTCTGCTCAAACGAGAAAACAAATTGACATTGGAATTGAGATTGCTAATATGGCCAAAGAGGACTATGATGAAACTGAAAGTACAGTAAAGGTTGTAATCTCACTCATAAAACAGATGTTAGAACGTGATGAGGGCTGGAAAGAATACTATTCGTCTGAAATGAATACGCTTGAAGATAATAATACAGAATCAACGGTATATGAACGGCTTCTAAAAGAGCGTCAAGCCGAACAGTTCTTTAGCGAAGGTGAGTATGGCAGAGCTATCTCTACCATGCAAAAGCTAATTGATGAACTCGTTGTTGACGATACGGAAAAGGGATGGTATCTACAACAATTAGCGCGATATACTTATCCAACAAGTGTTGCAAAGTCCATCGAAATACAAAAAAGTGCATTTAAGAAAAACTCCCAGTTATTGAAGCCGAGTTCAGGAATTGATTACACAAAGATATCTTACATTCACCAGAATCGGCTAAACAACATCAGAGCGTATATGCGCAGATTTTCTAATTATAGTGAATTATCCTTGGCAGTTGATGCAATATTAGAAAATCTGTCCTTTGGTACTGAGGCAACCAAATTTGAATCGGCATTAAAAGACATTGGTGAACTACTTGGTTACATCAGCCAACGTCCAGATAAGGAAATACGAAAAGGTCCTGATAACCTTTGGTGTGGTTCAAACAATTATTATCTATTGTTTGAGTGCAAAAGTGAGGTGTCCGAAACTCGCCAAGAAATTACAAAGCATGAAGCAGGGCAAATGAATAATCACTGCGCATGGTTTGAAGATCAGTACGGACAAGATGCAAAAGCAGATAGGTTTATGATTATTCCGACAAAAAATCTATCTTATGAAGGAGACTTTACGCACGATGTTAAAATAATTCGGCGTAATAGGCTTAAGAGTTTGAAGGATCAAATTAAAGGCTTTGTTAAAGAGTTGAAACCATACTCTTTGGACGAACTATCTGATACCACATTACAGGAACTCTTGGCTTTACATCACCTAAATATTGAAGATTTTTCTGCACAGTATTCAGAAGAATACTACCATAAAGCAAAATAAAAAAGCGGGAGTACAGCCGATCGGATGAACCGAAAAGCTGTACTCCCGTTTTATGTGCCAGAAAGTGTTTGAAATCAAGCCTTTTTCTTCATGTGCCAGCAAGCAGACCAACACATGAGAAATCATAAAGGCTCCCTTTGAAAATACGGATACAGGGAATTATTCTGCGGTTTTTCCACCCTTATCTTCACAGATTTTAGACCGTTTGGAACTGTAATGCGGACAAGCGACCAGACACGCCCGGAAACTCTGCTTGCAGCCGTGAACACATTTTTTGCAGATATGGTTATACTGCCGCCTGCCGTTCTCGCCCAGGAAGAACGCCCATTCCAGCCGCCATTTCTTGCTTCGGCTCATAGGCAGTCATGCTCCGGCACATCACGGCCGGGCTTTTTTCCCTCCGGGGGTTTGTGCTCGGCACACTCCCGTTTTGCGTCCTCCAACCGCTCACGGATGGAAGACTTCTCCGGCGTTGTCCGCTCTGCATACTCCTGGGCTTTTTCCAATTCTTCGCCGCGTCTGCCGTTGTTGATAACGCCGTCGATCATGCCGTAGTCATCCTCCAGCGTCATTTCAGCGGTGCGGAGAGGATTGTCCTTTTCCGGCTGTTCCGCTGCCACGGCAAAGGCCCGTGTGCCGTTTCCCATGATAAGATATTTTCTATCATCGGAAATATGGTGGACACCGTAACCGGCCGCCTCCATCTGCTCCCGGCTCATGGCCGTCACCTGAAAGCTGCCCCTCGGTGTCTGCACACGTTCGCCAGTTTCAAAACGGTCTGGCAGATAAGCGAGGTCTTGCTTCTCTGCTGGGACAGGAAGAACAACGATATTGCCATTGATCTGCATAAATTGTTCCGGCGTCTTGAACTGCTCTGTGTATTTCTGGATCAGTTCCGGGGACAGGGACGCAAAATCTTCCTCACCAAGTCCAACCACCAGGAAAGTTCCTGCTACAATATCATAAATTTCTCCATCTTCATCCCGCAGTCCGCGGTTCAGATTAAGCCCTACGAGCTTTCCTTCATCATTGCAGACCAGCGCTACCGGGTCAGAATAGGGATAGGTTGCCCCAATATCACCGCCAACCTCTGCCTGCAGGGAATGAAGGTCGGGGTCGATCTCCTTCACATAGGGTTCCTTCATAGGTTCCACTACAAGCACAGTCATCTTTTCCGAGGCAACCTTCTCCGCAGCGGACAGCATTTCATCCGCATGGGACTTCTCCGGGTCATCCAAAGCGGCCTTGACCTCCGCCGGATCAAAATCAAGAAATTCCTCATAGCCCGTGGCATCCTTGAACTTTTCAATCTCCGAAGGAAGATAGTCCTCCTGCGTTTGCCCCAGCGCCGCCAGCTTTTCATCCAGAGCGGAAATGCGCCCTGCCATCAGGTTTTCGTAGAGTTCCTCCTTGGCAGCCTGTGCCTCCGGGTGTTCCGCCGCATACTGCGGATCACGCTGCCGGAAAAACTCGTCCATGTCAAAGGCGATATCCATAGCCCATTCAGATTTTTCTTCTTCGGGAAGATCGTCCTGAAAGGTCATCACCCGGTACTCGTCGGGGATACTGCCGCGCTAACCGTCGTAATACTCATGGAAACTGTCACCCGTATCACGCACATAGCCATGATCCGTGAAGGTGCCGTTTTCCTCCAACGCAACGTCCCGGCCGTAGGCCTCATAGTCGATGTAATTCTGCAAATGCTCTGGTACCTGCATAACGTCCAGTTCTTCGATGTAATAGCGACCCAGATCGTCATAGTCATGGATATCGGGGTAAACCTCATAGCAATCCAGATTCTCGGTGAGGTTGATGATCTCCTGCAGGCTGCCGCAATGGTCGCCCATTTCCATACCGGCCTGAAACTGTGCGTATTCGCTTTCGCTCATTTCATCCAGCTTCGATGCCAGATAATTCAGCTCGTCCAGATTCTCATATTCACCCAGCTTACTGTAAAGACCGTCCACATAGCAGTCATAGTCTGTGATGAACCATTCCTCATAGGGATTGCCGAAGTCATCCTTCTGGCCGATCCCAATCCGCTTAAACACTTCTTTCAGTTCCTAGGCGGTGGTGGGAAACTTCACCCACTCGCCCACAAGCTCGCCCTCATTGTACTTCCCAAGATTGGTGATAAAGGCGGCAAAGGGATAATCCTTGTTGTGATCGTAATATGGCATATCAGCACCTCCTTACAGTTCCGGCGCAGACTTTTCCTTATGGGGCTGCGCCTTGCTTTTCTCTGCACATTCCTTCTTGCCCTGTTCCAGCCGTTCCCGGATGGAGGGCTTTTTCTCCGGCTCCGCAGGGCGTTCATGCACCCACTCGTCGCCGGAAAGAGAAATATATATCCGTGTTCCGTAAAAATGGCCCTGTTCCTCCTGCATGGCGTACTTGCCAAAAGGAACAGGGTCGATTGCTTTCAGAAGTTCTGGGGGCAGCAACATATCCATGTGCTGTGCCAGACACCGCCACCCCAGATCATTCAGATCGTGGATATTGGGCTCAAATACGAAATAGTCGATGTTGGCCGCAAACTCCTTGAACTGCTCCGGCGCTGTCAGCTTGAAGGGCGAGGCCTGCACCGCCACCAACAGCTCCCGGTCCTCCGGGGAGAGGGCAGTCACCGCCGCCCTCACTTCGGGTAAATGTTCCAAAGTCTTATTTTCTGCCATTGACATCTTCCTTTCTTTTCGGAAATTCCAGTTTAAAGTTGATGTATTTGCCACCCGTGTCATCCAGGATCACCGCAGCGTCATAAGCAGCCTGTTTCTTTTCAGACCACATTCCCTTGACATTGGTACGTCCCTTTTTCAGAAGGTCCGTTGCCATCTTCTTTGTCAGATCCTTCTTGCGGCTCGTCCAGAAGCGATCATTTTTCCAGAGGACAAAACCGCAGGAACGATCCGAACACGCAAAGTTTTTCTTTCCTTCATAGACCGGCTGGCCGCAGCGGAGGCAGGTGCCGATCACTTCCTTCTCCGGGGCAAACAGTTTTTTGTCATCCTCGGAAATGCAGGAATAGGTGGACACGATCTCCTGGACCATCGTGCGGATACCGTCCATGAAGGTATCCGGGTCAGCGCCGCCTTTTGCGATCTCCGTCAATTTCTGTTCCCATTCCGCTGTCAGCATGGGAGAGGTCAGCGGCTCTGGCAGGACCGTGACAAGGTTGATACCGGCTTTTGTGGGGATCAGGCTCTTGCCCTTACGTTCCACAAATCCGGCCACCACCAGCTTTTCGATGATAGCCGCCCTGGTCGCAGGCGTGCCAAGACCTTTTCGCTCCGCCTCGTCTGGAATATCGTCCTTGCCCGCGTTCTCCATAGCGGACAGGAGGGTATCTTCTGATTAGAGTTGTCAAGGTGGGAAGTGGATTTTAACCACATTTCTTTTTCAGGTCGGCAATGATAAGCCGCTTCACCTTGCTTTCAGCGGTTTCTGTGCTGTCGTGATTAAAAAACACGCTCACCAGATAGGTGGTACGGCCACCCTTCGTCTTAAAAGACCCGTCAGG
>OHRX01000487.1_pt1 | contig 11350 bp, 10 predicted proteins | sample 1578581 | NCBI WGS metagenome assembly OHRX01 (sample SAMEA3879573, study PRJEB24766) | human gut metagenome | biome: human-associated habitat; feature: feces | place: USA | collected 1985/1987 | reverse complement strand
CTTGTTGGTGTTGCCGGTGTCACGCTCCAGGCTCGTCAGTCCCCTGCCGTACCCCAATGTTATTTCCTCGCCGTACTCGCATCTGCAGATGTTCACGGTCTGGCCTTCCACCCACCACTCGGCACTTCCACCCACTTTCTCGGCTATCTCCCTCAGTGCCTCGTCGCAGTACTTGCCCTCGTAATCGATGACAATGAGGTCGGTGCCGTCCACCTGTCCCACTTTCCAGTCGGTGGTGTGCCCCATGCCGTTGTTGATGCACTTCACGACCATCGCCACATGCTCTCTCGGAGTGGCGGTCAATGTGAACACTGGTTCGGCATTGTTGTCGGTGGTCTCCAGCACGAGGAAACGCTTTATCAGGCTCTCAATGCCGTAAAACTTCACGTCATACGACCACTCGCCATCACTCTTCTGGGCAGGAGCGTATTTTTCGGTGAGCCAGTAGCGCTCGCCCTCAAAATCCACATAGTCGTTCACATCAAGGGGTATATGCTCGTAATGGGTGAAGGAGAGCGTCAGCACGTTGTCTCCCTGCACCTCTTTCTGCTGGGTGCTGCCGTCACCGGGCGAGATGTCCGTCCGGGCGATGCCGTATTTGTCGTATATTGTCAGAACCATATCGGAATGCTGTTTGAATGTCATTAGATGATGGGGACAGGCTCACGGAACTTCACCTTGAACTTGCCGGCGTTCACGCCTTCCTTCCACAGGTAGGTGAGCGGTGTGAACTTGGGGCTCTCGCTGTATTTCACATGCAGGGTAAGGTCAAGCTGCGTGAATACGATGTCCAGCCAGCCGCCCTTGCCCTGTTTCAGGAAATTGATGAACGAGAAGTATTTCCGCAGCCCGCCTGTGTCTTGTCGTACAAGGCGAAGTTAAGCGTGATGTCCCTCGGCTCGTTTCTCGGTGTAAGCGTGGCGGAGTATTTCTCGCCCTGCTCCTCGCGTATGCTCACGGCGGTGTCCTTCTTCGTCTTGCTCGGGGTGAGTATGGCGGTAAGGTTATCCATTCCGCCTCGTTTGTCCTCTACGAGGAACACGCCGTATTCTTTCCAGATGTCGGTGCCGTTCACCAGCACCAGTCCTCCAAGTATCTTGTCCATGTCATTTTACTTTTAGTCCGTCCCTTACTATTTTCCTGATGTCTTCCTTTATCTCGCCAAGATGTCCCGCACTCGTGCCGGTATTCTCGGCTATCCGTGCCAGATGGCTCTCGGCAAGGTTCATGCGGTCGGCCACAGTCTCCAGACGCTCGTCCATGCTTGACCAGTGCTGCAGTCCGCTGGTGAACATGCCCTCCAGTTTCGTGCCCTGGTCATGCGTCATGGCGGTAAAGCCTCCGGACTTCGCGCTCTGGCTGGTACCGCCCGTGTCCTCGTAGCCGGTGACCTTCGCCCACTCGTCCCTGCGCTTCAGCCCTTCCGCCACAATCTCGTCATAACGGCGGTTGAAGTCCTCGATGTCCTTTTCCGTCAGCTCGCCGTTCTTGTCGGAGATAAGCTGTGCCCAGTCATCGTACAACTGCTTCAGCTCACCGTTGATGAGGTCTTCCATGGAATAGCTCAGCAGGGCTTTCTGCATGTCCGTCGCGAAGTCCTCGGCAAAGTCCTTGGAGGTTTTCTTCATGTCCATCAGGTTGGAGATGAAACTGTCCTTCATGCTGTCGAAACTTATCTGGGTTATGGTCTCGCGCCAGCTGTCGGTCAGTTCCTCTATCTTTCCTGCCTGGTCCGCGTAGTCCTGCAGCTTGTCCAGCACATCATTTCCATAACCGCCCTTGCCGGTGTTCTTGATGTACTCGGCTATATCCACATTGGAGAGGAGTTTCTTCATCTCCTCCGGTGTAAGACTCCAGATGCTGCCGTCGAAGTTCTCCTTCACGTTCTGCCTTATCCATGCCGTCTGGTCATCGGAAAAGCCGTTCCAGTAGTAGTTCCAGCTGTGGTGGTGCTTCCAGTAGCTTGCCTGCGCCTGCGCGATGCCCAGATAGTTGGCGTTGGTCTCCTCCTGGTTGCGCTTGGCCTGCTCGTAGGCATCGGTGGCTTTCTGACCATAGCTTTTCTCCATCACGTCGGTCAGGTCCTCGATGGCGTTCTGCAGGAGTTCGGTGCGCTCGGTCAGGTTCTCAATGGTCTTTTTCACCTCCGCCTCATTGCCGTTCAGTCCGAAAAGGTCGTCAATGCCAAACCACCCGGCAATGCCGCTGAGCAGTCCCTGCACGATGTTGCCCACGTCCTTGATGACATCGATGATGATTTCGGGCAGTTCCTCCACCACCTTGTTTATCGTGTCGGCAACCTTGTCGAGCAGGTCGTTGATGAAACCTTTCGGGTCATCACCCAGCGCATCGAGTATCTGGAGTATGGCACCGACGATGCCTCCTACCTTGCCGCCCAACTCGCCCAACGACTTGCCGATGCCGTCAGAGCCTTTGGAGAGCGAGGTAATGAGTTTGGTGATGCCGTTGGCAAAGCCGTACAGCGAGCCGTCCGACATCTCGTTCAGGTAGCCGGTAAAGTTCTTGATGCCCTGCGCCGCCGCGTTGGTGTTGTCGGTGAGGGTTTTCCTTGCCTTGTCGCTGGCCTCCTGCGCCTCGTTCTGCGACGCTGCCGTCATGTTGACCTTTCCCTGCGCTATGTCCACCGCTTTCTGTGCGATTTCCTTTGAGGCATCATCGGTCGCATCGGCAAGGTCTTTCTGCGCCTGTTCCAAATCGGCCACGGCCTGCGTATGGGCATCAGTCTTCTCACGGAGCGTGCGCACGCTGTCCTGGTAGGTCTTCACGTTCTCGGCGATTGTGCCCCATATCTTGAAGTTGAAGGCACTGGTGCTGTTGCCGCCGGTCTCGTCCTTCAGCTTCGCCTGCAGGTCGGTATAGACTTTCTTGTTTTCCGCCGAGAGTTTCTTGAACTCGGAGGTCTGCATGTACTCCTCTATCTTGGCGAGGGTATCTTTCGCCACGTCTTTGAGCACGTTGCCGACACCCTCGAAGGTGGTACTCCAGTCTATGTTCAAGGCAAGGTTCTGGGCATTGGTCTGACTGACGGCAGCGTCACGCTCCTTTTCGAGCTTGCGGACTTGCCACCGCTTCTCCTCAGCCGTGCCGTCGCCCCCGTTCACCTCGCGTATCTTCTCGGCGTATTCCTTGGCGATGGCGTATTTCTGCTCCTGGAGTGTGCCATACTCGCGCAGGTAGTCCACCATGGTCTGGAGCTCGTTCTTCAGGGATTCCTTGTCAATTTCCTCCAAGCCCTTGCGCTGTTCTTCCTGTGCCAGACGTAACCGTTCCGCAAGGGCTTCGCCCTGCTCCTCCGTGAGGTTGCCGCCTTGCGCATCGCGCCACTTGGCCTCCTGCGCCTTTATCTCGGATTCCTCTTTCTGGTAGTTGAACTTTATCTGCCGGATTCGCTTGGCACTGCCCTCAGCCATCTGGTCGATGCTTTCCTGCTCGTTCTCCTGACGGAGTCGCGCAAGTTCCTCGGCTCGTTTCTGCTCGGCTGCCTTCTCGCGCTCCAGCTCTTTTTGTCTGTCCTTGTCACCGTTTCCACCGGTCGGCTTGTGTTCGGGCTTGGAATGGCCGCCGATATTGCTGTTTTTGCCTATCTCGCCCATTTCCTTGGTCAGGTCCTCCGCCTGTTTGAGCAGGTCGTCACGGAGTTTCTCGGCATCGGCGATGGCCTGTTCCTTGTTCTTCTCGTTTTCCTCCTTGATGATGGCCGACGCGTCTATCTGGCCGTTGGTCTCTCCTTGCGCAAAATATAGGAGGGACTTCTTGAACCACCCCATGGAGACATCGACATCATCGGCATCGGTCGCCTTCAGCTTGTTCACCTTGTCGTCGGCTTCCACTGCCTTGTTGACCAGTGCCTGTGCCTTGGCCTGCAGAAAAAGCATCTGGATATAGTCTGCAGCTTTCTGCGTAAGGACATCATACCACTCGGCAACGGTGTCGTAGTAGCCGAAAGCCTCGCCGTACTTGCGGTTCAGTTCTTCGGTCTTCTTCTTTTCCTCCTCCTTACTGCCGGTGAACTCCTTCAGCTCGCGAATGGTGTTGTTTATCTCGAAACGGGTCTTTATCATCTGCGCCCTGCCCTCGCTCTCCACCTCAATGAGTTCCTGCGCTTTCTGCCGTGCCTCTTCCTGCGCGTCGCTGTATTTGTTGAACAGGACAATCAGACCGGTAATGACTGCGGACAAGCCCAGCGTGAGGGTAGCCATGAGTGCAGATGCCGCCGCAGTGGAAATGCCGAGTGCCACTGCCAATCTGGTATTGGCAGCCGTCAGCAGGTTCTTCATCTTCACCACCGTCACCAAACGGAACGCAGAGTCTTTGTTCAGGGTATTGAACACCTGCTGCAACCCCATCGTAACGGCCATGACGGACTGCACCCTCGCCTGTATCTTGGCAAGGTTCTCGTTCTCGGAGGCGAACAGCGACACGGCACCGGTAGCAGCGGTAAACATGCCGGACAGACCGCTGATACCGGACATGAATCCCTGCAGATTTGCATCGTCATTGGAGAGTATCTTGGTCTGGGTATGGAGGTCGGCGATGGTGTCGGACAGCAAGGCTGCCTTCTCCGCCATCTCGCGGTACTCTTCCGTGTCCTGCTTTCCCTCCAGTCGCATCTTGGCCATCGCGTCCTGCAACTCGCGCAACTGCATGGCCAGACGCTTGTTGCTCTCCTTGTTTTCCTCCTGCTCGCGTGTAAGGCTGGCGAGTATCAGCTTCTCTTCCTCCAACGCTTTCTTGGCGGCGTTGAGTTCGGCAAGGGCTGCGGACTGGGCGTTACCGGGGGCTGCGTTCTTGTAGGCTTTCTCCAGCTCCTTGATGTTGGAGGTGGTGTACTTCACCAAGTCCTTGCTCTCGGCGATACGCTCGGCAAGGGTCTTCTGCGCCACAGCCGCCGTGGTGCTGGACTCGGAGAGCTTGCCATGCTCCTTCTCCAAGTCGGACACGGCCTTTTCAGCCTGGCGGTGTTGTTTCTCCAGATAGACGAGGGTGTTCCGCTCCTCGTCCAGCACCTTACGGCAAGCCATGACATCGGCGGCGAGTTCCTTCTGGGCGGTACCGGGTTTCATGCCTGCAAGCTGCCTCTCCATACGGCTGAGGTCTGCGGCCACGCCGTCAATGACCTTGTGCTGCTCGGCTATCTTGGCGTTCACCAACTCGGCCGCTTTCTTGGCATTGTCTATGAGGGTATCGATATGCGCGTTGGCGTTGTCGATACCGTCACTCAGTTTGTCCTTCATCAGGAACTCTATCTCTACGGGCTTGCTCATGCTTTCAATTCAGTTTACTTTGAAAAAATCCTGCGATGTCCTCGGCTTCCTCCTCGGCGGTCTTGCCGCTGTCGGGTCTGCCGGCTTTCTTCTTGATGTAACGTGGGGCGTCGCACAGCATCATGATGAGGGTCTGGTAGTTCACGCCGTGGAGTATGTAGTCCACGCTCCAGCCTGTCGCGCTGGCTATCTGCCACACGAATCCGAAAGGGCTATGGGAACCTTCATACTCGGTCCTTAACTCCCCTTCTTTCCTTGGCTCAGTCTCAGCTTCATCGGATTCGTCCGTTCCGCGGATCTGATAATACTCATAAAAGGGCCTGTGCCCATCAGCCGCTCGAACTGCTCGGTGGCGGCCACCTGGTACCGGTACGCCACGAAGTTGCGCACGAGCCATGCGGTCAGTTCCACAAACAGATGGCGGGATATATACCCCCTGCACACGGTGTAGGCGATGATGCGCGACAGGCGCTTGCCGTGTCTGGCCATGAAACGCATCTGCTCCAGCTTGGGCAGTGTCCGCACCTCCTCTGCCGTGGTGTCCATCTCCAGATACTGCCTCCCGATTTCTATCTGTCCTGCCAATGTGGGGCGCTTCATGGTGATGCGCACCTTCAGCGGTTTCTTGCGGAACGGCAGACGTATGTCCTTAAACGGCACGGAGACACCCCTGTCAAGGAGTGCCTCCGCCGCTTCTTTTTCGATTGCTCGGTTCATGCGCTACTCCCCAGGTTTGGTATCGGCCACATCATAGGGAGCACTGCCGTCATCAGGCGCGTTCACCGTCAACTGGCACTCTATCTTAGAGACCTCGGTCAGGGTGAGCTTGCCTCCGAGGTTGGCCATAAGGGTGGCACTCGGTATCGTCACTGTCTGCCCGCTCTTCAGCTGAATCTCACACTTGTCACGGAGTTCCACAAGGTCGGTCGGGGCTTTCCAACCGGTATAGGCTCCTTGCGTGCCGACAAGCGTACCGCCAAGGGCGAGCTGGAGGTTCTCGTAGTCCAGCTGTATGAGGTTGAACGTGGGGGCTATCGTACCGTTCTTCGTGACGAGGGTCAGCACGGGGGCACCGGGCACCTGCTCGGCTTCCACATCCACTTTCTCGGGCTTGGCTCCGCCCCAGTCCCAACTGCCTTTCTCTATATAGCCGACTGTCTTGTCTCCAAACTTTACGACACCTATGCCGTACATGAATTTCTTACTTTCTGCCATATTCTTTTTGTTGTGATGGTTAATACTATGCCGGTCGCCACTCCGACGATAAAGGCGATGAGAAGCATCCTCCACGGATTGGAACTGCGTTCCTTTTCCGTTTTGGCTTCATTCTTCTGCTGTTCCAGCGCGTTCTTGTAGCTTGCCATCTGCCGCTCGTAGTATTCGCACTGGCGCTGCAGGCTGTCGCAGGTGGCGTACACCACGATGGTGCCGCCTTTGTTCTGCACGGTCGCGCTGGCCCTGCCGTTCTTGGCACGGTACTCTGCCTTTTCGGGCAGGTTAGTCAGTTCCGCCAGAGGTATCTCCAGTTTGGCTTCCTCCTGCGGTACTGTCTCCGTCCATGTCTGACGAACCTCGCTCTGGAGGGTGTCCGCGGATACTTGTTTCACGCTTTCCTCCGTGGCCACGCTCGCTTTTCGGCTTGTCGCGCAGCCCGACAAGAACAGGGCAATCATCATGATGCTTGCAACTGTTCGCAGTGTCGATAGCCTTCCGAAGACGCGCCATCTCGCGTTTCGAGGCTTCGAGGTATCTTCTTGTCTCATTGAGTTCTTCCTTCAATGGTTTCACGATGTTCTCTACCAAGATACGGGTGGCATGCTCGGCGTTGTCCATACGCACCGTCTCGGCATCGGCTTCCGCCTTCATCGATTCCGCTTTCGCTTTCCTTATGGTAGCCCGTAGCGTGCATATTGCAACAATGGTAGCCACCAGACCTCCGCCAAGGAGGACGTTCAGGACTTCGCTGATATTCATGCCATCCATATTTTTATTGTTGGTATATTCCTATTGACTTGAGCCACTTGGCTACATCGAAGGCTGGGCAGGCTTTATTTACGCCCGGAAGGTCGCAATGACCTACAATCTTGATCTGCGGAAAACGCTGATGGAAGTTCCGCACATAGTCGGTCATCGCCTTCAGCTGCGCAGGGGTGCGCGTGTCCTTGGGATGCTTCATATCCTTGGTGCAGCCACCGGCATACACCACATGACGGCTCACACTGTTGTAGCCCTTGGCACCATTGGTCACTTCCCACGGATCGACCTCCGCATCTTCGTTGTTATCAACAAGGCGTTCCACCTTGCCATCCAAGTGTATCAGGTCGGTATAGCCTACCTGCTTCCAGCCACGACCACCCTTGCTTACTGGGTCAGTGTGCCAGTGGCGTATCTCCTTAGAGGTTACCTCACGGCCTTCCGGCGTGGCTGTGCAGTGCAGGACCAAATACTTCATTCTCGCCATGGTTACGCTTCAGCTTTGTATCCGCTGGTCATCACGACACCTGCGTCTGCCTTCTTGGGCATACAGATGAAACGGTGGCGGAAGTTAATCTTGTTGCGCTGATATTCGGGGTCGTTCTCGGCTGCGCTCCAATACATCTTGGTGGAGCCGGTGGCCTTGAACACGCGGTTTGTATAGAATACAAACGAGCATTGGAACTCGCCCGTCTCTGCTGCTTTGCCCAAATCCTTCTTCACACCGGCCTGCGTATAAAGCGGATTGCTGGCGTATTCGTAGATGTCGAAACCGTACAAGCGTCCGACTGTTCCATCATTGCGGTTGATGTTGTACTGTTCACGGAAGGTCTGCTCAATCTCCAGAAGGTCGTTGATATGGTCTGAGCAAAGCACGAGTCGGCGACCTGCTGCAGGAACTTTCAAAGCGTCCATCTGCCGCTTCATGCTGAGTAAGTCGGTCTTCGTCATCTTCAAGCGTCCGGTTGCCGCGTCACGCTCTCCTGTAGTTTTCAGCACCGGGGTCTTCGCCGCATTCTGTTTCGCGCAAAGCGCATGAGCCGCCTTGGCGAACTTGGCATCATTGATGGCATTGCCATGGGATTCCTTCACTCTTGACATCTTGTCGTAACTGATGGCATAGAGTTCATCGTCGGTAATCGGAGTCACCTTTGTCTGGAACTTGTCAAGCTGGATACTGATGTCCTTGTCGTCCAATGCCTGCAAGGGAATCGGATAGGTAGTATTGTTGACAAGCACTTCGGGGTCAACACCGACCTCAACCAAGTGGATAACATCGTTATCGACAATGCTTGAAGCATCTGGAATGCCGTCAAGCCAGGTGGCTTCCAAACCACGGCGGAGGTATTTCACCAACTCGCCTGTCCATATCTCCTTGTACACTCCGGCACGCAATGCGCCGGGGGCGACCTCACCGCCCACCATCGTGGCGATGCAATTCATGCCCAAGGCTCCCGCCACAGGCGAAAAGCCAAGGACTGCAGCGAAAATGCTGCCGGTGATGCAGTTGAAAAGCACTGCCATTGTCAGTGCAAGCAATCTGTTCATTTTCATTTTTCTTGTATTATTGGTTTGTACTAAAGTTCACACTCCATACCGTACTCCTCCTTATAGAGTCGCTTATACTCCTCGGGCTGCTCTTTGCGGAGTGTCAGGAGTTCTGCAGACGGCACATCGCTCAGTTTCTTGTATGTGGCAGGCTGCTGGGTTGAAGCTCCACCCTGGTGGCCAATAACGGCACTGAGCTTCATCTGTGGCGACATGGCAGAGATGATGCGCTCCAACTTCTCCTGACCAATTTCCTTGCCGAGGTTGATGAACTCGTCTTTCTTGTCTGTGGCGATACGCTTCTCGCCGACTGCTTTCTCCACAACGGCAGTGATACTGGCAAGCGTGAGGGTCTCCTTCTCCTTCTGGAGTCTCTCGTTCTCTTGCTTAGCGGCATTCAGCTCGCTGAGCTTGGCGGTGATCTCCGCATCAGTCGCCGTTTCCGGCAAGCCCAACTGCAGGGCATACTGTTTCTGTTCCATTTGTTTTTGATTATTATTGTTCAACATTGGCAAGGGACACTCGCTGTCCTTGCCGAGAGTAATCTTCTTGCCGTCCTTCTGCAGCACGATGGCATCATCATTGGCACCAATGTCCACCAAGCTAACCTCAAACAGTTTGCTCTTGGTGACGGTAGGACTGGTCTGACCCTGCACAAGCAGTTCGGGGTCCTCACTTGTCTCCAGAATGTCAAGCCCTGCGCTCACCATCTTCAGACTGCCGAACTCATACTGCTTCTTACAACGTGTGGATAGTTCGGATGCTTCGTCAAACATCAATTCGCCGGTCACTTCACCATCCTCCACCTTCAGGTCTTTCACATAGCCTATCACATTACCACGCTCGTGCATATACAGCAGGACGGGGTTGCGCTGATACTGCTCCACGTTCATGCCAGCTGTCAGCACTCTTGTGCCGTAGCTGTTCAGGCTATCGTTGGTTATTCTTACGCGTTTTCCTTTACTCATATCATTGTCGTTTTCTGGGCTGCATTGCCCGATTCGCAGTGCAATATTACGAGGTAATTGTCTGTCCGCCAAAAAAGTGTGCAATGGTTGCACACTTCTATGAAACCATTGCACACTTTTTTGGAGAGCCACCGAAATCGTGGCACTTTTGCAGAAGGAATCGGGGCGTGGTATGCCCTGATGTGAACAAAAACCTTATCAACATGACAAAGGCAGATATTGAAAAAAAGAAATCGCTGGCACGCACGCTCTATCTTTCGGGCATGGAGCAGCAGGAGATTGCGGAGAAGGTGGACGTGTCGCGCGTCACCATATCCAAATGGTGCTCAGCCGAGGGGTGGAAAGAGGCTCGTGCCGCCAAGAACATCACACGCCCTGAACTGGTGAACAAACTGTTGCTCACCATCGACACACTCATTACACAAGTGAATGGTTCTGACGACCCTGCACTCATTGCAGGACTTGGCGACAAGCTGGCTAAACTCTCGTCGGTCATTGAGAAGCTCGACAAGAAGGCTAATGTGGTGGATGCCATCGAGGTGTTCATGGCGTTCTCCAAGTGGCTGGAGTACCGCTCGCAGACAGACCCAGAGGTGACTCCCGAACTGATGCGTGTAATCAACAAGTTCCAGGACATGTACATCACAGAACAGATGGGCATAAAATAGTGGAGGCAGCCTATGGCAACAGCAGCGGAAAAGAAAAAGGCATACGAGGAGTGGAAAGAGCGATGCCGGCAAGTGCAAGCCATTACGGACACGTCACTCCTGAAAAGCGAAACGCCAGTAGAAAGGGACATGCGTATCAAACGCTTGCTCAACAACTACGCAGCGTTCTGCGAGTATTACTTTCCACACTTCCTGCAATTGCGTGACAAGACGACCGGTGAGGTCATACGCACCATTCACAACGCTCCGTTCCACAACGAAGCTGCACGCAAGGTCCGAAACACGCCCGACTTGAAGGCTGTATTCATGTGGCCACGCGGTCACGCCAAATCGACCCACCTTGATGTATTCACGCCGCTCTGGTTGATGTTCCAACCGAAGCGGCTTATCAACTTTATGGTGGTTGTCGGAAAGTCGGAGGACAATGCCGACCGACTGCTTGGAGATATTCAAGCGGAACTGGAATACAACCAGCGTCTCATTGCCGACTTCGGACAGCAGAAGAACGACGGCGGATGGCAGGAGGGCGAGTTCAAGACAAAGAGCGGTGTGAAGTTCCTTGCCTGCGGTCGTGGACAGTCGCCTCGTGGTCTGCGTGACCGTGAATCCCGTCCTGACTACATCGTCATTGATGACCTTGACGACGATCAGCTTTGCAAGAACGACAAACTCGTACACGACCTCACCGACTGGGTGAAGGAGGCTCTCTTTGGTGCGCTTGATGTGGGCCGTGGACGCTTCATTATGGTGGGCAACCTCATCAGCAAGAACTCTGTGCTCTACAATCTCTCACGTACAAAGGGAGTGTTCCTTTCTAAAATCGTAGCGGTTGATCGTAACGGAGAACCGGTATGGAAAGAGAAATGGACCAAAGAGGAGGCGCAGGCTTACCGCGACTTCGTGGGCT
>OHRX01000486.1_pt1 | contig 11359 bp, 10 predicted proteins | sample 1578581 | NCBI WGS metagenome assembly OHRX01 (sample SAMEA3879573, study PRJEB24766) | human gut metagenome | biome: human-associated habitat; feature: feces | place: USA | collected 1985/1987 | reverse complement strand
CAGAGCTGATTGACAGCGGCAAGGCACTGCAGACATTGGAAAAGCTGATTGCGCTGAGCAATAAATAAGCTGATTAAAGAGGTTAGATTATGATTTTAGATGAGATTGCGGAATATACCAAGGAGCGTGTGCGGGCGCTCAAAGCGCACAAAAGTCTTTACGCGGTGCGTGATGAGGCAGAGGGCAGACCGCAGGGCAAGGATTTCAGGGCAGCGCTTGCTGCCCCCGGCCTGAGTGTCATCGCCGAGCTGAAGAAGGCATCCCCCTCGAAGGGCATCATAACTCCCGATTTTACGGACATCTACCTGCACAAGGCTGCAGAGTACGAGGCAGGCGGCGCAGCAGCCATCTCCTGCCTGACGGAGCCGAAGTTCTTCCAGGGCAGCGATGCTTACCTGCAGGCGGTACGCCAAAGAGTGGAGCTGCCGCTTCTGCGGAAGGATTTTACGCTGGACGAATACCAGATTTACGAGGCCAAATGCATCGGAGCCGACGCGGTTCTGCTTATCTGCAGCCTGCTGAGTGCAGCGCAGCTGGGCGAATACCTGGCGCAGGTGCAGGAGCTGGGGCTGAGCGCATTGGTGGAGGCGCACACCGCAGGTGAGGTGCAGATGGCACTGGCGGCGGGAGCGGAAATCATCGGCGTGAACAACCGCAATCTCAAGGATTTCAGCGTGAACCCGGTAAACAGCCTGCGCCTGAGGGATGCGATTCCCGCAAACAAGCTCTTCGTAGCGGAAAGCGGCATTCAATGCGCCGCAGATGCAAGGGCGCTGAAGCAGGCAGGCGTGCAGGCGGTGCTGGTGGGCGAAGCATTGATGCGCAGTGCGGATGCGGCGGCGATGCTGAAGGAGATGCGTGATGCGTAAGGTAAAGGTTAAAATCTGCGGCCTGAAGCGTGCACAGGATATAGAGTGCGTCAACAGGTTGCTGCCGGATTATATAGGCTTCGTTTTTGCCAAGACCAAACGCGAGGTGACGGAGCAGCAGGCAGCACAGCTGAAGGCAATGCTTAACCCGCAGATTAAGGCAGTAGGCGTTTTCGTCAATGCCGAGATAGATTTGATTGCACGCCTGGCCGAAAGCAGGACGATAGACATCATCCAGCTGCACGGTGACGAGGATGCAGCTTATTGCGAAAGGCTGCGGCTGCAGACGGAGCTGCCGATTATCAAAGCAGTCCGCGTGAAGGATGCAGGCTCCTTTGAAAATCTGCAAGCCTATCCCTGCGATTACCTGCTCTTTGATACCTATACCAAGGGGCAGTACGGCGGCACCGGCAAGCGTTTTGATTTAGCGCTGGTGGCAGATGAAAAAATAAGCAGACCGTATTTTATCGCAGGCGGTCTTGAGGCAGCGAATGTTGCAGATGTATTGAAAAACAGTAACGCCTTTGCCGTAGATGTAAGCGGTGGCGTAGAAACAGAAGGGTTGAAGGACCCGGAAAAAATTGCCGCATTTATAGCGGAGGTAAGGGGAGATAACGATGACAAAAGGTAGATATGGTATTCACGGCGGTCAATACATGCCGGAAACTTTGATGAACGCAGTACTGGAATTAGAGGCTGCCTATGAAAAATTTAAAAATGATCCCGAATTCAAGGCTGAGCTGGCGCGCTTATACCGCGAATATGCCAACAGACCGTCCCTGCTGTATTATGCAGAGAAGATGACCAAGGACTTGGGTGGCTGCAAGATTTATCTGAAGCGCGAGGATTTGAACCACACCGGCGCCCACAAAATCAACAACGTATTAGGACAGATTCTGCTGGCGCAGAAAATGGGCAAAAAGCGTGTTATTGCCGAAACCGGCGCAGGCCAGCACGGTGTTGCGACTGCTACCGCAGCGGCGCTGATGAACATGGAATGTGTTGTTTACATGGGCAAGGAGGACTGCGAGCGTCAGGCGCTCAACGTGTTCCGCATGGAGCTTCTGGGTGCGAAGGTTGTGCCTGTAACCAGCGGCACCGGTACCCTGAAGGATGCAGTAAACGAAGCGCTGCGCGTATGGACGGAACGTGTTGAAGATACCTACTATGTTCTGGGCAGCGTTATGGGACCGCATCCGTATCCGGAAATTGTGCGTGACTTCCAGAAGATTATCGGCGAGGAAATCAAGGCGCAGATGCTGGAAAAGGAAGGACGCCTGCCTGACGTGCTGGTGGCCTGCGTAGGCGGCGGCTCCAACGCTATGGGTATGTTCTATGACTTCATCGAGGACAAGGACGTGCGCTTAATCGGCGTAGAGGCTGCAGGCCTGGGCGTAGACAATCCCAAGAACGCCGCAACCATGGCTAACGGCAAGCTGGGCATCTTCCACGGCATGAAGAGCTACTTCCTGCAGGATGAATACGGCCAGATTGCTCCGGTTTATTCCATCTCCGCCGGTCTTGATTACCCCGGCATCGGCCCCGAGCATGCTTATCTGCACGACATCGGCCGTGCGGAATACGTTCCTGCTACCGATAAGGAGGCAGTTGATGCCTTCAACTATCTTTCCAAAACAGAAGGCATTATCCCGGCAATAGAAAGTGCGCATGCCGTAGCCTACGCTATGAAGCTGGCACCAACTCTGCCGAAGGATAAGATTATGGTTATAAATATTTCCGGCCGCGGTGATAAGGACGTTGCCGCAATCGCACGTTATATGGGAGTTGATTTACATGAATAGAATACAAAAGGCATTTGACGAAAAGAAAAAGGTATTTATCGGCTTTGTGACTGCTGGCGATCCCAATCTTGCTACAACTAAGGAGCTGGTGAGAGCTATGATTAAGGGCGGTGCAGGACTTATAGAGTTCGGCATTCCCTTTTCCGACCCCGTGGCTGAGGGCGAGGTTATCCAAAAAGCGGATATGCGTGCGTTGGCTGCAGGTACTACTACCGATAAAATTTTTGATCTCGTAGCGGAGCTTCGCGAGGAAACACAGGTACCGCTGGTGTTTTTGACCTACGCTAATCCGATTTATGCCTACGGTGCGGAAAAATTCTTCACACGCTGCGAAGAAACAGGTGTAGACGGCGTCATCATACCGGATATACCGTACGAGGAGCGCGAGGAGATGCGTCCGTTCAGCGAACCGCATCACGTTGCCCTAGTGCCGCTGATTGCGCCTACATCAAAGGACCGCATCCAGAAAATCGCCGCTATTGCCCAAGGCTATGTATATGTAGTTTCTTCCTTAGGCGTTACCGGTGTGCGCAGCAACATCACTACCGATATCGACGGCATTGTCGCAGAGGTGCGCAAGGCTACCGATATTCCGGTGGCTGTAGGCTTCGGTATCGCTGCTCCCGAGCAGGCGTACAAGATGGCTAAGGCCAGCGACGGCGCGATTGTAGGCAGTGCGATTGAAAAAATCGTGGCACAATACGGCGAGGCTTCTCCCGAGCATGTTTACGAATACGTCAAGAGTATGTCCGAAGCGGTTGCTAAGGCAGCTGCGGAGGCTTAATTACAAAGGTTTGGGCACAAAAAAACTCCGTTCCTTACTGCACAGGCAGCAGGGAGCGGAGTTTTTCGGTTTAAATTATTGCAGCGGCATTGGCTCAGTGCCACCGTTTACTGCGTCCGGCTGTTCAAAAATGAAGGCAGGGGACGGATAGTAGAATTTGCAGTGCTGGAAGTTGATAACCTCGGTGGAGAAGCGTTTCAGCAGAGCATAGGAAGCGCGCTCTTCGAAATCAATCAGGTTGTCCTTGTTGATATCAGCGTCTTTTACGATTACCAGCAGATAAGCCGGTACTTCCGGTGCATCCTCAGGAACCTGGCTGCGGTCGAGAGGGATGTTCGGAATAATTTCCAGATCACCGATAGGCTGTTGGTTTTCATTGTACAGCATAGCATGATAAACATTTTCGTACAGGGTACGAGCGAGTCTTAAAGAATAAGCTCCGGAACTCATATTATTCACTCCTTAAAAAGATGTTTTTGATGACTCTCGCTTTATCAAAAAAAGCAATAAACATAACGCTATTATTGTAACATAGATTACGGAAATAAGCAAAATGAATCTATAATGAAATGATTTCACAGCGATTTATGCAGAAAAGCTGTATTAATAATCACGAAATAGCAAGAATTTTTCATAGAATCTGCATTTTTATGCCAATGTATTCTGTATACATGACGTTTTTATGAATTTTTCAGCAGGATTTTACACAATGTTGACGAATAAGAAGAATAACAATATGTTGCTGCGTGAATTTTGTTATCTTAGCACATATGTATTTTAAAGGAGGGGAACTCTTATGAAAAAACTCTTGGCTTTTTTACTTGGTATCATGGTTATGGCTACTATGATTGCCGGCTGCGGCGGTGGAGATAAGAAAGATGATAAAAAACCTGCTGCACAAAAATTCATTAACATTGCTACCGGCGGTACCTCCGGTACCTACTTCCCGTTAGGCGGTGCTCTGGCTGATATCCTGAATAAAAATATTCCGGGTACCAATGCTTCCGCACAATCTACCGGCGCTTCCGTAGCAAACGTAAACCTGCTCAGCCAAGGCAAGGTTGAAATTGCTTTTATTCAAAACGATATTGCTTACTATGCTGCCAACGGCACTGAAATGTTCAAAGGCAAACAGGTTGCCGGCCTGCAAGGTCTTGCAACTCTGTATCCGGAAACCGTACAGATTGTAACCCTGAAAAAATCCGGTATCAAATCTGTTGCTGATTTCAAAGGCAAACGCATCGCTGTAGGTGCTGCAGGCTCCGGTACCGAAGCTAACGCTCGCCAGATCATGGAAGCATATGGCATTAAATATGATGATATTAAGGTTCAATACCTGTCCTTCGGTGAAGCTGCAAGTGCTCTGAAGGACGGCAACGTTGATGCTGCTTTCGTAACCGCAGGCCATCCGACCGCTGCTATTCAGGATATCGCAACTCAGAACGACGTTGTACTGGTTCCGGTTGATGCTGACAAGGCTGACGCTCTGATCAAAAAATATCCGTTCTACACCAAGCTGGTTATCAAAGCCGGTACTTATCCGAAGCAGGATGCTGACGTTACCGCAGTAGCAGTAAAATGCATGCTGGCAGTAACCGACAAAATGGATGCAGACACCGCTTATGCAATCGCTAAAGCTCTGTACGGCAACCTTGACCGTATGAAATCTGCTCACTCCGCAGCAAATGCTATCAGCAAAGATACTGCTAAAGACGGCATGTCCATTAAGCTGAACCCGGGTGCTGAAAAATTCTTTAACGAAAAATAAGGATTTTAAATGATGCCGAACTTCAAAGACCGGAAACCGGCGTTTGCCGGTGGCCGGTCTTTTTTCCCAGTAAAGAATTTAGTAATTATTGTAAGCGTTGTGTTAATGCTTTTGGGGTGGTATAGTACGCGCCTGGTGGTGGCGATTATACCTGAGGGAACTTCGGGAGCTGTTACTTTTGCCACAGCGGCAGGTGATGAATGGTACATCAGCCTGACGCATTCGGTGGAAAAAACTGCCTGGAATGATTATTTCAAGGTTAACGGCGCAAATAACATGACCATGACGCACACCCGCTTTTCCTCGCTGGGCTGGGGCTATCCGTATTCTGCTGCCGACGGCAAGCTGACGCAGACTGCCGACGGTAAGTTTGATATGGAGATGAACCGTCCCTATAAGGAGGTTGCCCTGCGTATATCCGAGCAGGCAATGCCGCATATTGTCCACGGCGGCGACAGCTACGACCTGATTGCTCTGTACGGGCAGGGGACTGCGGTAACAGTGAAGGTCATGTATCGATATCAGTACTGGCTGGAACGGTACTTTTAGGTTTTATTATATTAAATGAGAGGAGCTGATACCCATGTCTGAAAAAGAAAAGAAAGTAAAAGAGCTTTCAGCAGAAGAGGTATTGCAAAAATTTGACAAGGAATCAGACAAGCGTGAGCTTACAGGTGTGTGGGGTAAAATTATTTCCGCAATCTGTATTCTGTTTGCACTTTTCCAATTATATACAGCCACCTTCGGTGTGCTGGATGCGCATCTGCAACGCGCTATTCACTTAGCCTTCGGTTTTTTATTGATTTTCCTGCTGTATCCCAGCAGACATTCCTGGTCCCGCAGCAAGATGCATCCCTTTGATGCCTTTCTGGCACTGCTCAGCGCAGGTACTGCAGGAGCTGGTGCTGCGTGCCGGCATGAATACGGAAACAGACTTTATCGTCGGCCTCATCGGTACGATTATGGTTTTTGAAGCAGCGCGCCGCGTAGTAGGCTGGCCGATGATTATCGTTGCCTTCTGCTTCATGCTGTATGCCTTCTTAGGTCCTTACGTTCCCGGTATTCTGGCGCATCGCGGCGTTGGCGTGCAGGAAATGTTTGACCATCTGTTCTTTACTACCGAGGGTATTTTCGGTACGCCTATGGGTGTATCTTCTACCTTTATTTATCTGTTCATCCTTTTTGGTGCTTACCTGGAAACCACCGGCCTCGGCAAATTCTTCATTGATATTGCCAACGCTATCGCAGGCTGGGCAGCAGGCGGACCGGCAAAGGTTGCCGTACTGTCCTCCGGCCTCATGGGTACTGTTTCCGGCAGCTCCGTTGGTAACGTTGCCGGCACCGGCGCTTTCACCATCCCGATGATGAAAAAGCTCGGTTATCGTCCGGCGTTTGCGGGCGCTGTTGAGGCCGCTGCTTCTACCGGCGGTCAGCTGATGCCTCCTGTTATGGGCGCTGCTGCCTTCCTGATGGCAGAATTTGTAGGCGTTCCGTACTTTGATGTTGTTAAGGCTGCCGTTATCCCGGCAATGTTGTATTACATCGGCGTATGGCTGGGCGTTCACTACGAAGCTAAAAAGTTCGGCCTGAAGGGCACTCCGCGTGACCAGCTGCCGAAGTTCAAGGAACTGTTCATGGAAAAAGGCCATCTGGCTATTCCGTTAATCGTTATCGTTTACCTGCTCGTAAGCGGTTATACTCCGATGCGTGCTGCTTTGGCAGCCATCGTGCTGACCATCGTTTGCGCCTGCCTGCGTAAATCCACCCGCATCGGCTTCAAGCAAATCGTCCAAGGCCTCATTGACGGCTCCAAGGGCGTGCTTGGCGTACTGATTGCCTGTGCAACCGCAGGTATCATCATCGGCGTTGTTACAAAAACCGGCGTAGGCCTGAAGATTGCCACCGCTCTGCTGGACTTGGCAGGCGGTAATCTGCTGCCGGCAATGTTCTTCACCATGATCACTTCTCTGATTCTTGGCATGGGCGTGCCGACAACGGCCAACTATGTAATTACCTCTACCATTGCAGCGCCTGCTCTGGTGCAGATGAATGTACCGGTGCTGGCAGCGCACATGTTCGCGTTCTACTTCGGTATCGTTGCCGACGTTACACCGCCTGTTGCCTTGGCTGCTTATGCCGGCGCAGGTATTGCCGGTGCTAACCCGATGCGTACCGGTGTTATCGCTGCTAAGCTGGCGATTGCAGCGTTCATCGTTCCGTACATCTTCGTACTGGCACCTGAACTGCTGATGATCAACGCAACTCCGTTTACCATCTGCTACAGCGCCTTCACCGCGATTGTCGGTATGTGGGGTGCTTCCATGGCGATGATTGGCTTCTGCAACAATCTGCTGAACATTCCGCAGCGTATTCTGTTCCTCGTTGGCGGTATCTGCATGATTATCCCCGGCGTATTTACCGATGGTATCGGTGTTGCGCTCGTTGCTGTTGCCTATGTATGGCAGCGCATGAACAAGGTTAAGGGTGCGATTCAGCAAGATGGGGAAGACCTGTAAGCCGAAAATTTCATAGCAAGTTTCATAGTCCTGCGTGCATTTTAGATGCTGCGCAGGACTTTTTGTATGTAATCATTTTTCAAAGTGGTCTTGACATTTGAACCATTGTATTTAATGCATCAATACTTGTATATTAAGGTTGCGAAGTATCTATCAGCTTTTGTTTCTCTTCTGCCTATAGAGGGGGTTATTTTATTAGGTACAACACGCTTTAATTTAGCGATTTAGTATGATAAAATACACGTAAGAAAATAAGTGATATGAAATAAATCATTAAATGGAGGTTGACACAAAATGGATGCTCAGGAATTTAAGAGAGCTTTAAAGAATATAAATACACCTAGAAAAGTTATGCATGCTGGGAGTTTACATTATTTAGATCCAATTAGAGAAAAGTATGTCCCAGCAACTCCAGAAGAAGAAGTAAGGCAGAAAATATTGCAATATCTTATGAAAGTATTGAGAGTGCCGAAGCAGGCAATTAGTGTCGAATATTTATTGTCTAAAGCCGGTATTGACAGCAAGAATAGAGCGGATATTGTTGTTTGGTATTATGAACCTAATGATGGATACTGGTATGCTTTGGGGGTTATAGAATGCAAGGCTCCAGATGTTGATATAATGACAGAAGATGTAAAAGAGCAAGTATTCGGTTACGCTGATGATTTATTAGTTGACTATGTTGTAGTAGTGAATGGAGTTTATTCTTGCTGTTGGTTGTATGATAATAGGGATGGATATAAAAACCTATTAAAGAAACTACCTGAATATCAGAAAATGATTGACAAAGATGTAGAATTTGATGATTATTATAAAACACCTGAAAGGTTTAAGTTTGAGGAGTTAGAAGCCAATAAATATAATCTGATTAATGAGCGTTCGATTTTAGGTGAAAAAACAAATCCGGATCATTTGACGTTTCTAACTAACTTGTATGATTGCTTGATACTAGATAAAAATGAAATGCCTAAAGGTAAATATCGTTATTTTGAATTAGTGGAGGACTATGGTGTAAGATATCTAAAAGTAGGTAATTCTTCTGGGGGTAAATATGTTGGATATTACAGATCGTTTAAAGTTAGAAAAAATGGACAAGAATTTTTTATGAATATATCGATATTCGATTATGGTTCTGAGTCTAAAGATCATAATATATTAACTGTATCATCAGATAGTAAGGGGAAGAATCATAATTCCCTACAGTATTCTCTAAAGAAGGTAGGAAAAATTGGTAACGCTTTTCATTTTATACATAAAGGAAATTTAACCTGTGGTAAATGGGGCGCGTGCAAGATTAGTGAATTTAAAGAGTTCTTAACGAAGAAAGCACCATTCCTTTTGAAGAATGGTAAAATTGATCTTGGAACAATTAATAATAATAGATTGCTTTGTATGAATGATGCTGAAATAGTTAAATTTATAGAAAACATATTAAGTTATGCTTTAATTCGTGATGAGTATAGGGATTTAGTTGATGCAAAAAAAAGAAAGGAAAAATCTTATTTACTTAAATTTCCCACATCGAAAATCAGCTTAATTCCTTGAAAACTGCAAATCTCAGAAGATAAAAAAGGCGTAAAGCCTTTTTTGCATGCGCTATTCCTCTGCCAAAAAATCATCCGTTTGGCAACAAACTTTTCACAAAAAATATGTATCACTATTTGTCAATAGCCCATATTTAGTGTATAATAAAGTAGAGAGTATGTGTGCGGACACAGTATCAAATTCAATTTCTACATTTGTACGGAAGAATGTAAAATAAAAAATGGAGGTGTATTTTTTTTGGGTAAATTTCAACATAAGGTCCAGATTATCCCGTTGGGTGGTTTGGGCGAAATTGGTAAAAATATGACGGTATTCCGTTACGGGGATGACATGATCCTGATTGATGCAGGCCTGATGTTCCCTGAAGACGATATGCTCGGCATTGACTTGGTTATTCCCGATATTACATATTTGGTTGAGAATAAAGATAAAATTAAGGGTATCTTTCTGACACATGGTCACGAGGACCATATCGGTGCGCTGCCCTATGTTATGAAACAAATTGATTGTCCCGTTTATGGTACCGCACTTACTCTGGGTATTTTACAAGGCCGCTTGAAGGAAAATGGTGTAGGCAACGAAAACCTGCACGTAGTAAAACCCGGTGACAAGATTAACGCCGGTGCCTTTAAGCTCGATTTCATCCGCGTAAACCACAGCATTCCCGACGCTGTTGCTATCGCGATTACTACTCCTATCGGTGTTATTATTCACACCGGTGACTTCAAAATCGACCACACACCTGTTGACGGACAGGTTATGGAATTCAATAAATTTGCCGAATACGGCGACCGTGGCGTGCTCTGCCTGCTGGCAGACAGCACCAACGCCGAGCGTCCGGGCTTCACTCCCAGCGAAAAAATGGTAGGCCAGACCTTTGACGAGGAGTTCCGCTATGCTAAGCACCGTATTATAGTAGCAACCTTCTCTTCTAACGTACATCGTATCCAGCAGGTTATTGATACTGCTGTGAAGTATGACCGTAAGGTAGCAGTTATCGGCCGCAGCATGGTGAATGTTGTAAATATCGCCAAGGAGCTGGGTTATCTGAAGGTTCCCGAGGGCGTTTTGATTGATATTGATGAAACTCATAACTATACGCCGGAAAAGGTTGTTATTATCACCACCGGCAGTCAGGGCGAGCCGATGAGCGCGCTCACCCGTATGGCTATGAATGACCATAAAAAGGTTGATATTATGCCCGGTGATACAGTAATTATTTCTGCTACACCGATTCCGGGCAACGAAAAGCTCGTTTCCCGTACTATCGACCATCTGTACAAGCTGGGTGCGGACGTTATTTATGAAAAGAGCAACGGCGTCCACGTTTCCGGCCACGCCAGCCAGGAGGAAATCAAGATGATGCACAATCTGGTGCGTCCGCGTTTCTTCATGCCTGTGCATGGTGAATACCGTCATCTCGTTAAGCATGCTAATCTGGCAAAATCCCTTGGCATGCCGGCGGACCACATCGTTATCGGTGAAAACGGCAGCGTTATCGAGCTGACCAAGAGCAGCATTACCATTAACGGCAAAGTGCCTGCAGGCAAGGTGCTGGTTGACGGCTTGGGTGTCGGCGACGTAGGCAACATCGTACTGCGCGACCGCCGTCAGCTCTCTCAGGACGGTATCATGATTGTTGTTGTAACCATCGACAAGGAATCCTGCCATGTGGTTTCCGGTCCGGATATCGTTTCCCGCGGCTTTGTTTATGTGCGCGAGGCCGAGGATTTGATGGATGAAGCACGCGATAAGGTGCAGGCTGCGCTGGACCGCTGCGAGGAAAACAATGTTTCCGAATGGTCGGCAATCAAGTCCACGGTCCGTGATTCTCTGGGACGCTTCCTGTTCGAAAGAACCCGCCGCCGTCCGATGATTCTGCCGATTATCATGGAGATTTGATAGTTTTCAGTGACTAGTGATTAGTGAATAGTTATTAGTTATTAGTGATTAGTGAATAGTTTTTTGTGAGCGGTTGTCAGCAGTCAGCTGATAAAGGATGACTGCCGGCAGCTGCGATTTTAGGAGTTGTCTTATCTTGCGCAAGGAAAGAAGAAGGAAGCAACAGAATAGAA
>OHRX01000483.1_pt1 | contig 11378 bp, 9 predicted proteins | sample 1578581 | NCBI WGS metagenome assembly OHRX01 (sample SAMEA3879573, study PRJEB24766) | human gut metagenome | biome: human-associated habitat; feature: feces | place: USA | collected 1985/1987 | reverse complement strand
CGGAGCAGCTGGTGTGGCGTCAGCCCTTCCCGGGGCCGGGCCTTGCCATCCGCGTCATCGGCGAGATCACCGAGGAAAAGCTGGCCATCCTGCGGGATGCCGATGCCATCTTCCGGGAGGAAATGGCTCTGGCGGGCCTGGATCGCACCACCAGCCAGTATTTTGCCGTGCTGACGGACCTGCGCAGCGTAGGCGTTATGGGCGATGAGCGCACCTATGACTACACGCTGGCCCTGCGTGCCGTGCAGTCTCAGGACTTTATGACCGCCACCTGGTCCCGTCTGCCCTACGAGCTGCTGGACAAGATCTCCGGCCGTATCGTCGGCGAGGTGAAGCATATCAACCGCATCGTCTACGACATCACCTCCAAACCGCCTGCAACGGTGGAGTGGGAATAAATCAGAAAAGCCGAAAAGTGTAGGAATACCAACGGTTTTTGGATTTTACCCGCCCCTTCTGATAAGAGTTTGATAAGATTCCGCCGGAGCGCAGTTATTCTGCGTGCCAGTGGCTTGTGAGTAAAGAGTAATTTCTCCAAGCTCACAAACTTCTCCATATGATTGAAGCCCGTACTGATTGGATGTCAGTACGGGCTTTTTCTATGTTCATTTTTCTTTCTGCTGATCCTTGAACGCTTCCACAAGCAGATCGCTCAGTCCCTGCGACGGTACTTTTGCCCAACGCTGGGTGGTGTCCTCTTCCGGAAAGGTGTAGCGCCAGTGGTCGTACTGCTCTTTGCTTATCTTGCCGCAGCGCAGCTTCTTCGACTGTTCTGCCCATGCGGAAAGCATGGTAAAGATTGATTCATCCATGGTACGTTTGCTGCCGTCAAAGATGAGATGCACCTCATCCCCCTGCTTTTCAGCACGGATGCCGTGAATGTCCTCGATGGCAAAAAGGGTGTGAATAAATCCAAGGTCACTGTCAATGTCGGGAATCTGCAATGCCAAGGGAGAAACCTCCAACACATTGGCGATAGCTTTTACCAAATCCTCTTTCGGCGTTCTGGAACCGGACTCGTACTGCGCCATGCGGACATCAGCCGTTTTAGGCGGAAAGCCAACAGCTTGACCAAGCCATTTCTGCGTTATGCCACGCAAATTACGAATAAAACGGATTCGTTCACCAATCGCCATAAACCTACACTCCTTTGGTATCGTTGCGATAATTATAGCATATATGCTTAGTTTGTGTCAATACAGCCTAAATAAAAAAGTTTAATATTTTTCTCGAAAGCCTCTTGACATAACGGAATATGTTTAGTATAATGCAAGTGCAAACTTAAGCATTTACAGTTAAGTTCGAAAATTTAATACCTGTCGCACATCACAGTCATGGTGTGTCCGCCCGGGCAAATCGGAAGGCGGCCAGAAAGTATCCGACACGAAATAAGGACAAGTATTACCAAAAATCAACAAGGAGGAGTTTTATGGACAACAGATTTATTCGAGCAGAGGAAGTCGCAGCGGAACTGGATGTGTCGAAGCCCTACGCCTACAAGCTCATTCGGCAGCTCAATGAGGAGTTAAAGGCAAAAGGATTTCTGACCATCGCAGGCCGCGTCAACCGGCAGTATTTCAATGAACGGTTCTACGGAACAGAAAGGAAGGATGCAGATGCCAGCTTATAAGAACAAGGAAAACGGTTCGTGGTATGTGGTGACACAGTACACGGACTGGACAGGAGAACGCAAGCCCAAATGCAAGCGCGGATTCGCCACAAGGCGAGAAGCACTGGAATGGGAGCAGAAGTTTCAACAGCAGAATGCCGGAGATCTGGACATGAGCTTTGAGGCGTTCTGTGAAATCTATACCAACGATCTCAAGGCGCGGCTGAAAGAAAGCACATGGCAGACCAAGGAGAATATCATCAAAACGAAGCTGCTCCCGTACTTCGGCAAGCGGAAAATCAACGAGATCACCACCAAAGATGTGATTGCATGGCAAAACGAGCTGCTCGCTTATCGGGATGAGAAGCGCAAGCCCTATTCTCAGACCTATCTCAAGACGCTGCACAATCAGCTCAGCGCCATCTTCAACCATGCCGTCCGGTTTTACGATCTCCACTCCAATCCGGCAGCGAAAGCCGGAAACATGGGGACAGAGGAACGGCGGGAGATGTTGTTCTGGACGAAAGAAGAATATCAGAAATTTGCTGAAGAGATGATGGACAAGCCGGTTTCCTACTACGCCTTTCAGATGCTCTACTGGACAGGCATCCGGGAGGGAGAACTGCTGGCGCTGACGCCTGCGGACTTCGATTTTGAGCGCGGCACTGTCAAGATCAGCAAGACCTATCAGCGGCTCAAAGGGCAGGATGTTATTACCTCACCGAAAACAAAGAAAAGCAACCGCACCATTCAGATGCCCGACTTTCTCTGCCAGGAGATGCAGGAGTTTTTCAAAATGCAGTACGGTCTGAAAAAGAAAGATCGTATTTTCTCGGTAACCAAAAGCTATCTCCACCATGAGATGGACAGGGGTGCAAAGGCAGCAGGCGTCAAGCGCATCAGAATCCACGATTTGAGACACCCGTATGTCAAGCACACGACAAAAATTTTTAGCTTGCGCTTGATGAATTTTCAAGCGCAGGCTTATCCTGATGCTCGGCGAAAAACTCGCGGAGCTTGTCAGCTTCATCGGGGAGGACAAAGCAAAAGCCTTGTCCGTCTACTCTGCAATAGAAAGCAATTTTCATGTCTGCCACCTCAATCGAAAATATCTTGGATTTTATATGCAACCTCAATACGCTTGTCGGGGTACACCAGCACCCGGTCGATCAGCAGCTCGGCCAGCTCGGTGGTCAGCGTGTCCGCATCGAAAATCGCCTTGGACGCTTCCTTGCGGCTGTCCTGCCGCGCCTGCTCGTCCTGCTTCTGCTTCGCCTGTGCCAATACTGCGGCATAGGCGTTTTTTGTTTTCAGCAGCAGCTCGTCACACGCAGCCTTTTCCGCCTTGTAGGTGTTCAGGTCGATCTCGCCCATAAGATAGTGTTCGTAAAGAGTGCGCTTGCCGTCTTGCAGCGCCTCGATCTGCTGCTCATATTCGGCGCGTTCCGGTACGGAAGCCTTCACCCGGAGCGTACCGTCCGGGGCAAGCGGCACGGCGGCTTCCATCTGCTTTTTCAGCGTCAGGAACACCGCCTGTTCCAGCTCTGCGGCATTCAGGCGCATCTTGTGGCAGCGGCTTTCTACGTCCACCTCGGAATGGCGGCAGTGATAATATGAGGTTTTCTGCATGGTGCGGGACAGCGCATGACCGCAGCAGCCACAGAAGGCTTTGCCTTTCAGCGGGTAGTCCCGCTTTTTCTTGTTTGGCTGGGAAAAGCGGAGCTGGATGGCCTGCACGGTATCAAACACGGCTTTCTCAACGATGGCCGGGTGATGGTCGGGAATGATGTACCATGATTCTCTGTCCTTCAGGCGGCTTCTGGTGCCGCCTACTTCGAGAACCGCCCGCTTGCCGATCACATACACGCCGGTGTAGCGTTCGTCCTCCAAAATGCGGAGAATGGTGGACGCACTCCAAATCCCGTGACAGCGGGAAATATCGTGGGTGTGATTGCCGTGCGCCGCTTTGTACTGGCCGGGGGTAGGGATGTTCCTGCGGAACAGCTCCCGCGTGATGGCGGTGGCGTTGATGCCCTCGGCGGCAAGCTGGAAGATGAGCTGCACAACGGCAGCGGCCTCCGGGTCAGGCTCCATTCTGCCATCGGCGCTTTTGCGGTAGCCGTAGGGACAAATCTTGCTCTGATACTCGCCGCGCTGCATCTTGGCGTACTTGGCGCTCTTGGTTTTGATGGACATATCGCGGCTGTAATACTCGCTGATGAGATACTTGAACGCCACATCCATGCCGCCGGTGTCGCCCTTGAATTTGCTGCTGTCAAAATCGTCGCTGATGGAAATGAAGCGGGTATGGAACAGTGGGAACACACGCTCGATGAAGTAGCCGGTTTCAATGCTGTTGCGCCCGAAGCGGGAAAAATCCTTGACGATGATGCAGTCGATCTGATTGGCCCGCACCAGCTCAATGAGCTTCTGTACCTGCGGACGCTCAAAATTCGTGCCGCTGTACCCGTTGTCGATGAACTCCATGATCTCCGCGTTCAGGGCTTCGGGCATGGAAGCTGCGTATTCGTGGAGGACAAGGCTCTGATTTTCAATGCTCAGGCTGTCGTACTTGTAATCCTCGATGGAGAGGCGGATGTAGAGGGCGATCACATATTTCTGCATTGTTCCAGCACCTCCGCATAGGTTTCAAACTCGCTTTGGAAGCGATAGCGCACCGTGATCTGCTTGTCGTGGGATACCTCGATGCGGTCGATCAGCCGCTCGATGAGTGCGCCGGTCAGCGCACGGTCGGTCTTGATTTGTGCGGCGTCCTGTTCCAGCGCCCGGTGCTGCTCTGCTTGAGCATCCATCGTTCGCAGGCCATCCTCCAACTGCTCCATTTCCACGGCGAGGTCGGCAATGCGGCTTTCGTACTTTTCCTTGTAGTCGAAATATTCATCCTTGGTAAGAACGCCTTGGACGAGGTTTTCATATAAGCTCCGCACGATACCGCGAAGCCGCTGGATTTCCTGCTTGCGGCTGGTGATCTTCTCCCGCAGCTCGGCACGTTCAGCGGCCTGCCGGGGTAGCTCTGCAAGGGAGAGGGTGTATTGCCCCAGCGCCGTATCAAGCGCGTCCTGAAGCATATCTGCCAGCATATCCAGCAGCGCATCCTCGCGGATGGTCACGCCGGGGCAGGCATCCTTGCTGATTCGGCTCCTGCTCAGACAATGGTAGAAGTACACATCGTCGGACTTCTTGCGGATATTCCGCTGCCGGTGCAGGCTGCCGCCGCAATGGGCGCAGAACACCTTGCCTTTGAGAAGATTCAGCGTGAAGGCTTTGACCTCCCGTGCCTTGGCGCGGCTGGCGGTCTGATTGAGAATTTCCTGCACCGCCGCGAACTGTTCCCGGCTGATGATGGCCTCGTGGGTGTCCCGTACCACCGTCCATTCCTCGGCATCGGCCTTGACCTGCCGGTGATCCACGGTTTTGGTCTGCCCCTGAACGAGATCTCCGGTGTAGACCTCGGAGCGGAGAATGACGCCGACCGTTCGGGTCTGCCACTTGCCGCTGCCGAGCAAATTTTCGTGGGTGATCTTGCCCTGCATCTTCTTGTAGTGGCTGGGGGTAAGAACGCCTGCTTCGTTCAGCCGCACGGCGATGGTATTGAGGCCAGCGCCCTCGGAAGCCCAACGGAACATCCGCTGCACCACAACGGCGGCAACGGGGTCGATGATAAGCTGGTGGCAATCGTCCTCCGCTTTCAAATAGCCGTAGGGAGTACGCGCACCGATGAACTTGCCGTCCTTCATGGCCTGCCGCTGCTGCGCCCTGATCTTGCGCCCGATGTCCAAAGCGTAGGCTTCGTTTATCATGTTCCGCAGCGGAATGATGATACCGGAATGGGCATCCTCTGGGGCGGCGGTGTCGAAGTTTTCATTGACCGCAATAAAGCGGATATTACGGATGCGGAAATACTGTTCGATGTAGTAGCCGGTGTCGATGGTGTTCCGCCCCAAACGGGAGAGGTCTTTCACAATGACGCAGTTGACGTGACCAGCCTCAATATCTGAGAGCATCTGCTGAAAGCCCGGACGGTGGAAGTTTGTCCCGGTCGCGCCGTTGTCAATGTAGGTATCGTACACGCTGATCTCCGGGTACTGCTCCAGATAGCGGGCAATAATCATCTGCTGGGTTTCAATGGATACGCTGTGCGTGTGGGTATCCTCCACCGAAAGGCGGACATAGATCGCGGCGCGGCAAGCGGCGTCAGCCTCCTGCACGGCCACCGCAGCCGTTTCTTTTCTGCTTTTCCTTGCCATGCTCAGCCCACCTTTCTCTGTTCGTAATCTTTCTGCTGCGCTGCCAGCGCCAAAAGCTGCAACGCCTTTTTATATTCGTCCTCATGGGTAAAGGTAATATCCAGCTCCTTTTTCCCACGGACGCGGATGCTCTGTACCATGTGAATGAGCGCCCTGCGGTCTAAGGTTTCCAGCGTGGAGAACTGCGTAAACTGTGAAATCCAGCGGTTGCGCTCACTTCGATTTTCCAGCACCTCCGTGAGTTTTTCCTTGAGAACGCGGACGCTTTCTCGGATGTCCTCGGCCTGCTTGGTGTACTTTGCCTTATAGGAAGCGTATTCTTCCTTGGTAAGCATACCCCCCACAAGGCTCTCATAAAGCCGTGCCTTGAACTCCAGCACCTGCTCCAACCGGCGCTCATTGTTGGTGATGTGGTCGCTGTATTCCTTGGCAAGCGCCTGATTGATGCTGGACTGGTCAATGCCGGTCAGCAGCGCCTCCAGAGAAGCAATATTGCCGATATAGGCTTTCAGGCTGTCCCGCACACAGTCGATCAGGCTGCTTTCTTTCAGCATGACCGGATGGGCGCAGCCCTTTTTCTTGCCGGTAGGACAATAATAGTAGTGGTACTCCTTGCCGTTTGCACGGTTGGTCTTGCGGGTCATGCGGCTTCCGCAGCACCCGCAGATCAGAATACCGGAGAACAGGTACACCGTATCCTCGTTGGGAGAAGTCCGGGTATCCAGCCCCTTGATGCGCTGCACCAGCTCAAAATCCTGACGGGCAATCAGCGCTTCGTGGGCATCCGGGACGCGCACCCACTCGGAGGCGGGGCGCTGCTCCATCTGCTTGATCTTGTAATGCGGCGTCCCCTGTTTGCCCTGCACCAGCGTTCCGGTATAGGTTTCGTCCTGCAAGATGCGGATGATGGTGGTAGCCGACCACTTGCAGTCGGCCTTGTCCGCATAGCCCTTTTTCGCGTAGGGCAGGCCGTTGTTCTTCTTGTACGCCAGCGGGGAAAGGATACCCAGCCGGTTCAGCTCCGATGCGATCTTGGAGGCGCTTGCGCCCTCCAGCCGCATACGGAAGATGTCGCAGACAACGCGGGCGGCGTAGGGGTCAGGAACGAGTGAATTCTTGTTGTCCTCGGCTTTCATGTAACCGTACACCGGGAAAGCGCCGACGAAATCGCCGTTGCGCCGCTTCACGTCCAGAGAAGAACGGGTCTTGATGGAAATGTCCCGGCAGTAGGCTTCATTCATAATGTTCTTGACCGATACGGTCAGATCATCGCCGCTGTCGTGGGCGGTGTCGATGCTGTCGGTGATGGCGATGAAGCGCACCCCGTAGGCCGGGAATACCCGGCGCAGATACCGGCCTGTTTCGATGTACTCGCGCCCTAAGCGGGAGAGGTCTTTTACGATGACACAGTTGATGTTGCCGTCGGTGACATCCTGCATCATTTCCTTGAATGCAGGGCGGTCAAAGATGATGCCGCTGTATCCATCGTCGATCTTTTCGGAAACGACCTCAATATCCGGGTTGCGCTCTACAAAGTTTTCAATGAGCTTGCGCTGATTGGAAACGCTGTCGCTTTCGCTGGAATGATCGTCGGTGTAGGACAGGCGGATATAAGCGGTTGCTTTGTATTTAGGCATGAAAAAGCACTCCTTTCTCCCGGACTGCTCCCGCATGAAAAGAGTGGTTATCTGGCTATTAGGTTTTCATCCTTTTCCACACCGATCATAGCACTCTCTGCGGAAAAAAGCGAGGATGTCGCTTAGCGCAAAATGCCTTGCAGACATTCCTCCAACGTAACGCCGTTCCCGGCAAAGCAGGCGTTTACCACGAAATCGCCGCAGCGGAAGCGGTAAGGATTTTTGATCTGGCGGATAAAGGCGGCAATGCGTTCTTCCTTGGGAAGATTTTTGTCAACAGATACTTCCCGGATGTCCACCAGCTCATCCGTGTGGATTCGGGATTCGTTTGGCGTTGGCTGCATCATGGCAATCTCCTTTCTCGGTTTGGTGGGTTTCCTCAAGGTCACATGAATGCGCTGACGGAAAGGCCGTCAGCGCATGGTATCTGACTTTGAGAGGCGGCTGCGCGGGTAGAATTGGAGCCACATAACATAATGGCGAATACCGGCGCAGCCGCTCTGCTTGTCCATTTGAGAAGAACTATCCTATTTGCCACGCGCCCCGGATAGTGGGCATGATGCAGGCCGCCCTTGGCAGGGCTGTCATAACTCCACGATACCGTTGCCTCAAAGGGCTGGCGCATACCGCAGGGTTCCCCCTCAAGTCTGTGGGAGGGCGTGAGCAAGTTTCATTATCCGCCGCGCTGTCATCGCGCCCGATTTGCCGAATCGGGTCTAAGGCTGCGTAGATCGCTCGGATGGCTTTTCCGGAAGCGCCTCCTTGAAGCCAACGTCGTGGCGGCGCACCTTATGCCGCTATCACGCGGGTTTTGTGCCTGCATCATGGTCTATTCAGTTTTCAACGTTCGGTGAAAGGCTTCGTGGAGAATGTCCCTTCACCTATCGCCGATTTTGGGCCACTTTTGCACCCTGTTTTCAGCAATCAGGGAAAAGTTTTTTCATTTTCTTCATCGCCGCGCCGATGCTCTTGGAAATATTCTGATGGCTGACACCCTCGGCTGCGCCAATCTCATCAACCGTCATCCCATCCACGAAATACATCCACACCCTGCGGAACTGCGTATCCGTCAGGTGCTTCCGCATCTGCGTGACCTTTCTGACGCTGCGGTGGATTGCCTCTGCCCGGTCATGCGCCTGCTCCATGCAGACATCCACGGCAGGAATGGAGGCCGCTTCCTCGGATAGCTCATCCAGCGCAAGCGTGTGATTGGCATAGACGTGAGCTTCCTTTTCGGAGGCGTGATAGTCCTCGTCCGACAGGGCTTTCCATTTCAGAAATTCTTCCTCGCTGGCAAAGTCCTCGCGGGTCAGGCGGACGATGACTTCATTGGCGTCCATATAAACGATGGCATCGGGGTCTTTCTTATTCAGTGCATAGATGCTTTTTCTATTAAACATTTTGTTCCTCCGTTCAGATCCGAGTGGGTAAAAAGGTCTGAACGAAGGGCGGCGGGGAGCGGCAGCCCACGGCGAAAAAGTGCCGGGAACGACAAAAAGCGCCCACACAGGCATAAAAGTCTGCATGGGCGCTTCGGTGCGGTTCAGTATGGAAATTGTCGGCGGCTGTCGGAGGGCATAGGTATCCTACGGTGTCCGGGTATCGCCCGGTTATGCTCCCGGCGCGGCTCGTCGCCGCAGCATTAGCGGCACCTCCTGTGCTCTCCTGTCATACGCATAGGTCCCTTTCATCTGAAAAATGTTGGGACAGCAAAAACAACGGCCGCCCCGTACAGAGCAGCCGCCGTTTTCCCTATACCATACGCTGCTTTTCAGTACCGCAAGGATGGGTGTCCTGTTATCGTCGTATTCTGATTTCTTTTAGGGCATTTCAGGACTATCCACAAGGGATACGCTGAACTCCTGCGCGGTTGCCCCCTCCGGCAGCAGCTTTGCCATGACCACCAGCCGCTGATTGCCGCTGTTGGCCTTGTCATACTTCCGGCAGCAGGTGGAGAGGGTCAGAACGGTATCTTCCTCGGAGAAGGTCACGCCATCAAAGTCAAGCCAGTTTTTCCGCGCAATCGTCTCAAAGAAGCTGGTCAGATCATCTCCCGTGGGATCAGGCGCAATATAGTCAAAGCCAATATCCGTGACGAATAGCGCGGTGATCTGGAAAATCATGTCCTCGCCATCCACAGAGAGATAGATATACGGATGCTCCTTTACAAAGTCTGCGTCCATATAACGGTAGAGCTTGGTGAACCGCACACCGTCCGGGTCGCAGTTGCTGGCGGAGTGGCCGAAAATGGTGGTGTTTTTGTCCAGCTTATCCCTGCCGCCAATTTCGTTTTCACAATGGGCATAATAGCAGCCCCACATGGCATACTCGCCGTTTTCATCCAGCTTCAGGTAATAGCCGTTGTCCTCCGCCTGCATCACGGGATCGTCTACCTCCGCACCGGGAATATACAGCCATGCCACGGTGTCGGGATTCTTCGCTCTGGCTTCCGCCAACTCTGCCTGCCTGTCCACCGAGGGGATAACTTCGCCCGCGGGAGTCGCTGATGGCTGAGACGCAGATGTGCCGGAAGGCGTTCTGTCGGGAATGTCGATAGGCTCCGTCCCTTTCTGATAGCAGCCCATGACTGCCGTGGTCATGGCAAAGAGAAGGACGGCCATGCAGATGATCGGACGAATGATTCTTGTGATTCTTTTCATAATGCTGTCTCCTTGCCGCGCTGGGATAGCGGCGCAGCTCAAAATGTCATTGATTTGTTTCTCGCAGCGAAAAGAGAACAGCGCAGCTTCAGGGCGAGATGCCCGTCCACTGCGCTGTCCGATGTTCGCTTATGGGGTCATGCCAGCGGCTTTGATGTTTAGCCGTATGTCAGCCGGTCACTTCTTGCAGCGCCAGAGGAAGGTCACGATCTGCGCTCTGGTGCAATCCGCATTGGGGCTGAATGTCGTGCTGGTGGTTCCCTTGGTGATGTTCTCCTTGACCGCCCACAATACCGCATCAGCATAGTAGGCGGTGGACTTCACATCAGCAAAGGGATTGGCTGTACCCGCTGCCGGGGACTTCTCAGAACGCCACAGGAATGTGACGATCTGGGCACGGGAGCAGGTCATGTTGGGGCTGAACGTGGTGTCGCTGGTGCCCTTGGCAATGCCGTTCTCCACCGCCCACAGCACAGCGTCGTAGTAGTAGCTGCCCACAGGAACGTCGGTGAAGGGCATGGTGCTGGTTTTAGAGGCGGGGCTTCCAGCGGTGCGCCACAGGAAGGTCACGGCCTGCGCACGGGTGCAGATGCCGTCCGGGGAGAAATGGGTATCATCGGTTCCCTTGGTAATGCCGTTCTCCACTGCCCAATCCACAGCGTCCTCATAATAGCTGCCGGTGGCTACATCCACAAACACGCCGGTCTGGGGGTTGCCGTTGGCTTTCATAAAGATGACCTCGATGGTATGGGTTCTGCTGACATTCTCAAAGGTGTAGGACTTCACCGCGCCGATGCTCTTGCCGTCGATCTTGACGTTGGCGACAGCATAGCCCTTATCCGGGGTGATGGTGAAGGTCTGATCCCGGCCCTCACGGACGCTGACATTGCCGGAGGGAGAAATGGAGCCGCCAGCCCCGGCAGTTGCCTTGATGGTGTAATAGCTGTAAGAATGGCCGCTGCCATTATAACGCCAGTGTGCCGTATAGGTTCGGTTGCCAGTGCTGCCCGTTGGGATGGTGACGGTCATATTGTTCTCGCCGTCAAGCCCCGTGCCGCTCCAGCCGGTGAAGTCATAGCCCTCCCGGGTGGGATTCACCAGGGTGATGGCAGCGGACTCCACGCTGTACCCGGTGGGATTGCCGTCGGCCGTTCCGCCATCCAGGTCATAGGTGATGGTGTACGGGATCAGCTGCCAGGCGGCG
>OHRX01000470.1_pt1 | contig 11683 bp, 9 predicted proteins | sample 1578581 | NCBI WGS metagenome assembly OHRX01 (sample SAMEA3879573, study PRJEB24766) | human gut metagenome | biome: human-associated habitat; feature: feces | place: USA | collected 1985/1987 | reverse complement strand
TCCATTGAAATCCGTTACCAGAATACCGGAACCGCAAAGCGCGAGCACATCCGCTTCCTGAAGAAGAGTAAGGTCAATGTTGCCCCCGGCTCCGAGTTCCTTTGATACAAACGGCTGGACGACAGGCCTGTTCGCGCCATCCGAAGTCGCCGGCATTCCAAGTTTGCCGGACATGTAAGTATTTATGAAATACTCCTTTATGACACCATTTACAATGATGTCCCTGTCCAGACATGCCCTTCCTTCACCATCGAACAGGATTGACCCGCTCTTTCCTTTTTCCCTAGGCCTGTCCAGGATGGTAAGGCCGTCGCTGAAAACCTTCTTGTCTAAAGTGTCAGTCAGGAAGGATGATTTCTGCTGTATTGCCCTGCCTGAAAGTGCATTGAGGACAGGCTGCACCAATCTTCCTGAGACCCTCCTTGAGACGACCATCCTGTATTTTCCTCCATTGACATTGACCTGACCTATCTGGCTTGCTGCCTGCATTACTGCCTTGTGGCCGCAGTCGGAGGCAAGCACCTTTTCAGGACTGATGCTGTAATCCCACCATAGTCCGCTGTATTTGTTGCCCTCCTTGTCCTCGACTGTCACATTGCTGCAGACCTCGAAAGATGTCTCGATTTGTCTGCAAGCTATTCTGTCAGAGCTGGTCAAGTATGTGTCTGTCAATGTGTTGTTGTATTCCACTTCTTCGGAGACCAGTTTCCATTCCCTGTCGGGGGAATCCACGGAAAACTCATTGAATACGGATGCTCTTCTGACCATGCCCAGCCTCTCCTCGGCTGTCACCGAATCATAACCGTCCCAGCAAAGTTCCATTTCATCTCCGCGGATGGCGTCTTTGGCCGTCTCCTCCTTGTCCGGCAGTCTGCGGAACTTGTCCGGTGCCAGCAGTCTGACATTCTCCACTGCCATCTTCAGAAGTTCTCTTACACTTTCCGCTTCGAGCCTGTTCGTGGAGAACACTCCATATTTTCCGTCAGCGAAGACCTTGAAAGTCAATGCTCTGTCTCCAGTCTGCCTGATATTGTCGATCTCTCCGTCCAGAAGAGCGATAATCTCAGTCTTTGCCTTGTCCAATGTGACCTGAACCGCAGAGGCGCCAGCTTCAAGAGCCATGTCAATGCTGTTGTCTGCCAATGCCTTCTCTTCTTCTGTTATCATTCCGTTGATCATATTCTCCATTTTATTCTCCTCCTACAGTAAGATTGTCGATAAGGACGGTCGGCATTCCGCAGCAGACCGGAACTGACTGTCCCTTGCCGCAAGTCCATGCGCTGTCGTCTATCACACAATCGTTTCCGACCGCAACGATATCTTTCAATGCCTGTGGGCCGTTTCCGATGACATTGATGTCCTTCACAGGTGTCGTCAGCTTTCCGTTTTCGATCAGGAAACCGCTCTTGACGAAGAATGTGAAGTCGCCCTCGCCGATTTTTACCTGACCATTGCTGAATTCATTGACATAAATTCCTTTGGACACGGAGGCGATGATTCCCTCCGGTTCGGCGTTTCCGCTTTCCATATAAGTGGCTCTCATTCTCGGGATTGGACTCGAACGGAAGGATTCTCGACGTCCGTTTCCGGTAGGAGCTACTCCGTAGAATTTCGCGCTGATTCTGTCGTGGAGATATGAGGTCAGTATTCCGTTTTCCACCATGAGCGTTCTCTGGCCCGGGACGCCCTCGTCGTCGAAATTGAGGGAACCGCGGTTTCCGCGGATTGTGGCATCGTCAGCGATATTGATTCCTTCAGGGCAGACGCGCTGTCCCATCTTGTCAGAGAAAATGGACTGTCCCTTTCTGTTGAAATCGGCTTCGAAAGCGTGTCCCATGGCCTCGTGGAGCAGAATTCCTGAAGCTCCCGCGCCCATGACCACCTGCATCTGACCGCCTTTCGGACGCACAGCTTCGAAGGCCTCATCAATGCCGCAGGTGATTTTCTCCGCGATTTCTTCTATCAGTTCGTCTGTAGTCATCTCAGCTCCTTTCCTGAAGCTTCTGGATACATTCTTCTGAATCTTTCCCTTGCCGTTGTCAGCCACGAGCATGGCCTGGACGGTGGTCATCGGCCTAGTCTCGTATTTCAGTTCCCCGAAGGAATTGTACATCAGGTAATCGCTTGTCTGGCTGGACAATACGCAGATGACGCTGGTGATTCTGCCGTCTCTCTTCTTGATGGATTTCTCCAGTTTCCCTAGATATTCCACGGCGATGGAGGGGCTGGTTTCTCTCCAGTTCTGCAGAATAGGATATCTGTCCGCACGCGGATTAGGCTGTCCAGGGTAAAGTCTCCTCACCAGTCTGCCTCCGTTGTTTTCCTGAGCCGTATATGTCGCTCCGATGCTTCTGGTGTCGCGTGGCTTGACCGCCTGACCCTGAGATATTGCGGAAGCGGCTTTTGCGGCACTTTCCATGTCTGCCCACTCTGTGCTTTCCGAATATGCGTAGCCGGTCTTTTCTCCGCAGAGGACCCTGATACCGACTCCATAGTCAATGTTGAGTCCGCCTGACGAAACTTCCCCGTCCATTAGCTGATGGGTCTGGAGCATCGTGTTTTCGAAATACAAGTCGCAATAGTCTCCTCCGTGGGACAATGCGGTGACAGTGAGTTTCCTCAAGTCGTTTTCATCAATGTTGAATGTGTCTAAGTAAAATTGTTTGTCTGATATCATGTTTTTAATCAGTTTTCAGCGGTGGGGAAGTCTGAAGAATCATTCCCCGGAAAGAGATTTCTCAGCAAAGTCCGCCAATTCTTGTATCTTTGAATATGTCTGTTCGTCTTTAATGGTCAGCCTGCCTGCCTGCCCTTCGGCGACGACCCTGAACGGAATCTGGGAATTGTCCGCCAGAATCCACCGGTCTGCCATATTCCTATATATATTGAAAAAATAGTGGAGCCCGGCCATATATCGACGTCTTATGGTTTCTTCCGGGATGTTGTGCCCTCCGGCTGCAACCCTAGCCCTCACCCTTTCGACGGCAAGTTCGGGGGAGTTCAGCCAGAAGTACAGTATGGTGATTCCGTAGCCCTGTGCCCGCGCCTTGATGATAGTCTTTTTCAGGCTCCTTGTGGCCAACGTCGTCTCTATTGCGAAGTCTTCATTGCGCTTGAAAAGATAGTTCATTTTCAATAACATAAGCTTGCTGGCCTGAATGGAAGCAGCATCTGGACTGAAAGGTGAAAGACTTTTTGCGAATTCGTCGGAATTCACAAACTGGCTGCATCCGAGCATCTCGGGAAGCAGCGCATAGGATGCCGTGGTTTTTCCGGCACCGTTGCATCCTGATATGACGTATAGTTGTGGCATGGCTGCGTTTTGTTCAGATTTATCATTGCCAATATACGAAAAATTCCGCTCCCGTACAAAACTTGTATGCGCTGCCATGGAAATGCCTGCAGAATAGTCCCGCAAATGTCAATCCTGATGTGTCACGCCGTACCCGAACAGCGCGAAGTCTCCCTTGCACGGGTCGCCAGGAAAAATGTCGCGGAAAGAATCGGTTATTTCAATGACAGTCTTTATGTCCTTGGGCTTACGTTCTGTGAGCCCAAGCTCCGTAGCCTGCTGATAGACATGGATATCCAGCGGAATCAGCAACGTGTCCGGGGATGTGTTCTTCCAGAGTCCGAGGTCCACCTTGCCGTCATCTCTGACCATCCAGCGTCTCATCATATTGATCTTCTTGTTCGGAGCCTTCGCATCTTCCTTCTGTCCGAAGACTGATGTCCTGATTTGGGGTACTGTCAATGTTTCTATGCTCTCCTGTCTTTCATAGATGTCTTTCAATCTTTTGCAGATTGCTGCCACTTCGCTCCATTTTATGGTCCTGTGAATGCTGACCGGGTCGTCACGCCATTCGCCTTTCATTACGTAATCGTATGGTTTCCAGTCCATTTCATCGAACAGGCGTCCGCTGTCGCGTACTATCATTGACCTGCGCCCCCAAGCGAAATGTGCGGCGAAGACGGCAGCTATCTCCACATCTTTCAGGTTGCATTTTCCGGCTTTCATCATTTCAGTGAACTTCGTAGGGAATGCGATAGGGTCTTCCCTGAAGTATTCAGGATTGTTGTATGTCTCGGCCCATTCCTTGAGCAGAGCTATAGTTTCTTTTGTCATTTTTTTAACGCTTACTTAAAGCAAATGAGGAAAGCCTGTCTGACTTTCCTCATCTGTTATGTCGGTTTATTTTAGCACTCGGTAGCTGTTTCGAGCTTCTTCATGATAGAGAAGATGAAGAGGGCTGAAAGGAGACAGAGTGTGATGAGAAGTCCCCAAACACCCCACAGAGGAATCTTATTCCAGAGGAGACCAGGGATGGAAACCAGATAGTTTCCGAGGGCGGTAGCTGCAAACCAGCAACCCATCATAGCTCCCTTATATTTAGGAGGGGCAACCTTCGATACGAATGAGATACCCATTGGTGAGAGCAGAAGCTCTGCGAAGGTAAGTACCAGATAAGTCGAAATGAGCCAGTCCGGTGAGATGAGGTCAGGGCTGACTGTTCCGCCGAGTTCCTTAGGTGATGCGAGATTGAGTGATGCGAATGTGAGGATGGAGAAACCTACCGCTGCGACAATCATTCCGAGACCGATCTTGCGTGGAGCTGAAGGCTCTTTGCCCTTCTTTGCGAGTGCGCCGAAAATCGCGAGAGATACCGGTGTCAATGCTACCACGAAGAATGGGTTGAACTGCTGGAAGTCTGAAGGAAGGATGTTTACGACTGCAGGCATACCAGAGAAGATAGCGTAGGCAACGCCCCACAAACCGAGGGTGGCAACGCCGCAGATTGCTTTTCCGCTTGTCTTTTCAGACTGGAATGCTCCGAACAGTGTATAGACTGAAATTGCGATCAGAACAAGGCTCCAGATGTTGAATCCGATTCTTGTAGCACCTGTTACTGTGCTGGCTGTGTAGTCTCTTGCAAACAATGTCATTGTAGCACCGTTCTGGTGGAATGCCATCCAGAAGAAGATAACGACAGCGAATACAAGCATAAGGGCGGTGATACGGCTCTTTGTCTGCTCCGGTGTGAGCTCGACCTCATTGCTGTGTGCGGCTTTCGCCTGTTTGGCATTGACGTCAGCATGTTTGAACCATGAGCGGCAGCTGAAATAGATTGCTACCGAAATGATGAGTGAGATGCAGGCGATACCGAATCCGTAATTATATGCTGTAGAAAGTTTCTCGATGTACATCTCGCTGAATGAAGTCATGTCCATTCCTGATGCGCCTGACATTGAAGCGGCAAGGTCCTGAAGCTTTTCTGCGTTTTCAGGGGTGATGGTGCCGTTCATCATCTGATGGGCGAGGGCAGGAATGTTTGCGTTATATACGAGACCTGATTTGCCGAGGAAGAAATTGGTGACAGCCTTTGCCATCGAAGGAGCGAACATCGCACCGATGTTGATGGCCATGTAGAAGAGGCTGAATGCAGAGTCGCGCTTAGATGCATACTTAGGATCATCATAGAGGTTTCCGACCATGACCTGGAGGTTACCTTTGAAGAGTCCGGTACCGATAGCGATGAGAGCAAGTGCTCCGAACATCAGAACTTTACCTGCGATATCCGGTCCTGTAGGAATTGCCAGACAGAGGTATCCGAAGAACATGACGGCGATACCTGTGGTGACGCACTTGCCGTAACCGATCTTGTCGGCGAGCATACCACCGAACAGAGGCATGAAATATACCGCTGCCAGGAAGATGGAATAAATCTGGGTGGAAACGGCTGCGCTGAATCCGAATTTTGCCTGGATGAACAGGAGGAAAATAGCGAGCATGGTGTAGTACCCGAATCGCTCTCCTGTATTGGCCAGAGCGAGGGCGAACAATCCTTTCGGCTGATCTTTGAACATTGTTATGTGTTTTTAATAGTTAATTAATTCCATGTGTGGACTTACAAACTTAGCAATTATCGTTGAAAATGTCAAGAAATCAAATCCATTTACATACAAATTTTAATCGTTTTGTGTAGAAAAGTGCCATTTTGTGAGTTGCCGCCCGAAAATCGGATTGAAAAGTAACGTCGCAGATGCACAAGAATTAAGAATAATGACTATATTTGTTATTTGTGAAGGAATTATATTATGCAGTTTGGAGTAAACATAATGAAGGGCATGATGAGACTGCTTGCATTGCAGCCTCTGAAACTGCACTATTTCTGGGGAAAATTCATCGCGTGGATGGTCTATGGGCCTCTCCATTACAGAAGAGACGTAGTCATGATGAATCTGGCCAGATCTTTCCCTGAAAAGAAGTATTGGGAATTGAAAGCCATCGCCAAGAATTTCTACAGGCATTTCGGCAATCTTGTGGCGGAAACATTCTGGTTCGCCGGTGCGCACGACACGAAACGTCTGCACGAATCCCATATTTGCGAACTTGTCAATGCCGATGTGCTGAACCGTCTGTATAAGGAAAGGCCAGGCGTAATCCTGATGAATTCGCATCTCGGTAACTGGGAATTGACAGGAGGAATCAGGAATTATGCGTATGCTCCTGATTCTGTGGAGTTCCAGGAAAAGGATGTCACTGTCATATACAAGGAATTGAAAAACAGTTTCTGGGACAAGATTCTTGGACTTAACAGATGTGCTCCGATTTCGCCTGAAAACTATTCGACCTGCTATGTAGAATCGCGGAACATAATGCGCTACGTCATTCAGCACAGGAATGAAAAGCATATCTACGTGTTCCCGACTGACCAGTGCCCATATAACTATGCTTCGGGCCATGTCGTGGACAATTTCATGAACCAGCCGACCCAGACCATGACCGGAGGGGCGACATTGGCCTGCAGATTCCATTTTGCCGTCGTCTATATGGCATTCCGCGCGAAAAAGGATTTCGGCTACGAGATGACATTCACAGAAATCTGCGAAGATGCGTCGCAGTTTTCTCCGGAAGACGTCATGAACAAGTTCTACAGGCTGCTGGAAAAGGATATCATTGACCAGCCGGCGAATTATCTGTGGACACATAATAGATGGAAAAAATAAGAAACCGAACATGAAAAATATTTACAGTATGAAAAGAGTTTTTAGTTTGGTGGCCGGAACCATGTTGTTCCTGCCTGCTGTTTCTGCCCAGAATGCGCAGAAAGACCCTGAAGGCTGTCTGGTATATTCGCTGCCGTCCACGGTCATCCGACTTGAGGTGGAGGCCAGCGGCGAGCATTTCTATGCCGGCCCTTATGCCAAATACGCACAGAAATACCTTGGTGTCAATGCAAGACAGGCGGATGCCGTCTCATATTCGGTAACTTCCGTGAAGATGACACCTTGCACTGAAGCTGACCAGGCCTACAGATATACTGTTGCCCCGGGTTCTGGCATGCCTGCCTTCCTGTCATTGACCTCGCAGGGGCTGGTCTCAGTCTCATCTGCCGCAGGCGATACCGAATGGCGTTTCCCGGCATTCGGAAAGGCTGATTTTTCAGACAAGGGCCTTTCTTCGAATCTGACATCCGAGGCGACCACTCTATACCGTAACGTGAAAAGCGAGTCCGCCTACAACAAAGTGGCTGTCCAGCAGGAGATGGTTGTCCAGAAGTCGCTGGAATCCAGGGCCAAAGAGGCTGCCGAGATGATTTTTAACCTCAGGAAGAAAAAGGTCCAGATAGTTACAGGCGATACCGATGCCACTTTCAGCGGCGAGGCGCTCGCTTCCGCAGTGGAGGAGATTTCCCGTCTCGAGAGCGAGTATATGTCGATGTTCATAGGCTACAGCGAGTATTCGACCCAGAAGATGAACTATGACGTGGTTCCTGAGAAGAGCAATGAGTCCCAGCTGTATGTCGCTTTCCGTCTTTCCGATTCCAAAGGCCTCGTGCCGGCAGATGACCTTTCAGGTAAGCCATACCTTCTCGAAGTTGCAGCTCAGCCTGTCAGTCAGGTTCCGGGAAAATCATCTTCAGCCAAGGGTACAGTCGCCCACTACCGTGTTCCTGCATCCTGCTCGATCAAACTGACGGATGGTGTCAATGTCCTTCTGCAGAGCAGGGTACCTGTATATCAGCTCGGAATTGAAAGTACATTTCAGATAAATACCAAATAATCACTTTAAACTAATAGATTATGACTATCAAAGATTTAGAGCCGAAAGGCGTGTGGAGAAATTTCGATGCGCTCTCACAGATTCCCCGTCCTTCAAAGCATGAAGAGAAAGCTGAGCAGTTCCTTCTTGATTGGGGAAAAGAGCACAATGTAGATGTGCGCAGAGATGAAACCGGCAATATCATATTCAGCAAACCGGCTACACCGGGTTATGAGAACAGAAGAGGAGTCATCCTCCAGGCACATGTGGACATGGTTCCCCAGAAGACTGCCGAGACCGTTCATGATTTCCTCAAGGATCCTATCCAGACACAGATTGACGGTGAGTGGGTAACCGCAAAGGGTACTACCCTCGGAGCCGACGACGGAATCGGAGTATGTCTTGCACTTGCCGTTCTTGAGGACAATACCCTCAAACACGGCCCTGTAGAGGCGCTTATCACCTATGATGAGGAAACTGGAATGACAGGAGCGGAAAAACTCAAACCTGGCGAACTGAAGGGCGATGTCCTTCTGAACCTTGACTCAGAGGCTGAAGGCGAGCTTTATATAGGATGCGCCGGCGGTTTGTACGGAAAAGCTGATTTCGAGTATAAGTCAATGCCGGCACCTGCCGGTTATGAGGCATATAGACTTTCAGTGAAAGGCCTCCAGGGCGGACACTCAGGCCAGGATATCGTATTGTACAGAGCCAATGCCAACAAGGTTGTAGCCCGCATCCTTCTCCCGCTAGTAGAGAAATATGACGTGAAAGTTACTGACTTTGTAGGAGGCAGTCTCCATAATGCGATTCCTTTTGAGGCTACTGCTGACGTGCTTGTACCTGCCGGCAGAGTTGACGATGTCAAGAAGATTGTCGAGCTTGTATTCGCCGAGGTAAAGGCTGAATATGCTGATACCGACCCTTCTGCAGCATGCTTCTTCGAGAAGTGCGATATGCCTGCCGCATATGTGGAGGATGATGTTATGCAGAAGGCTGTCAAGGCCATCTGCGCGTGCCCTAGCAGCGTTGACAGAATGAGCCCTGTCATGCACGGTCTCGTGGAGACATCCGTAAACATGGCTGTCGTAAGAATTCAGGACGGACACATTACAGTACTTTCATACTTGAGAAGCTCCGTGGATTCAGCCAAGATGGATCTTGCAGAGAGAATGCGTTGCCTCTTCGAACTGGCCGGCGCCAAGTTCACTTCATACGGAGCCTATTCAGGATGGGTTCCGCTTCCTTCTACACCTGTCATCGCCACAATGAAGGATGTTTACAAGAAACTCTTCGGTAAGGATATGAAGGTTACTGCTATCCATGCGGGACTTGAGTGCGCTCTTCTCGGTGCAAAATATCCTAACTGGGATATGGTTTCATTCGGACCTACAATCCTGCACCCTCATTCACCTGATGAGAGAGTGAAGATTGACACGGTTGACAAATGTTGGGAATTCCTCAAGGCAGTTCTTGAGGCAATGCCTGAAAAGTAATAAACGTGAAAAGAAGATTTTTTTTGATGGCCCTGCTGCTCTCTGTGAGCAGCGGGCTGTTTATGTCGCATGCGCAATGCGGACAAGCATCACCGTCACTTTCAGAGGATGACGGATGGACATTGGCCCATGTAATGGAAGTCGGAGGACGCCAGGGAATTGCGTCAGACGGCGAATACTATTACGTATCCGGCTCGACTGCGCTTTACAAGTACCGTAAAGACGGAGAACTCGTGCGCTCTGACATTGACCCTTTCCGCAGCCTCGAGCTTTCGGCGAACCACATCGGTGACATTGATGTTTACAATGGTGAGATTTACGCCGGAATCGAGACTTTCATTGATGGTGTGGGACAGAATATCCAGGTTGCCGTCTATGATGCGGAGACATTGGAATGGAAGCGCTCCATTCCGTGGAATCCCGCGTCCGGCCAGGTGGAAGTCTGCGGTCTTGCCGTAGATAAGGAGCATGGCCGTGTATGGATGGCTGACTGGGTTCAGGGCACGCATCTGTATTGCTATGACCTCAAGACCGGAGAGTATGTGGGGAAAGTTGCATTGGACCCGGCTCCGGGACTTCAGCAGGGAATAGTCTGCAAGGGCGGCAGCATAATCATCTCCTGCGACGACGGGGATGCCGAAAAAAATCTTCCTGATCATCTGTATGTCTGCGAAATCTATCCTTCAGGAAGTTCTGTATTGCCGGAACTGGTGAGACCGGAGCTCTATCGTACGATGTCGGATTTTCGCAGGACGGGAGAAATCGAAGGACTCAGTATAGACCCGCTTACCGGTGAACTTATAGTCCTTGCGAACAGAGGGGCGAGAATCATCTTGGGTATGCCTAAGGGATTCTATCCGGGATATGAAAGGGAAATCCATGAACTGTACATATATGAGCCCGAGTGCATATGTAACAAACACTAAACTGTTTTTTTATGGTCATTATAGCGGAAAGCGGAGCTACCAAGACAGATTGGTGCTCAGTGTCTGAAACAGGTGAGAGATATTCTCTCAAGACGCCTGGAATGAATGTTGCCACAGCGGAGTCTTCTTTCATTGAAAAGGTTCTGAAGGATGCGATTCCGGAACTGAATCCGACAGGGGAAAAGGTCAATGAAATTCATTTCTATGCGGCAGGTCTCATTTCGGACGGAAAGTCTGTGCCCGAGAGTGCCAGGAGGCTGGACGATGAATTCAGGAAGGCCTTTCCTGATGCTCAGATAGAATATGCGTCTGACCTTCTGGATGCCGCCAGGGCTGTCTGCGGTAGGGAACCGGGAATTGCCGTCATACTCGGGACCGGTTCGAACAGCTGCGAATATGATGGGGAGAGAATCGTCAGGAATGTGCGCTCCGGAGGTTTTATTCTGGGAGACGAAGGCGGTGGGGCCAGCCTCGGACGGCAGTTCATGTCCGATTTCCTGAAAGGTCTTGTGCCTGAGAAACTTGCAGACGAATTTGCATCAGAATATGAGGTGGATTATCTTACTGTGGTCCAGAATGTCTATAAGGGACCGGCGCCGGCAAGATACCTCGGTTCTTTCGCTCCGTTCATCAGCCGTCACTACGATGAGTATCCTTATGTGAAAGACCTGATTGACAATAACTTCAGACAGCTTTTCTCCAGATGCATCACCCAGTATGACCTTAAGAAATACAGCAAGGTAGGCGTTGTCGGCGGATATGCCATGGCGCATAAGGAGACATTGGAACGCATCGCGTCTGAATTCAATGTCAAGATTTCAGAAATTACAGCTTCCCCGATAGAGGGGCTTGTCAAATATCATACAATGTAAAACCATGAGAACAACAGAACAGTCATCCAATTACCACAATCTTCAGGACATGTCCGTAAAAGAAATACTTACGGGCATCAATAATGAGGACAGTTGTGTTCCTGTGGCAGTTGCCGAGGAAATCCCTCAGATAGAGAAACTTGTGGAGGGAATAGTTGAAAGGTTGAAAAGAGGCGGACGTGTCTTTTATCTCGGCGCGGGCACCAGCGGACGTCTGGGAGTAGTAGATGCATCCGAGATTCCTCCTACATATGGAGTAAGCGACAAATTCATAGGGCTTATTGCCGGCGGAGACAAGGCTATCCGTAATGCAGTGGAAGCTGCGGAGGACAGCAATGAGGGAGG
>OHRX01000465.1_pt1 | contig 11802 bp, 14 predicted proteins | sample 1578581 | NCBI WGS metagenome assembly OHRX01 (sample SAMEA3879573, study PRJEB24766) | human gut metagenome | biome: human-associated habitat; feature: feces | place: USA | collected 1985/1987 | reverse complement strand
GTATTTCATTAAAATACCCCCAATACTGGGTGTCCAGTATTGGGGGTACATATCACCTGTCGGGATTTTTTTACACTATCACTATTTAAATTACAAGAGTCTTTGCTCTTCCTCTGCCAGCGGATAGCTGGATTTTCCATTATCGATATCCTTAGCAAAGCAGCGGCTTTCCTCTCTGCCGTAAATGCTGGTGAGAATAATACCCTTATTATTAGCATCCGTAAGCAGCAGTGAATAGCTCATTTCACCGCCCATAGCGTCAAAGGCATCATAACGCACAATCTTAATATTCTGCAGACAGTTCTGCACCTGTGCATGGAGCTTTTGGTGCTCGTCCTGCAAAACTGCCAGCTCATTCCGCACCGCACGCAGCTCCTGCAGCGTATCTGTCAGTACGACATCAATGTTGGCTTCCTTGCCCTGAGTAAAGAAGTCATATTTTTTTTGCAGCTTATTCAGTCTGCCCTGCAGACTGAAGCACATACCCAACGCAACCAACACAATAAGCAACAGAACAATGATAATTGCTGCCGAATGTGTATTAACCAAAAGATTGGCCTGTTCCATCAATAAAAGCCCCCTCATACCAAAGCTTATCTAAATTACCGCCGGCACTTATAAGCCCGGCTTTTTTCATATTTTTTACTGTAAAAACCTTCTGAAATCACACATTCAGACGCTTAGGTTCGCCGTTATGCGGCTTATCCTCATGGCGTCCCTGCTGCAGCACCTCATAGATGCGCTCCAGGTCCTCAGCGGAATAATATTCAATGTGTATAGTACCACCCTGGCGTCCCTGCTCATCCAACTTAGGCACAACCTTAACCTTAGTACCCAAAAACTCTACCAGACGCTGTTCAAAATCATGGCAGAAAATATCATTCTCGGTAGGCTCACGCTTAGGCTTCTTTTCCTTATTATCCTTAGTTTTGGCTTCTTCCTCGATAAGCTCACGGACAATCTTCAGCTTCTTGCCTTCCTTCAGCTTACGCACAACCTCTTCCGTCATGCGTGAGCTCCAGCCATTGGCAATAATAGCCTCCGCCACCTCGCACATCTGCTCCGGCTTCGGCAATCCCAAAAGCTGCTTGGCCTGACCCATCGTCAGCACGCCGTTGATAATCTGCTTCTGTACCTGCTCCGGCAGGTTCAGAAGACGCAGGATATTAGTTACTGCGCTGCGGCTACGGCCTACCTTTTCGGCAGTCTGCTCCTGCGTCAGCTTAAATTCCTGCATCAGGCGGCGCAAGCCCTGCGCTTCTTCAATCGGGTTCAGGTCATGACGCTGAATATTTTCAATCAGCGCAATTTCCATCATCTTGGCATCGTCATAATCCTTGACGATAGCAGGCACCTTGGTAAGTCCGGCTAAGCCTGCGGCACGCAGACGGCGTTCGCCTGCCACCAGCTCGTAGCTTCTGCCCTTTTTACGCACAACTACCGGCTGAACAACGCCAAACTCCTTAATAGAAGCAGCCAGCTCCTGCAGCTTTTTTTCATCAAAGTTGCAGCGCGGCTGATACGGATTCGCTGCGATATTTTTAATAAGTAGCTCCTGTGCAGCACTTGCAGGCTCCTGCGCCTTTTCTACGGCAGGACTGGTATTTTCGCCGAAAATTGCGCCCAGGCCCTTGCCTAAGCCGCCCTTCTTACTCATCCTCAATCACCTCACGCGCAAAGTCCATATACACCTGCGCACCTTTAGATTTGCTGTCATAGTCGATAACCGGCTGTCCGTGGCTGGGTGCTTCACTCAAGCGCACGTTACGCGGGATAATCGTCTGGTACATCTTGGTCTTGAAGTACTTCTGCACCTCGTTCACAACATCCTGCGACAGGTTTGTTCTGCTATCATACATAGTCATCAGCACACCCTCCAGCTTCAATGCAGGGTTCAGGTTACGCTGTACCAGCTGAATCGTGTTCATCAGCATAGTAACGCCCTCCAGCGCATAAAATTCACACTGAATAGGAATCATTACCGAGCTGGCAGCTGTCAGGCCGTTGATTGTCAGCAGGCCTAAAGACGGCGGACAATCAATAATAACGTAATCATAATTATGCTTTACTCTTTCAAGAGAGTTCTTTAAACGTCCTTCACGGTTCATCAGCGAAACAAGCTCTATTTCTGCACCGGCAAGCTGGATAGTAGCAGGCACCAGGTCCAGTCCTTTATAGGCTGTGTGCTTAATTACATCCTGCATGGGTACTTCACTGATAATCGCATCATAAATACATTGCTTAATATCACGTTTATCAAAGCCAAAGCCGCTGGTAGCATTTCCCTGCGGATCACTGTCAATCAGCAAAACCTTTTTTCCCTTTTGTGCAATACTGTCAATCAAAAGTACCTTGCGTTCCAGCGCCGCCAGGCACGCAGCCAGATTTACCGCCGTAGTAGTCTTGCCAACACCACCCTTCTGGTTGGCAATAGCAATTACCTTTACCAATTCGCTTCACCTCGTAGTCATAGTATATCTATTCTATTTTATCACACTTTACGTGCTCATGGGAAAAGAATTTTTGTTTATTTAATTTTGTACGCTGCTCCAGCGCCTCCCAACAGCAAAAAGCGCAGCACGCTTTCGCTTGCTGCGCTCAGATTGCATATTACACTGTTATAAATTATACGTTGAAGCGGAACTCGACAACGTCGCCGTCCTGCATAACGTAATCCTTGCCCTCCAGACGAACCAGGCCTTTTTCACGTGCTGCAGCCTTGCTGCCGCAGGCTACCAAGTCATCAAAGGAAACGATTTCCGCACGGATAAAGCCACGCTCAAAGTCAGTATGGATTTTGCCTGCTGCCTGCGGAGCCTTAGTGTTCAGCTTAATAGTCCAGGCACGGGATTCCATTTCGCCCGCAGTCAGGAAGGTCATCAGGCCAAGCAGCTTGAAGCCTGCTTTAATCAGGCGGTCCAGACCGGTTTCCTCCAGGCCTGCCATTTCCAGATATTCCTTAGCCTCTTCTTCCGGAAGCTCGGCAACTTCGCTTTCCATCTTCGCGGAAACAACGATAACCTCAGCATTTTCTTCTGCAGCATATTTCTTTACAGCCTGTACATGCTCGTTACCGGACGGATCAGCAACCTCGCCCTCAGCAACGTTGGTGATGTACAGAACCGGCTTCATGGTCAGCAGATGCAGCTCGCCCAAAAACTCCTGCTCTTCCTCGATCAGACCAAGGCGGCGTGCCGGCACACCATCAGACAAGCCAGCCATAACCTTTTCCATTACAGCCTGCTCCAGCTTAACCTTTTTATCGCCGGTTTTTGCCAGCTTAACCAGGCGCTCCTGACGCTTTTCAACTGTTTCCATATCAGCCAGGCACAGCTCGGTGTTGATGATATCAATATCACGCAGAGGATCAATGCTGCCCTCAACGTGGGTGATGTTGCCATCCTCAAAGCAACGTACAACCTCAGCAACAGCGTCTACCTCACGGATGTGGGACAGGAACTTATTGCCCAGGCCTTCGCCCTTGCTTGCGCCCTTTACCAGACCGGCAATATCTACAAAACGCATAGCTGCCGGAACAATCTTTTTGGATTTAAACATATCGCTCAGAACATCTAAGCGTTTATCAGGCACATCAACAACGCCAACGTTAGGCTCAATTGTGCAGAAGGGATAGTTTGCTGCTTCTGCGCCAGCTTTGGTAATAGCATTAAACAGGGTACTTTTGCCTACATTAGGCAGGCCAACGATACCGACTTCTAAATTTGTACTCACGTAAATCGCTCCTCGTCATATATATTTAGTGCGTTAAAAACTCTATATCTAATATATTTTACAATAATATGCTTTGATATGCAATGTTTAGACGCAAAAAGCGCCTTCCCGCAGCATAAAAAAGAGACAGTCCGCAGACTGCCTCTGATTTTTAGCCTAGGCTTAGAAATATTCCAGCTCTCTCTTGGCAAATGCACCGGTTACCGGGTTCATGTCAGCTTCTACTTTATATCTTGCAGTAATGAACTCTACATCATAATGTACATTGTTGCCTTCTTTTTCAGTTTTGATGACAATATTTCTTGCATCGGGATATGCTTCCAGAATGATGTTTCTGATATCCTCAGGAGTTTTTACCATCATCGTGCTGCCGGCAATATTGCTGCCCTTGATTTCTACTTCCTTAACCTTGGTAGTTGCAAGAACAACTTCTACCTCGTATTCCAGATAATTATCATTATCGCGGAAGTTCAGAACAGCCTCGCCGTCATCCTCTCTGTATCCATAAAATACAGCAGCAGCAGGAACCTCGGCGCGTGCAGCATCAATAACCATCTGCTGATGGCTTTTAGCCGGTGCAGCAAAAGCTACTGCGCTCATAGCCAACGCAGCCAGCATAGAAAGCAAAACTAATAATTTTTTAAACATTGGTATTCCCCCTTTGAAAAAAATATAATCAGCTTACCAGACTTACTGTCTTTCCAAAAGTCTGTTAGCGTAAGCACGCATAGAAGGATTAGCAACGGCCTTGAAATCTGCAGGCGGCAGAGCAAAGGCAGTTGCCTCATCCACGGTATTGGAAACCTCCAGCACCTTAAAGATAGGCAGATAGCTTACTTCGTAGCCCTTCCAGTCAGCGGTATCCTTTGCATAATAGAAATTCAGGCTGTTGGTACCCTTGGTCATCTTGTCATAATCATAGCCGGTAACTGCATCATTACCACCTTGCGGACGTACATTGAACCAGCTGATTAAGGTTTCAGCAAAGGGCATGCTCATGCCCGGCAGCTCGGGAACTCTGTCATAGTTTTTATTGAGATAGTCAATAGTATACCAATAACCGTTCTTCACAAAGGAAACGGTATCCTTGATTACCTTGCCGTCACCATCGGTAGTAGTGATACGCTCGGCGTTAATGCCGTTGGCTTCATTGTATTCCGTACGGTTGGTGCGCTTTTGCTGTGCAGTCGGCAACTTGGCATAGGCTTCGGCAGTCAGCACCTCACGCATATCAATCGTCTGAGTTACAACCAGATGTACAGGATGCTTGTCACTGTTTAAGGTTTCACCCAGCAGATGGATGGTACGCTGACCGGGATTATAGGCAAAAGCCATTGCTGTGCAAAGCATCGTAAAAACAAAAGTCAAAAATAAGGTTCTTAAAGATGTTTTCATGCAATTCACCTCGTATGTATAGTACTACTAATATTATATCATGTTAATGCCTGCGTAAATAAGTAAAATTTTTGTGATTTTTACATAAACGAAAACCCCGCAGCCTAACGGCTACGGGGTATAAGTTTCGTTTAAACCGCCGTGCGAATTATTCGCAGGTGAACGGCAGCAAAGCAACGCAGCGAGCGCGTTTGATTGCTACGGTCAATTGGCGTTGGTGCTTAGCGCAGGTACCGGAAATACGGCGCGGTAAAATCTTACCACGTTCGGTGATATAGCGTTTCAGCTTATTTGCATCCTTGTAATCGATTTCTTCAACTTTATCAACACAGAAGCTGCAAACTTTTCTTCTAGGTCTTCTGCCTCTTTCGCGTTTCATTGCATAACCTCCCTTAAATTAGAATGGAATTTCCTCATCAAAGGGAACCTGTTGTCCGAAACCACCCATACCGCCGTCTTGAGCCGGCGCAGCAGAGCGAGTCGGATTGCTATGAGCAGCAGCGGCATCAGCTTTGCGCTCAATGAACTCGAAGCGATCAGCGATTACTTCGGTTATCCAGCGTTTATTGCCATCCTTGCCATCATAGCTACGGATTTGCAGGCGGCCTTCAACAAGCGCGCGCTGCCCTTTGGTGAGACTGTTACCGCATGTCTCAGCTTGTTTACCCCAGATTACTACCGGAATAAAATCAGCTTCTCTTTGGCCTTCCTGATTGGCAAAAGGTCTGTCTACTGCAAGAGTAAACTGACAAACAACTTTACCGGTCGGCGTATAACGCACTTCCGGATCTCTAGTAAGTCTGCCCAACAGAATAATCTTGTTCATTGATTATTCACCCTTTCTGATAATCATATGGCGCAGTACTTCATCGGTAATTTTCATAACACGATCAAGTTCCTTAACAGCAGCGGCGTCAGCCTGGAAGGTTACGAGAACATAGATACCTTCATTCAGGTCCTGGATCTCATAAGCAAGGCGTCTTTTGCCCCAACGATCGGTTTTTTCTACATTACCACCGTTTGCAGTGATGAGTTTCTCGAATTTAGCAACAACTGCTTCACAAGCCTCATCCTCAACAGGTTTAACGATGTACATGACTTCGTATGCGTTCACGAAATCACCTCCTCCTTTGGACTTTGGCCCCCGTCTCTCCGGGAGCAGAAGAAGTATATATAGTTATATACAAGCTTAATAATTATATCATTGCTTACGCTGCTTTGCAAGCTTTTTTGAAAAATTTTCCTGCTATTTCTGCTTGCGGCACTCAGGACAATAGCCATACCATTCCAGATTATGTCCTACGATGGCAAATTCCGTTTTATCCGCCAGCTGTTCCTCGAAATCAGTAATCGGGCAATGGTCTACCTCCACAATCCGATGGCAGCGCAGGCAGATAAGACGGTGACGGTGCCCCAACGCATGCAGCACAAAGCCGTACTTGCGCGCATCTGCCAGAAAGCTCTTTTCCGTCAGTCCCTTTTGCGTAAAATTTTCCAGGATACGGTAAACCGTAGAAAAATTTATCTCTGCTCCCTGCTCACACAGCTGCTGATAAATATCCTCGGCTGTCAGCACACCCTCGCTCGCCAGCAGCAGCTGCAGTATGAGCTGTCTGTGACGGGTATTTTTTAATCCGTAGCGATGCAGATAATCGCGATAATCTGCCACAGCTTTTGTATCAGTCTTCATTCTACACCTTCTTTATAAGACAGCACGTATTTCTTTATAGATAATAATCAGCAGCAGTAAAGCCACCGAAACCAAGGCAGTTACACCGCCCGGTGCCGCACCCAGCCAATAGGAGGTCACAAGGCCTGTGATAATTGCGATAAAGCTCAGCACCATGGCTGCCAGCATCGTCACCTTAAAGCCCTTGCCCAGCTGCAGGGCCGCCGCCACCGGCAGCGCAATCAGCGAGCTGATAACAAGAATGCCTACCACGCGGATAGAAACAGCAACCATAGCTGCCACCAGCAAAGCAAAGATATAATTAATCAGACGCGTTTTTACGCCGGCAATTTTAGCACCGTCCTCATCAAAGGCCAGCATTACCAGCTGCGGATACAAAAGGTAAACCGCAGCCAACGACACTACGCACAGCACTGCTACCGCCAGCACATCGTCAGGCGTTACGGTCAGAATGCTGCCGAACAAAAATGCTTCTACATTAGTATGTACCATACCGCTGCTGATAATCGTAATCGCAATACCTACAGACAGCGACAGAATGATAACCAGTATAAGCTCCGCATAGCGGCGGAAGCGCTGACGCAAAACCTCAATCAGCACGGCAAAAACAGAGGTTACGGCAAAGGCGCTGATAATCGGGTTTACCTTAACAAGCAGGCCTACCGCTACACCGGCCAGCGATGCATGTGCCAGCGTATCGCCAATCATGGAATAGCGGCGCAGCACCAGGAACATACCAATCATCGGACACATTAAAGAAATCAGCACAGAAACCAGCAGTGCGTTCTGCATAAAAGCGTATTCCAGCATTATTCCGCACCTCCTACATTATCCTGCATATATTCATGAACATATTCCTGCGGATTGCAGAAATGCCCGCGGCCATTCATGACATGATACATTTTATCGGCATTACGTGCCGCAAATTTCAGGTTATGCTCTACCGTGATAATGGTAATTCCCTGCTCATGCAGCTCCTGCATAAATTTGTACAGCTCCTGCTGGCTCTTGACATCAATGCCGGTAGAAGGCTCATCAAAAATCAGCAGCTGTGGGCTGCCCAGCAGTGCTCTGGCAATCAGTACCTTCTGGCACTGTCCGCCGCTCAGCGTACCGATTAAACGGTCACGCAGGTCATAAACATGCATCTGCTCCAGACAGCGACGTACAGCCTGCTTATCCGTCACCTTCAGCACGCGGCGATAGTATTCCATTACCTCATATACAGTTATCGGAAACTGGCTGTTGAGTGTTTCAAAGCGCTGCGGCACGTAGCCGATGCTGCTGAAAGTATTCTTCAATTCACCTTTTGACGGCTGCAGCAATCCCAAGAGCAGCTTGACCAGCGTGCTTTTGCCGCTGCCGTTTTCGCCGACAATAGCAATATACTCGCCGTCATTTACCTGCATATTGATATCACGCAGCAGCTCGCTGCCATATTCATAGGCAAATTCTATATGCTTCAGTTCTATCATAGTAGCTCCTTCATTTACTCACGGCAGCCTGCGCTGCCTTTTTGTTGCAGTAAATATTATAGACCTCGCTTGACAAATATGCAAGTCATTTGCATTTAGCTTGACAAGAAAGTTCGCTGGTGCTATGATAAAATTCGTTATAATATGCAAATCATTTGCGTTTGTTTTCATTAGAATGAGGAGGACAGCTCATGAAAAAGCTCAGTATTATTTTTTGTATTTGCACTCTGCTGCTCAGCAATCTGCTGGCAGGCTGTGGCAGCAAGGAGCCTGCACCTGCTGCAGACCATAAGCTGCGGGTTGTAGTAACCTTTAATGCTATGAAAGAATTTACTCAGGCCGTAGGTCAGGATAAAATTCATATAACTTCCCTAATTCCCGACGGCACAGAGCCGCATGATTTTCAGCCTACTACTAAAACTATGCAGGCGCTGAGCAAAGCAGACATCTTAATTTACAACAGCACGGGCATGGAGCTTTGGGTGGAGCAGGCAACACAGGCCGCCGCCAATCCCAAGCTCGTCATTGTAGAAGCAGCCAAGGGTACCGACCGCATCAGCCTTACAGAGGCTGACGAAATCAGAGCACACGGCCAGTATGACCCGCACACCTGGCTGAGCCTGAGCTGCGCGCAGACCGAGGTAAAAAATATTGCCGAAGCACTGGCCGCCGCAGACAAAACCAACGCCGATTTCTACCGCCATAATGCCGCAGAATACAATCAAAAGCTGCAATCACTGCTTGCTGCCTATCAGAAAAAATTCAGCAAGCTGGAGCAAAAAAACTTTGTCACCGGCCATGCCGCCTTTGCTTACCTATGCCGTGACTTCGGCCTGCAACAGCAAAGCATCGAGGATGTTTTTGCCAGCGGTGAGCCAAGTGCACAAAACCTGGCCAAGCTGACAGCCTACTGCAAGGAGCACAATGTAAAAACTATCTTCGTAGAAGAAGCGGTAAGCCCCAAAACATCGGAAACACTGGCACGCGAGGTTGGTGCCACTACGCAGGAGATATATACTATCGAATGCAGCAACGGCGAGAAAACCTATCTTACCCGCATGGAAGAAAACCTGGACGCTATTTACCAAAGCCTGAAAAAATAAAAAGGCTGCCATCTTGGCAGCAAACAAAATTATCTACGCACAGCAAAACGCCGCGGCTTACGCAGCAGGTTAACGACCTGCCGCAGCCACGGCGTTTTTAGTTGCAGCATGCTTCGGCAGACAGGCTGCAAAGCTGATTCACTTTTTGTTTTTGGGCAGCACATCCTCATTCTTGGACGAATAAGGATTGATATTTTTCAGCTGCTGATTGGGACGGAAATTATCGCGCGCCGACGAGCCCCAAATAATCATCCAGGTAAGAGAAAAGCCCATCAGGAGCCACAAAACAGCCATAACCGCTGCCGGATACCACGAAAGATTGAACCAGTAGCTAAAGCCCCAGAGCAGCACCGCAATAAACCCCCATTCCCAGTTCACTATCAGGTTGGCAATAAAGCAGATAAAAAAGCCTGAATTGATAGTCGTTCTGCGCATAATAACCTCCCTTTTAAAAAAAGCGGCCGCGATAAACAATCACAGCCGCAAAAAGTATCAGCTCATTATAATATCAGTAGCTGCCACCGCCGCCGCCATGATCATTATCAGAAGAGCTTTCGCTTACAGAACCATCATCACTGCTGCCGCTGGATTTAGACTTCGGAACAGCAGAAATGTTGGTGTACAGATAAGTATCATTGCTGTGCGTCAGCGCAAAGGTTTGCTTATCAAGGTAAGCATTTGCTTCAACAGCCTCACGGACATTACTCATGCCCTGAATCAGGAGTGCACGCCAGCCATAGGCTGCAGCACCGCCGATACCGGCAGCAATTACTAAAGCAAACCAGTTGAAGCCTGCATTAGGATCCCACGGCTCGCCTTCCTTTTCGTAATACTCAAGGAGCTCGCCTGCTTTTTGAGCATAGGTAATGTAGCCTTGGGCATAATTATCTTTCTTGAACTCTGCAACCATCGGCTTGCTCATATACTCAATGCCTTCATTGCCAACGATAATCTGCTTCAGCTGTTTATCGGTAGCAATATACCATTTACGGGTGTTGGTAACCTGCAGCAATACCATATTGCCCTTGGCACCGTCATTATAAACATCGTCGAGCAGCTTATTGGCATATTCACCGGGAACGGCACCGCCAATTGTCTTCATGGTTACAACAGCAATGCGCACATTATGCGCCTGCTCCTGCTTGTGCAGCTCCGCCAGAACTGCCTGACGCTGCTGCGGCGTAAGAACCTTGGCGTTATCCACCAGGCTGGGCGCAGCAAAGGCTGTTACACTGGCTAACATAAGGGCTGCCAGCATGGTTAAGATTGCAAATAACTTTCTCATTCCGGCACCTCCTTATAAAATGAACTTCACAATGAAGTAGCTGATAATTGTTACAATAATAAAGGTCAGGGCAGTGTAATTACGCAGCTTGCCGTAGTCAATCGGCAGACTGCCGACAACCTTACCTGTCTGACCGTTCATCATAAAGGTATAGGGCTTATCCTCAAAGCGTGTGGACAGAATCCATACCGGCACCATTGCATAATGCACAGCATTTTCATCCTTGATAACTGCGCAGTCACCATTGCTGGTTACACGGGTATAGCCTGTAACGGTATTTTCAAGGCAGCCCTCGGCACTTTTGACAACGCGCTCATCCGCACGTGCTACAGCAGCCTCGGCATCCACATCATACTTATCTGCCAAAAAGCCTGTCAGATAAGCGGTGCTGAAGGGAACCATTTCTTTATAATTAAACGGCTCGATGCTTTCCATAAAGGTATCGTCCATCTTCTCGCTGCCATCTACAGGAATGCGCTCAAAGGACATGGTGCCTTCACGCTCGCAGTTATAGACAACGGTAGTAGTAATAACCTCATCATCGGTTTCATAAACACTGTCGCTGGCACCTTGATAGCTGCCGCTGGCGCTAACCTTGGAGTCAAACAGCCAGAACGGTACATACATCGCCTGGATATCCTCCACACGATTGTTGGCCGTAAAGGAGTTAGGCAACAGGGTTCTTCCCTTATAGAATTCCTTGAGGGCAGCAACAGCCTGTTCTTTGGTTTTCTTGAATGGGATGATGAAGTCCGGCTTCAGCATACCTTCGAAACGGCTCGGCAGCATGGTCGGGCTGCCGCAGTAGCAGCATTCTGTTGCCATGGTGTTGCCATCGCTCACAATCTGCGCACCGCAGCTGGAGCAGGTAAACGCCTTCATCTGCTCTGCTTCGTCAGCTTCCCATTCACTGCCGGCAGCAGAGGTATCCCACTTTGCCTCCTTGGCAGCCTGCGCTTTGGCAGCAGCGACTTCCTTGGCGGCATACATTTCTTCTATAGTCTTAACTTCCAGCTCGGTACCGCAGTATTCGCAGGTCACCTTATCATGACCAGGCAAAAACGTCAGCGGCGCGCTGCAGTTAGGGCACTTATAGCCTACAGAGGTTTCAGCCATAATATC
>OHRX01000462.1_pt1 | contig 11811 bp, 10 predicted proteins | sample 1578581 | NCBI WGS metagenome assembly OHRX01 (sample SAMEA3879573, study PRJEB24766) | human gut metagenome | biome: human-associated habitat; feature: feces | place: USA | collected 1985/1987 | reverse complement strand
TTTTGCCCCTACAGCTGCCTTTCATCAGTCACGTAGCCCGCTACGCTCCTTCTTCAAGACAACTGTAGGAACAAAATAGTACGACAATTCAATATAAACTAATTTTGAACACCTACTTAAAAAAACAATTTGACCAAGTTAACATTGACCAGATGTTCTAAAAAATGCCGTGATGACTTACATTCTTCTGATGGAATGCAACTCACCACGGCATAATATTTAGATTACTTCCTTGATTATTTATTTAATCATGTCAATGCTACGCTTGATGAACTTGTCAAGCGCAGCGCCCTTGAGTTGTCCGTTTTGGAGAAGGGCGATGTCGAGCAACTGTGAGATGGTTCTGTTTCCCTTGGCATAGGCTGAGAAAATTTCCTTTTCTTTTTGTTTTTGCTCGCTGATGCTATCGTTGCACTGCTTGAGCATTTCCCGGTCGTCAGCACTGATTTCTTCTTCCTTCTTGTCTTTGAAAGCAGACTCAAGTGCTGTGTGGCGTGCTTCAAGTCCTTTCAGTTCGGCTTCAACAGGCGCAAGCGTGTTATTGAGCTGAGCGTTAGCATCCGCCAAAATGGCTTTGACAACAGGGTGGTCGGCATTGACAATGAAATTATACATGTCAGGCATTTCACCATAGAAAGCCATGCCCGGTTGTATGCGACTCATTTCCTTCATGCGTCGCATGTATTCGCTCTGCGTGATAATCACAGGCAATGCGCTCTCTCCCATGCTCTGAACTTCCACTTGAAACTCGGTCTTTTCAGCGTGTGGCATTTCTGCCTTAAACACCATTGCAAGACGTTCGGTTTCCTGCGGTGTCAACGCGTTTTCCGCATTGTTCTCCTTGGCAATCAGACGGTCAATGACGTCGGCGTCAACACGCGTAAAGCGTGATTTTTCAAACTTTTGTTCCAGCAGTCCGACAAGCGGTGCATCAAGTTGCCCATCAAGGAGCAAAACGCTATAACCTTTTGCTTTTGCAGCTTCGATGTAGCTGAATTGTTCCTCTGTGTTGTTGGCATAGAGGTAAATGAGGTTCCCCTCTTTGTCGGTTTGGTTCTCCTTAATGAGTTCGCGGTATTCTTCGTAGGTGAAGTATTTTCCTTCAACATCCTTCAGAAGGGAGAATTTGCTGGCTTTGTCGTAGAAATCAGGTTCAGAGAGCATGCCATAGTGAATGAAGAGCTTTAGATTGTCCCATTTCTCTTCATATTCCTTTCTGTCGTTTTTGAAAATAGACAGCAGACGGTCGCACACTTTCTTTGTGATATACGTTGAAATCTTCTTCACGTTTGAATCACTCTGCAGGTAGCTACGGCTCACGTTGAGCGGAATATCGGGAGAGTCGATAACGCCGTGAAGCAATGTAAGAAATTCTGGTACGATATTTTCAACTTCGTCTGTAACAAAAACCTGGTTGCAATAAAGCTGGATTTTGTTTCGGTGAATTTCTATGTTGTTTTTGATTTTCGGGAAGTAGAGAATACCCGTGAGATGGAACGGGAAATCGACATTGAGGTGAATCCAGAACAAAGGATCGTCGCCCATTGGATACAGTTTGCGATAGAAACTCTTGTAGTCTTCATCTTTGAGCGTTGAAGGCATCTGCATCCATAGCGGATTAGTGTCATTTACAATATTGTCTTCTTCCGTTTCAACCTGCTTGCCGTCTTTCCATTCCGTTTTCTTACCGAAGGCAACGGGGACAGGAAGGAAGCGGCAATACTTCTGGAGTAGTTCGTTGATCTTGCTGTTTTCGAGAAATTCCTTGCAATCTTCAGACACGTGGAGCACGATGTCTGTTCCTCGTTCCGCCTTGTCACATTCATCAATTTCAAAAGCGGGACTTCCATCGCAAGACCATTTTACGGCCTTGGCATCTTCGCGATAACTCTTTGTGATGATTTCAACCTTATCTGCCACCATGAACGAAGAATAGAAGCCTAAGCCGAAATGGCCGATGATGGCATTAGCGTCGTTCTTGTATTTTTCAAGGAAGTCGTTGGCCCCGGAAAATGCGATTTGGTTGATGTATTTATCAATTTCCTCTGCGGTCATACCGATACCGCGGTCGCTAATGGTTATCGTTTTGGCATCTTTGTTGACAGCGATATGAATGGTCAGATCACCCATTTCTCCCTTGAAATCACCTTTTGAAGAATAGGTTTTTAGTTTCTGCGTAGCATCAACAGCATTTGACACGATTTCACGAAGAAAGATTTCGTGGTCACTATAGAGGAACTTCTTGATAACCGGGAAAATGTTTTCAGTGGTTATATCAATATTACCTTTTTGCATGATATGAATTGTTTTAAATGTTTTGATTCCTAATCAGCAAATAGCGTGCCAAAGCAATTTGAGATTTGGTGGGTATTAAGAATCTCCCCAAAGCATGCTTGGAACAACTTAAAAAAATAAACGGCCATCATGTAAATTTGCATTACAATGATGGCCGTTTAAAATGATTGTCGACTACCTTTTGGGCTTAGAGCCAGCAGGTTGCTTATCTTTTAAGTGTCAACTGAAATATGAGCGGAATTTCTTAAAGATGCGGTCCTTGATGGAAGGAGCAGGTTTTACGTTCTCGCTGTCTTTCAGTTTTTCAATCAGTTCTTTTTCTTTCGTATTGAGGTTTTCTGGAATGTAGACGCTGATGTTGACAACGATGTCTCCGACGCCGTATCCGTAACCCTTCACAGCGGGCAAGCCCTTGCCTCTCAGTCGCAGAGCTGTTCCTGGTTGTGTGCCTGGAGCAATTTTTATACGTGCTCTTCCGTCGATTGTCGGGATTTCAACGGAGTCCCCCAACGTTGCCTGCGGAATGGTGAGTAGGAGATTGTATATGAGGTCGTTTTCATCACGGATAAAGTCGGGATGCGGTTCCTCTTCAATAAGCACCTGAATGTCTCCCGGAATACCGTTGAGCTTGCCTGCATGTCCCTTTCCAGGCACATTGACCACCATGCCTTCAGCCACACCTGCTGGTATGTTGACTTCGACGATTTCATCGCCTTTGACAACACCCTCTCCATTACACTTCTTGCATTTGTGCGTAATGGTGGTGCCAATACCGCCACACGTTGGGCAGACTTCCTGCGTTTGCATCATGCCGAGGAAGCTGCGCTGGCTTCGCACGACATATCCGCTACCGTGACACGTTGGACATGTTTCTGGAGCGTGACCTTCTTCGCATCCGTTACCGTGGCATGCGTCGCAAACCACGTCTTTGCGGACTTTGAATTTCTTTGTTACGCCAGTGGCAATCTCCTGCAGATTGAGTTTTACTTTCATGCGTAAATCTCCGCCATGGAACTGCGGACGTGCAGAACCGCCGCTTCGCCGACGTCCACCACTGAAACCGCCGAATCCCATGTCGCTGAAAATATCGCCAAAATGCGAGAAGATGTCGTTGATGTCCATACCGGCACCGCCAAATCCGCCAAAACCATTTGCGCCATCAACGCCAGCTGCACCAAACTGATCGTAGCGTGCACGCTTGTCGGGGTCGCGCAATACATCGTAGGCTTCCGCTGCCTGCTTGAATTTCTCTTCTGCTTCCTTGTCACCAGGGTTGCGGTCGGGGTGGTATTTGATGGCCACCTTTTTGTAGGCGCGTTTGATTTCGTCTGCAGAGGCATTTTTCTCAACGCCTAATATTTTATAATAGTCTTTTTCTTCAGCCATAATAATTCGCTTTTAGAATATTTGTGGAGGTGTTAAGTAGGTGTTCAAATTTATTCTATAGGGGGAAATTAATTCAATATAAACTAGTTTTGAAAACCTACTTATAAGGATGAACTCAATTGTTTTGGGAAAAGTTCGCCCCTTCACACAACCATTTTAGAAAACAGGCATTGCCTGCTTCCTGATTATTGTCCGACTGCAACTTTCGCATGACGGATAACCTTGCCGTTGAGCGTGTATCCAGTTTGAACACAGTCGATAATCTGGTTTTTCTTGCTTTCGTCCTCAACGGGTACAAGCGCAATGGCCTCGTGAAAATCGGTGTCAAAGGCTGACCCATCGGTTTCAATTTTCGAAAGGCCTTGCGTTGAGAGCGTCTTGGTCAGTTTGTCGATGATGAGCTCAACGCCCTCTTTCAGGGTGGCGACATCGTCAGACTTGTCCATGTTCGTCTGCGCCCTTTCCAAATCGTCGAGAACGGGGAGTAGACTTTCGAGCACTTTCTGTCCGCCGTTGAGTATCAGTTCGGATTTTTCTTTGAAGGTTCTTTTTCTGTAGTTGTCAAACTCAGCCATCTGGCGCAAGAGCTGATCCTTCAAAGAAGCGATTTGCGCTTCTGCTTCAGTCAGTTTTTCAGCGTCGGTTTTTTCCTCAGGTGCATCGCTTGCTTCTTCGTTGATGTTGAGATGCTCATTCTCCTCTCCGTTGGAAGCAGTGTTTGTTTCGTTATTGTCAATCTGCGGATCAGTCTGATCAGCAGTATCGTTGTTCTTGATGATTTCTTCTTGGTTCTTTGTGTCAGTCATAATGTTTGTTATTTGTTTTATGACATATATGCAAGATTTATGCCAGTACAAATTTCGCATCGTACATTCGCCCGTCAAACCCAAAATCAAGGCCCATGACACAGGGTACGCCTGTATAAAACAACCTATTGGATTTGTCGGGGGAATGATTTCTTCTGCAGGTCGACTTGACGCTTGCAGGAGACTTTTTGGCGCCTTACGCCGAAACCTCTCCAATGAAAGTTGTCAAATCATTTTGCCGCAATCACTCGCCATAGAGATGGCTTCTCAGTTCCTTGACTCTGTCGTCGTGGATATAGTCTTCGTAGCTCATCAGTTTGTCAATAGTGCCATTAGGCGTCAGTTCAATGATGCGGTTGGCAACAGTGTTGATAAACTCATGGTCGTGGCTGGAGAAGAGGATGTTTCCCTTGTAGAGCTTCAAATTATTGTTGAATGCCTGGATGCTTTCCATATCCAAGTGGTTGGTCGGCGTGTCAAGAATTAGGCAATTAGCATTGCGGAGCTGCATTCTTGCAATCATACAGCGCATCTTTTCTCCTCCCGACAAGACGTTCACCTTTTTGAGAATGTCTTCATCCTTGAAAAGCATACGTCCCAAGAAAGCCTTGAAATACACCTCGTTGCCTTCGCCGTATTGGCTGAGCCAGTCGAGCATGTTATAATCGGTGTTGAAAAAATCAGTGTTGTCAAGCGGAAGATAAGCCGTTGTGATAGTTACGCCCCACTTGTAATTACCAGAGGCTGGTTTTGCGTTGCCGTTGATGATTTCAAACAAAGCCGTCATCGCACGCGGGTCGTGGCTCAAGAACACAATCTTGTCGTTCTTTTCCACCGTGAAGTTCAGTTTGTCGAAAAGTACGGTTCCATCTTCTGTGACCGCTTTGAGGTCGTGAACCTCCAAAATTTGGTTGCCAGGTTCACGATCCATCTGGAAGATGATACCTGGATATTTACGCGTTGACGGTTTGATTTCCTCAACATTGAGTTTTTCGAGCATCTTCTTGCGGCTGGTCGTCTGTTTGCTTTTTGCCACGTTGGCAGAGAATCTGCGGATGAATTCTTCCAATTCCTTTTTCTTTTCCTCAGCCTTCTGCTTTTGGTTTTGTGCCTGTCTCAAAGCCAGCTGTGAAGACTCATACCAGAAGGAATAGTTACCCGAGAAGAGTGTCACTTTCCCGAAGTCGATATCCACTGTATGTGTGCAGACCTGGTCGAGGAAGTGTCTGTCGTGTGAAACCACCAATACCGTGTGTTCGAAGTTTCCAAGATATTCCTCCAACCATTCAACGGTTTCAAGGTCAAGGTCGTTGGTAGGTTCATCGAGCAAGAGGTTGTCTGGCTCGCCAAACAAAGCCTGTGCGAGCATGACGCGCACCTTCTGCTTACCCGAAAGTTCGCCCATCTTTTTTCCGTGCAGATTTTCTTTGATACCAAGTCCGCTCAAAAGAGTAGCAGCATCATTCTCTGCCGTATAGCCGCCCAGGTTAGCAAATTTATCTTCAAGTTCGGCCACCTTGATGCCATCCTCGTCCGTGAAATCTTCCTTCGAATAGAGAGCCGTGCGCTCCTGCATGACTTTCCACATGACGGAGTGTCCCATCAAGACAGTGTCAAGTACAGTCTCCTCATCAAATTTAAAGTGGTCCTGACTCAAAACGGACAGGCGTTCTCCCGGACCCATTTCAACAGAACCTTTGTTGGGTTCAAGATCTCCAGAAATTGCACGGAGCAAGGTTGATTTTCCTGCACCATTTGCACCAATGATTCCATAGATATTTCCGTTGGTAAACTTCATGTTGACATCCTGATAAAGAATGCGCTTGCCAAATTGAATAGCGAGATTGGATACTGTAATCATATGTATTTCTATAATTTATTTTCTCTTAAGTAGATGGTCAGATTTTAGTGAGTTGTCTGGTGAAATGATACCTACACAACAAAGCCACCGCCTTCGGCGAGTGGCACATAAGTAGGTATTTAAGTAATGGTAAAAAATAACTTGAAAATTTTGAAGGGTAAGGAATTGTATCTTTATACCCTGTATTTTTTGCCGCTTTTGAAATTTATCATCGTCACATAGTCCGCTATGCTCCCTCTTCCAAAACCCACAAAAATACAGGTCAAAATTGATCAATTTATTTTCTTTCACCATAACTAAAATTATTTTATGATATCAACGTCGGAAATAATAATAGTTTAATGTTGAATACCCACTTACTTAAAAAAGCACACGCTGGTCAGGGAAAGACTGCGTGCACTCTTTATAAAGAAGGTTATAATTTATATGTCCTATATGAATTTCAAACGCTTTGCTCAAAAGGGGCGCCTCTGTTTTATTGGTCAGTAGCATGCTCGTTCATCCAATCAACAAAACTCGTTGAAACAGATTCAGGCGCAGGAACGAGTGGAAGGCGCAACACATTGCTAATGTCTCCTTTGACAGAAAGCAACGCCTTAATGCCAGCTGGATTCCCTGGGGCGCTTAGCAGTTTGAAAAGCGGGCTCAAATGGCGGTGAATGTGCAGTGCAGAGGTGAAATCACCCTGTAATTCGGCATGCACCATTTTCCCGAAATCCGCAGGGTAAGCATTCCCGATAACAGAAATCACACCCACAGCGCCGATGCTGATCAGTTCGAATGTGATGGCATCATCACCGCTCAAAACCTCAAATCCTTCGGGAGCGGCTGCCACGATGTCTTCAATTTGCGCCATTTTTCCCGAGGCCTCCTTGATGGCAACCACATTGGGGCAATCGTTTGCAATCCTAATGGTTGTTTCCGCCAAAAGGTTGGTTCCCGTTCGGCTTGGAACATTGTACAAAACCACCGGGAGTTTGGTTGAGGAAGCCACTTTGCAGAAATGCTGGTAAAGTCCCTCTTGGCTGGGACGGTTGTAGAATGGGGTAACTATCAGCACGCCATCAATACCTGTGAGGTCGGCAGTGTTCAGATATTCGCAAACTGTTGCCGTGCAATTTCCTCCAGCACCCAAGAGCAAGGGGATTCTGCCGTTGACCACTTTGACCGTGAAATCAATGATGTCCTGTTTCTCTTCTGCTGTCAGACAGGGCGTTTCCGCAGTTGTGCCTAACACACACAAGAAATCAACGCCTTTTGCTATCTGCTTTTCTATCAGATGTTCTAACGAAATGTAATCAACTTGCCCTTCGTTTGTGAAAGGGGTCACGAGAGCAATTCCCAAACCTTTAAATGGATTTATTCTTTTCATATAATAATGGGCGTTTTTTACAAAAAAAAAATTCTTTTGAGTGGGTATCGAAATTAATAGATACTGTGGATGAGCGCATCACCGCTGTTTTGCTTATGATAAACGAGCCTTGAACGAGTTGAGTTCAGCCAAGAGAGAAACGCTGGCTATCCCAGTTCGGCCTCCTTAAGGCGTTCGGCATTTTCAGCCACCATCAGATGGTCAATACAATCCTGGATATCCCCATCCATAAATGCTTGGAGATTATAAATGGTGTAGTTGATGCGGTGGTCGGTGATGCGTCCTTGCGGATAGTTGTACGTGCGAATTTTGGCAGAACGGTCGCCCGTTGAAACCAACGTTTTTCTGCGCGAGGCAATGTCGTCCACATATTTTTGGTGCTCCTTGTCATATATAAATGTGCGAAGGCGGGCCAAAGCGCGTTCCTTGTTCTTAGGCTGGTCTCGTGTTTCCGTACATTCAATCAAAATCTCTTCAACGACGCCCGTAATGGGGTTCTTCCAATTATATCGTAGACGCACGCCCGATTCAACCTTATTGACATTTTGTCCACCAGCACCGCTAGAGCGGAACGTATCCCATTTTATTTCGCCTTCGTTGATGACCACATCGAAAGCTTCCGCTTCCGGAAGCACGGCAACCGTTGCCGCTGAAGTGTGCACTCGACCTTGGGTTTCAGTTGCAGGAACGCGTTGAACGCGGTGCACACCGCTTTCGTATTTCAACGTACCATAGACATCTGCTCCCGTGACGGAACAAACTATTTCTTTGAACCCTCCAGAAGCGCCTTCGCTCGCGCTTGAAATTTCCATCTTCCAGCCTTTCTTCTCGCAGAATTTTGCATACATGCGGAAGAGGTCACCAGCGAACAAAGCAGCTTCATCGCCTCCCGTTCCTCCTCTGATTTCAAGAATGGCATTCTTTGAATCCTCGGGGTCTTTCGGCACCAGCATCAGTTTGATGCGCTCCTCAATTTGCGGAATTTTGGCCTCGCAAGCCGCCACTTCTTCCCTTGCCATCTCTTTCATTTCAGGGTCTTGCTCGTTGACAAGCAAGTCCTTGCCTTCTTCAAGATTGTCAAGCAGTGTTGCATATTCCTTTTTGGCAGACATCAAGTCCTCCAGTTCTTTATATTCTTTTGTGAGTCTCACGTATCTTGCTTGATCACCGATGACAGCCGGATCCGTAATAAGCGTTCCGACCTCTTCATAGCGTGCAACCAGACCCTCAAGTTTCTCTAATAGGGTATTCACTTATGTATTCGATTGACGTGTTAAAGTGGATTTAATAATGGTGAAAGAAGAAGTTGGTCAATTTTGACAGGGCTTAAGATATAACTCCTTGTCCCACAAAATTGGTCAGGTTATTCCTTTTTACCATTACTTAATATGGCTCCCCTAAATCGTTTGGCATGACGGGGCATTTATTCTTGGAAAAATCCTCGAAAGCTGTGATGATGTATCAATAATGGAACTCGCCCATCTCGCTCTTGATGGTCAAAGAACGCTCACCTTCTTCAATGCGACCAACAATCTGAGCATCGATATTGAAGCTCTTGCTGATTTCGATGATTTTCTCTGCGTGTTCTGGCTTGACGTACACTTCAAGTCGGTGTCCCATATTAAACACCTTATACATTTCGCTCCAGTCTGTCCCGCTTTGTTCGGCAATAGCCTTGAAAAGCGGAGGAATCGGGAACATATTGTCTTTTATCACCTTGCAGTTTTCGCCAACAAAATGAAGCACCTTCGTCTGTGCGCCCCCTGTGCAGTGCACCATTCCGTGGATGTCGGCACGCATTTCGTCCAAGATGCGTTTAACAACAGGAGCGTAAGTACGTGTGGGAGACAAAACCAGTTTGCCAGCATTGACAGGAGATCCTGCAACCTCATCTGTTAGTTTATATCCACCGCTGTAAACCAATTCCTGCGGAACAGTGTGGTCATAGCTTTCAGGATATTTTTCAGCAAGATATTTGGCAAAGACATCGTGGCGTGCAGATGTGAGGCCGTTAGACCCCATTCCGCCGTTATATTCCTTTTCATAAGTAGCTTGACCGCTTGACGACAACCCGACAATAACATCTCCAGGCTGGATGTTCGCATTGTTGATGACATCGCTGCGTTTCATTCTGCATGTGACGGTTGAGTCAACAATGATGGTTCTCACCAAATCACCGACATCAGCCGTCTCGCCACCAGTTGCGTAAATTCCGATGCCCATGTCTCGCATCTGTTGAAGCAGTTCGTCTGTGCCGTTAATGATGGCAGAAATAACCTCGCCAGGAATCAGCATTTTGTTGCGGCCGATGGTTGAGCTGACAAGAATATTATCAACTGCTCCAACGCAAAGCAAATCATCCGTATTCATGATGAGCGCATCCTGTGCAATACCCTTCCATACAGACAAATCGCCAGTTTCTTTCCAATAAATATAGGCCAAGCTGGACTTCGTTCCTGCACCATCGGCGTGCATGATGTTGCAATATTCAGGGTCTCCGCCAAGAATGTCGGGAATAATCTTGCAAAAAGCCTGTGGGAAAATACCTTTGTCAATGTTCTTTATCGCGTTATGAACATCTTCTTTCATGGCCGAAACGCCACGCATCATGTAACGTTGTTTGCTATCAATCATTGAAACTATTGGTTTTAGAGGGGAATCCCTGTTTTTATTTTGTTTGGAGGAATTTTGGATACGCTTAGAAGCGCGCACTGCAACCGCTTTAATCAGGTTGAAGTGCCGTCTAAAATTTCATGCAAACTTACATAAAATTATTTGATTGCATTGTGTGTCGATTTAAAAAACTGGCATTTCGCCCCTTTTGAAAAACAATATTTATAATTGTCAATGCTTATAGCTACGCAACTGCTGTGTCGTGATGACAAAGATGTCTCTTGAAGAATATGAGAATCAAGAGCGCATTCACCGGTGAGGTGAGGAGGTTGCTTAGCACCTACCATGTAATATAATCCATCTACATCGAATGGCGTATTTGCAGTAGTACTTGCAATTTTCCCGTGTCGCTTCGCTTTCTCCCTGTAAAGATTCTGTATCATCCTTGCAGGTTATTGTTTTGCCATGCGAAATTTTCAAAAAGTCTATTTTTGAAATGATGGCTATTTTATAATATATAAGAAAAATACAGTAGATCATTGAGATTTAGATAAATAGATATATTCTATTGGATTATCTGTATAATATATTACCTTCCTAATAATGTCTCCATGTTATTCGCATTTTATAAGAAAATGGTAATTTTGCACAAAATATAATTAAACGTCAAATCATGAATTTGAAAAAATTGAGCTACATCATCCTAGTTATTGTGCTGTCAGTCTCCCTGTTCCTGGGTTTTATTGTTGACACATTCAATGTGGATGTCGGTTACTTGAATAATGTTCTGAAAAAAGTTTCATCCCCATTTGTGTTGGCTGTTGGAATCGTGTTTGCAATGTCGATGGGCGAAGTTTATTCCAAATTCAACAAGCTGATGTCGAAGAAAATGTTGCAGTGTTCAGTTGTTGCCCTTGGTTTCGGCATGAACATTGAAAAAGCCTTGGCCTCTGGTTGGGAAGGCATGTTGCTGACAGTTGTCAGCGTGTTTGCCACATTGAGTCTTGGATGGGTCATTGGCAGGAAAATCCTTGGTGTAAACTCAGAAACGAGTTATTTGCTGAGTTCAGGCACCGCGATATGTGGCGGCTCTGCCATCGCTGCGGTCGGTTCTGCGCTAAATGCGAAATCAGAGAATCTCTCTGTTTCGCTGGCAGTGGTGTTTGTGCTTAATGCTCTGGCGTTGTTCCTGTTTCCAAGCATTGGTTCCGCTTTGGGAATGAGCATGAAGCAATTTGGAATGTGGGCCGCCATTGCAATACATGACACATCTTCTGTTGTCGGCGCCGGCGCCGCTTATGACCAATTGCATCCAGAAATGGTTTTGTCGCAAGGTGTCAGCGCGTTAGAGCTTGCCACGACCATCAAGTTGACTCGTGCCTTATGGATTGTCGTTTTGGTGTTGCTGACGCCCTTTTTCCTGAAAATTCGGCTTAATTCTGCCTAACAGCTTAAAATAAGCGATTTACGAGTGTTCC